>Ga0187780_10002851_pt1 | contig 12987 bp, 9 predicted proteins | sample 1015_Q2_SP10_20__FD_132429 | JGI IMG/M metagenome (GOLD analysis project Ga0187780, IMG submission 132429) | Tropical peat soil microbial communities from peatlands in Department of Meta, Colombia - 1015_Q2_SP10_20_MG | ecosystem: Environmental > Terrestrial > Soil > Wetlands > Peat | place...
TGAGCACCCCGCCGACACCATGAACACCGGCCCCGCCCGGCAACCGCCCGGCGGGGCCTTTCATGTCGCGCACACGCCCACCGCCGATGACGCCACCACGCTCACGCTGAGCGTCGCCGAACAATCATGGAGGTCCTGATCCTCGTCATGGCGCCGGTCCTGGTGCTGCTGGCCGTGGTCATTCATGCCTGCGCGCCCGACGGCACCAAGACCTACGCCATGACGGCTCTGGGCTGGATGCTGCTGCTGGCGGGCTTCACGATGACCGTGCACCTGGTGCAGCTCACCGTCGTCCGCCGGATCGACCCGAGTGCGATCCAAGGCTTCCAGTACCTGTTCAACTGGCATTGGCCATCGGTGCTGTACGGCGTCCACGTCGTCGCATGGGACATCTTCTTCGGCCTGGCTCTCCTGTTCGCCGCTCCGGTGTTCCACGTGTCGGGGAATGCGGCCGTACGTAACGGGCTGCTGATCGCGGGCGCGATGTGCCTGGTGGGCGTCATCGGCCCGGCCGTCAATCACATTGCCCTGCGCCAGATCGGGATCATCGGTTACGCGATCGTCTGGCCCATCGTCTGCATCCCGCTCAGCAAGGCATTCCGGCACGCAGGACCGCCGTCCGGCGCGATCGTACCCGCGCCCGGCCCAGACACGGAGCATGCGCCGCAAAGTACAGGTCAAGACAGCTTGCACCGCGCCTGATACGTGAATGGTCCTCAGCTGGGCATGCGACAGTGCGGACACCGGCCGGTGACGGCAGCTGGGGCCCGGCGGCGGAATGCGTGGTCAGGCGACCGGCTAGAGGGTGACGTTGTGGCCGAGGGCTTCGAGCTAGGCGATGAGCCGGCGGGTTTCCCGTTCCGGGAGCCGCCGCGCGGCCGGGGATCAGCGCGGTTCTGCCGTGACTGCTGCCAGCGCCCTTCGATGGATCCACATGGCTTGTCCGCGTCCTTGGGCGCTGCGTAGATTTGCCCTCGATGGCGGCGATCAAGGCTGTTAACGCGGCGGTGCGGTTCCTCGTGGAGCTGTGCGCGCTCGGCGCGCTGGGCTACTGGGGATTCCGCGCGGGTTCTGCCGCGGCCGTGAAGATCGCGCTTGGGATCGGGATACCCGTCCTGGCCACGGTGGTATGGATGATCTTCGGCGCCCCCGGCGCGCCGAGGCAGTTGCCCGGACTGCGGCGCCTTGTCCTTGAGGTGCTGATCCTCGGTGGTGCGGCACTCGCGCTGTACGCCGCGGGCAGCCATGTACTGGCGCTGGCATTCGCGGCGGTCGTCCTGGTGAATGAGACCGTGCTGTATTCGCTGGGGCAGGCGTAGATCCCGCGAGGGAGGGAGGAACTGATGGAGGCCAACTACAGCGCGCCGGTGGTCGCCTCTGACCAGATCGATATCGACGCCGATCCCGCCACCGTGTGGGGAGTGATCTCCTCGATCGATACGTGGCCGAGCTGGAACCCGGCGATCAAGACAGCATCGCTGAACGGGCCGCTGGCCGAAGGCACCACGTTCCGGTGGAAGGCCGGACCCGGGACGGTTACCTCGACCTTGCGCCAGGTCACCCCGCCGCAGGTCCTTGCCTGGACCGGCAGGACACTGGGGATCAAGGCCGTCCACGTGTACCGGCTGGAGCCGCGAGAGGGCGGAACCGTGGTGTACACGGCCGAGTCCTGGGAGGGGCTGACCGCGCGGCTGATGCGCCGGTCCATGCAGCGGCAGCTGGAGAATGCGCTGCGGCCCGGGCTGGAGCGGCTGAAGGAAGAGTCAGAACGTCGGGCCCGCTCGCACTGACCGGGCGGTCAAGTGCGGCGGCCCAGCTACAGGCATAGTCACGCGACCAGGCAAGCCGGTGATGGCTGCGGCAGGTGGCGCCGCGCTGACGACGGCGCTTGACTCGGTCGGGAACCTCTCAGGTGCGCACGACCCAACTTAGGCCCGGTGCCATCCGGTCATGGTCCTTGGCCTTCGCCGTTCAGGACCTAGGCCCCTATGGCTGGCCCGTCACGCTGACACCCTGATGCCACAGAGAAGACCGAGATTAGGCAGAGGGAGTTTCGCCGACGAGCTCCCGGCTTCTTGCCGAGGCCGGCCGGGCTGTCACCTGGGGGCTACGGCACCCGCTGCCGATCGGGCCGAGAGGGAGAAAGCCATGGCTGATCCGGTGACGTTGATCAACGCCTTTGAGGTTCCTGGTGATCAGGCCGATCAATTCATTGCCGCGTGGGAGAAGACACGGGACTACCTTGCCTCTCAGCCTGGCTATATCGACACTTCATTGCACCGGGCGGTCAATCCGGGTACCGATTTCTTGTTCGTGAACATCGCCCACTGGCGCAGCGCTGAGGACTTCATGGCAGCGACGCAAAGCCCTGGCTTCGGGGAATCAGCTGCGGGCCTGGCCGGGTACCGGCCGCATCCGGGCCTGTACCGGGTCGTGCGCACCTGACAGGACGGGGGTGACCGGGCATGGCCGAGAAGATGAGCCCGGATTCCGGGCTGGCCGCGGCGGGGGGCCGTCCGGCGGCGCCGTCGGCGGCGGTCCGCTGGGGCGCGTGGGCCGGCATCGCCTATGTCCTGGCCTGGCTGATCGGGCTGTTCCTGGCCCCGTCCGCCCCTGATGCATTCGGATCTGCCGGGACGATCAACGCCTACTTCTCCGCACACCGGTCGGCGGCCCTGATCCAGTCGGTGTTCGTGCACGGGCTGGCCGGAGTCGCCCTGCTCGGGCTCACCGCCGCGCTGTGGAGTTACCTGGCCGCCGGGGACACGGCCGTGCCGCGCAAGGTCATGCTGGCGGCCGGGGTACTGGCCGCGGCGGTGTCCTACCTCCAGGTCGCGTTCATGATCGCGATTTACGTGCACGTCGGCCGGCACGGCAGCGCGGACGGTACCCGGACGCTGTTCAACGCGATCAACAAGGCCGACACGGTGAAGCTGATCCTGCTGGCGGTGTTCGTCGGCGCCGCCTCCTGGGCCGCGTCTCGCAACGGCGCACTGCCCCGCTGGGTGATATGGACCGGCGCCGTCACCGTTGTCTTCCTCGTCGTGGGCGGCCTGGCGTTCGTGGTCAAGTCAGGGGTGCTGAACGCGGCGCTGGATGTCTCGCTCCCTCTCCTGCTGCTGTGGGCGGCCGCCGCCAGCATCAGCATCCTGTGGCGCAGGCCAGCGGCCCGGCGAGCGTAACGTGCCCGGCGGGCCGTGAGAACGGGCCGAAGGCTCCGTACCCAGCGTGACCAGCCGACGAAGTCATCCGGCAGCGGCGCCTGCTGCCGAATCAGCGTGGGTTGACTTGGGCTCTTAGCCGTACGCGGCCGCCCGCACCGTGTTCGGCCGGCACCGGCCGCCCAGGAACTCCAGGTACACATCGGCCAGCGGCAGCCCGACCCGGGCCACCAGCGCACCGGAACGGTCACGGGAACAGACCAGGCTCGAATCCCCAGCATGCACTGCAGGCTTCCCACATCACAAACGGCACCATCCGTCAAGGATGGCCGAAATGAGAAGGAAGATCACAGGCATAGCATGCAGTTGCGGATGTTGTCCAAGTCGGCTATCACCACGGAGCCCGGCTGAGGGAAAGGCGGCTCCACTCACCGACGAACGGTGCCCAGACCTGAACCCGGGGCCCTTGGCACCGTGACGTCAACCGGTGCGTCGGCCCGGTCACTGCAACTGCCGTTCGAGCGCGCGCATGATCACTGGGCGCATCAGCTTCATGAACGGACCCAACATCAGCCAGTAGCGCCGGCACCGTCGCCGACTGTCCTCATCAGTCAGGGCAACACGCGACTCCACAATCACGATCGAGGAACGCTCGCCATACTGCTCGACGCGGGTGCTCTCCGCGATCTTGGCGAACCCGGGCTCGTCGAATCCAGCGAACCGCCCTGCCGCGACAGGCTCGCCTGACCCGCTCGCCACCGGCTGCCACGGCTTGCCCACGACCCCGAAGACGAGTTCAGCGCCGGGCCTCTCGCCGAGCTTGACCCATCCGAGCGCGCCAAGGTCCCGGACCCGGAATGTCGCCGGCCACCACACTTCCCTGGCCTCAGCACCGCATCCCCGGACCGCGTCCGCGACTCGCTGCGGCAGCAGGCGAGCCTGCATGAGCAGCCGGATCACGGGAATCTGCAGAATGTCCATGCTCACGAGCGCCTCGAAGCAGGCCTGCGGCGGCGCCCGGAACACTTGCGAATACACGATCGCGTGGTCGTACTGCGGTATGAACTGGTCAAGCAGCAAGGGCTCAGTCATCAGCGGCTCCGAACCGGTTACGGCCACCGTACCCGGCGGATCTCGCCTGCGGAACGTTCATGAGAGAGCCCACGTCGAGGTGAGCGCTGACAGTCGCCGCCCGCTCACCCGCATAACATGTATGAGCACTCGTCAGCGCCGCATCGGCGAGAACGTAGCGCGCGCCATATCAGCCCGTTCTGCACCGGCTCCGCTGGTCCTCGCCAAGGGGGACGCAGCCGCGTCTCAGGTAGGGCGGGTACGCGCGCGCAGGCTCCGCCAGCGATGCTAGCTGAGCGTCACGGGCGCCGCGGATCGCAGGCGACGTGGTGTCGCCGGCCCTGCCCTTGCCAGCTGCCGTGCCGGCGGGCTACGGCCCATGCGCGGAAAGCCCCGCTTCTGATCTGCTCCGGCCGCTAGCCGCCGGGGACTGCCTTATGGGGGTTCAACTCGGTCTCATGGGGGTTCACTCGGCGGCAAGGTCATCTGGGCCGGTTTACGGGGCTGCGGCTGCGGTGCGGGACTGGCGAGCTGCAGCGGGAGGCTGTCACCGTGCTTGCCTATGATTAAGCGTCGTGCTGCGGCTGCCGCGGTCCGGCCCTGCGTGCGGCCCGATCCCGGCGCACCGCCCTCGTCGTTTCCGCAGCTCACACGCCTGGACCGGTCGGGCAGGCCGGTACTGCCGCCTCTTTCCGCCTGCGAGATGCGGGCCCGGCCGGCCCTTGCCATGTTAGCTTGGAGTGGTGATGGATCCCCCGTTTGGGGATGTACCACCACGAGCGGGGATCAAGTCCCCCCTCCGACACTTTTTCCAATTATTTTCACTCACCTCGGCGCGGAAGTTTATTCTGCGGGAAGCCGTCCGGCTGTGCCGACGGTTCAGCTGCAGCCCGGGCCGGGCATGGATTCTGGTCTTCTGGCGGGACCGCCGCCATCAGGCGAGTGCGCTAGGGCGACCCGGTCGGCCACGCTCCAGCGGGGTTTACCGGCCTTGCCCACCAGGTTAGGCTGCTCCTTGCGGGCAGTGGTCCGGCTCCGACGGGATCCCCGGGCTGTCGGCTACCGGCCTGAAAGCCGTGCCCTAGTCGACCGGGAGGCGGTGTGGTTGTTCGGGCCCAGCCGGGCCTGGTAGGTCCCCGGTGACCCGGGGACACGCAGCAGGGCTGACGGACCGGCGCAGCGAACGCGAGACGCTGGACCGGCTGGTCCAGGCGGTCCAGGGCGGCCAGAGCCGGGCCCTGGTGATACGCGGTGACCCGGGCGTGGGCAAGACCGTGCTGCTGGACTACCTGGCCGGGCAGGGGCAAGGGTGCCGGGTGGCGCGCGCGGTGGGCATGCAGACCGAGATGGAGCTGGCCTTCGCTGGCCTGCATCAGCTGTGCGCGCCGATGCTGAACGGCGCGGGGCATCTACCGGCGCCACAGCAGGAGGCGCTGCGGACCGCGTTCGGCCTGGCCGCCGGACCGCCGCCGGACCGGTTCCTGGTCGGACTGGCCGTGCTGAGCCTGCTGTCGGAGGTGGCCGCGGAGCGACCGCTGATCTGCCTGATCGATGACGAACAGTGGCTCGATCAAGCGTCCGCGCAGGCGCTGGGGTTCGCGGCCCGGCGGCTGGCCGCCGACCCGGTCGGGCTGGTGTTCGCGGCCCGGGAACCGGGCCGCGAACTAGCCGGGCTGCCCGAGCTCGAAGTCGAGGGGCTGCAGGAGAGCGACGCCCGAGCGCTGCTGGACTCGGCGCTGGCGGGGCCGCTGGATGATCGGATCCGAGACCTGATCGTGGCCGAGACGCACGGCAACCCGCTGGCGCTGCTGGAGTTGCCGCGGGGGATGACGCCTGCGGAGCTGGCGGGCGGGTTCGGGCTACCCGGCGCGGTGCCGCTGTCGGAGCGGATCGCCGAGAGCTTCCGCCGGCAACTGGAGGCGTTGCCCGTGCAGTCCCGGCGGCTGGTGCTGCTGGCGGCGGCCGAACCGTACGGCGACCTGCCGCTGGTCTGGCAGGCGGCCGGGCGGCTGGGCATCCCCGTTCAGGCGGCCGCGCCCGCAGTAGACGCGGGCCTGGTGGAGTTCGGCACCCGGGTGCGGTTCCGACATCCACTGCTGCGCTCGGCGTCGTACTGGGCGGCCTCGGTCGCAGACCGGCAGGCCATGCACGGCGCGCTGGCCGAGGCCACCGACCCGGACACAGCGCCGGAGCGCCGGGCCTGGCACCGGGCCCAGGCCGCGGCCGGACCCGACGAGGAGGTCGCGGCCGAGCTGGAGCGTTCGGCGGGCCGGGCCCAGGCCCGGGGCGGGCTGGCCGCGACCGCGGCGTTCCTGGAACGCTCGGCGCTGCTGACCGCCGATCCGGCGCGCCGCGCCGAACGCAGGCTGGCGGCCGCGCAGGCCCACCTGCACGCCGGCGCGTTCGGAACGGCCCTGGAGCTGGTCGCGGCCGCGGAGGCGGGATCGCTGGACGAGATGCAGAGCGCCCGGGCGGACCTGCTGCGCGGGGAGATCGTGTTCGCCTCGGGTATGGGCAGCGACGCTCCGCCGCTGTTGCTCAAGGCGGCGAAACGGCTCGAGCCGCTCGACGCCGGCCTGGCCCGCGAGACCTACCTGACCGCCTGGTTGGCGGCCCTGTTCGCCGGGCGGCTGGCAGGCGCCGGCGACCTGCTCGAGGTCTGCCGCGCTGCCCAGGCCCTCCCCGCCCCCGCGGATCCGCCGCATCCGGCCGACCTGGTGCTGGCCGGCCTGGCCATGGTGGTCACCGATGGGCCGGCCGCCGCGGCGCCGACGTTGCGCCGCGCCATCAGCGCCTTCAACGACGCCGACATGACCACGACAGAGGAACTCCGGTGGGGCTGGTTCGCGCAGGCGGCCGCCAGCGCGCTGTGGGACGATGACACCTGGCGCGCGATGCTCACCCGGCAGGTCCGGCTCGCCCGGGAGGTCGGCGCGCTCGATCAGCTGCCCATCATGCTGGCCGCGCTGGGCACGGCCGTGGCGTGGAGCGGTGATTTCGCCGCCGCTGCAGCCCTTGATGCGGAGGCCGACGCGGTCTGCGAGGTGACCGGGTCTCGCGCCGCCCCGTTCACCGCGATGATGCTCGCCTCTCTCCGGGGCCGCCGGGCCGAGGCCGCCCCGGTGATCGAGGGCACCATCACCGAGGCCGCCGCCGGCGGCCAGGGCATCGCGGTGGCCTACGCCCACTGGGCGGCTGCCATCCTGGCCAACGGCCTCGGCCGGTATGCCGACGCGCTGACGGCGGCCCGGCAAGCCAGCGAGGACACCGCCACGCTCTACATCTCCATGTGGGCGCTGCCCGAGCTGATCGAGGCCGCCGCCCACACCGGGGATACCAGCATCGCAGGCGACGCCCTGACCCGACTGGGGCAGTTCACCCAGGCCGGGGGGACCGACTTCGGCCTGGGCGTCGAGGCGCGCTGCCGCGCGCTGCTGAGCGACGGCGAGGCCGCCGAGAGCCTGTACCGGGAAGCGATCGACCGGCTGGGCCGCACCCGGCTGCGGCCCGAGCTGGCCCGCGCGCACCTGCTCTACGGCGAGTGGCTGTGCCGCGCGAACCGCCGCACCGACGCCCGCGAGCAGCTTCGGACCGCGCACGATATGCTGGCCGCCATGGGCGCCGAGGCATTCGCCGAACGCGCCCGGCACGAGCTGCTGGCCACCGGAGAGACCGTGCGCCAGCCGACGGCCGAGTCGGCCAGCGCGCTGTCCGCGCGGGAGGCGCACATCGCCCGGCTCGCCGCCGACGGCCACACCAACCCGGAGATCGCCGCCCAGTTGTTCCTGTCCGCCCGCACCGTGGAATGGCACCTGCGCAAAGTATTCACCAAGCTCGGCATCGCCTCGCGCCGCGAGCTGCGCGAGGCACTGCCGGCCTCGCTCCGAGAGCCCGCGACGTGATACCACGGTCCGTTCGGTGAAAAATCTTCATTACTCCGAACGGACGGTCATCTTGCGGGTCCGCAGACGCGGCCGCACGCTCCGGTCTGGCCACGCCATGACCACGTGATGGAGACTGCCAGTAGGCACTTAGGGAGTCGGGCGATGGACGAGTTGCTCGGACGTCGTGACGAGCGTGCGGCGCTCGCGGCGGCAGCCGCAGCTGGCCCTGGCCGATCGAGATCGGCCAGTAGGGACCGGTTAGTTTGTTGCCGCTGGGCTGGCACTGACTTGCGGCGGGATGGAGCATGAGTACGCGACCTGAGCCGGGGCCGGCGCTACTGGACCGCCAGCGAGAGCGCGCCGCGCTCGATGGGCTTCTCGGAGATCTGCGCTCGGGACGCGGGCGGGTGCTGGTAGTGCGGGGTGAGGCGGGGGTGGGCAAGTCGGCGCTGCTGGAGTACGTGACCGGGGCGGCGGCGGATATGCGGCTGGTCCGGGCGGTGGGGGTGGAATCGGAGATGGAGCTGGCGTTCGCCAGCTTGCATCTGCTGTGCGGGCCGCTGCTGGACCGGCTGGAGGGCCTGCCGGGTCCGCAGCGCGACGCGCTGGCGGTCGCGTTCGGGCTGCGGGAGGGGGCCGCACCGGACCGGTTCCTGATCGGGCTGGCGGTGCTGACCTTGCTATCGGAGGTGGCCGAGGACCGGCCGCTGCTGTGCGCGATCGACGACGCGCAGTGGCTGGATACGGCGTCGGCGCAGGTGCTGGTGTTCGCGGCGCGGCGGCTGCTGGCCGAGCCAGTGGGTCTGGTCTTCGCCGCGCGCGAGCCGGGTGAGCAGTTCCGCGGGCTGGCGGACCTGGAGGTGCGGGGCCTGCCGGACCAGGACGCCCGTACGCTGCTGCGGTCGGTGGTCCGGTTCCGGCTGGATGAGCGGGTCCGGGACCGGATCTTGGCCGAGGCGGACGGCAACCCGCTGGCCCTGCTGGAGCTGCCACGCGGGCTGGACCCGGCCCAGCTGGCGGGCGGGTTCGGGCTAGTCGAGGCGCGGGCGATCCCGGCGCGGATCGAAGCGGGCTTCCGGCGGCGGATCGAGGCGCTCCCCGTCGATACGCGAGCGCTGATGCTGGTCGCGGCGGCCGAGCCGACCGGTGATTCCATGGTGGTGTGGCGGGCGGCCGGGCGGCTCGGGATCCCGGCCTCGGCCGAGGTAGTCGCCCAGACAGACGGGTTGCTGGAGATCGGTGCGCGGGTGCGATTCCGGCATCCGCTGGTCCGGTCGGCGGTGTACTCGGCGGCGCCGCCGCCGGAGCGGCGGGCGGCGCACCGGGCGCTGGCCGAGGTGACCGATCGCGACGGTGACCCGGATCGGCGGGCGTGGCATCTGGCCGCTGCGGCATCGGGACCCGATGAGGAGGTGGCCGCGGAGCTGGGGCGGTCGGCGGGCCGGGCGCAGGCGCGCGGCGGCATGGCTGCGGCGGCGGCGTTCTTGCAGCGTGCGGCAGAGTTCACCAGCGAACCCGCACTGCGGGCTGAGCGTGCCCTAGCGGCGGCGCGGGCGAGCCTGCAGGCCGGCGCGCTGGATGCGGCGGCCCAGCTGCTCGTTATGGCGGCGGCCAGGCCGTTGGATGAGCTCCAGCAGGCGCGCGCCGCCCTGCTGCGCGGGCGGATCGCGTTCGCCTCTGGCGGCGGCAGCGACGCCCCGGCACTGCTGGTGAAGGCAGCCAAGCAGCTGGAGCCGCTGGATGCCGCGCTCGCGCGCCAGACCTACCTGGACGCGTGGCTCGCGGCGATGTTCGCCGGGCGGTTCGCGGGTCCAGGCGATCTGCATGAAGTCTCCCGGGCCGCCCGGTCAGCCCCTTCACCTGCCGATCCCCCCAGCCCGTCCGACCTGCTACTGGACGGCCTGGCTGTCCTGGTCACCGAGGGACGCGCCGAGGCGGCACCTCTGCTGAGGCGGGCAGCGCGGGTCTTTGCTGAGGAAGAGATCCCGATGGCGGAGCGCCTGCGATGGGGCTTCCTGGCTGTGGTCGCCGCGATCATGGTGTGGGACGAGCAGCGCTGGCACGCGATTGAGGTCCGCCAGCTCCGGTCCTGTCGCGAGGCAGGCTTGCTCGCCCAGCTGGTCATCTATGTGAACTCGACGGCCATCCTTATGACCTGGTGCGGCGATTTTGCGGCGGCTGATTCACTGGTCGCGGAGGCTGAAGCGATCGCGGCCGCCACCGGAACCCGGTTCGCCCCGTTCGCGGCCCTATGGCTCGCTGGATTCCGGGGGGCAGAAGCCGAGGCTACCCCGCTGATCGAGGCTGTCATCAAGGACTCCCGAGCTACCGGCCAGGGCCTAGCCATCCAAGAGTCGCAACGGTTCTCCGCCGTTCTTTACAACGGTCTCGGCCACTATGAGTCGGCGGTGGCCCAGGCGCAGCAGGCGAGCGAGCAGGCGCCTGAGCTGTTTACCTCCATGTGGGTGCTTCCCGAGCTGATCGAGGCGGCCAGCAGGACCGGACAGACCCAGCTGGCCGCCGACGCGCTCGGCCGGCTGGCCGAGGCGACCAGCGTCGCCCAGACCGACTGGGGGCAGGGGATCTACGCGCGCTCCCGGGCCCTACTCAGCCACGCCGAGGACGCTGAGGTCTGGTATCGCCAGGCGGTCGACCGGCTGAGCCGTACCGGCCTTCGGCCCGAACTCGCGCGCGCGCACCTGCTGTACGGTGAGTGGCTGCGCCGCGAGGGACGGCGGGCCGAGGCGCGGGCGCAGCTGCGCACCGCGCACGGCATGTTCGACGCGATCGGCATGGAGGCGTTCGCCGAGCGAGCCCGCCGAGAGTTGGCGGCTGGCGGCGAGACCGTCCGCAGCCGCACCGCCGAGACGCACGACCAGCTCACGCCGCAAGAAGCCCAGATCGCGCAGCTAGCGCGGGCGGGCCTGTCCAACCCGGAGATCGCCGCCCAGCTGTTCCTGTCCGTCCGGACGGTGGAATGGCACCTGCGCAAGGTATTCACCAAACTCGGGATCAGGTCCCGCCTGCAACTCCAGCGAGCGCTGCCCGACGGCGCCAGCGCGGGGCCGATGGCATAGCCCTCGAGTTCGACCAGGGCGCTGGGCCTTGGTCCCGCGGGCTGACCAGGGTACCGGCCAGGGTGTTTGCGGGGTCGCGGCCGACGAGCTGAGAGTGGCACCGGGCTCAATATCGGCACGGGTCGTCTGACTCCTTTATCGTTGTGGCGGCCCGGCGTCGCCCGCCTCTGGTCTCGAGATGTCTGCCGAAGCGCCGGTCAGTGCCCTGTTCTTGGAGGTCCGGGCGACGTCGGCTGGGCATTGCCGGTCGGTGACGGCCGGGCGGCACGAACGGGTTGGCCGACCAGGACCGCCCGGCGCGAAGCAGGTGGCGTCAGCGCCGTGACCAGGGTCCTCTTTAGGGCGTTCAAGGGCGCGCCCGCCGGGCCGGGAGAGCGATGGTGAAGTAACGCATCTTCGCTCGGCCGAAGGGAGTGGCCATGGCCCAGTTGAAGTACTCGGCATATAGGGCGCCGTCGACGCTGGCGATGTCTGAGGATCTTCCGCTGCCTGAGGACCGGCGGATCGCCACAAGGCAAGGACAGGCGAAGCTGGTAGGGCTGCCCGAGGCGGCAGGGGCGCCGCAGGCGATCGAGTTGCGGCATCTGCGCTACTTCACCGCAGTCGCCGACGCGGGCAGCTTCACTCACGCCGCGGAGCGGATGTTCATCGCTCAGCCCACTCTCAGCCAGCAGATCCGGCGGCTGGAAGAGATCGTCGGCACGCCGTTGCTGCAGCGTCGCCGCGAAGGCCTGCAGCTCACTCCGGCCGGCACCGTGCTGCTGGACGCCTCCCGCACCGTGCTGTCGCTCGTGGACCATGAGGTGAACCGGACCCGGCAGGCGGCGGGCCTGGGACGGCCGCGGCTACGCGTGGTCATGCCGCCCGGGCTGCCGGATGCTCTCGCGGTCGAGGCCGCGTCCGCGCTGCGGTCGGCGGCTGCCGCCGCAGATGTGGAGATTGCCTGGCTGGAAGCCCCGCTTGACGCCGAGTTCTCGCTGATCCGGCAGCGCCGGGCCGACGCTGGCCTAGGCTGGCTCACGGCCAGTCCCGAGGCGTTGCCCGCCCCGCTCGACGTCATGAGCCTCGAGGACTTCGAACCCGACGTGTGGGTTCCCTCGCAGCACCCGGCGGCGCGCCGCGGGACGATCAGCCTCGACGAGCTGGCCCGCATGGACGTCATCCACGGGCCGCGCCGTCTGGAGCCGGGGATCTACGCTGCCTGGACTCGGGTGCTACGCACGGTGAATCCGCGCTTCGAGTTCACCGATCCCCCGCTGCGGCATTCACTGCCGATGGCCCTGGCCTTTGCCGCGACCGCGGACCGGTCCACCGCGGTACTGACCGGTCCCGTCGTCATCGCCGGAAGCCCGCCTGGGCTGATCCGGATGCCGCGGGCCATGGTCAGCCAAGACATGGTTCTGGTCGGTCTGGAGCATCGTCCGCTGACCGCGACGGCGGCCGTGGTGTGGAACGGCGACCTGCCCCGATCGCTCCAGCAGATCCTCTTCGACGCTGCGGACGGCATTACGCCGTCGGCCCCGGCCCGGACGGGCGAGCACGAGCGTGCGGCTGTGGGCCTATAGGCTGCGGTGATTGGCCGCTGCCGTGTCACCGCCGTTCTTGAAAAGGCGCATAGGCCCAGGTTAAGCGGTCGCGACCGGCCGGCTGCGGTCGGCCAAGGCCCGCTGCAGCTGCCCCCGGAGCCCGCTGCGTCCACGGTTCCGCTCGCCACTACTAGTCTCGGTCACGGGTCGTCGCGTGGCCAGAGAACAGGCCTGCCGTCAGGAGATGCCCCATGTCCCAGCACGGCCA
>Ga0187780_10002852_pt1 | contig 12987 bp, 10 predicted proteins | sample 1015_Q2_SP10_20__FD_132429 | JGI IMG/M metagenome (GOLD analysis project Ga0187780, IMG submission 132429) | Tropical peat soil microbial communities from peatlands in Department of Meta, Colombia - 1015_Q2_SP10_20_MG | ecosystem: Environmental > Terrestrial > Soil > Wetlands > Peat | place...
AGAATCCAGAATGGCCAGCTTCGGTAGGCTTCCTCTGCGGTCCACGAGTGGTTGGTAATCAACGCGGCCGCTTCGTGTGGTGATTGTGACGCGCGCCCGTCCACGGCCTGCCCCAGATCTTCGGGACGCTCCCGGACGAACAAAACGGCGATGACTCCGGCGGCTACGGTGATGACGGACATGATTTCCCAGGCGTGGCGCCAGTTCCCGCCGTTGGCCGCCAGAATACGGTTGACCAGCGGCGAGCACAAGAATCCCGCCATCCCGGACGCGCTCAGGGATATTCCCATTGCCCGTCCGCGGTACCGCTTGAACCAGCGCGTAATGGCCGTGGCGATGGGCACATTCGTGGCAAAGGCCAGGCCCGTGCCGACCAGCACTCCGAAACTCGCCAGATAGTGCCAGGGTCGCGTGGCGAAGAACGAGAGCCAGACCGTTCCCGCCACGAGCAGCGTCGCTCCGATGCCGAAACTCGCCCGCAACCCCCATCGCAGAATGACCACCGCGACCAGCGTCGAGGGCAATCCCACGAACAGGTTCGTCAGGGAGAATCCCCAGCCGTAAACGCTGCGGCTCATGGGGATCTGCTTCAACATGTAGGTGTTGATCACCGAGCCGCCGTAGAAATTGAACCCCATGAACAGAAAGTCCAGCGCGAACAGCACGCCCACCAGCGTCCATCCGAAAAATGCGGGCTTCTCGTCTATCGGTGATGAATTCGTCATTTCAGCAAGGAACCGCCGTCAATGGGGATTGCGGCGCCAGTGATGAACGAGGCTTCCGGGGAGCAGAGCCAGAGCACCGTGTCGGAAACTTCTTTCGGCTCGCCGATTCTGCCGATGGGGAACATGGACAGCACGTACTTCTTTCCCTCCTCGGTGTTCATCAAATGATCGGAGAGGGAGGTCCTAATCACGGCAGGGCATACCGCATTGATACGGATTCCCTTGCCGGCAAACTCAATCGCACCCGTGCGAGTCAATCCGATGATGGCGTGCTTGCTGGTGATATAGGCAGCTCCCAGCACCGGGCTTACTTTCAGCGACACCGCCGAGCCCATGTTGACGATCGCCCCGCCGCCGCGCTTGAGCATCTCGGCAATCTCGTACTTCATGCACAAGAACATGGCAGTCACATTCACCGCCATAACTTGGTTCCACACGTCCAGGCTGTAATTTGTCGTGGGCGTGCCGATGGTGCCGTCAATGCCCGCGTTATTGAAGGCGCAGTCGAGGCCGCCATAGGTTTTCACGCAGGCCCGGACCAGAGCCTCGATGTCCCCGGGCTCACACATGTCGGCGGGAATAAAAACGGCCTCGCCGCCGGCCTGTCTCGCCAGTTCAACTGTCTCCTGGCCCTCCGCATCCCGCCGGCCCGTTACGACGACTTTGGCTCCCTCGCGTGCGAAGGCGACTGCGGCATCGCGGCCGAGGCCGCTCGTGGCGCCGGTCACCAGCACGACTTTGGATTCGAAACGTTTGGTCAATCTTGACTCCACAGGGCGGCTGACCGCACGAGAGCCCGTACACCAGTGGGCTCACCGCGACCGGGCGCCACCGCCTGGATTCGCGGCCTTGGCGCATCCGGTGCGTCACATCCTCAGCGCGGCCTTTTCCTTTGCGGATAGGCTTCTCTGGAAGGACTGCAGTTTCCTTCGGCCGCTCGGGGTGACATACGCCTTTCCACTTCGGATCTGCAGGTAGCCCATCAGGGCGAGCTCCTCATTCAACGCCTGCACCAATATCTGGCTGAGCGCGGGATAGGGAATCTCAATTTCGTCTTTGGAAAATTCGCCGAGAATCTCGCCGGCCAGGACGCCCGGTTTCGCCCGTACCTTATTCAGGATGGACATTTGCCGCCGGAAGTAAGGAATGGAGTCGCCTTTGTCGCACAAATCAAACGCTTCGAGCTTCAGAATCACGGAGGTACGGGTATCGGGGCAGATGACAATATCGTCTTTCGCTACCGTCCTCTCCTTTGGCGGCGGCCAAGTATTGGCGCCCTTGGGTTGCAGGCTGGCGCGGTGCTCGGGCGGCTCCGTAACTGATTCCAGCACGTTGCGGAAACCCAGGCCATCGTACTTCTTCCGGCTGGGGTCCCTGCGGCTGACCGGTGCGTACCAAAAAGGCGCGTAATAGAGGGGCTCAGGGTGCCTCGGGCCGGCCATGGCCAAGTTCAACATCCTAGTGATGACAGCGCCTGCCACGTAGGGACAAATTCGGCCGATAAACTTCTCTCCGTCCCAGATGAATTTGTCGCCGACTTTGTGCTGGAAGTGGCATGGGTACTTCTCATTGTCGCCGTCGTAGCCAATCACCGTGGCCCTTACTTGAAACGCCATAGCGCCTCCCTCATCATGCGGATGCCGCAACGCGCCCTACCATGCCACTGGCCATTCCACAGTGTCAAACCGATTTGACCGGTACGTATGCCAGGCCCGTTCCGTTCGTGGCGGGCTGACTGTGCGCACGAACTAGGAGAGAGCTTGCGTCTGACGCCGTCACTGAACGGGGACAACCAGAGGGTCTCTTCAGTTTGGGGCAAGGGCAAATTCGCGCCTAGACGAACACGGGCTCGCTAGGCCCCCGAAAACCTAGGGAGGAGAAAACAAGTCCAGTGCCGTTCACGATGCGGGGAGAGGTGTGCGCCGGACGTGATGAAAAATTAGTCGGCCGGTGCGGCGCTGCCGGGCGCCTCTTCGGCGGGGGTTTCCTTCCAGGGCGGAAGCAATTTCACCAGCACATAAAGCACGAAGAAGGGTGCGGCGAGTAACACGAGCGATGTGCCCAAGCCTTCCAGGCCCCCCAGCCCCATCTTGTACACCGTGAAGCCGCGCAAGCTCTTGGAGAACAGCTGGCCACCAATCACGACATTCCACCGCATGCTGAAAATGCCGATCTGGATGAGGACCGCGCTGGCCAGATAGAGTGTCCGCCGCAATTCCTCCGGAAGGCGCACCAGCGCCCGGTGGCCGAACGCCGGGCTGAGCAAGCCCAGGAATATCAGCGGCAGCACCGTTCCCGCCAGCCCTTGCAACACCACGAGACTGATGAACAAGCGGCCCGAGATGAGGGTGGACAGAATTTTGATGGATTCTTCGGCCTCATAGAGACGATGAATGAAGTCCAGCGTCTCCAGCGAAAGGTCCAAGATCAACGCGTAAAAGAGGAAGAAGGCCAGCCGGTCCAGGCAAGCCATGTCCAGGCTTTGCCGCGCCAATCCAATGAGCGTGTAGAGCAGCAGCACCAGGGCAATGCCCGATACCATGGCGGAGAATAGAAAGACGATGGGAATAAGCACGCTGCTCCACCAGGGGTTGGCTTTGACTGAACCGAAAATGAAACCGACGTAGCCGTGCAGTAAGAAAGCAGAGGGAATGCCTATGATAGTAATAAGACGAACGGCCTTCTGATCGAACTGCACGGCTTCGTCGGATATGTCCGTGGCGCCGAGCGTAAGAATTAGATGAATCCACTTGCGCAGCCCATGCTCGCGGCGGGCCCACAGGACCAAGTCCTTGCGGTAGTCGAACCATACTTCGAGCAGCAGCACGACAGTCAGGTACCAGGCGTAAATGAAACCGAACATGGCCATCGCGGAATGCGTGTTCGGCGTCATGAAGATTTCGTAGGAGCGTTCCGGGTGGCCCAAGTGAAGCAGGAGCGGCAGCGGAGCGATCAACAAAAACGCCAGGGCAGTGAGCAAGGCCAGCCGGTAAGTGGGTTCCACTTCCTTGACATTGAAGACACGCTCGAGCGAAGCCAGAATAAAGGCGCCCGCCACCAACCCGGTGATGTACGGGTACACGACAATCATCAGGCTCCACTGCAGCTCGATCTCGTTGGGATAGATGTAGCCGGACACCTGCTGGAGAATGGAACTCAGTTGCTCGCTGATACCCGGCACGGCTAACGTACCTCCCCGTCCAGATTGGCGTAATAGGCTTTGGGCCCCGTGTTGAGTTGAGGCTTGAGCACCTGAATCTCATTGAAGCGCACGAAACGCGCGAGCGGGCTTGTACGAGCCGTCACATCGCCGAAAACGCGGGCTCCCGTGGGGCAAACCTCCACACAGGCGGGCACCTTCCCCTGCACGACGCGGTGATAGCAAAACGTGCACTTCTCGGCCGTCCGAGTGACAGGATTGAGAAAGCGCGCCCCGTAGGGGCAGGCCTGAACGCAGTAGCGGCAGCCAATGCAATAGTCCTTGTCCACGAGCACGACGCCGTCCTTCGTAATGAAGGTGGCGCCCACGGGGCAGACCTGCACGCAAGGAGGATTGGCGCAGTGGTTGCACAGCTTAGGCACAAAAAACGTCCGCAGGATGCCCTTTTCGCTCACGGAGGGAGGAAATCCCTCGATTCCGCCATCGGGGCTGGTCACCACTGTCTCGCCGTCGGTGGTTATGGTGTACCGCTCCACCCAGGTGCGGAAGTAGAGCGGCTCGCGGGGCACATTGTTCTCTGTTTTGCAGGCATCGGCGCAACGGCCGCAGCCGATGCACTTCTTCACGTCAATTCCCATGCCGTAGTAGTGTTCCTCGGGCTTGTAGCCCTGCTCCTGCGCAGCGCCGGCGACCGATTCTCCCGCGGCGATAGTTCCCAGCAGCAGGGGGGCCGCCGTCGCGCACTGTTTCAGGAATTCCCGCCGCTCGCGGGAGACTTGCTCCTCGGCGTTCGCGGGAGCTTGCGGAGGTTTCGTTTCCGTGGTCATTGGACCTCCGGGGAGTGAGGATAATGACATTGCCAGCAGACGTAGCGCTGCCCGTGGGTGCTCATGTCCACCCGGACAATCTCGGACGGGGCTTTGGCGTCTTGACTGTGGCATTGTCCGCAGAACTCGCGGGTCTGGGGCTTCGTGGGGGTGCTCGCCAACGGATTGTTCTTGTGCAGCTCCTGCACTTCATGGCAGGTAGTGCAAGGGAGAATGGCGTGCTTGGACAGCGTCTTGGTCCGGGCAATCTCGCCGTGACACGCACTGCATTCCTGCGGCGTGTGTGGCGGAACGGGCGCGTGCGGGTTATGACAGGTGATGCAGGGATGCCCGGGGTTGTGCGTAATCGGATCGATTTGAGGAAAACCGGTGGGCCGGGCCGGGTCATACGCATGGCAAAGCGGACAAAACGCGCGCTCGCGCGGGGCCGGCGGAATGTGATCAGCGGGGGAATCCACGTGAGCCGCCTGGGCGCCGTGGCAAACCTCGCACGCCACGGTCCGGTGGCGGGCATCGTCGTGGATCTTCACAATGTCCGGATGGCACACGGCGCAGGCTTCGTGGCCGGCATACATCATCGGTTTCGAGGCGTTGGCTTCCACGGCGGCTGCCCGGTAGTGGCCCAGCAGGCCGAATGTTTTCGGGACCAGGTAGTGACGCGCGCCAATCAGGGCGCCGATCAAGACCACGAAAACCACCGCTAAGCGCTTTACTTGTTGAGGCATGATACCCGGCTACACTTCCGACAACGGGGAGTGCTCCATCGCCTTCCTCGCTGGCCGTTTCCACCCCCGGCGGAAGCCGGCCGTTTTGCGTCCCTCAGAACTAAGCGCAATTTTAGGGGGAAGTTCGCTGGGACTTTGTGATGCTAGTCACACGTCAGTAATTCGACCCGTTACACGCGTGCGAGGATTGGGCTCCCCGTGGGCAATGCTCATCGTGTGCGGGTCTTGGTTGGGCGGGGGAAAAGTGCCCGCAAAGGAGCGATACGGCCGGCTCTCGAACAGCGGGAGTGAATGCGGGACCGGCCCGCTCTACTATCTTGTTTCACCCGGGGAAGGGGTTTCGATTTTGCGGATCAACAGAGCGAGGGCAACCAGCACCAAGAGGATGGCCGCAACAGACACCGCTAGTCCCTGGCGACGGTATTTCAGTTCCCTCATAGCCACCTGACCGGCCTGCCACGCCTTATCGGTCACCTTGAGCCCGGCCTGGGTATCCTGTTGCACGGTCTCCGGTGTAGCGGAATGGGTTGCAACGCGGGCCTTGGTCAAGTCGTCCCGCGCTTCACTGAGAGCGAGGATCGTGGGACCCACCTCCACTCCGGCATTCTGCGCACGGCCCAAGATCTCGTCGGACCGCTCGATTTCCTGATTCAGCTTCAAGAGGCCCGTATGTATGGTTGCTGCCGCCGTGTAGCCAGCGTCTCCGTCCACGTGGCACTTCACGCAGAAGGCGGTGTTTGCGGTTCCAATCGAGTCGTCGGTGGGGTGCTGGATGGCATGATTGCCGTGGCAGGTGATGCAGCCCGCGGCGCCCATGGCCGCGAAGGCCACCTTGTGCGGGCTGGAATCAAACAGTTGCTGCTGAAAGACGTGGCAGGTGGCGCAGACGCGTTCGACCGAAGCCACTCCCGGGGGCGCGGCGCCATGGCTTCCGTGACAGGTGGAACACGTCGGGGCGCTCAAATCGCCGCGGACAGCAATGGCATCGTGGTGGACGCTCGTCGAATAGAGTGCAAACTGATTGGTGGGAATCTTGTAGCCCTTCATGTACTCGGCATTGGCATGGCAATGGGCGCAGGTCTGCGCCACATTCGCCGGATAGACAGACGAACGGGGATCATTCGGCGGATGTATGGTGTGCGCGGTGTGACAGTCCACGCACACGGCGACGTGAGTGTCGCCGCGGGCCAGCATTTTTCCGTGCATGCTGGTCTGATACTGGCTGAACTGGTCGGTGCGGAGGGAAGGGTTGAAACCGCGCATGTAGGCGGCATCGGAATGGCACTTGCCGCAGAGCGCGGGAACTTGCGAGCGCTCGATATGCCCCCGGAATCCGGCGGCCTTGCTCATGGCCCGCTCCATATCGTCGCTCGAGGAATCCCCGCCGTGGCAACTGGTGCAGAGCAGACCCTTTTGCGCGTGGACGCTGCTGCCGAAATCCTCGGCGTTGATGCCGAGCGGCGGGTCGAATTTCGAGTGGCAATCGAGACAGCTGTTCTTGGCCTGCGCCTCCAGGGACAAGGCAGCGAGCGAGAACAGGCAGCACCAAACGAAAAGCGCGCCCAGCACGCCTCCGGCACCCGGGTGACCGGCCCGACACCTTTTGACGACGCACGCCAACTTGGTCCTCTGTTCTCTCACGCGACGCTTCCCTTTCGAGGCTCCAGAGGGTCCCGGCTCCCCCGAGCTACTTGGCGACATACGCATAGAAAGTCATCACCACGACGTAGGCGAGCGCGAAAACTCCTGCGCCCACGATGAAACGCTGTGCCCGGCCGCCCCGCCCGCGATCGAAAAACGGCAGAAGCACCCAAAGCAGGAAAGCCAAGCCGAAGGTAAGAATTCCCAGCAGCTCTCCTTCGAGAAACCAGATTTTCGCGGGAATCATTTTGAGCGTCTGAAACATGAACATGAAATACCACTCCGGCCGGATGCCGGGCGGCGCGGGCGCGAACGGGTCGGCCTTGACGCCGAGCTCCCAGGGCTTGAACGCGGCCAGCCCGCCCAAAATCGCCAAAGCCACGTACCAGGCCATGAGCTCACGGAGAAGGAAGTTCGGAAAGAAGCGCATCTCGTGCCGCGCCGAGGGCGTGGCCTGCCACTCGGCTTCGACGCTGGGCGGCACGCTCATGCCGAAGCGCTGCACGAGGAGAATGTGAATGGCCAGCAATACCGTGGCGATCCCAGGAAGGACAGCGACGTGAAAGCCGAAGAAGCGCGTCAGCGTCGCGCCCGTGACGTCTTCTCCGCCCCGCAGGAAGACGAGAATCCATTTCCCGATGATGGGCGCTTGTCCTGCAATGTCCGTCCCCACCTTGGTGGCGAAGAAGGACAGCGTATTCCAGGGCAGCAGGTAACCGCTAAAGCCGAATCCCAAGGCTAGGAAAAGCAGCAGCATCCCGCTCAGCCAGGTCAGCTCCCGCGGCTTGCGGTAGGCTTTCAGGAAGAACACGCTGAACATATGCACGGCGGCAGTGAAGATCATCAGGTTCGCGCTCCAGGAGTGGATGGAGCGGATCAGCCAGCCGAACCGCACCTGGGTCATGATGTATTGCACGCTCTCGTAGGCCTCGTTGGGGCTCGGCCGATAATAAAGGAGGAGGAGAATGCCCGTGGCCACCTGAATGCCGAACAGAAACAGGGTCATGCCGCCGAAAAAATACCAGTGGGAATAACGATGCTGGGGAACAGTCTTGTGCTCCATGAACTCCCGGAGCTCGTGCAAACCAAACCGCTCGTCCAGCCATTTCTGGGCGTTCTGCCACACGCTCATCTTAGGCGTTCCCCAGACGGCGAACGTAAATCTCCTCGCCTTTGAGGAGGACTTCGTACTTTTCCAGGGGCCGCGGCGGCGGCCCGCTGATATTGCGCCCGTCGGTGGTGTACATCCCGTTGTGGCAAGCGCACCAGATGGAGTGCAGATCGCCGCGATACTGGACGGTGCAATTGAGGTGCGTACACACGGCGGAGACCGCGGAGTACTGGCCGCTCGAGGTCAACATAAGCAGCGCGGGCCGGCTGCCAAAGCGGAAGATCTTGCCGCTATTCGGCTTCAGGTCCCCGACGCGCCCGGCCAGTACCATGTCGGTGGTGGCTTCGGCGGTTTCCGGCGGGAGGATGTAGCGCAGCACCGGATAAAGGAAGGATGCCAGCGAAGCGAGCACCCCGGCGCCCAAGAACGCCTCTACAAAGTGCCGCCGCTTCGGTTGGTTGGTTGTGTACGGGAATTCGCTGCTCAACACTGTCCCCCTTGAACGTGATGCTCTACACGTCGTGTCCCCCAGGGGGACGGTGAATCATAATGGCTCTAGCGGTCGGCGCGCAAGCCGCCTCAGAAGGCATAGCGAACGGAGAAGGTTGCCGTATTGCCGTTGAAAGTCAACGCCGGGATTGGCTGAAGCGCGTACGTCCCGTGGGCACCGCCAGCCGTATTCACGACGGGAATACTGATATTCCCCGGTGCTTTGGGGTCGTATCCGTAGTAATTCCAAGTGGCCTTGTAGCTGAGGCCCTTGTACACGTCGAGTTGAACCGAAGCAAACGGCTGCAAGTAGTTGAATGCCACCGTGCTGTTCGGCACGATCGGATCCAGAGACAGGACCCCGGGCCCCACCACCGGATTGAGCACTCCCGTGTTACCGCCGGTAAATGTCTCTGAGTAGCCCACGGCAACTTTGACTCGCTGTATCGGTTTCCACATCACGTCGCTGTAGACATAATGTTGCCTGCTGGCGTAGACCGCCGTACCGCCCTGAAGGTTGTCCGGCGTAGTATTGCCGAGGACGCATGACCCGGCCCCCGCCGTTGGAAATACTGGCAGCGCCGGTGACGTCATGGTTCCGAAACTGTCGTCGAAGCAGATGTAAGTCTGCATATAGAGATCGGTGTAGTTGTATCCAAGAGTGTAGGCAAACTTGGAATTCGGGGGCGCCAGCATAACCGAGAAGCTGTAGGTCCGGCCGTGCTCGAGGTCATTGATTGTCGCCACATTGTCGCGGTTCTCGCGTATGTCAACGGCGCCGTCCACGGTCGCCCAGGTCCGAGGCCTATAGTTGGCATGAACCTTGTAGCTCTGGAATTGCCGCGGCCAAACTCGCGTGTAAGAGTAATCGTTAGATCCCAACTGGAAATCGGCATCGATGCGCAGGGTGTCCATTGGCCGCACCGTCAGGCCGGCCAGACCCAGCTGCTGGTGGATGAGGAACACGGTGACCGGCACAGTAAGAGCTGAACTGATGGTGGCCGCAGAGGCAGCCCATGTTACGGAGCCGTCGGCATTTTGGGTGCACGTACCACCAGCGGCGGGGCTGAACGTAGTCGTCCCCGCGGAGTACTTGCAATTACCCCGGGCCGCAAAAAAGTCGTTGGCCACCGTGCCGCCGACCCCGCCGGGGTAGTAGATATCGCTCGCCGTCTGACTGCCGTAGGATTCAGCGATTCGCCGGTCCTCGTACCGATAACCGACTCGAGCGCTGATGCGCTTCGTCAAATCGCCTTCGACTTGAATGGTGTTCGATACAAGTCTTTGCGCCACATAGTTCACAGTCAAGACGGTGGCAGCGTCAGCCGCCGCAGTGGAGCTGTGCTGCGGGCAGGTAGTCGAGGTCGTGTAGCCCGCGGCAGGACAAATACTGGCAAAGGACGCTCCTCCGGCAACCATGGGCGCAAACTGCGCATAGGGCAGCAGTATGCCGACCTGCCCGGCCGCCTGGGCCAGCGTGGCGAATAAATCTGTGGTCGTCACGGTGTTGAATCCGGGATTTTGCCATTGGTCGTAATTAACAGAATCAACGACCCGGATTTTCTGAGTCAGCGAAACAATGCCGGACCAATTCGCGTGGGCAAAGAGTGTCTTGGCGCTTCCCGGGCCGGAAACGATGGAGTCCCGAACCTGACTGGTCGTGGAGGCCGTCCATTCGTTAATGGAGTCGTACAGGCCCGGGGAGAGATTTTTCGCGCTGGTGTAACTGCCGGAACCGGACATCTCAAACCTCGGAATAAACGTGGACTGGAAGCTCAGTCGCTCCGTGGGCATGGAATTCCGCGCCGGGGCGAGTCTCGTATAAGCAGCGACGCTCTTGCAACTGCTGGCAGCGTTGCTGTTGTTGACGAAACCCGACGCCAGGAGCGGCGCCGCGCAAGGGACGGTTACGGCGTTAGGGGGGAAGTAAAAGTTAGTTCCCAAACTCACCGGTAGGGTGCCTGGGTATTGAGGGGAGGAGACCAGAAATGGCGTGCTGGCCAGAAAATCCACGGTATCGTACTTGTTATATTCCAGGAATTGATCGTAGGAGATTGTCGTCTTGGGCAGGACCCGGAAGTCCACGCCCATGCGATACGCGTTCGTGGTTTCCTCGAAATTCTGCCCCATCGGAATCTCGACGGTGGCGTCTTCCGTAGTGAACGCAGGCCCCTCCTCGACATGCCGCGAATACCCGAGCCGGAAGCGCACGCGGGACTGCGGGAGAAGCGTCAAGTCGTAATCCTGCATGCGGTGCACCAGATCGAGCGCATGGGGCGATATCGTGGCGGCCAAGGCAGGGGTCGTCGCGGACGGCGTGAACGGGATTGGGTTGAATGGATTCGCCTGCAGATTGTTATCCCAGAAATATTTGTCGCGGCGAAAAACCCCGGAAAACTCGTACCATTTGTTCATTTCGACCCGCAGGCGCGAGACGTCGTTTGGATCGCCGCCATAGCCGAAGTTGCTGAAGTCGAGCCGGTCGAAAAGGAGCCCTTGGTGGTTCAGCGACCTTACGTGCACCGTGTAATCGAGCACCCGTGGGCCGTTCGCCAGATCTACGAACGTGTCATAGGCGTCCTGGTTTCCATTGATCCATGTTCCCCGGTAGCCGAGCTCGACCGACTGTTGGATGTTGTAGTTTCCCGAATCAATGCCCTTGACTGCCTCGGACTCGTCCTGGGCGCGCGATGCGGGCGCGAAGAGGAACAGCGCCACCGCGAATGCCAAGCTAAGCGCTCTACTGCATATACGTTCGCTCATGATTTTGCACTCCAAGAAATGTAAGAGTTGCGACTCCCGCCAGCCGGTTCCATGACTTGCTGTGCCGTCCATATGGGCCAACTTGGTCATATTCAGCCTATCGGAAATAGATATCGCTAAAGTTGGATCCGTGGATTTGCGTATGGCATATGGTGCACGACTGAATATAGATAGCGTTGTTCGGAACCGGCCCGTTCATCACTGGAAAACCAGTTGGCTGGCCGTTGATGCCCGCCGCTGTCGTAGGTCCGAAGTGGGCTGAGGTGTGGCATTGCAGGCAGAGCAGGTTGACGTTGGCGTACTTCAACATGTGAGCATTGGCCCCTCCGTGCGGGATGTGGCAGTTCGAACATCCCCCGATCTTCACGGAACAGTGTGGGAACACGAATGGCCCCTGCTTGTCCTTGTGGCACTTGAAACAAACGAAATCCCCGTTATCGGCGGTTTGAACTTGGCGCTCCAAATGGTCTGACTCCCACACTCCCGCCGTTCCGTGCTGGTTGTGGCAATCGCTGCACTGGATCAGGCCCTCATTTACACGATGATGTTCTGGCATGTTGAATTGGGATTTCTGTTGCAGGTGACAGGAATAGCAAAGCTCCGGTTGCTCCTTGATCAGCAAGTTTTCCTTCGTCTTCGCGTGGTGCGGTGAGTGGCAGTCAATGCAGCTTACGTCGTTCTGCCGGTGGAACGAGTTCGAGCTATTGATCTGACTGTGCGTGGAAGCATGGCAGGTGAGACAACGGGCATTCACCTCGCTCTTGGAGGCCTTCTCAAATAGGAAGAGCTTGGATGTGTCGCTGGGATCGGCGATATGACTGGCGGCCCCACCGTGGCAGCCCTGGCACCCTTGCTTCGACGGGCCGCCGCGGGTATCAAGCGACGTCCTAAAATGGGCGCTTTTTTCCCAACTGTCGTACATTGCCTGGTGGCAGGTCTTGCATGGTTCGGGGCTGACGTACTCCGAATCGGCCGGACTTGCTGTGGCCGATGCAGCAGGCTGAGCCCCCGAATGGGGCGTATCGCCTGACGCGGCCGGCGTCGGCGGCACGAATGTCAGCCCCAGAACGCAGATACTAAGGAACAACCCCCTCGTGACAACGACGTTCACGCATCTCATAGGTTCCTCTCAAAACCTCGTCGCATTCCCAAGCCAACTACACGCCCAGTTTCATTTTCCAGGATGAATGCTGACCCCGAGTCCCCGTGGCCCACGCCTAGTACACAACGCTGCCTACTGGCCGAAATTCTGCATGGGTCGAAAAGGGTTTGCTGTGACGCTTGTCACAAAGTTCCGGAAATTGTCTCATCTAGTAAACTGCGTAGTACCGACTCGACGGCCGCTCCTCCCGCCGTTCCAAATATGCTCCATCGCGGATACACGTCAGGCGCTACTCCTTTTCTCTACTGCATATTCGGTCTTCCTGGTCGGCTCCTATTTGAAGAAAAACGAATTAGAGTTGGACCCGTGAATGCTGGTGTGGCACGTGGTGCAGGCCTGGTAGCGGAAGGCTGCCTCGTTATTGAAGTTGGGGATCCCCGGCGC
>Ga0187780_10002853_pt1 | contig 12985 bp, 8 predicted proteins | sample 1015_Q2_SP10_20__FD_132429 | JGI IMG/M metagenome (GOLD analysis project Ga0187780, IMG submission 132429) | Tropical peat soil microbial communities from peatlands in Department of Meta, Colombia - 1015_Q2_SP10_20_MG | ecosystem: Environmental > Terrestrial > Soil > Wetlands > Peat | place...
CAGCGCGGCGGTCACCGTCACTCCGGCGCCACCGGCCGTCACCCTGGCGGCGAACCCGACGTTCGTCACCCCGGGCGGCAGCAGCACCCTCACCTGGTCGAGCACCAACGCGGCCGGCTGCACGGCCAGCGGCGGCTGGAGCGGTTCGCAGAACACCAGCGGCTCGACGTCCGTCACGCCGGCGGCGACGACCACCTACACGCTCGCCTGCACCGGCGCGGGCGGCACCACGACCCAGTCGGCGACGGTCTACGTCGGCAGCACGCCGCCCGGCACGTACGTCTACCCGCTCGCCCTCGGCCCCACCGGCCGGTACCCGATCGACCAGGCCGGGCAGCCGTACCTGATGGTCGGCGACGCGGCCTGGTCGCTCATCGCCCAGCTGACCGACACGGCCGCGGACACCTACCTGGCCGACCGGCAGCAGCGCGGCTTCAGCGCCATCCTGGTGAACCTCATCGAGCACGCGCTGAGCGACAGCGCACCGGCCGACATCTACGGCATCAAGCCGTTCACCGGGCAGGCCTTCGTGACGCCCAACGAGGCGTACTTCGCCCACGCCGACCACATCATCCAGTCGGCCGCCGCGAAGGGGATCCTGGTGCTGCTCGACGCCACCTACCTCGGCGGCTGCAGTGAGCAGGGGTGGTGCACCGAGATCAACGCGGCGACCGACGCCCAGATGACCGGGTGGGGCCAGTACCTGGGCCAGCGCTACGGCGGCTACCCCAACATCATGTGGGTCATCGGCGGCGACACCGACCCGGCGGCCTCCATCAAGCCGAAGCTGGTGGACGTGGTGAACGGCATCCGCCAGTACGACACCCAGCACCTGATCACGGCGCACAACCAGCGGACGGAGATGGGCGTGACGCCGTGGGTCGGCTCCAGCTGGCTCAACGTGAACACCACCTACACCAACGGCCTGGAGTACAGCTTCGCGCAGACCGCGTACGCCGTCTCGCCCGTGATGCCGTTCTTCCTCATCGAGGCGTACTACGAGAACGAGAACGGCTCCAACGCGCAGTCGCTGCGCGCCGAGTCGTACTGGACGGTCCTCACCGGCGGGTTCGGGCACGTCTTCGGCAACTGTCCCCTGTGGGGCTTCGGCACCACCAAGTCCGCGGGCTTCTGCACCGGCACCAACTGGCGGGCCCAGCTCGGGGCGCAGGGCTCGCTCAACATGACGCATCTCGAGAAGCTGTTCATCGCGCGGCACTGGTACAGCCTGGTGCCGGACCTCGGCCACGTCACGCTGACGTCGGGCTACGGCACCCAGGGCTCGAGCAGCTACGTCACCGCCGCCTGCGCGGCCGACAGCTCGTCGATCGTGGCGTACCTCCCCTCGAGCCGCGCCGTCACCGTCACCGGCGCCTGCCTGCGCGACGCCACGATGACCGCGTGGTGGGTGAACCCGGGCACCGGCGCGGCGACCCTCGTCGGGACCGTGTCGAGCCGCAGCCCGCAGACGTTCACGCCGCCGAGCGGCGGCAGCGGGGACTGGGTGCTGGTGATCGACAGCCCGTCCTTCGGCTTCGCCACGCCCGGCGGCTGATCGCCGCACCGCTTTCCGCCCGCCGGCGCGCCGGCGCGTGCGGGGTGACGCAGCGGCAGTGTGTCGCACGTCACGCGCCGCGCCGGCGAGGGCCGCGAGGCCTTGTGTCGACGGCAGCGAGGTCCGACATTACGCGCTCGACTGATCCCTCCGCCGGGCCAGCGGCCCCGAGGCCGGGGATCGAGCGCGGTCCACACGCACAGGCTGTGCGCCGCTCGCACAGCGAGGCGAGGAACACACCAGACATGCCTGCCACCTCCGTCGCCGGCGTCGGCGCGCCCTGGCCCGCCGCCGCCCAGGGTTCCCCGCTGCCCGGCACCTGCCGCTTCTGCGGCGCCCCGCTGCGCCACACGGTCGTGGACCTGGGGATGTCGCCGCTGTGCGAGAGCTACGTGCCGGCGGACCGCGTGAACGCGATGGAGCCCTTCTACCCGCTCCACGTGTACGTCTGCGACCGGTGCTTCCTCGTGCAGCTCGAGGAATTCGTGAGCCGCGAGGCGATCTTCGAGGAGTACGCCTACTTCTCCTCCTACTCCGACTCCTGGCTGGACCACTGCCGGCGCTACGTGGACCAGATGATCGGCCAGCTCGGGCTCACCAAGTCCAGCCACGTCGTCGAGGTCGCGAGCAACGACGGCTACCTGCTCCAGTACTTCGTGGCGCGCGGCATTCCGGTGCTCGGCGTCGAGCCCGCCGCCAACGTCGCCAAGGTCGCGGTGGAGAAGGGCGTGCCGACGCTGGTCAGGTTCTTCGGCCGCGACACGGCCCGGGAGATGGCCGCGGCGGGTCCGCGGCCCGACCTGCTGCTCGGCGCCAACGTGCTCGCCCAGGTGCACGACCTCAACGACTTCGTGGGCGGCCTGAAGATCCTGCTCGCCCCGCGCGGCACCATCACGATCGAGTTCCCGCACCTCGAGCGGCTGGTGGCGGAGAACCAGTTCGACACCATCTACCACGAGCACTTCTCCTACTTCTCGCTCTACGCGTCCGAGCGCATCTTCGCCGCGCACGGTCTCACGCTGTTCGACGTCGAGGAGCTGGGGACGCACGGCGGCTCGCTCCGGATCTACGCCCGCCACGCGGAGGAGTCCGGCCGCCCGCTGACCCCGCGGCTGCTGGCGCTGCGGGAGCGCGAGCTCAAGGCGGGGGTGAACACGCTGGCCTACTACGCGACCTTCGAGGAGCAGGTCCGCGAGACCAAGCGCAAGCTGCTGGAGCTGCTGACGCGGGTGAAGCGCGAGGGGAAGCGCGTGGTCGGCTACGGCGCGCCGGGCAAGGGCAACACGCTGCTCAACTACTGCGGCATCCGGACCGACTTCGTGGATTTCACGGTGGACCGCAGCCCGTACAAGCAGGGCAGGTTCCTGCCGGGAACCCACATTCCGATCCACGCGCCCGAGCGGCTGCGGGAGGCCCGGCCCGACTACGTGTTCGTCCTGCCGTGGAACCTCAAGGACGAGATCACGAAACAGCTCGCCTTCATCCGGGACTGGGGCGGCCGCTTCATCATCCCGATCCCGGAGCCGCGAGTCGTCGCGTGATCTTCACGCCGACGCCGCTGGCGGGGGCGTGGCTCGTGGAGGTCGACCGCCGGGAGGACGCGCGCGGGTTCTTCGCCCGCACCTGGTGCCGCCGCGAGTTCGAGGCGCACGGGCTCGACGCCCGGCTGGTGCAGTGCAGCATGTCGCGCAACAGCCGCCGGGGCACGCTGCGCGGGATGCACTGGCAGGCCGCGCCCCACCAGGAGGTCAAGCTGGTGCGCTGCACCCGGGGCGCGATCTGGGACGTGATCATCGACCTCCGGCCCGGCTCCCCCACCCACGCCCGGCACTACGCGGCGGAGCTCACCGCCGACAGCTGCCGGGCGCTCTACATCCCCGAGGGATTCGCGCACGGGTTCGTGACGCTCGCCGACGACAGCGACGTGGTCTACCAGATGTCCGAGTTCTACGAGCCGGGGTCCAGCCGCGGCGTGCGGTGGAACGACCCGGCCTTCGGGATCCGCTGGCCCATCGCCGACCCGATCCTCCACGAGCGGGACGCGAGCTATCCGGACTACGTGCCGGTGGGCGCGGCGTGACGGCACCCTACCGGCCCGAGCCCGGCGACGGCGCCGCCATGCACGCGCTGGTGCGGGAGCTGTACCCCATCTGCCGCAGCATCACCGGCGACGGCCTCCGGGCCACGCTGCGCCGGCTGCAGGCGCTGGCGCCGCTCGAGCTTCGCGAGGTGCCCACCGGCACGCGGGTGTTCGACTGGACCGTGCCGAAGGAATGGAACATCCGCGACGCCTGGGTGGCGGACGCGTCGGGCGAGCGCGTGATCGACTTCCGCCGCCACAACCTCCACGTGCTCAACTACAGCGTGCCGGTGCGGCGGCGCATGACCCTGGCCGAGCTGCGCCCCCACCTGTTCACCCTGCCCGACCAGCCCGACCTGATCCCGTACCGGACGTCGTACTACGCGGAGGCGTGGGGCTTCTGCCTGGCGCACCGCGCGCTGCAGGCGCTGCCCGAGGGCGAGTACGAGGTGTGCGTCGACGCGTCGCTCGAGCCCGGCCACCTCACGTACGGCGAGCTGTTCCTGCCGGGCGGGACGGCGGACGAGATCCTGTTCTCCTGCCACAGCTGCCACCCCTCGCTGGCGAACGACAACCTGGCCGGCGTGGCGGTCGCGACGTGGCTGGCGCGGCGCCTGGCCGGCGTCTCCCGGCGGCACGGCATGCGGTTCCTCTTCATCCCGGGCGCGATCGGCTCCATCACCTGGCTCGCCCGGAACCCGGAAGCCGCCGGCCGGATCCGCCACGGCCTGGTGCTGAGCTGCCTGGGCGACCCCGGGCCCTCGACCTACAAGCGCAGCCGCCGCGGCGACACGCCGGTGGACCGCGCGGCCGCCCACGTCCTGCGGCACGGCGGCGCGCACGAGCTGCTCGACTTCGTGCCCTACGGCTACGACGAGCGTCAGTACTGCTCGCCCGGCTTCAACCTCGCGGTCGGCTGTCTCACGCGCACCCCGAACGGGCGCTACCCGGAGTACCACACCTCGGCGGACGACGTGGACTTCGTGCGCCCCGACGCGCTCGAGGACTCGCTCGCCAAGGCGCTCGCGATCGTGGAGATCCTCGAGCACGACGCGGCGTTCGTGAACCTGAACCCCCACTGCGAGCCCCAGCTCGGCCGCCGCGGCCTGTACGGCAACACGGGCGGCCTCACGCCGCCGGGGTTCGAGATGGCGCTGCTGTGGGTGTTGAATTACTCTGATGGCAGCCACACCCTCCTCGACATCGCCGACCGTGCGGGGATGCCCTTCCCGCTCGTCCGGCGGGCGGCGTCGGCGCTCCAGGGCGCCGGACTCCTCGCGCCCGCGCCCGGCAACGACGCCGGCGCGGCGGGAGACGCGGGAGCCCGCGGAGGCACGCGCCGCGCCGAGCCGCGGCACCCCCGACGCGCCGCCGCGCGTCGCCACCAGCGTTCGGAGTGAACTCATGAAAGTCCTGGTCACCGGGCACAACGGCTACATCGGGTCCGCCATGGTCCCGATGCTGCAGGCCGCCGGCCACGAGGTCACGGGCCTCGACAGCTACCTGTTCGAGGCGTGCACCTTCGGGCCGCCGGTGCCCGACGTGCGCTCCCTGCGCATGGACCTGCGGGACGTGAAGCCCGAGCACCTCCGCGGCTTCGACGCCGTGGTGCACCTCGGGGCGCTGTGCAACGACCCGCTGGGGAACCTCAACCCCGACATCACCTACGAGATCAACCACCGCTCCTCGGTGCGCCTGGCGGAGGCGGCCCGGGCGGCGGGCGTGCGGCGCTGGCTGTTCGCCTCCTCCTGCAGCCTGTACGGCGTGGCCGGGGACGAGATGCTGACCGAGGAGGCGAAGTTCAACCCGATCACCCCCTACGGCGAGTCCAAGATCCTGACCGAGCGGGACGTGCGCCCGCTGGCCCGCGACGACTTCAGCCCCACCTTCCTGCGCAACGCGACGGCCTACGGCGTCTCGCCCCGGCTGCGCGCGGACATCGTGGTCAACAACCTGGTGGGGCACGCGGTGACGTCGGGCGACGTGCTGATCCAGAGCGACGGCACGCCGTGGCGGCCGCTGGTGCACATCGAGGACATCTCCCGCGCCTTCCTGGCGGTGCTCCACGCGCCGCGGGAGGCGGTGCACGCCCAGGCGTTCAACGTCGGGCGTAACGACGACAACCTGCGGGTCCGCGAGATCGCCGAGATGGTGCAGGCCGAGGTGCCCGGGTGCCGGGTGCGTTACGCCGAGGGCGGCGGCCCGGACCCGCGCTCCTACCGGGTGGACTGCGGCAAGATCGCGCGCGCCCTGCCGGAGTTCCGGCCCCAGTGGACCGTGCGGCGCGGCATCGGCCAGCTCCACGCCGCGTACAAGGCGGCGGGGCTGACCCGCGAGCAGTTCCTCGGCGAGCGGTACCTCAGGATCAAGCAGATCCAGAAGCTGCAGGCCGAGGGTCGCCTCGACGGCGACCTCCGCTGGCGGGTCGCCGCGAAGGCGGGCGCCTGATGCGACGCGCGAGGGTCGTGCCATGAAGGTGGTGCTGTTCTGCGGCGGACTCGGCATGCGGCTGCGCGACTACGCCGACAACGTGCCGAAGCCCATGGTGCCCATCGGCTACCGTCCGATCATCTGGCACCTGATGAAGTACTACGCGCACTTCGGGCACCGGGACTTCGTCCTCTGCCTCGGCTACCGGGGCGACGCGATCAAGCACTACTTCCTCAACTACGAGGAAGCGATCACCAACGACTTCGTCCTCGCCGACGGCGGGCGCCGGCGGGAGCTGCTCTCGTCGGACATCGAGGACTGGCGGATCACCTTCGTCGACACCGGCCTCAACAGCAACATCGGCCAGCGCCTCGCGGCCGTGAAGAAGCACCTCGCCGGCGAGGAGGTGTTCCTCGCCAACTACGCCGACGGGCTCACCGACGCGCCGCTCGACCTGCAGCTCACCCATTTCCGCGAGCGCGACGTCGTGGCGAGCTTCCTGTGCGTGAAGCCCAACCTCAGCTACCACGCGGTGTCCACCGACCCCGAGGGGCGGGTCACGCGCTTCCACGACATCGTCGACGCGGGCGTCCGGGTGAACGGCGGGTTCTTCATCTTCAAGCAGGGGATCTTCGACTACCTGCGCGAGGGGGAGGAGCTGGTGATCGAGCCGTTCCAGCGGCTGCTGGCGGCCCGGCAGCTCGTCGCCTACCACTACGACGGGTTCTGGCTCGCCGTGGACACGGCCAAGGAGAAGCAGCGCGTGGACGACCTGTTCGCCACCGGGAAGCCGCCGTGGGAGGTCTGGCGGGCGCGTAACTCGCGCTAGCGGCCCGACCGACGGCGGCTACGCCGTCGCCCCGGTGGCCAGCGCGCCCGACAGACGCAGCAGCTGGTCGTACTGCGACAGCAGGTCCGCGAGGTCGCGCCCGCGCTGCCCCGCGAGAGTGGCTCGCACGTCCCCGAGGCGCGACGCCATGTCCACCGCGCGCTCCAGCAGCACCGCGCCGCTCAGCCCCTCCAGCCCGAGACACCACCGCGCCAGCCCCATGTGCTCCATGATGTCGCGGGTCTTCGGGTGATAGGACACGGCGACCGTCGGGATCCCCGACGCGAGCGCCAGCAGGACCCCGTGGTAGCGGGTGGCGATCACCATGTCGAACTGCTCGAGGACGTCGAGCAGGCCCGCCACGTCCGTGATGCCCGTCGCGCTCTCGATCTTCGCCGCTTCCGCGGACCCCGCCGCGCGCAGCCGGCCGAGGATGTCCTCGATGGTCTCCGGGTCCATGCGGATCTGGGTCGGGAACATCACCACGCGCCAGCCCTGCGCGGCCAGGCCGCGCGCCGCCTCCGCGTGCGCCGCCACGTAGCCCTGGTACAGTGACGAGTCCTGCATCTGCCAGCTCCCGCCGCCCAGGAACGGCAGCGGGTTGATGCCGACGCACGGCGCCCGGCCGGCGTGGGCGGGCGGCCCTTCCGGCCCGAAGCGCGGGTGGCTTAGCGCGAGGTCGCGGACGAGGAGACACGGCTCCGGGGCGCGGAGCCGGCGCGCGATGGCCAGCGAGCTGGGGTCCCGGAACGAGCGGTAGGCCGTCAGGCGCAGCGCGAGCTTCAGGAAGAGCCGGCTGAGCGGCTTCGCCAGCGGGCCGGCCCCGATGCTCGCGAAGCCCACCGCGGCGCCCCGCAGCCGCGCGAGGACCGTCCACCGCAGGATGACCAGCGGGTAGCCGAACGGCCCGTCCATGTCGTCGTTGAGCTGGCCGGAACCGGCGAACACGATGAGCCGCACGCCCTCGAGCCGCCGCCACGACCTCACGTCGAACAGCGTCTCCTGCACGATCGTGGTCGCCCGGCGGGCGGCCAGGACCGCGGGCCGCAGCAGCCGCTTGAGCCACTGGCGGCGCCTGATGCGCTCGGCGGCGCCGTCGGCCCAGCCGTGCTCCCCGGCGGCGCCCGCCTCCTGGCGCAGCCGCTCGGACCGCAGACGAATGGGGAAGGAAGGGAGTCCGTGGCGCGCGGCGGTGTCGGGAGGGTTGGAGGTGAAGGCCACCAGGTCGAGGCCCGGGACCCTCGCGCGCAGCCGGGCGATCACCGCCGCGATGATGGCCTCGTCGCCGAGGTTCCCGTTGCCGACGTGGCCCATGATGGCAATGCGTGCCGCTGCGGCCATTGCCTGGCTGAGCTCCCGGGGGGCCGGCGCCCCTAGTGCTTGACGAGGTCGGCGGGCGACCGCGGCTTGAGCGTCCAGGTGCCGGTGCCCGTGGGCACGAGCAGCCCGACGATGTCGAACACGTTGCTGACGACGTAGATGCCCGGGACCGTGAAGCCGGCCGCCTGGTCCAGGACCACCGTGAGGTTCCCGCTGCCGTCGGACACGGTCATCTGGTAGTTGCCCAGCACCGTGGCGGTCGCGTTCACGGTCGCGTTGAGCACCTGCACGAGCTGGGCGTCGCGCGTCCCGCCGGCCGCCGTCGCCGCCGCCGCGCTGGTGAGGACGGCCGCGGCCGGGAACAGCCCGCGCCCGAGCGCCGTGGTGGTGCCGCCGTCCAGCGTCGGCTGCCCGCTGCGGCTGGCCGTCACGGCCCGCACGCGCACCGAGTCTCCCGCCGACACCGCCGTCCGCAACCGCGTCAGCCGGATGGCGCCCGAGGTGTCGACCAGGCTCACCGTGGTGTCGGAGAACGTGGTGGAGCTGTTGAGCGCGGTGCCGATCACGGTCACCGTCTGCCCGGGGCCCAGCGCCCGCGCCGCCCGGATGCTGATCGGCGTCGGCGGGATGAGGTTCAGGTCCGCGGCCGAGCGCGGCTTCAGCCGCCACGTCCCGGTCCCGGTCGGCGTCAGCACGCCCAGCAGGTCGAACCGGTTGCCCGGCACGTAGTTCCCGGGCAGGCTCGCGGTCTGGAACGCGACGTCCGCGGTCTGGTCGAGCTGCACCTGGAGCGGGCCGCTGCCGTCGCTCGCCGTGAGCAGGAAGCTGGTCGCCGTGCGCAGCGTGTCGCTGATCAAGGCTCCGTGCACGATCACCATCTGCGCGTCGCGCGTGCCGCCCGACGCCGTCGCCGCCACCGCCGTCGTCAGCGTCGCCGCCGCCGGGAAGAAACCCGTCCCGAGGGCGAAGACGGTGGGGTCGTTGAGCACGGGCTCGCTGTCGCGCCGGGCCAGCGTGCCGAGCAGCCTGAGGCTGTCGCCCGCCGCGAACGCGGTGCGGGCCCGCGCCACCCGGAGGCCGCCGGACACGTCGGCGATGTCGGTGGTGGTGTCGGCGAACGCGGTCGTGGACGCCAGGGCGACGCCGATCACGAACACCTTGCGGCCGACCGGCAGCGCGCGCGCCTGCGCCACCGTCACCAGCGGCCGCCCCGCCAGGATGTTGATCCGCGAGGTCGCGCCCGGCTGCACGGTGAAGGTCTGGCTGTCCACCCGCACCAGCTGCAGCGTGTCCGCGAAGCCGGTGGTGTCGAGCTGCAGGGAGTAGTCGCCCACCGGCACGGCGGTGAAGGTGAACGACCCGTTCGCCGCGCTGTTCTGCTCCAGGCCGGCGCCCTGGCCGCCCTTGTGGACCAGCCGGACCCCGGCGTTGGCCAGCGAATCGTCGCCGGCGTCGATCACCCGCGATCCGTTGGCGTCGAGGTACACGACGCCGGTCACGGTCCCGGTGCTCGAGATCACCGTGATCCGGTTCTCGCCGCTGTTGGTGCAGCCGAGGATCGCGGCGGCGGTCACGGCGGCCGCGCGGAGGAACGGGGCGCGCCGCATCAGAACTCGAACCTCAGGCCCGCCTGCACCGTCGCGCCCGGCGTGTCGCGGACCAGCACCTTGCCGAAGTTCGGATTCGCCACCAGCGGCACGGTGACCGCGCCGGTGGCGGCGTTGATCGACAGCGTGCGCGTGGGATCGACCAGGTACAGCGCCTTGTCCACGATGCCGCTGTTCGAGCTCACCAGGTTGAGGCCGTCCACCACCAGCGAGACCGGCACCCGGAACACCCCGGACAGGCCGACCACCAGTCGCGCGTCGGCGCTCAGCACGGCCGGCGCGCGGCAGGAATTCCGCGAGGCGAACGAGCCGATCTGCGACTTGAGGCACGACTGCGCGCCCACCACCGCCGCCGCGCCCTGCACCGTGTCGGACACGAACGCGGGATCGTTGCCCGCCGCCCCGTCGCCGTTGGCGTCCACCCCGTCGCGGAAGCCCGGCGTGAACGGCAGGCCCGACTGGTAGCGCAGCAGGCCGGCCAGCTTCACCGCGCCGTTCGACCACTCGGCGCCGAGCATCGCGCGGTGCGGGATGTCGAGGTCGGAGCGCCCGTCCCGCCAGTCCGGCTGGCCGGGCCCGCTCGGGAACGGCGACAGCTGCGCCTCGGGCGTGCTGCCCGCGAGGCCGGGCGTGTTGTCGGTCGTGTGCGAGTAGGTGTAGCTCGCCCACACGCTGAGGCCCTGCGGCCGCAGGCGCTCGACCGAGATCGTCACGCCGTAGTAGTCGGAGAAGCCCGACGGGTCGAGGGCCCACACGCGGTCGAAGGCGTCGAACTGGCGATCGCTCCCCGGCACGGTCACCAGCGCCGCCCCGAACTGCTGGAGCGTCCCGTAGATGGGGCGCCCGAACTGGTCCGTGAACTGGGGATCCGCCAGCAGGTTGAGGTCGCTGCGCCGGGGCAGGAAGTCGGTGTGCCGGTACTGGGCCGCGAGCTGCACCGACGTCCCCGACGTGAGCGCCTTCGCGATGCTCATGCTCGCCCGCGAGGTCCGCGGCGCCTGGAAGCGCGGGTTGAGCATCGACAGCACCGGCCCCGTGATGGGCGCGGCGCCGAAGTCGGGCACCGCCGGCCACGCGCCGAGCGCCCCCACGCCGCGCCGGGTCTGGGTCGTGCCGTCGTGGGTGAGGACCTCCGCGAGCACGGACGGGTCTACGCCCTCGGCGAAGATCCCGGCGTCGCCGCGCAGCAGCCACTCGCGCCGGGGGCCCGCCGACCAGACGAACCCGAATCGCGGGCTCACCTGGGTCTTGAGCGACGGGACGCCCTGGTTGGCGAGGCCGCTCAGCTGCTGCCACAGCGGGCTGGGCGTGACGCCGCCGGTGGGCCAGATCTCGCGCTCGAGGCGCAGCCCGAGCAGCACGTCGAGGCCGCCGACCGGCGACCAGGAGTCCTGGGCGAAGAAGCTGGTCGCGTTGATCGTGAACGACGCGTCGGGCACGCCGCCCACCGACTGCATGAAGGCGCCCCGGCCGGCGGCCAGATCGGCGGTGCTCCCGAACACGAACTCGCCGCTGCGCCACGGGTCGTAGGTGATGTCGTGGTTCGTCCAGGTCGCGGCGGCGCCGATCTTGAGCGCGTGGAGCCCCACGCGGTACAGCAGCGCCGCCGAGGCGCGGGTCGCGTCGCGCTCGAAGCGGCCGGGCGCGGCGCCGTCGGCCCCCGCGCTCAGCCCGTCCGCGGGCAGCACCGTGAGCGGCAGCGCCGGCGCGGAGTAGTCGCGCAGGCTGCGGTCGATCGAGACCGACACCTCGCTGCCGAGGCTGGCGCTGAAGCGCGAGTTGAAGCCCAGCGACGCCGAGACGTCGCGCGCGTCGAGCGACGTGCCGAGCCCGGTGAACCGACCGTCGCCGAGGCTGATGTCGCCGGCCGTCGAGTTGGTCACGGCCGCCCGCAGCGCGACCGACTGGCCGCGCGCGATCTCCCAGTCGAACCGCCCGAAGGCGGTGACGACGTCGGTCTGCTGCTTCAACGGCTGGAGATACGCCCCGAGCTGCGGCGCCGCGGCGACCACCGCGCCCGCGCCCGAGTCGTCGGGCCACGGGGACTTGAGCGGCGTCTTGATCCGGCGGGCGTCCACCCCGATCAGGCCCCAGGCCGTGTCGCGCACCACCGGCCCGCCCACCACCACGCCGCCGCGGTAGCCGCTGCTGCCCGCGTCGCCGAAGCCCCGGACCTCACCGGCGCGCGGCCCGCGGGCGGTGAACGCGCTGAGCAGCTCGCCGCCGAACCCGGGCCACTCGACGTCGGTGCCCGACGCGAGCTCCACGTGCTGCAGGCTCGCCAGCGGGAGCCCCAGCGTCGAGTAGTCGGCGCGCGAGACGCCCGGGCTCGAGGCCGGGGTGCGCGGCAGACCGTCGACGCCCAGCGAGCCCAGCCGGTCCGGCAGACCCTCCATCGCGAGGCCGCCCAGGTTCGCCGAGGCCAGCGCGGCCACCGAGGAGACGCGGCCCGACGGATCCACCAGGTCGGCCAGCTCGCTCCCCCGGTCCCACGTCCCGCGGGCCAGCGACGCGTGGAGCGCCCCCTCGACGTACGACATCGTGTCGGCCTGGGCGACCGGCGGGTCGGCGGGCGTGAGCCGCAGATCGAGGGTGACCACCGTGGCCGGGCTCACCGAGAGGTCGTGGACCACCAGCGGGCGGTACCCGAGGCGCTCGGCCCGGAGATCGTAGCTGCCCGGCAGCAGGGCGGGACTGTGGTACGCGCCGAGGGCGTCGGAGACGACCGACCGCGCCCACGCGGTGGCGTGGTGCGTCATCGTGACGCGCACTCCGGCGACGATCTGGCCGCTGGGAGTCACCGTGACGCCGCGGATCGCGCCGGTGGTGACCGACTGCGCCCGGGCCCCGGATGGGGTGATCGCGCCGATCGCGAGGACGCACGCGATGGCCGGCATCACCCACTCCCGTGACAGGCGCGGCAGGGTCATTGGTCCGAGCAAACTTAGAGGGACAGGCGCGATCGGGCAATGCGCCACTCGGGAGGGAGCGCCGCGACGTGACGCAGGATACATTCGTTGACCGTGGCGACCGAAGAGCTGCCGTCCCCGCCGCGCACCGCGCCGAGCCTTTCCGGGCGACTGCTGCACTGGTGGCGGCGCCGAGCGGCGCTGCGGCGGCTGGCCCGCCATCCCCAGCCGCCGTCGCTCCTGTTCCTCTGCCAC
>Ga0187780_10002854_pt1 | contig 12985 bp, 14 predicted proteins | sample 1015_Q2_SP10_20__FD_132429 | JGI IMG/M metagenome (GOLD analysis project Ga0187780, IMG submission 132429) | Tropical peat soil microbial communities from peatlands in Department of Meta, Colombia - 1015_Q2_SP10_20_MG | ecosystem: Environmental > Terrestrial > Soil > Wetlands > Peat | place...
AGCGAGCACCGCGCACGCCGATTGACCGAGATAGCTGGCTGCGAAGACGTAAGGCGGCAGCAGATCCTTGGTGAAGATGACAAGCTGCGGGCCGATCACGGCGGCGAACACGCCGCCCGCGAGCACCCATGACACGACTTTGGGCCGGTAGGCGTCGCTCGCGGTGTCGGCAGCGGCAAAACGGTAGGACTGGTGCGCGGCCGCGTAGAGGCCGCCGCAGAACGTGCCGATCAGTAGCAGCCAGAATTGGCTTTGGATCACCGCTGAATACGAGATGAGCCCCGACAGGATGCCGAACGCCGAGCCGCTTTGCAGCGCGAAGCGGCGCCCGAATTGACGCGCGAGCCAGCCGACCGGCAGCGTGCCGAGCCACATACCGAGTACCATTGCGGTGACCGGTGCGGTCGCGAGCCCCTTGTCGGGCGCGAGCATGGCGCCGACGATCGAAGCCGTCGACACGATGACGGTGTTGTTGCCGCCGGCAAGCGCCTGCGCGACCGCAAGCACCATCGCGTTGCGGCGCGCGAGTGCATCGTTGACGATGGAGTACGGTTCTTCGACTTCGACGGTTTCGGCGACGACCGACATTTCAGGAGCCCGGCAAGGCTCCCCTTCTAGCGGCAAAGCCCCTGAATCGCCATTGCGCCAGGCGCAGGGCTGACCTCTCTCCCCGCAGGACTTATCGCTTCGCCCGTTTCACCGCCGGTTTCGACGGGGCCTTGCCGAAATCGATCGCGCCAGGGTGGTGGATCGTGGCGTTGCGCGCGGCCGCGGGGATTTGCGCGCCGATCTGGCCGAGCGAGGCCCGCAATTCGTCGATGTAGAGGTCGATGAGGTGCGTCGGGCCTTCGTCGCCCAACGCCGCGACCGCCCAAAGGAACGACTTCCCGGCCATGGCTGCGTTGGCGCCGAGCGCCAGCGCGCGCATCACGTCCTGGCCCGAGCGCACGCCGCTATCGAGGATGATCGTTGCCTTCTTGCCGACCGCGGAGACGACCGCCGGCAGGCAATCGATCGACGGCGTCAGTGCTTCGATCTGTCTCCCGCCGTGGTTCGACACCCAGATGCCGTCGATGCCAAGCGCGACCGCCTTCTCAGCGTCGGCCGGATGCAGCACGCCCTTCACCGCCATCTTGCCTTTCCACTTGTCGCGGTAGCGTTTAACTTCTTCCCAGGTAAAGGCGCCGCCCATGTGCTGGCGGGCATAGGCGATGATCTCGTTGGAGCTCGAGCCCGGCGGCGCGTACTGGCCCATCGTGGCAAAGCGCGGATAGCCCTTGCGCAGCAACGCCCACAGCCAGCGCGGCCGCACCAGCATCTCGTAGATCATGCGCGCATTGGGGCGGAATTCGTGCGCGAGCCCGGCATAGGTTTCGCGCGAGCGCGTGGTGCGCACCGGTACATCGAGCGTCAACGTCAGCACCTTGGCATCGACGGCTTCGGCCCGCCGCATGAGGTCGAAACCGAATTTGTGATCGTCGCGCCAGAAGCGGTAAAGCTGCAGCCAGAACACGTCGGGCGCGGCCTCGGCCGCGGCCTCGATAGTCGCGCCGCCGGCGACGCTGAGATTGTAAGGCACGCGGGCGCGCTGCGCGGCTTTCGCCATCAGGATGTCGGCGCCCGGCCACACCAGCGATGGCCCACCCATCGGCGCGATGCCGATCGGGGCGTTGTACCGCCGACCGAACAGTTCGACCTCGACCGGCGGCGGCGACACCACGACGCCGTAGCGTGGTGTGATCTTGATAGCGTCAAACGCCGCCCAGTTGTGCGCGATACCGGTGTCGTTGCCGGCGCCGGTGTCGCCATATTCAAACGAGAACAGCGGCACGTGCTTGGGCGCCTCGCGCCGCAACCAGGCCGTGGTCGGAAACAGCTTGTGATATTTCGCGAAATTGGGGTGCGGCGTGTAGGCATCGAACGCCGCCTTCTTGGCCGTCATGTCGTGCATGGCATTACCTGTTTCCGGGGAGGCCTCAGTATACAGCGTTTTAGAAGTGACTGAAGGCGGCATGCTTGAAGGCGAGCGGTGCGCCGTTCGCGCTGAGGAAGGTCACGCCCTCGCCTGCCTCGACCACGCCGATGTCGGTCACGGCGACTTTCGCGGCTTGCGCTGCGGCGCGGAAGCTGTCGGCTTTATGCGGGGGCACGGTGCAGACGATCTCGTAATCGTCGCCGCCGGTCAGCGCCGTTGCCAGCATCTCGGGGTCGCTGGCGACAACCGCCTTGGCCGCATCCGACAACGGCACCTTTGCCGCTTCAATGGCCGCGCTCACCTTGGAGACGCGGCAAAGCTTGGCGAAGTCGCCGGCGAGCCCATCCGAGACATCCATGGAGGCACAGGCATGCGTCCGCACCGCTTCCGCAAGCGCGTTGCGCGGCTGCGGCAACAGATAGCGGCCAAGCAGGTGTTGGCGGTGCCGCTCTCCAAGTTTCCAGTTTTGGCCTTTACGCACCGCGAGCCCGAGCGCGGCGTCGCCGATCGTGCCGCTGACGAAAATGCGGTCGCCGGACTTGGCGCCAGCACGGCGCACCATCGTGCCCTCCGGCACGCTGCCAAACATCGCGACCGATACGGTGATCGGCCCCGGCGTCCGATCGGTGTCGCCACCGAACAGCGGACAGCCGAAGAGCACCGCATCGCTGCGCAAGCCCTCGGCGAAACTCGTCAGCCAGCGCTCGCCGACATCCCCGGGCAACGCGAGCGACAGCAGGAAACCCAGCGGCTTTGCGCCTTTGGCCGCGAGGTCCGACAGGTTCACGCGCAGCGCCTTGCAGGCCACATTCTGCGCCGCGTCGTCGGGAAAGAAGTGCACGCCACCGATGATGGCGTCGGTCTTAAGCACGAGATCGCAGCCTGCGGGAGGCTTGATGAAGGCCGCATCGTCGGAAAGACCGAGCGCGCCGGGATGGACCGCGAGCGGCGCGAAGTAGCGCGCGATTAGCTTGTCCTCGTCCGAAGGCTCGTTCGCCATGGTTAGCCGCTGAATTCGCCCGCGCGCAGATCGCGCGCGAGCTGATCGAGTACCGCATTGATCATGCCGACTTCATCGCGCTCGACGAAGGCGGCTGCAACGTCGGCATATTCGGAAACGACGGCGCGCGCCGGCACGTCGCGGCGGTGACCGAGCTCGTACGCTCCCGCGCGCAGCGCCGCGCGCAGGATCGCTTCGATGCGCTTGAGCGGCCAGCGCTCGGCCAGCGCCTTGTCGATCAGCGGATCGAGCGCGCGCTGCTCGCGCACCACGCCTTTGACGATATCCTCGAAGAACGCCTTCTCCGCGGGCAAGTACTGCTCGCCCTCGACCTCGCGGCCAATCCAGTGACTTTCGAATTCGGCCAGGATTTCATTGAGGCCGGAGCCGGCGAGATCCATCTGGTAAAGCGCCTGCACCGCGGCGAGCCGTGCCGCGCCGCGCTTGTTGGCCTTGCGCGCCTCTTTGTCCTTTGCTGGCGCGTTGCGGGCCATCAGTCGAGATCGTACTTCAGACGCGCCATCGTGAGCGCGGCGCGCGCTGCATCGGCACCCTTGTTGCTCGTCGCGCTCGAGCGCGCGTGAGCCTGCTCTTCGGTTTCGACAGTGAGGATGCCGTTGCCAATGGCAAGGCGATCGCGCACGGCGAGGTCCATCAAGCCGCGCCCGGATTCATTGGCGACCACCTCGAAATGATAGGTGTCGCCGCGGATGACGCAGCCGAGCGCGACGATGCCGTCGTAATTACGCGCATCGGTTGCCATGGCGACGGCCGCGGGAATTTCCAAGGCGCCGGGCACCGTGATGCTGTCGTATTCGACGCCTGCGTCGTCGAGCACGGCACGCGCGCCCTTGAGCAGCGCATCAGAAATGTCATCATAGAAGCGCGCCTCCACGATCAGCATGCGCATCGCGCGGCGTTTCGTTTTGCTTTTTGCGCGTTTCTTGACCATGCCGCGTGGTAGCAAGCGGCAAAGGCGCGAACAAGGCCTAGCGAGCGTCCGTCAGCCGCGCCGCATAGCGGGCCATGGTGTCAGCCTCAAGATTGACGTCATCGCCTTTGCGCAAAGCGCCCAAGGTCGTGACCTTCAGCGTATGCGGGATGATCAGCACTGAAAACCTGTCGCCCTCGACCGCGTTCACTGTCAGGGAAACGCCGTCGAGCGCGATCGAGCCCTTGGGCGCGATGAACCTTGCCAGTTCGCGCGGCGCGCGGAGCACGAACCGCGCCATGTCGGTCGTGTCTTCGCGGGCAACGACCGAGGCCAGCCCGTCGACATGACCGGCGACTATGTGTCCGCCGAGTTCGTCCCCCACCTTCAATGGCCGCTCAAGATTGATCTTGCTGCCGTGGCGCCAGCGGCCGACGGTGGTGAGCCGCAATGTTTCCGCCGCGGCATCGACCGCAAACCAGCTGCGGCCGCCTTCCTCGCCGGCGCCAACGATCGTCATGCACACGCCGGAACAGGAAACCGAATTGCCTTCGACCAGCTCGGACCGCGGATAGGCGCAGACAACGGTAATGCGGTGCAGATTGTCGGCGCGCGGATTGACCGAGCGGACCTCGCCGACATCGGTGACGATGCCGGTGAACATCAGCCGCGCTCGTAATGTTCGAGCGTATCGGCGCCAAGCGGCTCGCTGCCGCGCGCATTCAACCGCGAGGTCAACGCATCGAGCGCCAGGCCTTCGAGCGGCGCAATGCCCCCCTCGCCGATCATCTTGTCGGAGTGGATCAGCATGGCTTCATCGACAAGATCGGCGGCGACAAAGGACGCCGCCACCGTCGGCCCGCCCTCGATCATCAGCCGCGTGATGCCCTCGCCGGCGAGCGCCTTGAGCACGCCGTCGAGATCGAGCGTGCCGTCGTCGTCGTCAACGCGAAACACTCTGCAGCCGCGTTGCTCCAGGATTTCTTGTGCAATGGCGGAGGCCTTGCGGCCGCAAACAATCCAGGTCGGCGTCTCACGCACCGTCGCGACCACCGCCAGATTGAGCGGCGTCCGCAATTTGGCATCGAGCACAACGCGAACCGGGGAACGCTCCATCATGCCGGGCAGCCGGCACGTCAGCTGCGGATTGTCCGCGAGCACAGTGCCGATACCGACCAGGATCGCATCGCTCTGCGCGCGCAACTGGAAGACGCGATCGCGTGCAGCCTGACCGGTGATCTGCACTGGCTTACGGCCGGCCAGGCCGACCTTGCAGTCAGCCGAAATCGCCATCTTCAGTGTCACATGCGGACGGCCATGCGTGACCTTCGCGATGTGGCCCGCATGGACGCGGCTTGCTTCGTCCGCGCCCAAGCCAACGTCGACCGTGACGCCCTTGGCGCGTAGCTTCTCGTGGCCTTTCCCCTTCACCTCGGGGTTGGGGTCCTCCAGCGCCGACACCACCCGCGAAATGCCGGCGCGGACGATGGCGTCGGCACATGGCGGCGTCTTGCCCTGGTGCGAGCAAGGCTCGAGCGTGACATACATGGTCGCGCCCTGCGCGGTCTTCTTTGCGCGCTTGAGCGCCTCGACTTCGGCATGCGGGCGGCCGCCGTCCTGCGTCCAGCCGCGCGCCAGGATGATGCCGTCCTTGACGATGACGGCGCCGACCGCCGGATTGGGCCAGGTGTGCCCGAGCCCGCGGCGGCCGAGATCGAGCGCAAGCCGCATGAAGCGCGCGTCGTCGTTTGTCGGCGCTGCGAGCGCTGGAGGCGCGGTAGAAACCTGCTCGTTCATTTGCGTGTGGTGGTCGTGGGCCGCTGCTCGTCGTCGCCGGACAGCTCGGCCAGCGCGTCCTCGAAATCCTTCGGCTCGCGGAAGTTCTTGTAGACCGAGGCGAAGCGCACGTAAGCCACGTCATCCGTCTCGCGCAGATGCGCCATCACCGCTTCGCCGATCGCCTCCGAGGAAATCTCGCTCTCCCCCTGGCTTTCGAGCTCGCGCACGATCTTCGACACCATCTGCTCGACGCGTTCGGGCTCGACCGGCCGCTTGCGCAGCGCGATCTGCACCGAGCGCAACAGCTTGTCGCGATCGAACGGCACGCGCCGGCCGTTACGCTTGATGACGGTCAGCTCGCGCAACTGCACACGCTCGAAGGTCGTGAAGCGGAAATTGCAGGACAGGCAGACGCGGCGCCGACGGATCACCGCCGAATCCTCGGTCGGGCGCGAATCTTTCACCTGGGTGTCGAGGCTTCCGCAACTCGGGCAACGCATGTCGTCCCCCTCGTCCCTTCGTCACTGATAAATGGGAAAGCGTGAAATCAATGCCTTCACCTTATCGCGCACCGCGCCTTCGACGAGTGAATCCTCGTCCGTATGCTTCAGCGACAGCACGTTGAGCACTTCGACGATCATGTCGCCGACCTGGCGGAATTCCGCGATGCCGAAGCCGCGCGTCGTGCAAGCCGGGGTGCCGAGCCGGATGCCCGACGTAATCGTCGGCTTTTCCGGATCGAACGGAATGCCGTTCTTGTTGCAGGTGATATGGGCGCGGCCGAGCGCAAGTTCCGCCACTTTGCCCGTAAGCTTCTTCGGCCGCAGATCGACGAGCATCAAGTGCGTGTCGGTGCCGCCCGACACGATGTCAAAGCCGTGCGATTTCAGCGTCTCGGCGAGCGCTTTAGCATTCTCGACGACGTTGCGCGCATAGGTGCGGAACGAGGGCCGCAGCGCCTCGCCGAAGGCAACCGCCTTAGCAGCAATGACATGCATCAGCGGCCCGCCCTGCATGCCGGGGAACACCGCCGTGTTGACTTTCTTCGCGATCTCCTCGTCGTCGGACAGGATCACGCCGCCGCGTGGACCGCGCAGCGTCTTATGCGTGGTCGTCGTGACGACGTGCGCGTGCGGGAATGGCGAGGGATGCACGCCGCCGGCAACGAGTCCGGCGAAATGCGCCATGTCGACCACCAGCAGCGCGCCCACCTCGTCGCAGATTTCACGGAAACGCTTGAAGTCGAAGGTGCGCGGATAGGCCGAGCCGCCGGCAATGATGAGCTTCGGCTTGTGCTCGCGCGCAAGACGCGCGACCTCGTCCATGTCGACGCGCTGGTCCTCGCGGCGCACGTTGTACGACACCGGCTTGAACCATTTGCCCGACATGTTGATCGCCATGCCGTGGCTGAGATGACCGCCCGCCGCAAGGTTGAGCCCCATGAACGTATCTCCGGGCTGCATCAGCGCGAAGAACACCTCGGCATTGGCGGAGGCGCCCGAGTGCGGCTGCACATTGGCGAACTTGCAGCCGAACAATTTGGTAACGCGCTCAATGGCGAGCCGCTCGGCGATGTCGACGTACTGACAGCCGCCGTAATAGCGCCTGCCCGGCAAGCCTTCGGCGTATTTGTTGGTCAGCACCGAGCCTTGCGCCTCAAGCACGGCGCGCGACACGATGTTTTCCGAGGCGATCAGCTCGATCTCGTGGCGCTGGCGGCCGAGTTCCAGCCCGATCGCATCGGCGATATCGGGGTCGGTCTTGCTCAAAGGCGCGCTGAACAGCGCCTCAATCTCACTCGCCGCCTTGGGTCTCGAAGTCGCCGACATTCACGGATCTCCAGGCGCCGGCATCGCGTGCCGCGCCGAACAACGGCCAAAGTCCGGGATAGGCCGGAAATACCATATCGGGCGTGGAGCGCCAAGTATTGGCGCACCGCTGTCCACTAGCCGCAATATCTAGGGGAGAGGGCGACGGACGCAAGCGGCGCGCAAACGGAAAGGCCCCGGCTGCGGAAGCAGCCGGGGCAAGTGGTCCGCCAGTACAACCTGTGTCGTCTTAGAGGCGGTAGAGGATCTGGTCGGTCCAGAAGCGCTCGAGCCGGTGCAGCGACTTGTTCAGCGTCGCGAACTCATCGGCATTGATGCCGCCCACCTGTTCGACGGTGCGGACATGCTTCTGATAGAGCGCCTCGACGATGTCGCGAACCTCGCGGCCCTTGTCGGTGAGCTTGATGCGCACCGAGCGGCGATCGACGCGGCTGCGCTGATGATCGAGGAACGCCATCTCCACCAACTTCTTCAAGTTGTAGGAAACGTTCGAGCCAAGGTAGTAGCCGCGCGTGCGCAGCTCGCCTGCCGTGAGCTCCTTGTCCCCGATGTTGTAGAGCAGCAGCGCCTGTACGGAATTGATATCCGCCCGGCCGCGGCGATCGAATTCGTCCTTGATGACGTCGAGCAGCCGGCGATGCAGCCGTTCGACAAGCGTCAAGGCCTCAAGATAAAGCGGCCGGATGTGGTCGAAGCGCGCCTCACGTTCGGCGGGCTCAACCGTCTTGGCAACGGCTTTCATGTTCAACGCCCCTTGCGTCTTTACTTGTTACTCTCCCGGTTGCAGGGCCCTGTCTTCCCCGCTCCGGATGACGCAACCTATAAGGGGCAGTCTAAAATCGGCTTAAATAACACCCTCAATATTAGATTTATTTGCAACAGTGAACGCATCGTTGAATGCGCAATTGAATCGAACGCGGAAAGATTTCGTTCACTACAGCGGCGCACCTATTCCCTCTTCGTTCGCGATCAGCCGCGGATGAAGCGGATGACTCCGGAGAAATCCGTGTTGGCCCCGCCGCTCTCGGCAAAACGCTGGTAAAGCTTTGCCGCCGCCGCTCCCATTTCGGTACGCGCGCCGGAGGCCTTCGCAGCGTCCTGGGATAGTTTCAAATCCTTCAACATCATCGCCGCGGTGAAACCCGGCTGGTAATCGCGGTTCGCCGGCGACGTCGGCACCGGTCCCGGAACTGGACAGTAGCTCGTCATCGCCCAGCACTGCCCCGACGACTTCGACGAGATGTCGAACAATTTCTGGTAATCGAGGCCAAGCCGCTCGGCCAGCACGAAGGCTTCGCTCACCGCGATCATCGACACGCCGAGGATCATGTTGTTGCAGATCTTGGCGGCCTGACCGTTGCCCGGCCCGCCGGCGTGAACAATCGTCTTGCCCATCTTCTGCAAGATCGACTGTGCGCGCGTGAAGGCCTGCGCGCTGCCGCCGACCATGAAAGTCAGCGTCGCGGCCGCCGCGCCGGTGACGCCGCCGGACACCGGGGCGTCGAGCATCAGCAAACCTTTCTTCTCCGCGGCGCTCGCGACCACGCGCGCAGTCTCGACATCGATAGTCGAGCAGTCGATTAGCAGCGTACCGAGATTGGCGTCTTCGACGATGCCGCCGACGCCGAGATAAATGTCGCGCACTTCTTTCCCCGACGGCAGCATGGTGATGACGACATCGGCGCGCGCCGCCGCGATCTTCGCGGTCTCGACGCTGGCGCCGCCCGCGGCTTTGAGCTTCTCGACGGCCGCCGGATTAACGTCGACGCCTTCGACCTGGTGGCCGGCCTTGATGAGGTTCTGCGCCATCGGCAGACCCATATTGCCGAGACCGATGAATCCGATGCGCGCCATGGCGCCCTCCCTTTCAATCTCCGCGTCAGAGCGGATGTTCTTTTGCCGACTTCAAAGCGAGCCAGAGGTAGATCGCAAGCAGCGCGCCTTCAGCAACGCCTACCACGATGCCGGCGCCGAATATCTGCGGGAAAAATATTTCGACCGCCAGCATCGAGGCAACCGACATCAACCAGATCACCGCGCCCCAGGCCGCCGCCAGCCAGAGGCCGACAGCCGCCACAAGATCGATGACCGCGAAGAAAATCGTCGCCGTCTGCCACGCGATCGACTGGTACTCGAACAAGCTCGCGCCATCGACGCCGATGCCGCAGACCCGCGACCAATGATAGAGACCCTTGAACATCGACACGAAGGCCATGATGCGCAGGAATACCACCAGCCGCAGCGTCCACAGGCCGACTTTCGGCCCGCCCTCGTCCTCATGCACCGGCTCGAGGCTTTGCACCTCCTCGGGAACGAAGGGCTCACTCACGGCAGCACCAGCTCGTCGCCTGCGCGGGGCGTGAAATAGCGTTCGACATCCGCGTCCCCCACGTCGGCGAGGCTCGCCGGCTGCCAGTGCGGCGCATTGTCCTTGTCGACGATCACGGCGCGCACGCCTTCATAGAAATCCCGGGCCTCGATGATGCGCGACACTATGCGGAATTCGGCGCGCATGCACGTCTCGAAGTCCCAGGCCTTGCCGCGCCGCACCTGCGCCAGCGCGAGCTTGAGACTGGTCGGCGACTTTGCGCGGATCGTGGCGGCGGTTTTCCGCGCCCACTCGCCGCCGCCGCGGTCGAGCGCAGAGAGAATGGCTTCGACAGTATCGCCTGCAAAGAGGCGGTCGATCTCGGTACGCTGTGCCGCGATCTTGCCCTCGCCCGCCGGCTCGGCAAAGGCCGCCAACACCGCGTCGACCGACACCGTGCCGCTCAACGCGTCGAGCAGTTCCGGAAACTGCGCCGAGCGGACCCGATGCGTCGCGATACCACCCGCCAATGCGTCCGCCGCATCGAACCGCTCGCCGGTCAGGCCACAATAGGCGCCGAGCCCACCCGGCATCCGCGACAGGAACCAGGTCGCGCCGACATCTGGAAAAAAACCAATGCCAACCTCCGGCATCGCGAACGAAAAGCGGTCGCCTGCGACCCGATGCGAGCCGTGCACCGACACGCCGACGCCACCGCCCATGACGATGCCGTCGATCAGCGCGATGTAAGGTTTGCGGTACATCTTGATGCAGGCGTTGAGCGGATACTCGTCGCGCCAGAACGACAGCATCTCATCCTTTTTTCCGGCGCGGCCAAGGTCGGTGAGCGCACGGATGTCGCCGCCAGCGGAGAAGGCGCGTTCGCCGTTCGCCGTGATGACGACACGCGTCACCGTGGGGTCGGCCGCCCACGCGTCGAGCTGCGCGCGCAGCGCCCGCACCATGGTGTGCGTGACGGCGTTGAGCGCCTTTGGCCGGTTGAGCGTAACGATACCAGCCGCGCCGCGACGATCGAACAGGATCTCGTCGGTCATCGCGGCCAGCTTGTTGCCTCAGCGCTGCGGCCAGACGCCGGCTTTTTCCAGACGCTCCATCGCGTCGTCGGAAAACTCGGCTTGCGGCGCATCGCCGCCGATCACGAACATCAGGACTGACTCCTTGTCCGGATCGCCCTTGGTGACGTTCTCGAAGCGCCGGATCATGCCGGGCGGGAACGAGATGACGTCGAGCGGCTCAAGATCGATATAGTCGACTTTGCCCTTCTCGTCCTCCCAGCTGGCACGCCAGATACCGGTCATGGCGATGAAGGTCTCGTTGGTGTCGTGGTTGTGCATTTCCGGTCCGTGGCCGGGTTTCGCTTTGCAATAACCGAGATTGAAGCCCTCGCGGATCTTGATCGCGGCCATGCGCGCGGCGTGATCGCCGACCGGCGACGTCGCGTTCTCGCCGACGTTTTCCGGCGGCTGGAAACCGATGACATTGTACAAGGTGCGCTCGCAGCCCGGCATCTTGCTGTCCGGCAGGCCGCCGTCCGATCCCTTGAGGTCCTTGAAGCGGGCGACCCGCTTCATCATCTCGTTGCGTGAGAAATAACGCCTCTGCAACCGTTCCATTGCTTCCTCCGTCGCCTTTCTAGTTCGCCAGCATAGCGCGGCTGACGATCATGCGCATGATCTCGTTGGTGCCCTCGAGGATCTGGTGGACGCGTACGTCGCGCAGCACGCGCTCGATCGGGTGATCGCGCAGATAGCCGTAGCCGCCGTGCAGCTGCAGGCAGCCATTGACCACGTCGAAGCCGGTATCGGTGGCGAGGCGCTTTGACTGAGCGGCCAGCCGTGTCGCCGCCGGCTCCCCTTCCCCGACCGCGACCGCCGCACGGTGCAGCAGCAGACGGGCGGCATCGAGCTCGGTGGCGTAGTCGGCGACGCGGAACTGCAATGCCTGAAAATCGGCGAGCCGCGAGCCGAATTGCTTGCGCTCCTTCATGTATTCGATCGTCCGGTCGAGACAGAATTGGGCGCCGCCGATCGAACAGGCGCCGATATTGAGCCGACCGCCGTCGAGCCCGGCCATCGCGATCTTGAAGCCCTGCCCTTCCTTGCCGATCAGGTTCGCGGCGGGTACGCGGCAATTCTCGAACATCACCATCGCGGTCGGCTGCGTCTTCCAGCCGAGTTTCTTCTCCTGCGCGCCATAGGACAGACCCGGCGTGCCCCTTTCGACCACGATACTGGATATGCCGCGCGGGCCGGCTTCGCCGGTCCTCGCCATCACAACATAGATATCGGAACGTCCGCCACCCGAGATGAAGGCCTTGGCGCCATCAAGAACGTAGTGATCGCCGTCGCGACGCGCCTTCGTCGTGAGGCTGGCGGCGTCCGAGCCCGCACCTGGCTCGGTGAGGCAATAGCTCGCGAAGTGCTCCATGGTGCAGAGCTTCGGCAGAAATTTCTTGCGGACAGGCTCGCCGCCGAACGCGTCGATCATCCACGCCGCCATGTTGTGGATCGAGATGTAGGCGGCCGTCGAGGTGCAGCCCTGCGCCAGTTCCTCGAAGATCAGCGTCGCATCAAGCCGGGTCAGCGCCGAACCGCCGACGTCTTCCTTGACATAGATGCCACCGAAGCCGAGCGCGGCCGCCTTGCGCAGCGCATCCTCGGGAAAGATTTCGCCCTCGTCCCAGTCGCGTGCATGGGGCATCATTTCGTCCTGCGCGAATTGCCGCGCGGTCGCCTGGAAGGCCCGCTGCTCGTCGGTCAGGGAAAAATCCATGAGACTCCCCGTTTGGCCTTTCGGCTTAGCAAGGGCAACCGGACGGCCGCAACCGGCACGCCAGGCAACATTTATTGTATGCGGAGCCGGAATTTTCGGCCGCAAAAGCATCTAACGACAATAGCGCTACAAAAAGGCGGGCAAGGTGCTGGCGGTCGCGTCGATTTACCGCGACGGCGACAGTCTGAAAGCGGCTTCGGGGATGGAAAAAGACACGGCAACAGCCGGGTAGCGGGCCCTCTCCGGACCGGCTAAAAGAGCAGCTGGAGACGATGATGGCGATCAAATTCGGCCGCCCCTTGGAGCGCAAGATCGGTTTCGTGCCGGTCGAAGCCGACAGCAACGAAGTCGCGCGCAATCCGCTCGACCT
>Ga0187780_10002855_pt1 | contig 12985 bp, 7 predicted proteins | sample 1015_Q2_SP10_20__FD_132429 | JGI IMG/M metagenome (GOLD analysis project Ga0187780, IMG submission 132429) | Tropical peat soil microbial communities from peatlands in Department of Meta, Colombia - 1015_Q2_SP10_20_MG | ecosystem: Environmental > Terrestrial > Soil > Wetlands > Peat | place...
ACGCCCCGGTGGCGTGGCCGGGGAAACGTGGCAGCATGGATGTGCGGGCCGGGAGGTGAAGGTGCGATGACGATAAGGGCAGGAGGGCCGGGACAGACGGGTCAGGCCAGCCAGCCCGCCACGTTCGGCCCGGCCGAGACCGCCGGGTCCGTCCTGGCGGAGACAGCCGGACCCGGCCCGGCCGAGACCGCCCGGCCCGGGTTGGACGAGACCGCCGGACCCGGGCCGGATGAGGTACTCAGGTCCGGGACTAGCCAGACCGACAGGCCCCGGCCCGAGGAGGCCCAGCCGCGCCGGCCGGGCCTGATCACCAGCGCCCTCGGCCTGCGGGACGTGCCAGGGACTGGCAGCTGGCTGCGCTGGGCCTTCGCGGGAATCTGGCTCATCTACCTGATCCAGCCGGTGGCCGGCCTGTTCGGCCACCACCACGGGGCACTGTGGATCGCGGGCGGGCTGGCGATCACGATCGCCTTCTCCGCCATCTACGTGACCATCGTCTGCAACTCGGGCAGCTGGCCGCGCCAGGCCCTCTGGGGGCTGGCCGTCATAGCGGTGCTCGCGGCCCTCGCCTGCGTGGTGTACGGCAAAGCCTGGACGCCGCTGTGGATCTACGTGTCCGCCGCCACCGGCATGGTACTGGCGGGAGCCCAGTACGGCCGCCGGGTGGCCGTGCGCGGAGTCCTCGCGGTCGGTGCCTGCTACGTCTTCTTCAGCTGGCTCTCCCACGACGACCCGACCGATTTCCTCATCGTGCTGCTGCCCGTCCTGCTCGTCGGCTACGCCATGATCGGGTTCCGGCTGCAGATCCAGCTCACGAACGAGCTGGCCGAGGCGCGCGAGACCGTCGCGAAGCTGGCCGCGAACGAGGAACGGCTGCGGCTGGCCCGGGACATGCACGACCTGACCGGCCAGTCGCTGTCGATGATCACGTTGAAGTCGGAGCTGGCGTCCAAGCGGCTGTCCAAGCTGCCGGACTCGGCCGAGCGGGACGCGGCGCTCGGCGACCTCGGTGACATCGGCCGGGTGAGCCGGCAGACATTGCACGACATCAGGGAGGCGGTCAGCGGCTATCGCCGCCCGACACTCGCGATCGAGGTGATCACCGCGCGGAACGCGCTCGAGGCGGCCGGCATCCGGCTCGACGACGACGCCGAGCTGACGCTGCGGTCGGGCACGTTCGATGCCGACGCGGAGGCCGCGCTGGCCTGGTGCCTGCGCGAGGCCGTCACCAACGTGATCCGGCATTCCGGCGCGAGAAACTGCCGGATCCGGCTGACTCCCCACGCGGGAGAGCTGTCGCTCGAGATTGCCGACGATGGCCGCGGCCTCGGCCGCCAGGACCTGGGCGAAACCAGGGACGGCGGCTCCGAGGACCTCCGCGCACCCGGCGAAACCGGGGGAGATGACTCCCCGGCCGCCGAGACACCCGGGGGCACCGGGTTGCACGGGATGTCCGAACGGCTCTCCGCCGTCGGCGGCCGCCTGTCACTCGGCTCGGCCGATCCCAGGGGAGGCTACGGCTTCCGCCTGATCGCGACGGTCCCGGTAGACCACTATGACCCCTGATCACCGGGCCCGGGCCCCCGGGAGCCCCGTGAGCCCGGCAGAGCCTGACGAGCCGGCCACCCCGGTGCGGCTGCTGCTGGCCGAGGACCAGGTGATGATCAGGGAGGCGCTGGCCGCGCTGCTGTCGTTCGAGGGCGACATCGAGGTGGTGGCCCAGGTCGGCCGCGGGGACGAGGTCATCAAGGCGGCCATGGACACCAAGCCGGACGTGGCGCTGCTGGACATCGAGATGCCCGGCATGGACGGACTCACCGCCGCCGCCGAGCTGAAGAAGCTCCACCCGGGCACCAAGATCGTGATCCTGACCACGTTCGGCAGGCCGGGTTTCCTGCGCCGCGCGATGGAGTCGGGAGTGTCCGGATTCCTGGTCAAGGACTCCCCGGCCGACAAGCTCACCCAGACCATCCGCCGGGTGCTGGCGGGCGAGCGCGTCATCGACCCGGACCTGGCCGCCGCCGCCCTGGCCGACGGCCTCAACCCGCTCACCCCGCGCGAGCGGGACGTGCTCGAAGCGTCTGCCGACGGCCGGACGATCGCGGAGATAGCCCGCCAGCTGTACCTTTCCGAGGGGACCGTGCGGAATTACCTGTCCGCGTGCATCCAGAAAACGGGAGCCCGCAACCGCGCCGAGGCGCTGCGCATCGCTTCGGAGCGCGGCTGGCTCTAGCTGCGTCATTCAGACGTTCGCATGGGCTCGAAGGCCTACGCTCGCTAGTCGCTGGATAACCCTCACCCTAGGATGAACGGCGTGACCTCAGCTGGTTATCTTCGGTATCCGCATGTTCACGGTGAGCTTCTCGTCTTCGTCGCGGACGACGACGTCTGGCTCGCGCCCGCCGACGGCGGCCGCGCGTGGCGGCTTTCCGCCGACGGCGCCCAGGTGAGCTACCCGCGATTTTCCCGCGACGGGACCGCGATCGCCTGGACCAGCTGGCGGGACGGTGACCCGGAGGTCTACGCGGCCGGCGCCGACGGCAGCGCCGCGGCCAGGCTCACCTTCTGGGGTGATCCGCAGACCCGGGTCACCGGGTGGACGCCCGGCGGCGAGGTACTGGCCGTCACCTCGGCCGGCCAGCCGGCCGCGAAATACCGGCGGGCGTTCGCGGTCCCCGGTCTTGCGGATGAGGGCGCTCCGCCCCGGCTGCTGCCGTTCGGCCCGGTCAACGACCTGGCCCTCGAGGACGCCGGCATCGCCCTGCTCACCGGGAGCGTGGCCGGCGAGCCCGCGTACTGGAAGCGTTACCGCGGCGGCCGGGCCGGCAAGCTGTGGGTGGCCGACGGCACCGGTCTCCCGCCCTCCGCCCCCCACCCGCCTCCCCTTCCCTCTTCACTCCCTCCGCACTCTCCCTTCGTCCGGGTGCTGGCGGACCTGGAGGGTCAGCTGGCCAGCCCGATGCTGATCGGCGGGCGGCTGTTCTTCTTGTCCGATCATGAGGGCACCGGCAACATCTACTCCTGCGCACCGGACGGCACCGGGCTGAGGCGGCACACCGATCATGACGGCATGTACGTCAGGAACCCGTCCACCGACGGGCAGCGGATCGTCTACCACGTGGCCGGGGACATCTGGATGCTGGATGGCCCGGAGGTGCCGCAGCCGCGCCGGATCGAGATCACCCTCGGTTCCCCGGCGCCAGCCCGGGCGCCCCGGCTGATCTCGGCCAGCGATCATCTGGGCGACCTGGATTGCGACCAGACCGGTCAGGCCAGCGTGGTCGAGGTACGGGGGACGGTGCACTGGCTGACGCATAAGGACGGCCCGGCCCGCGCGCTGCATGTCGAACCGCGGGCCCGGGCCCGGCTGCCCCTGGTGCTCGGCGATTCGGGCCAGGTGGTGTGGGTCACCGACGCCGCCGGCCCCGATGCGCTGGAGATCGCTGCCGTAACTGGTGAGCCACGGTCCGTTCTGGTCGCCGAAGGTCTCGTCGGCACGGTCACCAGCCTGGCTGCTTCCCCGGACGGGTCTACGGTCGCGGTCGCCGCGCACGAGGGCGGGCTGCTCGCGGTCGATGTGGCGTCGGGGCAGGTCACCGAGCTGGCGGCGTCCGACGACGGACCCATGGACGGGCTGTGCTGGTCGCCGGACTCGGCCTGGCTGGCCTGGTCCCAGCCCGGGCCGCGGCCGCTGCGGCGGATCCGCGTGGCCAGGGTCGCCGGCCGCGAGGTCATCGACGTGACCGACGGCCGGTTCGCGGACACCGCTCCGGTCTTCACCGCCGACGGGCTGTACCTGGCGTTCTTGTCCCGGCGCAGCTTCGACCCGGTCTACGACGCGCAGTCCTTCGACATGTCGTTCCCGTTCGGCAGCCGCCCGTACCTGGTGCCGCTGGCCGTCGAGACTCCCTCGCCGTTCGGGCCCCTGCCGGGTGGCCGGCCGGTGAGCCACGACCCGCCCGCCCAGGGAAATTCAGATTCCTCCGAACGGGCGGTGGTATCAGTAGACGCGGACGGGATCTCGGATCGGGTGGTCGGCGTGCCCGTGCCCGAGGCCAGGTACTCCGGCTTGCGGGCCGTCAAGGACGGGCTCGCCTGGCTGCGCGAGCCCGTCGTCGGCGTGCTCGGCGAGAGCGCCGCGGACGTCGACGACGACGCGCCGCGCCCGGCCCTGGAGCGGTTCGACCTGCGCAAGCGCGTGGTGACTGAACTGGTCGGCGAGCTCGACTGGTTCGACGTCAGCGGCGACGGAACTCACCTGGCGGTCATGGATCACGACGCCCTGCGCGTCCTGCCGTCCGAACGCAAGCACGACCACGACTCAGATGAGGCCGTGACCGTGGACCTGTCGCGTGCGCGGTTCCAGGCCGATCCGGCCGCGCTGTGGCGGCACGCCTACGCCGAAGCCGGACGGCTCATGCGCCGCGACTTCTGGGTGCCGGACATGTCCGGCGTGGACTGGGACGGCGTGCTGGAGGCCTACCGGCCGCTGCTGGACCGGATCCGCGGTTCCGCCGACTTCGCCGACCTGCTCTGGGAGCTGCTGGGCGAGCTGGGCACGTCGCACGCGTACGTGACCGCCGCGGAGGCCGAAGCGCCGAAGTACCCGCCGGTGGGCCAGCTGGGCGCGGACATCTCACGGGACGGTTCCGGGCGCTGGGTGGTGGACCGGGTGCTGCCGGGCGAGTCGTCCGACCCGCGGGCGCGCTCGCCGCTGGCCGCGCCGGGGGTGGCGGCGCGTCCCGGCGATGAGCTGGTGGCGGTGGACGGACAGCCGGTCGACCCGGTGCGCGGCCCGTGGCCGCTGCTGGCCGGGACGGCGGGCAAGCCGGTGGAGCTGCTGTTGGCCTCGGGGGGACGACCCCCCGGAACCCCTCGCGACTGGGGGGATGCCATCCCCCAGACCCCCCTGGCCCCCGGACCCCCCTTGGGGGGGACGAGCCCCCCAGAACCCGCCAAGGTCCCCGCGACCCCCGGATCCCGCTTGCGCCGGGTCGTCGTGGTGCCGTTGCGGGACGAGCGGCGGCTGCGATACCAGGACTGGGTGGCCGGGCGGCGCGGCCTGGTCCGCGAGCTCAGCCAGGGCCGTCTGGGTTACCTGCACATCCCGGACATGATGGGGGAGGGGTGGGCGGATTTCCACCGCGACCTGCGGACCGAGATGGCCCGCGACGGGCTGATCTTCGACGTGCGCGGGAACAGCGGCGGGCACATCTCGCAGCTGGTCGTGGAGAAGCTGGCCCGCCGGGTCATCGGCTGGGGCCTGGGCCGCTGGCTGCGCCCGGAGACCTACCCGCAGGAGGCACGCCGGGGCCCGCTCGTCACGGTGGCCGACGAGTTCGCCGGGTCCGACGGCGACATCGTCACGGCGGCCATCCGCGTGCTCGGTCTGGGCCCGGTGGTCGGCACGCGGACCTGGGGCGGAGTGATCGGCATCGAGGGCCGTCGGGCGCTGGTCGACGGCACCAGCATCACCGTGCCCAGGTACGCGTTCGCGTTCGAGGAGTACGGCTGGAGTGTGGAGAACTACGGTGTCGACCCGGACATCGAGGTCATCAACACCCCCGACGACTGGGCGGCCGGCCGTGACCCGCAGCTGGAGACCGCCGTGTGGCTCGCGCTGGAGGCACTGGTGAAACAGCCGCCCCCGGTCCCTCCGGACCCGTCCACCGGCCCGGTCAAGGCCCGCCCTGCGCTGCCGCCCCGTCCCGCGCTCGCCGGGACAGCCCCGGGTAAGCCCCCAGTAACCCGCTCCGGGTGAGTCGCGGCTGCCGCCCGCCAGACTAGGCTCGGGACGCGCGAACCGTCCTTATCACGATGAGGCCGGGCCGCCCAGGAGGGAAGGCAGCAATGGCGACGAAGGTCACGATCGGAGCGCAGGCGAGCTGCTCGGACGGTTCCTGCGGTGAGGTGATAGGCGTGATCGCCGACCCGGTCGCCCGGACCATCACGCATCTTGTCATCCAGCCCAGGCACCGGCCGGAGCGCGGCCGGCTGGTCCCGCTCGAGCTGGTCGACACGCCAGCCGGCGCCATCAGGCTGCGCTGCACCCTCGCGGAGTTCGACGAGCTCGAGCCCGCCGAGGAAGTCGACCTGGTACCGGGCGCCGAATACGGTGGCGTCGTCCCCGGCCCCGTCTCCGGCATGATCATGGGCGAGAGCCCGGGATTCCCCGCGCCGTTCGCGGTCCAGGACGTGGTGCCGCTGGGCGAGACGGACGTGCGGCACGGCGATCCCGTTCACGCCGTGGACGGCGAAATCGGGCAGGTGCAGGGCTTCGTCGTCGATCCCGGCGACCACCGGGTGACCCACGTGCTGCTCCGCGAGGGGCATCTTTGGGGACGCAAGGAAGTCTCCATCCCGATCAGCGCCGTGACCGGGTTCGACGGGGGAATCCGGCTCAACCTCACCAAGAAGCAGGTGGAGGACTTGCCGCCGGTGGGCTGAGCAGCCCGCCGGTTCAGCTATGGCGGCCGGTCAGCGCGACCGTCACGCCCACTCCGATCATGGCGAGCCCCCCGGCGCCGCCGACCAGTTCGAAGCGGCGCGGTGAGCGCGCGAACCAGGCCCGCACCGCGCTCGCCGCGAACCCCCAGCAAGAGTCCGAGACCGCGCCGATGGCCACAGAGACGGTAGCCAGCAGCAGCATCTGCGCTGGCACGTGCCCGGCCGCCCGGTTCACGAACTGCGGCAGGATCGCGCCGAACAAGATGTACGCCTTGGGATTGGTGAGGCCCACCACGGCGCCGTCGCGCGCGGCGCGCCCAAGGGGGGTTCGGGGGTCGGAAGGGCCTGGGGGGGAAGACTCTCCCCCAGGATCGGGGGGATCCCGGGGGGTCGCCCCCCCGGGGTCAACCCTGCCCAGCGACTTGCGCTGCCGTATCGCGTAGATGCCGAGCCACACCAGGTACAGCGCTCCGGCCACCTTCACGATCACGAACGCCTGGACCGAGCGCTGCAGCAGCGCACCCAGGCCGACGGCCACGCACGCCGCCACCACGTAGTTGCCCGCGGCGTGACCGCAGGCGGTGGCCAGCGCCGTACGGCGCCCGTGCGCCAGAGCCCGTCCGACTATGAAGAGCACCCCGGGTCCTGGGATGACGATCAGTACCAGTGACGCCAGCGCGAAACCGAGCAGCTGTCCGGTCGACACCATGGCTACTCCTCCTCGGCGAGCAGTTCATGGCCGTGCGAGCGCAGCTCAGCCACCGAACGCACGCCGAGCAGCTGCATGGTCCGCTTGAACTGGGCGGCCAGGATATCCAGCGCCTTGTCCACCCCCCGCTGCCCGCCGGCCATCAGGCCGTACAGGTAGGCGCGCCCGATCGCGCAGGCGTCCGCGCCGAGGGCCAGGGCCACCGCGATATCGGAGCCGTGCCGAACCCCGGAATCGACCAGGACGGACACGTCTGGCCCGACCGCTTCCCGGACCATGGTGATCGTGTCGACCGGAGGCACCGTCCGGTCGAGCTGCCGCCCGCCATGGTTGGACAGCTGCACGCCATCGGCTCCCATCGAGACGGCGTGCGCCGCGTCCGCCGGGCTGAGCGGGCCCTTGATGACCAGCCTGCCCGGCCAGCGCGCTCGCAGATCGGCGATGTCGTCCCAGGTGATGGCCGGGTTGAACAACGACCCGGTGCCCTCGATGGTCACCGCCGAGTGCCCGGTGAAGTTAGCGAAGCCGATGGCCGGGTTGCGCAGCATCCGGATCCAGTAACCCGGTTTGCCCGCGATGCTGGCCAGCGTCCGCGCGGTGAGCTCGGGCGGGATGACGAGCCCGTTCCGCCGGTCCCTGCTCCGGTGGCCGGTCACGAAGCAGTCCACCGTCACGACCAGAACCCGGTACCCGGCGGCGGCGGCCCGGTCGACCAGTTCCTTGTTCAGCCCGCTGTCCCGCAGGATGTACAGCTGGAACCACAGGTCGGGGTGCCCGGGAGGCCGGTCGGGGCCGGCCGGTTGCGAAGATACTGCTTCGGCGACCGCCTCGATGGTGGTGGTCGCCATCGTGGACAGCGTGTAGGGCAGGCCATGCCGCTGCGCCGCGCGCGCCGCGGCGATCTCGCCGTCCGGATGCATCATCCTGGTGTAGCCGGTCGGGGCCAGGACCAGCGGCAGCGGCGCGACCGAGCCGAGAAACGCCGCGGACGTGTCCGCTTCCGACACGTTCACCAGCGCGCGCGGCTGGAACCGCCACCGCCGGAACGCCCGGGTGTTGGCCCGCACCGACAGCTCTTCATCGGCCCCCCCGTCGACGTAGTCGAAGACCGGGCGCGGGGTCAGGCGGCGTCCCGCGGCGCGCAGGTCAGCGATGTCGTGGCAGGCGGAAAGCCGCCTGCGGGTCGCGTCAAGCTCCACCGGTTTCGTCTTGATCAGCTGGCGAATTTCCGAAGGCCTCATGTCCGGGACGATACGCGGCGGTCCGCGGTCCGGGAACCGCCGCCCCTAAGGCGTGGGGTGCTGCGTCTATGCGGCCGGGCGGTCAGGTGAAACGATCGTCCCGTGGCGCCACCGCAGCCGGGCTCCGTCCAGGTCACCGATCAGCTCGAGCGCCGGATTCGCAAGCCGGTCGACGGGCTGCGCTGCATCGTGTCCTGCATCGAGATCTTCGTGCTGGCGGTGGCCGCCCTCGCGGCGAGCGCCACCACGACGGGAGTGGAGACCGATATCGTGGGCGCGAGCCAGCGGCTGCCGCACGCCCTGCTCGTCGTCGCGCCGCCGGTTGCGCTGTTCGCGCTGCTGATCCTGCCCGTGGCCCTGGCCGTCTACCAGATCGTCCGCGGCCAGGTCCGCCATCTCATCGAAGCGGCGGCGACCGGCGTGCTGGCCCTCATCGTGGCCGAGATCGCCAATATCCTGCTCTCCCGCGCCGCGGCCGCCCAGCTCTACGACGCGATCGTCATGTCGCACGCCAGCCACGCCGACGCCCTCGACCCCGCCCTGGCGGGCCTGGTCGCCTACGCCACCATGATCGGCCTGGCCGGCCGCCCGGCCTGGCGGAACGCGCTCGGGCTGGCCATCGGCGTGTACGCGATCGTGCAACTCGCGGCGCTGCACACGACCGTCTTGTCCATCTTGCTCACGCTGCTGGTCGGGCGCGCGGTCGGCCTCGCCGTCCGGTACGGCGCGGGCTCCACGTCGCAGCGTCCCACGGCCCTGGACATCGCGATGGCCCTGTCCGCCGGGGGCCTGGCGGTGACCGCGATCCGGCGGGTGGGGCAGCATGACTCCGGAGTGCCCGGCTCCAGGGAGGCCGGATCCCGTCACTACGCGGTGACGACAGAGGACGGCAACCAGGCCGACATCGTCGTGTACGACCGGGACCAGCAGGCGGCCGGCGCCTTCTACCGGCTGTACCGCGCGGTCCGGCTGCAGGGACAGGTATCACGCAACGCCCCGCTGTCGGTCGACCGTACGGTGGAGCGCCGGGCGCTGCTCAGCTACGCGACCGAAGACGCGGGCGTGCCCACGCCGCGGTTGCGCACCCTGGTCCGGGTCGGACCCGAAGCCGCCGTGCTCGCCTATGACCACTCCGACGGGACGACGCTGGCCCAGCGGAACCCCGGCTGCAGCGACGCCGAGCTCGGGTACATCTGGGACGCGGTGAACCGGCTGCACTCGCACCACGTCACCCACCGCTGGCTCACCGCGGACCGCATCCTGTTCACCACCGACGGCCAGGTCATGCTGCTCGACCCCGGCTACGGCGACGTGGCAGCGAGCGACCTGCAGATACACCTCGACCTGGCCCAGCTCATCGCCGAGCTCGCGTTGTACGTGGGCCCGGACAAGAGCGCCGAGCTGGCGGCTGAGAAGGTCAGCAGCGGCGACCTGCTGGCCGTGCTGCCACTGCTGCAGCCGGTCGCGCTCGCCCGCCCCACCAGGAAGGCGCTGCGCCGTCGGCGGGACGTCCTGCCGGCCCTCCGCAAGCTGCTGCTCGCGGCCGTGCCCGGCGGCGAAGTCACGCCCGTGCAGCTGGAGCGCATCCGGCCGCGTACCCTGATCACGCTGGTCGCCAGCGTCGCCGCCATCTACCTGCTGGCCGGCGAACTCGCCCGGGCCAGTCTGGGCAGCGTGCTGCGACAAGCGCACTGGAACTGGGGTGCCGCGGCGCTGGCGCTGTCGGCGCTGACCTACGTGGGCGCGGCGCTGTCGCTGTCGGGGTACATCACCGAGCGGCTGAACTTCCTCCGCACCCTCCTGGTCCAGGTGGCCGGGTCCTTCGTCACGCTGGTCACCCCCGCTGCCGTCGGGGGAGCCGCGCTGAACATCCGGTACCTGCAGCGCAAGAAGATCCCCGCGGCGGTCGCGGCGGCCAGCGTCGGCGTGTCCCAGGTGGTGGCCTTCGTCCTGCACATCCTGCTGCTCGTGGTGTTCGCCGCGATCGCCGGAACCGGGACCACGAGCCCGATCAAGCCGCCGACGTGGGCCTACTTCGTCCTGGCCGGGCTCGTGGTGGTCGCGGGCGTGGTGCTCGCGCTCCCGGCCGGGCGGCGGCTGGTCCGCGCCCGGGTGTCGCCGACGTTCGGCCAGGTGCTGCCGCGGCTGCTCGAGGTCGCGCAGCATCCGCGCAAGCTCGCCGAGGGCATCGGCGGTGCCCTGCTGCTGAGCTTCGCGTACATCTTGTGCCTGTCCGCGTGCGTGGCGGCGTTCGGCCGGTCGGTTCCCTTCGCGAAGATCGGCTTCGTGTACCTGACCGGGAGCGCGATCGGCTCCATCATTCCCACCCCCGGCGGGCTGGGCGCGGTGGAGGCGGCGCTGACCGCCGGGCTCACCGCCGCGGGCGTGCCGGGCGCGGTAGCGGTCAGCGCGGTGCTGCTGTTCCGGCTGCTGACGTTCTGGCTGCCGGTGCCATTCGGCTGGGCGGCGCTGAGCTTCCTGGAGCGCGAGCAGGACCTTTGACCTGGAGCGCACGCCCTCCGGGCACGAACGGGCCGCGGGCCGGGTTGCCGGCGGCTCCTCGCGGGTAGCTTCACTACGGGAGGCCATACCGTCCCCAGGAGAGCGCGACATTTCTTCATACCTGCGACCGATCAGGATCGCCGCCTTTCACCTCGTCACCTTCCTGATCGTCACGGCCGGTTCGATCTGGCTGGCGTTGCAGGTCACGCCCTTGCAGACGGTCTCCGCGGCCGGCCAGACCGCCCAGGTCGGGGCGGCGATCCCGTCCTTCAGCCTGTCCGGCCCGGGCGAGCTCGACCTCTTCGGCCAGGTGATGCCGACCAAGCCGCGATTCGCGGGCCCGATCCGCCCGTTGCTGCAGCTCACCCACATCACCATCGACCCGCAGGTCGCCCAGCTCCTCCGCTCCGACAGCCCGCGGAAGCTCGAGCTGAGCCTCAGCCAGCAGCTGGCGCAGGGCTGGACGCGCTACTTCGAGTGGGAGACGCTCATCGTGGCCGGGTTCGCCGCCGTGGCGCTGATCGCGGTCGCCGGCGTGCGCAGGCAGTCCCACTCCGCCATGGCGAAGACCGTGGTGGCGGGCCTCGTCGCTGTCTGCGCGGTGAACGTCGCAGTGGTCTTGCTGACCGCGTCCAGCACGCCCAGGGTGCTGCGCAGCGTCAGGACGCTCGATGACCTGGTCGGCGCCGATCCGCTCCAGCCGGTCCCGCCACCCGTCGCCAAGCCGCTGCCCGGCGTGCAGGCGGTCGTGATCGGTGACTCGACCGCGGCCGCCGTCGGCAACGCGATGCCCGGCAACGCGAGCGCCCTGGACCGGGCCTGCGGGCGCAGCAGCGAGTCCTATGCCGCCGACCTGGCCGCGGTGAACAACTGGAACGTGCTGAACCTGGCCTGCAGCGGCGCGACCGTCCAGAACGGCCTGCTCGGCGTCCAGGTGCTCGGCGACGGGCAGGTGGCGCCCTCTCAGCTGCTCGAGGCCGAGCGGGCCACCCACGCGAAGGTGATCATCGTCAGCGTCGGCGCGGACGACGTCGAGTGGTCCATGATGACGCGGCTCTGCGCGGCCAGCGCGGTGTGCAACGACAAGGTGTCCGCCGCCTACTTCAACTCGCAGATCAGCAGCTTCACCCGCAGCTACTACGACCTCCTGGGTGACCTGGCCGCCCTGCCGGGCAGCCCCGCCGTCCTGGTCAACGAGTACTACTCGCCGTTCGGGCCGGACATCGGCTGCCTGAGGCGCTACGGCATCACCGCGGCCAAGGAGAAGGTGCTGGCCGCGCGCCTCGGGCAGCTGAACGCGGTGCTGGCCCAGGGCGCCGAGACCTTCGGATTCGGGGTGGCCGATCCGCCGTTCGCGGGCCACGAGCTGTGCACCGCCGATCCGTACGTCCAGGGTCCGGGCGACCCGGCGCCGCTGCACCCGACCGCGGCCGGCGAACTGGCGATCGCGCTAACCGACCAGCAGGTGCTGCCCAAGCTGGAGGGCCTGGTTCCGGCCCCGTCGGTGACTCCCTCGGCGGGGACGAACGGCGCCGGGCCGGACAGTGACTTATCCGCGACGATCCTCGCGGCTGTGGCACGCCTGGATCGCTTCCCTGGGCCGGCAGCTCCCGGGAGCTCTGCGCTCCCGTATGACCCTCAACGGGCGGGGCAGTCCCCGTCAGCGCAATGCGGGAATGATCTCGTCGCCGTAGGCGGCGAGGGTCTGGTCCTCCCGGTCGTGCATCAGGTACACGGCGAACTGGTCGGCGCCGATCTCCGCCAGCTCACGCAGCCGGTCCACGTGCGCGGCGGCCGGGCCGAGCAGGCAGAACCGGTCCACGATCTCGTCCGGCACGAAGTCCACCGACGGGTTGTCCGCCTTGCCGTGGTGCGCGTAGTCGTACCCCTCGCGGCCCTTGATGTAGTCGGTCAGCTCGCGGGGGACCGGCCCGTCCGTCCCGTACCTGGCCACCAGGTCGGCCACGTGGTTGCCGACCATGCCGCCGAACCACCGCAGCTGCTCCCGCTGGTGCGGCAGGTCCGAGCCGACGTAGGCGGGCGCGGCGACGCAGAAGGTCAGCGCGTCCCGGTCGCGCCCGGCCTG
>Ga0187780_10002856_pt1 | contig 12983 bp, 9 predicted proteins | sample 1015_Q2_SP10_20__FD_132429 | JGI IMG/M metagenome (GOLD analysis project Ga0187780, IMG submission 132429) | Tropical peat soil microbial communities from peatlands in Department of Meta, Colombia - 1015_Q2_SP10_20_MG | ecosystem: Environmental > Terrestrial > Soil > Wetlands > Peat | place...
CAGCGGCGGCGGGCGGGGGTCAGGCGAAGGGGTGGACGAACACGGCGTTGCCGCCTTGGGCCTGGGCCTCTCGCAGGGCGGCGATGCTCGCGGCCACCAGGCGGTCCGCGCCGCTGGGCACCGTCGGGATCCCGGCCGCCACCCCCAGGCTGATGGTGGCCTGCCCGTCGCGGTCTTCGTCCGGGGCGTGGGCCTCCGCCGCCTACCGCAGGCGCTCCCCCTTCGCGCGCGCCCCCTCGGCCGAGGTGACGGGCAGCATCAGCAAGAGGGGGCCCGCGGTGTGGCGGGCCAGCACGTCGCTCTTCCGGATGCTGGCCTTGACCAGCAGCGCCACGTCGCGCAGCGCGGCGTCGGGGGCGCCGCCGCCCCGCTGGTCCGGCTCGATGGCCACGCACGCCACCGGGTGCCGGTAGCGATGGGCCCGCGCCAGTTCCTCGGCCAGCCGCCCCTCGAAGATCCCCTGGTGGAACACGCCGAGGCGCTCGTCCTCCAGGGCGCTGCGGTGGAGGTCCACCTGGTCCAGTTCCAGGTTCTCGAAGAGGTGGGCGTTCTGCAGGGCGTTGGCCGCGATCTCGGCCACCATCTGGCAGGTGCGCACGTGCCGATCGCTGAAGGGGCGCGGCGCGCGGGCGGTGCAGACCGCCAGGGTGCCCACCACGTTGTCCCGCAGGCTGATGGGGAGGACCAGGAGGGACCGGAACCCCAGGTGGCGGATCTTTTCGCGCACGGGGGCCATGAGCGGGTCCGTCTCCACGTCCTGGACCAGCACCATATGGCGGTCCTGCACCGCCTGCCGGATCTCGGGGTACCGGTTGAGGTCCAGCAGGAAGTCGCGGAAGGCCGCATCGTCGCTGGAGGCCACGACCTCCCCCTGCCCCCCCTGCTCGCGGATCACGATGAGGGAGCAGCGCGACGCCTCCGCGATCCTCGCGGTCCGCTCCACGATCATGCGGAAGATCTCCCGCGAGGAGAGGGTGGACGTGACCGCCTTGGACATGTCCAGGATCTCGGCCAGGTCTTCCTTCTCCCGTTCGATCTCGTCGCGATAGGCCTTGACCCGGAGGTGGCCCTTGACGCGCGCCATCAGCTCGGATTGGTCCACCGGCTTCAGCAGAAAATCGTCCGCCCCCGCCTCGAAGCCCTTCACCATCTCGGCCTTCCCGCCCGGCTCGGTGACGAGGATGATGGGCAGGTGCCGCCCGGCGGCGGTGGCCCGCACCTCCTCGCACACGGCGACGCCGTTGCCGGCGGGGAGGCGCGCGTCCAGGAGCAGCAGGTCGGGCGCGCCGTGCCGGATGCTGCGCAGGAGCGCCGGCCCGGTGCCGGCCACCCGCACCCGGTAGCCGGCGCTCCGCAGCAGGTCCCGCAGGAAGCTGCGGGCCATGCCGTTGCCCTCCGCCACCAGGATGGCCGGGGCCTCGCCCCCGCCGCCCCCCCGTTGGGCCGCGGGCCTCATGCGCCCCCTCTCGCGCCGCGGCGGCGCGCCGGCCGCGCGCGCCCCGGCGCGCCCCGCCCGCGCACGCGCAGGCGCGCCAGGACCTGCAGGATGGCCTTGGAGGTCACCGGTTTGCCCAGGATGGCGTCCACCTCGGGGCGGCGCCGGTCCGCCTCGGTGAGGGTGGCGCCCCAGCCGGTGATCAGCACCACGGGCGTGCGGCGGCGCATCTGCTTCACCGCCTGGGCCACCTGCCAGCCGCTCAGCCCGGGCATCCCCAGGTCCGTGAGGACCACGTCGAAGCGCGAGATGCGGAAGAGGCGCAGGCCCTCCTCGCCCGACGCCGCCACGGCCACGAAATGGCCCTCCCGGTGCAGCGCCGTGTAGAGGCTCAGGCGGAACGGCTCCTCGTCGTCGATGACCAGCACGCGCAGCGGGCCGGGGGCCTCGGCGGGCGCCTCGGCCACCTCCGCGGCGCCGGCCGCGGCGGCCGGGAGCCCCACGGTGAAGGTGGTGCCGGCCCCGGGGGCCGTCTGGACCTTGATGTCGCCCCCGTGCCGCTTGATGATGCCGTAGCTCACGCTGAGCCCCAGGCCGGAGCCGCCGGGTCCCTTGGTGGTGAAGAAGGGATCGAAGATCTGGGCCCGCACCTCTTCCGTCATGCCGGTGCCGGTGTCGGTCACGCTCAGCTCCACCCGGTTGCCCACGGCGAGCCACCGGGTGGCCAGCGTCAGCACGCCGCCCCGGGGCATGGCGTCCACCGCGTTCACGATGAGGTTGGTGAGGACCTCCCGGATCTCCGAAAGATCCCCGTGCACCGGCGGGACCTCCGCCAGCTTGGTGCGCACGTCGATGGCGATGCCGGCCAACTGGGCATCGTCCTTCCAGCGGGACTTGGCGATCTCCAGGCTGTCCCGGACGGCGGCATTGAGATCCACGGGGCGGAAGTCCTGCGTGCTGCCCTGGCGGGTGAATTCCTGGAGGCGCCGGATGGTGCGGGCGCCGTCGTGCGCGGCCCGCTCGATCACCTCCAGGTGGGCGGTCCACTCCGGGTTGGTGAGCACCTGCCGGAGCAGCTCCGCCCGCACCATGATGCTGGCGAGCATGTTGTTGAAGTCGTGGGCCACCCCCGCCGCCATCTGGCCCACGGCGGCGAGGCGCTCGTTCCCCACGCGCTGTCCCTGGGCCTCCTTCAACGCCTCGCAGGACTGGCGGAGGACGGCGCGCTGGGCGGCGGCATGGAGGGTCGTCCCCAGGTGGGCGGCGAGGCCGGCCAGGCCCGCCAGATCCTCGGCGGTCAGCCCCCCCGCAGACCGGTGCGCCACGGCGAGGACCGCCAACGGCCCGTCCGGCCCCGGGCAGGGAAATCCCGCCGCCTGGCGAAGGCCCGCCTGGGCGAGGGCGGCCGTTTCAGGCTGGCGGGTGCGGCGCGTATCGTGGAGGTAGCGGGGCCGCCCGGCCATGAGGACGGCGGCGGCGAAGGCCTGGAGCGCAGCCGGGGCGGAGGGTTCCTGGCCGCCGGGGGCCTCGGGCGCGCCCCCATCGCGGGCTGCCAGGAGGAGGATCTCCTCCCGCTGGAATCGCTTCCGCAGGGCATCGCCGGCGAGCGCCAGGAGTTCCGCCGGGGCGCTTTCCAGGAGGGCGAAGTCATGGAGGGTCTGGTGCAGCTCGGCGTACCGGCGCAGCGCCCCCCGCCCCCTTTGGAAGCCCTCCCGATCGCCCACGCCCGTCTCTCCCGCCTCCGTCCGGCCTCATGGGTCACGAGCCGAGCGACGCGAGGATTGTCCCAACGCGGAATGCGCCCCTCCCGCCGCCGATGCGCAGGGCGCCGATTTTCACACGCCCGGGGAAGATATAACCCCGGATTTGCAAGCTTCATTCCGGCGCTAGGTCTTCGGTTGCACGGCGCTGGTCCACCAGATCGGCGTGGGGTTGGAAAGAATGCGCTAACTTATCGCGGGCACGGTACGGAGGGGTAGTGAACCCGGACCAGACAGAGGCCGCGGGGGTCGAGGGTCTTCCCCGCGCGCCGGCGGTCTCCGGACGCGAGGATGGCCTGAAAACCCTCCGGAGTGAGGCAACCCACCCCTACCTGGACGAGTGTTCCCATAATGATGCGGACCATGTGCTGGAGGAAGGCGTCTGCGGTGATGAGGAAGTGGACGAGGTCGCCCTCCCGGTCCAGGCGGGCGTCGGTCACCCGGCGGAACGGCGTGGGGGCCGTGCAGTGGGCGGCGCGGAAGGCGCTGAAGTCGTGTTCCCCCACCAGGCGGCCGGCCGCGGCGCTCATGGCGTCCAGTGCCAACGGCCGGGGGATGTGCAGGGCCATATCCCGCCACACGGCGGAGCGGTAGGATCGGCACAAGAGCGTGTACCGGTAGGTGCGAGCCGTGGCGTCCCGCCGGGCGTCGAAGCCGGACGGCGCCTCGGCCGCCTCGACCACGGCGATGTCCCTGGGCAGCGAGGCGTTCAGGGCGCGCTGCAACGTGGGGGGATCCAACCCGAGGTCGGCGCGGAAGCTGGCCACCTGCCCCACGGCATGCACGCCGGCGTCGGTTCGCCCGGCGCCCACCACCGGCACGGGCCGCCCGGCGATGCGGGCCAGCGCGTCCTGGAGGGTCCCCTGGATGGTGGCCAGGCCCGGCTGCACCTGCCATCCGTGGTACTGGGTCCCCTGGTACTCCAGGACCAGCTTGAAGGTGCGCATCACACGCTCAGCAGGCTGCTGAAAAAGGCCCAACATCTCTCCCCGCTGCCTCGGCGGCAGCGGGTGGGGCGTTGGCGCGCTCAGACAATTCCCCGCTGCCGCCTACGGCCCCCATTCCGCATTCCGCAATCCGCATTCCGCAATGGCGCGGCGCGGCGCCTTGCATCTGGACCTTTTTGAGCAGCCTGGACAAGGTTTTTCAACAACCTGCCGAAGGTGTTCGGGCGTTCGGAGGGTTCGAACGTCCGAGCGTTCACCCGGACGGCGCCTGCACGGTGCCGAGGGAGGCCACAAACACGAAGAGCAGGGAGCGGTCCCTGCTCTGCGTGCCATCCCCCGCAGCCACGGAGAGGCTACAGGTGGCGGTCGATCAGGAGCTCGGCGATCTGCACGGCGTTCAAGGCGGCGCCCTTCCGGAGCTGGTCTCCCACCACCCAGAAGTTCAGGCCGTTCTCCAGGGAGGGATCCTCCCGGATGCGGCCCACATAGCAATCGTCGGTGCCGGCCACGAAGAGCGGCATGGGGTAGCGCTTCTTCTCGGGCTCGTCTTCCACCTTCAGGCCCGGGGCGGCGGCGAAGAGCTCGCGCGCCTTGATCGCCGTGATCTTCCGCTCCGTCTCCACGTTCACGGATACCGAATGGGCCGTGAACACGGGGACCCGGACGGTGGTGGGCGAGACCCGGATGGTCTCGTCCCCCAGGATCTTCCGGGTCTCGTGCACCAGCTTCATCTCCTCTTTGGTGTACCCGTCCTCCAGGAAGACATCGATGTGGGGGATCAGGTTGAAGGCGATCTGGTGGGGGAAGGCCTCCGCCACCATCCGCTCGCCCCGGCCCCAGGCCAGCGCCTGCAGGCGCAGCTCCTCCATGGCCTTGGCGCCCGCACCCGACACGGCCTGGTAGCTGGACGCCACCACGCGCCGGATGCGCCCGTAGTCGTGGAGCGGCTTGAGGGGCATCACCATCACGATGGTGGTGCAGTTCGGGTTCGCGATGATGCCCCGGGCCCGATAGCCGGCCACGGCGTCCCCGTTCACCTCGGGGACGACCAGGGGGATGTCCGGCTCCATGCGGAAGGCCGAGCTGTTGTCCACCACCACCGCCCCGGACGCCACGGCCGCCGGGGCGAACTCCCGGCTGCGGGACGCCCCGGCCGAGAAGAGGGCCAGGTCCACGCCCCGGAAGGCCTCCGCGGCCAGCCGCTCGACCCGCAGCTTCTCGCCCCGGAACTCCACCAGCTTGCCCACGGACCGCTCCGACGCCAGGGGGCGCAGGGCCTTCACGGGGAAGTGCCGCTCCGCCAGGATCTGGAGCATCACCTGCCCCACGGCCCCGGTGGCCCCCGCCACCGCCACGGTGAATTCGCGCTTCGCCATACGTTCCCTCATTGAGAATTGGTGATTTTGGATTGAGGATTCAATCCACAATCCTCAATCCCAAATCGAAAATGGATCAGACGCCCTCCGTCGTGTCCTTGGGGGCGCGGCCCCGGTGGTTCACGACCTTGTTGATGGCGTTCAGGTAGGCGCGCACGCTGGCCTCGATGACATCGGTGGCGCTCCCGCGCCCGATGAACCGCTGCCCGTCCACCTCCACCCCCACCGTCACCTCGCCCAGGGCGTCCTTGCCGGGCGTGATGGCCCGGATGCCGTACTCCCGCAGGGTGGCCGGGATCTTGGTGATCTGGTCGATGGCCTTGTAGGCGGCCTCCACCGGCCCGTCCCCCCAGCCCGACTCCTGATGGGTCTCGTCCCCCATGCCCAGGCGCACGGTGGCCGTGGGCACGATGTTGGTGCCGCTGGTGAACTGCAGGTGATCCAGGGCGTAGGTCTCGGCCTCCGCCAGCACCTCGTCCTCCACGATGGCCAGCAGGTCGTCGTCGAAGATCTCCTTCTTCCGGTCGCACAGGCCCTTGAAGCGGACGAAGGCCTTGTTCAGGTCGTCCTCCCCCAGGTCGATCCCCAGCTCCTGGAGCCGCTTGCGGAAGGCGTGCCGCCCGGAGTGCTTGCCCAGGACCAGCCGGCTCCTGGGCACCCCCACCGACTCGGGGGTCATGATCTCGTAGGTGAGGGGCTTCTGCAGCACGCCGTGCTGATGGATGCCCGCCTCGTGGGCGAAGGCGTTCACCCCCACGATGGCCTTGTTCGGCTGCACCCCGATCCCGGTGATGGACTGGAGGAGCTTCGAGGTGCGATAGAGCTCCTCGGCGCGGATCCCCACCTCGAAGCCCATCAGGTCGCGCCGCGTCCGCAGGGCCATCACGATCTCCTCCAGGGAGGCGTTGCCGGCCCGCTCGCCGATGCCGTTGATGGTGCATTCCACCTGGCGCGCGCCGGCCCGGATGGCCTCCAGGGAGTTGGCCACGGCCAGCCCCAGGTCGTCGTGGCAGTGGGCGCTCACCACCACCCGCTCGATGCCGGGCACCCGCTGCATGAGCCCCCGGATCCGCTCCCCGAACTCCCAGGGGAGGCCGTACCCCACCGTGTCCGGGATGTTGATGGTGGTGGCGCCGGCCTTGATGGCCGCCTCCACCACCCGGCACAGGTAGTCCTGGTCCGTCCGGTGGGCGTCTTCGGGGGAGAACTCCACGTCCTCCGTGCAGCGCTTGGCGCGCTTCACGGCCGCCACCACCGCCTCCAGCACCTCTTCCTGGGTGGAGCGCAGCTTGTACCGGATGTGGATCTCGGAGGTGGCCAGGAAGGTGTGGATGCGCGGCCGGTCGGCGTGCTGCAGGGCCTCCCAGGCGCGGTCGATATCCACATCCCGGGCGCGGGCCAGCCCCGCGATGACGGGACCGCCCCGCACCGCCTGGGCCACGGCCTTCACCGCCTCGAAGTCGTCCTCCGACGCGATGGGGAACCCGGCCTCCATGACATCCACCCCGAGGCGGGCGAGCTGGCGGGCCATCTCCACCTTCTCCCGGGTGTTCATGCTGTACCCCGGCGATTGTTCGCCGTCGCGCAGGGTCGTGTCAAAGAAGAGAATGCGATCGCCCATGGCCCCGACCTCCGTGCCCGACTTCCCCAGCGCCTCTCCCCCCCGCGCCCCCGCCGCGCGGGGTGTGGGGCCTCCATTCGAGCGCGTTACAGCGAACCCCGGTGCCTCAGCGGGCCGGCCCCACGCCGCCGGGGGGTTCGGGCCGGCGGGCGGCCTCGCGGATCGGGCCCTCGCCGTGGCCCAGGAAGCGCCGCACCCCCAGGTAGAGGTGGCGGGCCGGCCCCGACAGCGAAAACCCGAGGAAGGCGGCGAAGAGCACCCAGCGTGGCCGCGCCGCCAGCGCCACGGCCAGGAACATCACCATCAGCGTCATCCCGGTGAGGGCGGAGGACGGCCACGCCCGGTTCAACTCGATCCCCTTCATGCTCCGGTAGCGGATCCGGCTCATCATGAGGAACGCCAGGACCACCGTCATGACGGCCACGGTGGCCGTGGTCATCTCGCGGGAGGCGATCTCGCGCCCGAAGGCGGTGAAATTGAGCCGGTCCCGCATGAAGAGGACGAAGGAGGCGATGGTGGCCGCCGCCGCCGGGATCGGCAGCCCCACGAAGTAGCGCTTGTCCAGGAAGGCCGTCTGCACGTTGAAGCGGGCCAGCCGGAACGCCCCGGCCGCCACGAAGAGGGCCGAGGGGAGCATGCCCTCCAGGAACCACCCCAGGCGGCTCCAGGGCTTGATGGCCCAGACGTGGACCAGCATGGCCGGGGCCACGCCGAAGGAGACCAGGTCGGACAGGGAATCGAGCTGCACGCCGAGTTCGCTGCTGCTGCCGGTCATGCGCGCCACGGTCCCGTCCAGCAGGTCCAGCAGGCCGGCCACCAGGATGGCCACGGCGGCGGACCCGTACTCGTCGTAATAGACGGACACGATGGCGTAGAAGCCGCAGAGCAGGCCCCCGATGGTCAGGAGGCTGGGGACCGGGTAGACGCCCCGCAACAGCTTCCGCCGAATCCGCACGCGCACGCGCATCGTCTTATCCCGACACTCCGCGTCGCGGAATTTGGGCGGACATGCCGCCGCGACGCTGCGTTCGCGGGGAAGGCTCCCGCGCTTGCAAAGGCGACGCAAGCGCGGGGCCCTCCCCGCGGGCCCTACCGGGAGGGGCGGGCCGCCACCCCTCCCGAGCCCTCCCGCGGACTGTCCGTTCATTCATGAGGTACGCCTATATTATGGAACGGACAGTAACGCCACCACGGTGACCCCGGCCAGGGCGCGCTGGCCCGGCCGCACCTGCACGCTGAAGCGGGCCGGCAGGATCAGGTCCACCCGCGAGCCGAAGCGGATGAGGCCGAAGCGCTCGCCCGCCTCCAGTTTGTCCCCGGGGCGCACCCAGGTAACGATCCGGCGGGCCAGCACACCGGCGATCTGCTTCACCCAGATGTCGCCGGCCGCGGTCCGCAGGCGGATCAGGGCCTGCTCGTTCTGCAGGGAGGCCGCAGGATCCCAGGCCGCCAAAAACCGGCCCGGCCGGCGCTCCACCGCCTCCACCGTGCCCGCGGCGGGGGCGCGGTTCACGTGGACGTCCAGGGGCGACATGAAGATCCCGATCTGGGTGAGGGGCTCCCCGCCCTGCCCGCGCCAGCCGCCGAAGGGGATCACCTCCACCACTTTGCCGTCGGCCGGGGCCAGCACCGCGTCCGAGATGGGGGGCGGCACCCGCTCCGGGTCGCGGAAGAAGCCGGCCACGCCCGCGGCCAGAACCAGCACCGGCACGCCCAGCCAGGGCAGGCCGAGGGCGAACGCCACGCCCGCGATCCCGCCCAAGGGGACCAGGAAGCGGAGGCCCTCGCGGGCCATGCCCAGCACCCGTTGCCTCTCTCGATCATCCGATGGCATGTCGCCGACCCGTTGCGCCCCGGCGATGACGCGGCGACACGGCGAGGGGGCGACACGGCGAGGGGGCGAGGGGGCGACGTGCCTGCACCCGAACCCATCGCCCCATCGCCCCATCGCCGCATCGCCCCGTCACGTCCATGGCGTCCCCGCCTTTCAGCGTCGCGCGGTCAGGTGTCAGGAGGCGCGCAACTGCCGCGCGACCAGGGCGGGCACCGCGGCCAGGGCCTCGGGCAGCCTGGCGGGGTCCTTCCCGCCGGCCTCGGCCAGGTCCGGCCGGCCGCCGCCGCCGCCGCCCGTCACCTCGGCCACGGCCTTGGCGAGCTTGCCCGCATGCAGGCGCTTGGTGAGGTCCTTGGTCACCATCACCACCCACGATACCCGCCCGTCCCCCGCCGCCGCAAGCACCACCGCCCCGGTCCCGAGCTTGGCCTTGATCAGGTCCCCCAGGTCGCGGAGGCCCTTCACGTCCAGCTCGTCGGCCCGGGCCGCCACCACCGTCACGCCCTCCACAGGCCGGGCCGCGGCCAGGGCCTCGTCCAGCAGGCGGCGGGCCACCCCGTGGCGCAGGCGCTCCAGTTCCCGCTCCCGCTCCCGCGCCTCGCCGGCGAACTTCCCCACCCGCTCGGGCAGCTCCAGGGGCTTGGCCTTGAGCAGGTCGGCCGATTCCCGCAGCGCCGCTTCCTGCCGGCGCTGGTAGTCGTAGGCGCCGGGCCCGGTGGTGGCCTCCAGGCGGCGTACCCCGGCGGCCACCCCGCCCTCCGCCGTCACCTTGATCAGCCCGATCTCGCCCACGGCCTTCGCGTGCGTCCCCCCGCATAGCTCCAGGCTGCGGAACTCCCCGGGGTCCTCCACGCTGATCAGGCGCACGCGGTCCCCGTACTTGTCCGCGAAGAAGGCCTTGGCCCCCCGGCCCACCGCCTCGTCGTAGGCCAGCTCCTCCTCCTGCACGGAGAGGTTCTTCCACACCTGGGCGTTGGCCAACTCCTCCACGCGGTGCAGCTCCGCGCCGGTGAGGGGGCCGAAGTGCCGGAAGTCGAACCGCAGCCGGTCCGGCGCCACGAGCGAGCCCTCCTGGCGCACGTGGTCACCCAGCACCCGGAAGAGCGCCTCGTGCAAGAGGTGCGTGGCCGTGTGGTTCTTCACGATGACCGCGCGGCGCGGGGCGTCCACGCGGGCGGACACGCGGGCCCCGCGCCGCAGGGTGCCCCGCACGACGGTGGCCCGGTGCACCGTGAGGCCCGGCAGGGCGCGCTGCGTGTCCTCCACGCGGACGAGGCACGCCTCTCCCTCCAGCGTCCCCGTGTCCCCCACCTGGCCACCGGCCTCCGCGTAGAACGGCGTCCGGTCCAGCACCACGTCCACCGTCTCGCCGGCCGCCGCCGCGTCGGCCGGCCGCCCGTCCCGCACCAGCGCCACCACCTCGGCCTCGACCTCCAGCCGCCGGTACCCTTCGAAGGCCACCCGGAGCCCGCGGGAAAGCTCCCGCAGGGCCTCCGGCACCGCGGCCGCCTCGAAGGCCTTGCCGCTGCGGTCACGGGTGGCCTCCCGCGCGCGGGCCAACTCCGCCTCGAACCCGTCCCAGTCGCAGCGGACTCCGTGCTCGGCCGCGATCTCCTCCACCAGGTCCCGCGGCAGGCCGTAGGTATCGTAGAGGCGGAACAACTCATCGCCGGCCAGGGACGCCCCGGCCCGGCCCTCGAGGGCGGCCAGACGCTCCTCCAGCCGCGGGATGGCCCCGCGCAGCGTGTGGGCGAAACGCTCCTCCTCGGCCACGACCTCGCGGGCCACCCGCGCCTGCGCCGCCTCCAGTTCCGGGTAGGGGCCCCGCATGAGACCCACCACGGCCTCCACCATGGCGGCCAGGAAGGGACCCTCCAGGCCCAGCAGGCGCCCGTGGCGCACCGCCCGGCGCAGGATACGGCGGAGGACGTACCCGCGGCCCTCATTGCCCGGCATCACCCCGTCCGCCATGAGGAAGGCGATGGCGCGGGCGTGGTCCGCGACGACCCGCATCGAGACATCGGCCCGGGCCTCCCCGCCGTAGGCCTTCCCGGCCAGCGCCTCGATCCGGGCGATGAGGGGGCGCAGGAGGTCCGTGGAGAAGTTGCTGGAGACCCCTTGCAGGACCGCGGCCAGTCGCTCCAGGCCCGCTCCCGTGTCGATGCTGGGCCTGGGCAGGGGCGCCAGGGTCCCCTCCGGGCTGCGCTCGAACTGCATGAAGACCAGGTTCCAGAGCTCCAGGTAGCGGTCGCAGTCGCAGCCCACGGCGCAGGTGGGCCGGCCGCAGCCCAGGGCCGGCCCCTGGTCCAGGACGATCTCGGAGCAGGGCCCGCACGGGCCCGTATCCCCCATGGCCCAGAAGTTGTCCTTGGTGGGGCAGGCCACGATCCGGTCGGCCTGCACGTGGCGCCGCCACAGGTCCCGGGCCTCGGCGTCCGGGCCCAGGCCCAGGGCGGGGTCCCCCTCGTGGATGGTGACCCACAGCCGGTCGGCGGGCAGGCCGAAGGTCCCGGCGAGCAGGTCCCAGGCGTAGGCGATGGCGTCGGCCTTGAAGTAGTCCCCGAAGGAGAAGTTGCCCAGCATCTCGAAGAAGGTGTGGTGCCGGGCCGTGCGGCCGACGTTCTCCAGGTCGTTGTGCTTGCCGCCGGCCCGCACGCACTTCTGCGCCGTGGCCGCCCGGACGTAGGGCCGCGCCTCCAGGCCCACGAAGACGTCCTTGAACTGGACCATGCCGGCGTTGGTGAAGAGCAGCGTGGGGTCCGCCCGCGGGACCAGCGAGGAGCTGGCCACGATGGTGTGGCCCCGCTCTTCGAAGTAGCGCAGGAACCCCTGCCGGACCTCGTCGCCGCTCAGCCGCCGCATCATCCGCCCAACAAGCGTTCGAAGGTTCGAAGGTTCGGGTGTTCGGATGTTCTCAAAGCCGCTCTTCCATGCCACCCATGGGTACCGGGCAACCCGGGGGCCGTCCCCACCCAAGGGAACGCCCGAACGGCCGAACATCCGAACGGCCGAACACCCTTGTCAATCCGACTCGGTTCCATCCTCGCCCGTTGCCGGGAGGAGCGCCCGCAGCGCGTGCGCGATGGCCTCGGCACCGTGGCCCCGGCGGGAGAGATAGCCGGCCAGGCGTCGCCGGGCCAGCGCCGGGGCCAGGCCCCGCAGGGCAACCAGCCGGCGGCGCCCCGCGGCCGCGGCCGCCGCGCCCTCGTCGGTCCCGGCGAAGGCCTCGGCGGCGGCCGCCGCGATCACGTCCGGCGCCAGCCCGCGCGCCTGCAGCACCTGCCGGAGCCGGGCCGGGCCGGCGCCCTGCCGTCCCGCCACCCGGCGCGCCACCAGGCGGGCGTACTCCCGGTCGTCCAGATAGCCCAGGGCCCCAAGACGCAAAAGGGCACTGCGGACCGCCTCGGCCGCATGCCCTTTGCCTTCCAGTGCTGCCTGGAGCTCCGCCGTCCCGTAGGGGCGGCGGGCCAGGGCCGCTAGCGCCGCCCGATAGGCGGCCGCGTCGGCTGGCCGGGCGGCCGCGCCGGACCCCGCGGCTCCTCCGCGGGCGCCACCACCCCCGTCTCCTCCGGGTTGACCCAGTTCTGGTCGGCGGTGGATTCGATTCCGCGCACGCGGAGCGCGAAGTCGTCGGGATTGCTGCTCCACCGGACGGCCTCCTCGTACGTCACCAGGCCACGCTGGTACAAGATCATGAGGGACTGGTCGAAGGTCTGCATCCCGTACTGGGAGCCGCCGGTGGCGATGAGCTCGTGGATGCGCCGCGTCTTCTCGGGGTCCGCCACGGCCTCGCGCACCGCCGCCGTGCCCACCATCACCTCTACGGCCGGCACGCGCCCGTGCCCGTCCGCCCGCGGGATCAGGCGCTGCGAGACGACCCCGCGGAGGATGGCGGCGAGCTGCAGGCGCACCTGCTTCTGCTGGTAGGGCGGGAACACGGAGATGATCCGGTTGATGGTCTCCGCGGCATCCAGGGTGTGCAGGGTGCTCAGCACCAGGTGGCCGGTCTC
>Ga0187780_10002857_pt1 | contig 12979 bp, 7 predicted proteins | sample 1015_Q2_SP10_20__FD_132429 | JGI IMG/M metagenome (GOLD analysis project Ga0187780, IMG submission 132429) | Tropical peat soil microbial communities from peatlands in Department of Meta, Colombia - 1015_Q2_SP10_20_MG | ecosystem: Environmental > Terrestrial > Soil > Wetlands > Peat | place...
CCACGTGGTCTTGCCGGCGCCGTTGCGGCCCAGGAGCCCGAGCATCTCGCCCGGCCGCACCTGGAGGTTCAGGTCCGCGAACACCTGGCGCGCGCCGTAGGCGAATCTCACGCCTTCGAACGCGATGGCCGCCGCTGCCCCCACCCGTCACTCCCGTCTGCAACCTCGAACTTTGAACATCGAACGTCGAACCAGGCTAGAACCGATATTCGCCCCGTCCCCGGCGCAGGATCACCAGGAAGAACGGCCCGCCCACCAGCGCCGTGAACACCCCCACGGGCACCTCCGCCGGGGCGAAGAGGCTGCGGGCCAGGGCGTCCGCCACCACCAGGAAGGCCCCGCCCAGCAGCGCGGCACCGGGGATCAGCCCGCGGTGGTCCGGCCCGGCGGTGAGGCGCAGCACGTGGGGCACCACCAGGCCGGCGAAGCCGATGATACCGCTCAAGGACACGGCGCACGCCGTGAGGAAGGCGCCCAGGCCGATGATGAGGCGCTTGTCCCGCTCCACGTCCACCCCCACGGCGGCGGCCCCCTCCTCGCCGAGGGTGAGGGCGTTGAGCCGGCGGGCCAACGGACAGGCGGCGGCGATCCCGGCCGCCACCAGCGGCGCCACGATGGCCACGGGGCGCCACCCGGTGACGATGATGCCGCCCATCAGCACCGTGAAGAGGCTGCGGAACTGCGTCTGCAACGTCTCGCTGAGGACCATCAGGAGCGACATGGCGTACAAGAGGATGGAGCTCACCACCAGGCCGGCCAGCAGGAGGTTCACCACGGGGGCGCGCCCGCCGATGCGGGCGAGGCCGTACACGGCGAAGGAGGTGGCGAGGCCGCCCGCGAAGCCGGCCACGGGCAGCACGCCGAACCCGAAAAGCGTAAACTGCAGGCCCGCCGCCTGGGCCACGGCCGCGGCGAACGCGGCCCCGGCTGAGGTCCCGATGATATAGGGATCCGCCAGCGGGTTGCGCAGGAGACCCTGGAAGAGGACGCCGGCCACGGCGAGCGCGGCGCCGGCCAGCGCCCCCGCCGCCACACGGGGCAGGCGGACGCGCAGGATGATGGCCTCGTCGGCGGGCGTCCAGGCCCCGGCGGGCCCGCCGGCCATGCGGTGCCAAAGCACGCGGACGATGGTGGCGGGGCGAACGGTGACGGCCCCCACGGACACGCCGAACACGGCCGACCCCGCCAGGAGGAAGGCCAGGGCCAGGAAGGTGCGCCGCCAACGCCGTGCGCGGGCGCGCAAATGCCCCGCCACAGCGTCGGGGACGGCCCCGCCGGGGTCCGGCCGCGGATCCTCTGGCAGGCTACTCAAGACCCTGTTCATCCCCAGGCTGCTCAAAAGGGTCCAGATGCAAGGCGGCGCGCGACGCCGGGGTACCCACCGAAGGTGGGTCGGAGGCGTACACCGGGTACGCCGCAGCGAGCGCCCGAGGGCGCCAAGGCCCCACCCGCTGCCGCCGAGGCAGCGGGAAGAGATGCTGGGCCCTTTTCAGCAGCCCCCGGAATCCCGCACCGGGCAGGCTGCTCAAAAGGGTCCAGATGCAAGGCGGCGCGCGACGGGCCGACTGAGGCGTACGCCGGGTACGCCGCAGGGAGCGCCCGAGCGCGCCAACGCCGCAGATGGGCCCTTTTCAGCAGCCTGCTACGCCCGCCAGGAGGCGCAGGCCGCCGCCAGCCGCGCCGCCATGCGGGGGGCCGCACCGAAGTGGACGTGGAGGAAGGAGGCCAGGAGGTTCCCGCGGGCGAACCCCTCGGGCCGCCCCCCCTGATTCACGACCCGGTATGCGGCGGCACACTCGGCGCCGCCCGGGGCCACCCACTCGGCCCGGTGGAACTCGTGGCCGCGCATCCGCTCCCCCGCCTTGGCCACCACGCTGGGTGCCTGCGCCTCCACCTCCAGGTACCCCAGGCGCAGACGGTCGTCCCGCATGCGCGCCCAGCCCGGCACCAGGCCCGCCATCGGATGGCGAACGCCGGCAAAGTCCTCGATCCCCTCGCACAGGTACATGAGGCCGCCGCACTCCGCGTAGATGGGCATGCCCGCCGCGGCCGCCGCCCGCACCTCCCGGAGCAACGGGGCGTTGGCGGCCAGGTCCGCCGCGTAAATTTCCGGGAAGCCTCCGCCCAGGTAGAGCCCCTGCGCGCCCGGCGGCAGCGCCCCGTCGCGCAGGGGGCTGAAGGGGACGACGCGCGCGCCGTGAGCCTCCAGCAGTTCCAGGTTCTCCGGGTAGTAGAAGCTGAACGCCTCGTCCCGCGCCACCGCGATGGCCGCGGCGGGCGGAGCTGGCCTGGCGGGGAACACCTGCGCCGCGGGCGCCGGCAGCGCCGGGGCCGCGCGCGCCAGCCCGAGCAGGCGATCCAGCTCCACGTGCCGCTCGATGGCACCCACCAGCCGGTCCAGCACGGCCCCCAGGTCTTTCCGCTCGGCCATCGGCACCAGGCCCAGGTGCCGCTCGGCCAGGGTGATGTGCGGGTCGTGCGGCAGCCATCCCACCACCGGGACGCCGGCCAGGGCCTCCACGGCCTCGCGCGCCCAGCGGGAGTGGGTTTCGCCGCCCACGAGGTTCAGCAACACGCCGGCCAGATCGAGCGCAGGGTCGAAGCGCGCGTAGCCGAGGGCCATGGCGCCCGCGCTGCGCGCCATCTTGCCCGCATCCAGCACCAGCAGCACGGGGGCGCGCAAAAGCTTCGCCAGGTGCGCCGTGCTGCCCCCCTCGTCCAGTCCGCTGAGGCCGTCGAAGAGGCCCATCACCCCTTCCACCAGCGCCAGGTCGGCCCCGCGCGCGGCCCGCCAGAACAGCTCCCGCACGGCCGGCTCGGGCAACATCCAGGTGTCCAGGTTGCGCGATGGCACGCCCGTGGCCCAGGCGTGGTAGCTGGGGTCGATGTAATCCGGCCCGGCCTTGAACGGTTGCACGCGCATGCCGCGCCGGCGCAGCGCCGCCATGATCCCGATGGCAACGGTGGTCTTCCCTACCCCGCTGGTCGCCCCGCCGATCACGAGCCTCGGCACGTGGATCATGGAACGCGCTCCCCGGTCTCCCGCCCCGGGATCCGGGCCGGCCCTCACCCGAACCGTCTGCCTCCTGACAGGAGGAGGGAAAGGACTAAGGGAAGCGGTCGGGGTGCAGCAGCCGGGCCAGGGCCTCCAGGCCCTCCACGAGGCGCGGCCCGGGGCGGCTCACCAGGTTTCCGTCCACCGCGTGGATGGCCCGCTGCCGGACCGCTGTCACCTGCTCCCACCCCGGCCGCCGCCTCACCATCTCAGGCGTCTGCGGGTTGTTCACGGCGACGGCATCCCCCAGGATGATGATCTCCGGGTCCGCCTTGAGGATCTGCTCCAGGCTGATCTGCGGCCAGGCGCCCGGCGCGCCCGCGGCCACGTTTTCGGCGCCGGCCAGCTCCAGCAGCTCGTGGATGAAGGTGCCGGGGCCCGCCGTGAAGGGGCGCACCGGATCCGTGCCGTCCACCTCGTAGAAGGCTCGGGGGCGGCGCGCCCCGGCGACCCGCGCCCGCACGGCCGCCACCCGGCCGCGCATGTCCCGCGCGATCGCCCGCGCCCGCTCGGACGCGCCCAGCACGGCCCCCAGGAGCCCGATCCCGCGGTACACGTCCTCCAGGGTGCGGGGGGCCAGCACCAGGACGGGCAGGCCCTGCACCTCGAACTGCGTCACCAGGTCCCCCATCCCCCCCACGTAAAGGATCAGGTCCGGCCGCAGGGCCACCATCTGCTCCAGGCTCGGGCGGATCCCCCGCACCCGCGGCAGGGCCAGCGCCTCGGGCGGGAAGTCGCTCCACTCGTTCACCGCCACCAGGTGGTCCCCCCGACCCAGGGCGAACACGATCTCGGTCTCCCCGGGCGCCAGAGAGACCACCCGCGAGGGAACGCCCGGCAGCCGCACGATGCGCCCCGCATCGTCCGTCGCCACGACGGCCGCCGCCGAGGCGACCGCCGGCAGGCCATACACGAGGATGGCGCCCGCCAGGAAGATCCCCCAACCCCCGGGCACGCGACGCGGCCCCGGCCTCATTCCGCAATCCGTCCTTCGGCGGGCTCAGGACGTGCTGAGCTTGTCGAAGCACGCATTCCGCATTCCGCAATGGATGGGTTCACCGCTCCGCCTCGCTGAGCGTGTAGGCCAGCGGCACCTGCACCCAGCCCCTCACCGGGGGGTACGGCGCCGCTCGCCGGATCGTCTCCAGCGAGGCCTCGTCCAGCACGCGCGAGCCGGAGGACCGGACCAGCTCCACCCGTTCCAGCTGCCCATCCGCACGCACGCGGAACCGCACGTTCACGGTGCCCTGGATGCTGTCGCGCCGGGCGTCCTCGGGATAGCGCTTGACGGCCTCGATGCGCTGGCGGATGCGTGCCAGCAGATCGCCAAGATCGAGCGGACCCGGCGGGCCGCCGCCGCCGGGTCCCGTCCCGCTCCCCGCCGCCCCCGGCCCGGTCCCGGCGATCCCGCCCCCGGGGCCATCCGTCGGCCCCAGCCCGCGCCCGGCCCCGTGCCCCGGGCCCCGGCCGCCGAGGCCGGCGACGGACGTGCCCGGCGAAGACGAGCCGGCAGCGGGCCCAAGCGCGGCCTGCGCGTCCGTCGTCTCCCCGCCGTGAGGCGCCGCGGCCCCTCTCGGCATCGCGTCGCTGCCTCCGGGCGCCGCCTCGGCCAGCGGTGGCGTCCGAGGCGGCGTCGAGGCCGCAGGCTCGTGGGCCGGCGACGGCGGGCCGGGCGCCGCCGGCGACGGCGCGGCGGACGAGGGCGGGGAGGCCGGCGTCACAGCGGCGGCCGGCCTTCCGGCGACCATGCCGCCGCGCTGCGGCGCGGCGCCCGCGGGCCGCCCGTCCCCGCCGAGCCGCCCGGCGCCCTCGCGCCCCGCCGCGCCGGGGATGGCGCGCGGGGGGGACGACGGCGCACGGTCCGGCGCGGGCGCGGACGGCGCGGGACCCACCGTGATGAGCGACACCTTCAGGACCTCCCCGCGCTCCGTCTCCCCGCGCATGACGAGGACGGCCGCCAGCGCCAGCACGGCCCCGTGCGCGAGGGCGGACCCTCCCAGCCACCGCCCCAGGGCCGGGGCCGCAGGTGCGCTCCTAACGGTCAGATCCTTGCCGCGCATTCCCCTGGCTCAGGCCTCCCGTGACCCAAGACGGGAGCTCGTAGCGGTACGACACGCCGCCGAAGACATTGAAGGGCATGGCCGGAACGCGGAAAACCTGGTTCGCCCCCTGAAAGTTGGCGAGGATACTCCAGGTCTGGTACTGCTGATTGAAGAGGTTATTGAAGTTGACGAACGCGGTAAGCCCCTTGTATGCGGCGCGGATGGAGGCGTTCGTCACCCAGTAGCCGGCCTGTCGGCCCGCGATGTTGTATGGGTCCAGCGACGGCACCGTATCGCTCACCCAGAGCTCGCTGGCGGACAGCGTGAGGCAGGAGACCGGGTGCACGTTGACCCCGAGGGCGAGGCGATGCTCCGGCACCAGGGGCACCCGGTCGCCCTTCTGCACCGGGATGGCGGCGGTCCCGTCCGGCGACGCCTCCAGGAACTCCGCGCCGAAGCGTGCCCGCGCGTACGAGTAGGTGACGGTCCCGTCCAGCCACGGCTTCCACCACGCCCTGGCCGTGAACTCCAGACCGTCCCGGTTGATCTTGGGCACGTTCTGGTCCTGCGTGGGGACGAAGCCGAAGACGGGCGGCCCGACCACCACCGGAAAGATCTCGTTCCGCGTCTCGGAGTGGTAGATCGCCAGGGACGCTTCGGCCCACGCGCCGACCTTCACCCGTCCGCCCGTCTCCAGGCTCCGGGTCAGAATCGGGCTGAGGTGCGTGCCACCCCCCAGGAAGGTGCCGCCGGCGGCCAGGATCTCGTTGGCGGTCGGCGCCCGGAAGCCGTCGGCGAAGTTGAAATAGAGGGTGCCCCATTCGCTGGGGCGCACGGTCAACCCGGCCCGGGGCAGCAGCCGCTCGTAGCGGGCGAAGCCGGACTGGTTGGGGGTGAAGGTCGTCCCGAACGGGCTGCCGAACGATTGGCCGAGGTCCGTCAGGTGGTTGAGGAAGCGGTCGTAACGGAGCCCGGCGGTCAGGGTCGCATACCGCGTGATGTCGAGCACATCCTGGCCGAAGAACCCCACACTGTCCTGCCCGAGGGTCTGGTCGGTGACGGAGGTGGCCGCGAAGGCCGGGAAGGAGCCGTAGGTCAGGCTGCCGGTCTCCACGCGCTGGTAGTCCACGCCGAGGCTCAGCACGTTGCGCAAGCCGAAGGGGGCCGATTCGTGGCTGAGCTGCGCCGTGCCCCCCTTCTCCTGCGTGCGGCCCCGGTTGTCCGCGATGGAGGTGCGGCCGGTGATGAAACTGGACGAATCCAGCATCCTCTCGGAGCCGTTCAGCGCCAGGGAGAATCCCCACGGGAGGCGCTGGCGGGCATTGAGGACCCAGAAATTCTGGGCCTCCGGGTTGATGTCGCAGCAGGTCGGGTTCTGGCGGGGATCGGTGTTCAGCTCGAAGGTGGTGAGGGATCCGGCCTGGCGGATGCGGCTCTGGGAGTACATGTAGGTGAGCGCCACGTCCGTGGCATCCTCGTACCGCCAGCCAAGCTTCCCGAAGGCCCGATTGATGCGGCCCCCCGAATCATCGCGCCACCCATCCTCCTGGTCCCGGGTGTAGCCGCCTCGGAGGTCGAAACCATAGGGCAGTTGCCCCGCCGCGCTGGCCGTGGAGCGGAAGCGGCCGAATGAGCCGCCCGCCACCTCCCCGCTGGCCTCGGCGCGGGGCCCGCCCCGCTTCGTGACGATGTTGATGACCCCGCCCAGAGCGTTGCGGCCGTAGATCGACCCGCCGGGGCCCGGCGTGACCTCGATCCGTTCGATCTGGTCCAGCGGGATCAGCTCCCAGTTCACCTGGTTGATCCCCGGCTCGTTGACCCGCACCCCATCCACGAGGACGGTGGTGCCCTCGGGGTCGCCGTTGAAGCCGCGCAGGTCCACCGTCTGCTGGAAGTTGTTCCCGATGTTGTCGTAGAAGATGAGGCTGGGGACGTCCTGGAGCGCCTCCTGGACGGTGCGGGCGCCCTTTTGTCGGATCTGCTCGGCCGTGATCACGGTGACGTTGTTCGGGACCCGGCGCAGGTCGATCCCGACGTCCTGGAGGCGGGTGGCGCCCACCATCACCGGGGGGACCTCCATGGTCTCCTCCCCGGAGGCCTCGGCCCCCCACGCCTCGCCCGCCAGGGCCAACGTCAATGCCAGCATTCCCCCGATGGTTCTCGTCCGGAGCCGCCATCCCATGGAACACCCCTTTTCTCGCGAAAGTGGCGTGTCCTGAGCGCCCCCGGATAGGTCTCCTGACTCGTGGATCGTCGCCGCCCCGCGCCTTCCCACCCCCGTCCGATTGTGGATTTTGGATTGAGGCTTGTTGATTGCGGATAAGAACCCTTCCACAATCCTCAATCCTGAATCCCCAATCCGCAATGGAAAGGGGCAGTGGCATCGTGCGGGGCGGCTCCCCACTTACAGTGGCGGGACCGTGCTGGATTCTTCCGTCCCTCGAGACGGGATCACCAGCTTCCCCTGGATCCGGGAGCGCGGACGGGCGTCACGCCCGCCCCGACGCTTTCGATGAGGGCTCGGCTAGAGCCCGGGCGCCACCACCTCCTCTCGGAACGGCAGGTTCACGAGCGACCGGACGGCCGCGATGTCGAGGTGCCGGCGGAGCGTGGCGGCCAGCCGATCGTAGGCGGCCGAGCGGGCCGCGCCGGCGGGCGGGCCGGCCGGCCACTCCGCCGGCGGCAGTCCCTTCCCGGCGCGCAGGCCGTTCACGAAGGCCCGGCGCATGGCCCCATCGTCGAAGAGTCCGTGGACGTAGGTTCCCCACACCCGCCCGCCGGGCGCCATGGCGCCGTCGAGCACCTCCGCGTGCCCGTCGCCCTGGCGCCGGAGGCGGAACACCGGGGCCGCCGCCGAGCCACGGGCCGTTTCGCCCAAGTGGATCTCGTACCCCACGGCGGGACCGACACCGGCGAAGGGCGTCCCTTCCGCTCCCTGCACCCGGACGCGGAACGTGGCCTTCTCGCCCCCCAGGGTGGTGGCCACGTCCAGCAGGCCCAAGCCGTCCATGCCGCCCAGGTCCGTCTCCATGCGCCGGGGGTCCTCGATGCGACGGCCCAGCATCTGGAACCCCCCGCAGATCCCCACCACCGGCGCGCCCGACTCCCCCAGGCGCCGGATCGCCCCGGCCAGGCCGCGCCCGCGCAGCCAGAGCAGGTCCTCGATGGTGTTCTTGCTGCCGGGGAGGATCACCGCATCCAAATCGGCCACTTCGTCGGCGCGGGTGACGTAGCGGAGCCCCACCTCCTCCTCCGCCGCCAGGGCATCGAAGTCCGTGAAGTTCGCGATGTGGGGCAGCAGGATAACGCCGACCCGTACGGCGGCCTCCCGGCCTCGCCGCCGCGCCAGACTGTCCTCGAGGGAGACGCCGTCCTCCTCGGGGATGGCCAAGTCCGGAAGGTACGGGATGACGCCGAGGACGGGCCGCCCCGTCCGTTCCTGGAGGGTGCGCAGCCCCGGGTCCAGGAGCGCGCGCTCCCCGCGGAACTTGTTGATGACGAAGCCCCGCACGCGGTCTCGATCCTCCCCCGGCAGGAGCTCCAGCGTGCCCACCAGGGCGGCGAAGACGCCGCCGCGGTCGATGTCCCCCACCAGCAGCACGGGGGCATCCGCCAGATGGGCCACCCGCATGTTCACGATGTCCCGCTCGCGCAGGTTCACCTCCGCCGGGCTGCCCGCCCCCTCGATCACCACCACCTCATGGCCCGCCGCCAGGCGCGCGTAGCTCTCCTGCACCGCCGGCCAGGCCGCGGCGAGGAAGCGGGCGGAATCCGCCGCCCGGACCCGGCCCCAGACCCGGCCCCGCAGGACCACCTGCGCGTCGGTATCCGAGCCCGGCTTCAGGAGCACCGGGTTCATGTCCACCGTGGGGTCCAGCCCGGCGGCCTCCGCCTGCACCGCCTGGGCCCGGCCGATCTCGCCGCCGTCCGCGGTGACGAAGGAATTCAGCGCCATGTTCTGCGCCTTGAACGGCGCCACACGCCATCCCTCCTGCCGCAGCAGGCGGCAGAGGCCGGCGCACAGCAGGCTCTTCCCCACATACGAGCCGGTCCCCTGGATCATGATGGCCTTCGCCACGCCACAGACTCCCTACGCCTTGGTCCCTCCGCGCCTCGTCGGTCCCTCAGCCCCTCATACCTCAGTCCTCGAAGCTTGGGGAAGGGGGCCGCCCGCGCCGGGAAGATCGGGTCGCAGAAAGATCTCGGGATGCAGGAAGTGGGAGAGAATCTCCAGGCCCTCCGTGAGCCGGGGCCCCGGCCGGCTGAAGTACGACGAGGCGTCGGCGGCGTAGACGCGGCCGGACCGCACCGCCGGCACCTCCCTCCATTCCGGCAGGCGCTCCAGCAGGTGCATCTCCTGTGCGACCCGGGAGGTGTCCCCGCCGCACGGGATCAGCAGGATCACCTCGGGGGCCTTGGCCCGCACGTCCTCCCAGGAGACGATGCGGGACCGCTCCCCGGCCACCCCCATCACGTCCTCGCCGCCGGCCAGGTTCACCATCTCCGGGATCCAGTGGCCGCCGACGTACAGCGGGTCGAACCACTCGAGGCAGACGACGCGCGGGCGGCGCGCCACGCGCGCCGTGAGCCTGCCCACCGCGGCGATCCGCCCGGTCAACTCGCCCACCAGCCGCTCCGCCTCCGCGCCGCGGCCGGCGGCCCCGCCGACGGTGCGGATGTCCGCCAGCACGTCGTGCAAGCGCCCCGGCTTGAGCGAGACCACCCGCGGGCGGCGCGGCAGGGCGGCGATGGCCGCGGTCACCGCCTGGGTGGGCAGGGCGCAGACATCGCACAGGTCCTGCGTCACGACCAGGTCCGGGTCTGCGCGGCGCAGCGCCTCGGCCTCGATGATGTACACCCCGGGACCGCCCCGGAGCGAGGCGCGCACGGCCGCCTCGATCTCGCCGCTGGCCATCCGGGAGGCATCCAACGTCGAGCGGACCACCACCGGTTTTCCCCGCGCCGCCGGCGGGTAATCGCACTCGTGCGTCACCCCCACCACCGAGTCGCCCAGATCGAGGGCGAACAGGATCTCCGTGGCGCTGGGCAGGAAGCTACATATTCGCATCCCCGCCGCCTCTCGCTCGCGCGAATCTCCAGGCTGAAATGCAAAAGCCCCAACCCTCCGTTCGAGGATTGGGGCTCGGTGTCATCGAAGTGGACCGGGGTCGCCGGTTCGCCACCGCGCGCACGGGCTGCCCTCCCCCACGGAAGGCCATCGGCTCCGTCGGGACCGGGCAGGTCTCCTGGCTCGCGGTGTGGCTTACTCCCTGCGCCTTCCCACCCCGTCCCATTGTGGATTTTGGATTGAGGATTGCTGATTACCGACAAGAACCAATCGACAATCCTCAATCCTCAATCTGCAATGGGAAGAGGGGCAGTGGCTCGTGCAGGTTTCATCCCGCTTACAGTTGCGGGGCAGCCATGGAATGGCCCGGCTCCGTGCCGGGCGTCACCATGTTCCCTCTTCGTCCCCGCCATCGACGGGGACACCCGATCCCGTTGTCTTGTCTTGGCCGTCTCCCCCCTCTCCGTCTTCGAGAAGCGTTGATGTATCTCTACTCCCATCGCCCAACGCGTGTCAAGCACATCCTGGAGCATCGGAGCCCCCGGTGCGGGGATGCGGCTGCCGGCACGGCTCAGCCCCGGGGCCCCCTAGCAGGATGCTGAAAAACTCGCTCTTGCGCAGGCTCCTCGAAAAAGGTCCAGCTGCAAGGCGGCGCGCGGATTCCGCATTCCGCAATGGGCAGGTGGGCCTTTTTCAGCAGCCTGCTAGGGGCCGCTACCCGGCGGCCCTCTCGACCTCCACCAGGGTGTCGTAGAAGGCGTAGTTCTCCGAGGTCGGGCTCACCAGGTCGTGGGTCAGGCCGTAGGGATCGCCGGCGCGGAAGTCCTTCACCCAGTGGCCTTCCGGCAGGACGAGGACCCCGGGCCTCAGGTCCCCGTTGAGCCGGCAGCGGAGCGTGACGGTGCCGCGATCGTTGAAGACCCGCACCAGCTCGTCGTCGGCAACGCCCCGCGGCGCGGCGTCCACCGGATGGATCTCGAGCACCGGCTCGGGTTCGAGCCTCTTGAGCATGGGCATGTTGGCGAAGGTGGAGTGGATCCGGTGCCTGCTGTGGGAGAAGAGCAGCGTGAGCGGGTAGCGCCGGGCGATGGGATTGAAGGGCGACGCCTCGATGGGCTCGCGGTAGACGGGGAGTTCGGCGCCGTGCCGCACCAGCTCCTCCTTGTAGAGCTCGATCCTCCCCGACGGGGTCGGAAAGAGGCGGTCCCTGAAGGCCACGTACGGTTCGGGCGGACGGTTCAGGAAGACGGGCCCCTCCCGCCTGAGGCGTTCCAGCGTGATCCCCTCCAGCAAAGGATCCTGCCCGGCCAGCGCCTCTTCCAGATACTCCTCGGGCGCGCGGGCGAAGTACTGGCCGTAGCCCATCCGCTGCGCCAGCGCGGCGAACATGTCGAGCTCGGACCTGCTTTCGCCCTCCGGCGCCACCGCGGGCTGCTGGAGCTGGAGGAAGATCCCGGGGATCAGGTCCAGCCGCTCGAAGATGGTGGCGGCGGGCAGCACCACGTCGGCCAGCTCGGCCGAGGCCGTCATGAAGTGCTCGCTGACAACGATGAACTCCAGCCGCGGCACGATGGACGACAGCACCCGCCCCCGGTTCGCCGCCGTCTGGTTGAACAGGTTGGACCCGGAGAGCCAGAGGGCCTTCACCGGGTACGGGCGCCCCGACTCGATGGCGCCCATGAGTCCGATGGCGTCCAGCAGGGAGGCCGATCGCCCGCCGGGGTTGCGGAACGCCGCCATGCCGGCCGGCATCGCATAGGTCCCCGAGTGCATGCTGATGCCGCCGCCGGGGATGCCCACGTTCCCCGTGGCCACGGTCAGGGCCGCCACCGCCCGCGCCGTGTAGTCGGACCAGTACCAGCGGTCCACGCCGTAGCCGATCCGGATGGCGGATGGCTTGCGCGTCGCGAGGTCCGCGGCGAGGTCCCGGATGGTCTCGGCCGGCACCGCGGTGATCGCGGCGGCCCGCTCGGGCGGGTACTCCGCAGCTAGATCGCGCAGGAGCTGGAAGGCGGGGGCGCAGCGGACGGTGGCGCCGTCGGCCAGGCGAACCGGATACCGTTCGCCGAGGGAGACCTCGCGCGCCGACCCAGAGGGACGGGGGCCGGCGGATGCCGCGTCCCAGACCACGTACGCCATCGAGTCGCCCCCGGCCACGTCGCGCTCGCGCAGGAACGCCCCGGTGTCCTCCCGGACCAGGAACGGGCCGTTCGTATGCGCCCGTAGGAAGGCCTCGTCGTGCATCCCCCGCGCCACGACCTGGTGCAAGAGGCTCAAGGCCAGGGCGCCGTCCGTGCCGGGCCGCAGCGAGATCCAGAGGTCGGCCTTGGATGCGGTGGCCGTGCGGTTCGGATCGATGCAGATGACCTTCGCCCCCCGCCGCTGCGCCTCGCGCACGAAGGGGTAGTCCACGAAGCGTGTCTCCGCGTCGTTGCCCCCCCAGAAGACGATGGTGCGCGAGTTGACGGCGTCCGCGAACTCGTGGCCGCCGGGCCCGAAATACGTGGACGCGCGAACGCCGAAGGTATACTCGAGCCCCTTGGGGACGCCGTAGTCCACTCCGCCCGGCCGCGCGGCGGTGCCCCCGAGGGCCGCCGCGAACCGGTAGCTGGCCCCCCGCGTCAACACACCGTTCGCGCCGGACCCGCTGATGGCGGCGATGGCGCGGGAGCCGTGCGCCGCGGCGATTCCCCTGAAATTCTCGGCGATGAAGTCCAGGGCCTCGTCCCAGGTGATGCGTTCCCAGCGCCCGGCGCCCCGCTCGCCCACCCGCCGGAGGGGGTGGAGCAGGCGGTCCCGGTGGTGCTGGTATTC
>Ga0187780_10002860_pt1 | contig 12970 bp, 11 predicted proteins | sample 1015_Q2_SP10_20__FD_132429 | JGI IMG/M metagenome (GOLD analysis project Ga0187780, IMG submission 132429) | Tropical peat soil microbial communities from peatlands in Department of Meta, Colombia - 1015_Q2_SP10_20_MG | ecosystem: Environmental > Terrestrial > Soil > Wetlands > Peat | place...
ACGGCGCAGCGGAAACCGCATTGCGGTCTTGAGTGCGGCGGAGGCGCCGTCAAGCGCGGCCGAGGGTTATGCTGTCCAGGAAGCGATGCTGCGCCAACTCGGGATTCCGATCGTCGGGTGGAAAGCCGGGGCGTCTAGCCCGACCGCCACGCCCCAGGCGGGGCCGATCCTCGCCGACCGCATGCGGCACAGCCCCGCGCGTTTTGCGCCACACGCCAACGCGCTGCGGACGGTCGAGGCCGAGCTTGCCTTCAGCCTCGCGCGCGATCTCCCGGCGCGGCCCGAACCCTACAGCGAGGCCGAAGTCTGGGAGTCGGTCGCAAGCGTCCATGTCGGGATCGAGGTTCTGGAGTCGAGCTTTGTCGATCGCCGTACCGTGCCCGAGCACGCGCCCTTGGCCGATCTCCTCAACAACGGCGCGTATTGTTGCGGCCCCGCGATCGCGGATTGGCGCGGCATCGATGTGCTGAAGCCGCAGGCGATGCTGCTGATCGATGGCCGCGAGATCCGGCGTGCCGCCGCGGGAACGCCCGGGGGGCATCCGAGGCGGCTGCTCGGATGGCTAGCAAACCACGCGGCAGCGCGCGGCCACGCGCTCCGGCGCGGCGACGTGGTCACGACCGGCAGTCATACCGGAATGTTCGACGCGCCAGCAGGGGCGCAGGTGACAGCGCGTTTTGAGGGCATCGGAGAGGCGCGCCTCGCTTTTGCCGCTTGACTCTACGTAAGTTTTGACTTACCGTAAGTTTATACTTACGGTATGGCATGGCCCACCTCGCGAACGCACTTGCTGCCCTGGCCGATCCGACCCGCCGCGCGATTTTCGAGCGCCTCGGCGCGGGACCGGCCTCGGTCGGGACCCTAGCCGAGAAGCTTCCCGTGAGCCGGCCCGCCGTGTCGCAGCACCTCCGCGTTCTCAAGGAGGCCGGCCTGGTCTCCGACGAGCCGCAGGGCACGCGCCGCGTCTACCAAATCGACCCTGCGGGCTTGGGTGTTCTCCGCCGCTGGCTCGACCAGTTCTGGGATCGCTCGCTCGCCGCTTTTCAGGCCGAAGCCGACGCGAAGGCGCGCGAAAAGGAGCAAGCCCGATGAGCCAAACGATCAGGCCGGCGCCGCTGCGCAAGCGGGTAAGCGTCAAGGTGCCGCAAGCGCGGGCCTTCGAGATTTTCACCGCGGGCATGAGCCGGTGGTGGCTCAAGACGCATACCATCAACCCAACCAAATCCCCGATTAGAGAGATTCTCGTCGAGCCGCGGGCGGGCGGGCGATGGTTCGAGCGCGGCGAAGATGGCAGCGAATGCGATTGGGGCAAGGTCATCGCCTGGGAGCCGCCGGCACGACTGCTCCTCGCTTGGCAGATCACGGGACAATGGCGCTTCGATCCGAACCTTGTTACCGAGGTCGAGGTCCGTTTCACGCCCGACGGCGACGGCACGACGGTCGAGCTCGAGCACCGCCACCTCGAGCGGCTCGGCGACACCGCCGCCGCGATGCGCGAAGCTTTCGAGGGCGGCTGGACGAGCCTGCTCGAAAGCTTTGCTCGCATGGGCGCCTAGGACAATTCGCAACGAAAGGAGACGCAGGTCATGGCCGAGCTTCAAATCATCGGGGCATCGCCGAGCAATTTCGTCTGGGTGACGCGCATCCTCTGCACCGAGAAGGGCGTGCCCTACAAGCACCTACAGGTCATGCCGCACACTCCCGAAGTCGATGCGATCCACCCCTTCGGCAAAATTCCCGTTATGCGCCATGGCGACGTGACGCTGTGCGAATCGCGCGCAATCTGCAGCTACGTCAATCGCACCTTCGAAGGACCATCGCTGGTGCCGAACGATCCGGTGACTGCGTGTCAAGTCGAGCAGTGGATCTCGATCGTCTGCACGACGCTCGATCCGCTCTGGATACGGCAGTATTACGCCGCCTATGTGCTGACGGCCCGCGCGGGCCGCGACCCCGATCGCGCGCGCATCGAGGAGGCCATTCCCAAGATGGCGCCGCAATTTGCGATCATGGATCGTGCCGTCGCCAAGACCGGACATCTCGTCGGCAACGGATTCACGCTCGCCGACGCCTACCTCATGCCGATCCTGTTCTATATGAACGCCGTGCCGGAAAGCCGCGGACTCCTCGCGAAGAGCGCGAATCTCAGCGGCTATCTCGAGCGCCATCTCGGCCGCAAGAGTGTCGTTGAAACCAAGCCCGAGTTTCTCGTCCATGAAATGCGGCGCTGAGCGCCGCGCACCCCGCGTGGCGTCATGACCAGTGGCCGGCGGCGCGCGTGCGGCGCGCGCCGCCACCGAAGCGGGGCCTAGAACTCAATCATCCACAGCTTTGTGAGTCGCGGGGATAAGCCGAAGCCGCCTTCGGCTTCAACAGGCTCTCCCTGCAAGGACGGCGCGCAAGCCTGCGAAGCAATTGTGAGCGCCATGTGCTTTGCCCCCGCGCAATCGGCTGTCTAAACTCCCTCACATGGCCGAAGACACGGCGACACGCCTTTTCCCCGATGATGCCAGAGCGGCGGCAGCCGCCGCGCGCACCGGGATTCTGCCCTTCCAGGCCATCAACCACATGGTGCGCGAGCACGAAATCTGGGCGAAATCCGAGATCGCGCCGGACCAGGTGCAGCCGGCGAGCATCGATCTCAGACTCGGGGCTACGGCCTATCGCGTGCGCGCAAGCTTCCTGCCAGGGCCGGACAACACGGTGCTCGAGAAGATGGAGCAGCTCGACGCCTATCCGATCGACCTCAGCGCCGGTGCTGTGCTCGAAAAAGGTTGCGTTTATGTCGTGCCGCTCCTCGAGGCGCTCAACCTCAAGAGCGGCGTCATCGCCTTCGCCAATCCGAAGAGCTCGACGGGGCGGCTCGACATCCTGACGCGGCTCTTGGGTGACCGATCAGGCGGCTTCGACCGGCTCGAGCGCGGCTATCAGGGCCCGCTCTATGTCGAGATCGCGCCGCGCACCTTCAGCGTCGTGGTTCATGCGGGCTCGCGGCTCAACCAGCTCCGCTTCCGCCGCGGCTCGCCGGTCATCGCCGCGAGCGAACTGCAGCGCTTGCACGACAGCGGCCAGCTCGTCTTCGCGGAGGACAACGAACAGGACTTTTCCGAGCGCAAGATGCTGCGCCTGACCGTGGATCTCCACGGCTCCGGCAAAGGCGCTCTCATCGGTTATCGCGCGAAGAAACACACCGACCGAATCGACGTCGAGAAGGTGGCGCATTACGAGCCTGCGGACTTCTGGGAGCCCATTTATTACCACCGCGACCCGCCGCTCATCCTCGACCCCAACGATTTTTATATCCTCGCAACCAAACAGGCCGTCCGCATCCCGCCTGATTACGCGGCCGAGATGGTGGCTTACGATACTTCGGTTGGCGAATTCCGCGTGCATTACGCGGGCTTCTTCGATCCCGGCTTCGGCTGGGGCGACGCGCTGTCGAGGGCCGTGCTCGAAGTGCGGTCGCACGAGGTTCCCTTCACGCTCGAAGACGGCCAGACCGTGGGGTGGCTCCAATATGAGCGCATGGCGGGCAAACCCGACCGGCTCTATGGCGCGGGACTCAAGTCGAATTATCAGGGCCAGGGCCTCGCGCTCGCGAAGCAGTTCAAGCCCTATCGCGCGTGATTTCCGCTAACGAATTCTTAACCATTCTTCATTATGGTTAAGAATATCCGAATCGGCGCAAACGAAACGGGACTTGCAGCGGCCGCTACGTCGCGCCGATACTCGGATTCAAACTTTGCGGATGGTCAGGTCTTGACGGGCTCGAGTGAAACGTGAAGCGCCAGATCGTCGCCATCGTCGATGACCACGCGACCAATCTGAAGATTCTCGAACGGCTCGCGCATTCTCTGAGCGAAGGCGTCGAGGTCAGGATTTTCGATCGGCCGCAGAAGGCGCTCGCCGCCGCGCCCGAGGCGCCGCCCGACCTGCTCATCACCGATTTCGACATGCCCGAGCTCAACGGCGCCGAGTTCATACGCCGCTTCCGTGCGATCCCGGCCTGCGCCGATGTGCCCGTGATCGTCATCACGGCGTATGAGGACCGGGAGATGCGCTATCGCGCGCTCGAAGCAGGCGCCACCGATTTTCTCTTGAGCCCCGTCGATCACCACGAGTTCCGGGTGCGCTCGCGCAATCTCTTGACCCTGCGCCGGCAGCAGCTGCAGCTCAAAGACCGCGCCTCGGCCCTCGAACAGGAGATGCGCGAGGAATCACAACGCTACCAGGATGCGCTCAAGGAAAGCCATGAGCTGCTGATGCGCGTCATCGACGCAGTTCCGGTCATGGTCGCCGCGACCGACCGCGACGGGCGCTATGTCTTCGTCAACGACTGCTTCGCGCGCCGCGTGGGCCAGCCGGCGAACCAGATTATCGGGCGTACCCCGGTTCAGGTGCGCGACGATTTGAACGCACGAGCTGCGATGGAGCGCGACCGCCGCATCATCGCGGGCCTCGACCAACCCGGCGCCTTCGAGGAAACCTTCCCGGCGACGAAGGGCAAGCGACGCGTGCTGCTGACGTCGAAGGCCCTGCTGCGCGATCCGTCGGGCCGGCCCGCCCTGGTGGTAACGGCGTCACTCGACATCACCGATCGCAAGGAGGCCGAGCTCGCGCTGCTGACCGCCAAGGAAGAAGCCGAGGTTGCAAGCCGCAGCAAGACCGAGTTCCTGGCCAATATGAGCCACGAGCTCAGGACGCCCTTGAATGCGATCATCGGCTTCAGCCAGGTGATGGCCGACCAGCATATGGGGCCGCTCGGCAGCCCGCGCTATGTCGGCTACGCGCGCGACATCTGCACCAGCGCCCAGCACCTCCTCGGCATTATCGGCGACATTCTCGACGTCTCGAAGCTCGAAGCGGGCAAGATCGGTCTCGACGAGGAGGAGACCGATATCGCGACGATCATCCGCGATGTCATGCAGCTGGTGGGCGAGCGCGCCCGCTCGCTCGAAATCGACATCGATATCGAGCTCGAGCCCAGCCTGCCGCGGCTCCGGGCCGATTCGCTGAAGCTCAAGCAGGTGCTGTTGAACCTCATCACCAACGCGGTGAAGTTCAGCAATGCCGGCGACCGCGTCACGCTCTCCGCGCGGTTCGATGACGAGGGCTTCCACGTGGCCGTCGCCGATCACGGCATCGGCATGGATCGTGCCGAGATCGAGACCGCGGTGCAGCGCTTCGGTCAGGTCGCGAGCCCCTGGAGCCGGCGCCATCCCGGCACGGGCCTGGGCCTTCCGCTCGCCATCGGCCTCGTCGAGCTTCATGGCGGGCGCTTCCATATCGAGAGCGAAAAGGGCGTCGGCACGACCGTGACCTTCATCCTGCCGCGTGCGCGCGCCATCGCCCCGAGCATCGCCCGCTCCGCCTGATCCGTGCCGCAAGCCTTCGTTCTTGCCTTCGTCGCGGGTTACGCCGACGCGGCGGGTTTCCTGCGCTTTGATGCATTCGCCGGCATGATGACCGGCAATACCGTGCTCATGAGCGTGGCGCTGCTGCATGGCGCTGCCGCCGCCGCGATCCGCTACGCGCTGTTGCTCGTGGCCTTTTTCGCCGGCGCGGTCGTCGCTGAGATCCTCGCGCGCGTCGCGCGCCCTCCTGCCCCGGCGCTGCTGCTCGAGGCGGCGCTCCTCCTCGGCTGCGATGCAACGCGGCAGGACGGGGCGATCTTCGCCCTTGTCCTTGCGATGGGCATTCAGGCCGGCGCCATGACCCAGTTCGGCGGCACCCGGGTCAACACCGTGGTCATCACCGCCAATCTGCAGCGTTTCGCCTCCGGCTGCGTGTCGCGCCTTTGGCCCGGCCGTGGCACAGCCCCCAGGAGCGGGCCTTTCGCCATCTACGGGTTGGGTTGGGTCGGTTATGTGCTGGGCGCCTGCGCCGGCGCGGCCGGATTTGCGTTTATCGCTTGGCCGTTCCTCGTGCCGGCAGCACTGCTGCTGCTCGTCCATTGGCTGAATCTGCGTGAGAAGTCGGCCTAAGCCCCCATATATGGCGAGCTTCGGCCGGACACCACCAAACTGTAGATTTTTCGTCGCCAAAGCGTCAGTATTAGCGGTGGTGCTCCAGGTCTTGGGAGGAGCGCCTCTTTCGCCGCGGCGGGGGAGCCGGAAAGCGACGCATGACGGAACGGCAGGAGCCGCTGGCTGCTTCGGCGTCGTCCTCGTCCAACACTAAAGGACGCCTGGTAACGGTCGCTCTGGCCGCTTACGCGGTCTTGGCGCCCTTGTTGGTCGTCGCGATCGTCGCCTCGCATCCCGGGACCATGGGCGCTGTGACCCTAGGTCCCGCCCTCTTCCTCGTGGCGCTCGGGATGACCCTGCTCGGCCCTGGCCTGGCGGTTACCACCCTTGCCCTGCGCGGGCATGGCCAAATCGCGCTCGACCTGCTCGAGCGCGAAGACAGCGAGCCGCAGCAGGCGGTGGTCCGCCTTGCGATCGCCGGCGCCGTCCTGATCTACCTCGCTCTGCTCGCCGCTACCGATACGGGCAGGGAAGCGGTGCTGCCGCTCCTCTCGATCGACGTCGCCGGGATGCTGAGCGCGTGGTTGCTCTTCGTGCATCTGATGGCCGAGCCTGCGCCTTCGGCCGTGCGCCGCGGCGCGGCGATCGTCAACGATGTCGTTCTCATCTCGGCATTCCTGCATGTCGGCGGCGCCTACGCGGCGCCGTGGTTCTCGATTTATCTGTGGATCATCCTCGGATTTGGCTTCCGCTTCGGCATCAAGTCGCTTCTGTGGTGCACGATCTTCAGCCTCGCGGGCTTTGGCGTCGTCTACGCCACGACCGCCTATTGGCAGGCGCATGGGGCGGTCGCGGCAGGCGTCGTCCTCGCGCTTGTCCTCCTCCCCGCTTATGCCGCGTCGCTGATCCGCGGCCTGACCGCAGCCAAAGCGCAAGCCGAGCAAGCCGCGGCGGCCAAGAGCCGCTTCCTTGCGATCATGAGCCACGAATTGCGCACGCCCCTCAACAGCGTGATCGGCATGGGCTCGCTCATCTCGCGCACCAAGCTCGACACCGAGCAGCGCGACATGCTCGCGACGATGCAGCATTCAGCACGTTCGCTCCTGGGGCTCATCAACGATCTCCTCGACCTCTCGAAGCTCGAAGCCGGCAAGCTCGCGCCGCCGGTCGAAGCTTTCGTCCTCCACGAGGTGGTGGGCGGCGCCGTGGCCATCGTGCGCCCGCAGGCCGAGGCCAAGGGCTTGGCGCTCACCCTGCGCATCGATCCGCGTTTGCCCCATGCCTATCGCGGCCTGCCGCTGCAGCTGCGCCAGGTCCTCGTGAACCTTCTTGCCAATGCGGTGAAATTCACTCCCGCAGGCCACATCTCCGTGACCGGCACGCTGCTCGCGAGCGCCGAGAACCGCGTGCAACTCGCGCTCGCCGTGCGCGATGACGGCGTCGGCATCCCACCGGCGGCGCAGGGCCACATCTTCGAGATCTTCACCCAGGCGGAGGAGACCGTGACGCGCCGCTTCGGCGGTAGTGGTCTCGGGCTTGCGATCGCAAAACAGCTCGCCGAGCTCATGGGCGGCACGATCACGCTCGCGAGCGAGGTCGGCAAGGGCAGCACCTTTACGGTGACGCTCACGCTCGAGCGCGCGGCGAATGAGCGGGTGCGGCCGCCCGACCTCATCGGCCGCAAGCTCGTGCTGATCTCCGCGGACAAGGAATTCGCCGGCATGATCGAAAGCCGCCTGCGCGGCTGGCGCGGCAAGGTGCAGTGGGTAGCCGATGGCGAAACGGCGCTCGGCGAATTGGCGCTCGCGGGACGTTCGTCCCGTCCGGCCATCGTGATCGTCGACGGCCGCGACAATCCGCTGGCGGCCTTGAGCCTCGCGCATCGCTCGATGAGCGCCATGGCGATGGCGCCGCTCATCCTGTTCGTGGCGGCACCCCAAGGCGGCGAGGCGATCGCGAGTCTCGCGGCCTCGCAGCTTGCCGCCGTCATCGAGGCGCCCGTCGCCGAAGCCGATCTCGCGAGCGCCTTCCTCGGCATCCTCGCGGGCGACGAACTCGCGGCGCAGGTGCCGGATTTCGCGCCCGGCGAAGACGCCGCGGAAGCAGAGCCGGTGCGCCCTGTCGCGAACGCGGCGGCGCCGGCGGTCGAGCCCCCGCCGGCAAGATCCGCACGTGCGCTCAAGATCCTCGTCGCCGACGACAATGCCGCCAATTGCAAGATCCTGAAGAGCGTGCTCGAGGCCGCGGGCCACGAGGTCGAGGTCGTGGGCGATGGCGAGGCCGCGCTCTCGGCACTCGACCGCGCGCGCTTCGACCTCGCGCTTCTCGACATCAACATGCCGGAAGTAAGCGGATACGAGGTCGCAAAGCTCTACCGCGTGGGGCATATCGGCGAATGGCGCATGCCGATCGTCGCGCTGACCGCGGACGCCACCAGCGAGACCGAGCGGCTCTGTCGCGAAGCCGGCATGGATGCGGTGCTGACGAAACCGGTCGAGGCGTCGCAGCTCGCGGCCGAGCTCGAGACCATCTATGCGCGCGCCGCGCGCCCGGAGCGCATCGCGGTCGGCGCGCCCCCGGTGGTCACTCCGATCACGGCGCACCCGCGCTTCGCGCCCGACGCCGCGACGGTGATCGACGAGGCGACCTTCTCCGCACTCAAGAATCTCGGCGGCAGCGACTTCCTGGTCGAGGTCGTCGACACCTTCCGCAAGGACGCGTGGCGCCTCATCGAGCAGCTCAAGCGTGCCGCGGGCAAGGGCGACCTGCGCGAATTCCGCGAGCTCATGCATGCCCTGCGCAGCGGCGCCGTCAACGTCGGCGGCGTGAAGCTCTGTCAGGCCCTGACCAGCCTGCGCGATATCTCATCGAAGGACCTTGCCGCGAACGGCATGGCCCATGTCGAGAAGATCGAGGGCGAGCTCTCGCGCCTCGACGCGGTGCTCGATCAGCTTGTCGAACCGCTCCGCCGCGCCTGAAGGTCAGCTGGCGAGCGCGGCGGCCTCACGCTCGACGCCAGCGCGCAACAACCCGGCATCGCCGCCAAACGTCACGAGGCGGAAGCCCTTCGTCGCGAAGCTTTTCGCAGAGCGCGCCGAGCCGGTATGAATGCCGGGGACGATCTTGTGCTGCTGGCAGGCCGCGAGAATCTTCGCCACCGCCGCGACATGCTCGGGCTCGTCGCGGTCGAGACCGGGCCCAAGGCCCAGCGAAATCGCGAGGTCGCTCGGACCGATATAGATCCCGTCGAGACCCGGCGTGCCCGCGATCTCGTCGACCTTCTCGAGCCCCTCGCGCGTCTCGATCATGACGAAGCACAGCACGCCGTCGCCCGTCACCTTCATGTCGCGGCTGCCCATGACGAGTGCCGCCCGCGCCGGGCCGTTGGAGCGCTCGCCCTTGGGCGGATAGCGACAGGCGGCGACTGCCGCCGCCGCCTCGCGCCGGTTGTTGACCAGCGGCACGATCACGCCCTGCGCGCCCGCATCGAGGGACTTGCCGATCACCCAGCCCTCATTCGCAGGCACACGGGTGAGCGGGACCGAGCCGCGCGCGTCGATGCCGCGCGCCATCTCCACCATATCATGGTAGTCGCAGACACCGTGTTGCTGGTCGACGCAGACATAATCGACGCCCTTGGCCGAGATGAGCTCTGCGGAAAAGCCGCAGGGCAAGCTCGCGAAAAGACCGAAAACGGTCTCGCCTCTCGCCCATTTGTCGCGCAACGCAAATGCTGTGGCCATGACTTGCCTCCCCTTGCGGCGAAGGCGCGATTGTTCGCGCCGTGCAGAGGCCGAGTCAATCGTCCGGTGGAGGTGGGGACGCGCCCGGAGCTTAGGCGATCGGCCGCCCGCCGCGCCGTTCCTGGGCCGCGACCAAGCGCAGCATGCGGCGCAGCCCCGCCTCGTCGAGCTTCAGCGCGGCCTCGACCCAGAGGTCGGCGATGCGCGTCATTTCTTCGAAGGTGACGGAGCTAACGAGCCGCCGGGCGCGATAGAGCGCGCGCAGCGCGGCGTGACGACGCCCGCCGCGCCCGATGAAATCGTAGAAAGCGCGAACGCCCTGCCCGTCGGGCGCCAGCACGTCGATGGCGCCCATCGCGTGCAACTGTTCCGCGCCATACATCTCGCCGCTCATGATGATGCGCTCGGCGATTCCCGGCGCCACGCGGCGGGTCAGGAACGTGTAAGCGCCCATGCCGGGAAAGAGGTTGAACAGAATCTCGGGCAGGCCGAGCCTCGCGCTGCGCTCGGCGACGATCAGATTCGACGAGAGCGCCGCTTCGAAGCCTCCGCCCAGGGCATCGCCCTGCACGAGCGCCACGGAGATGATCGGAAGATCGAAGCCCAGCCCCGTCGCGTTGGTGTAGCCCACCTCGCAGCACGCATGCGCATAGCGGCGCAGAGCCGCGCGGTCACGATTGCGGATGAGGCTTGCGAAGAGCTCGAGATCGCCGCCGAGATTCCAGGTGCCGGGCGCGCGCGAGCCGAGCACGAGATAGCGCAGGGGCGGCTCGCTCTCGGCGCCATCGCCGAAGAGGCCGCGGACGAGGCGCTGCACCGCCTGCGCCTCGCTCAGCACCGACTCGGTAAAGCAGGGCCGTCCGGCGAAATTGAAATAGCAGAAGAGGATCTTCTCCTCGGCGTCGTGCTCGAAGTCGAACTCGGCGAAGTTCGCGCTGTCGAGTGCTGCGCGCAGCGGGTCGCTCGCGCTTCGGATCGCGTCGGGGAGGGGCGCCTCGACCGTCCAGCCCCGGGTTCGGGACGCCATCCGGTCGGAAACGAGATCAATGACCTGCGGTATCGTTGCCATGACGCGCCCTCGACACGCCTCCGCGCCAAACCGGGTTAAAATGTGTTAATTTATCTTATTAATCAAATAGATTCGTACGATTCCTCAATTTTATGATGAGCTTGCTCAATTTAGATTCAGATGTCTACTACTAATAGTAGCCGAATTCGATGGGCGGCGGTTTTTCACGGCTGCAGGTGGTCCGAATGTCTGCCCGCACGCGAAGGCCCGCACCGCGAATCGCGGCGGCCCCCCCAAGGGTAGAAGCGCCGCCCTCGCTGGTCTAAGAACCCTCCGGCCACAACGACCATGCCCCCGATGGAAGCGCTCGAAGCCCTCACCTCGCGCCGCACCCCTGCGCAATTCACCGAACCCGCCCCCGACGACGCGACCCTCGGCGCGATCCTGCGCGCCGCCATGCGCGCGCCTGACCACGGCAAGTTGCGCCCCTGGCGTTTCATCACGTTGCGCGGCGACGCGCGCAAGCGCTTCGGCGACGTAATCGCAGAGGCGATGAAGCGGCGCGACCCGGCGGCGCCTGCCAACATGATCGAGCGCGAGCGCGAGAAGCCCTTGCGCGCGCCGCTGATCGTCGTGCTGGTCGCTGCAATCCGCGAGGGTCACAAGATCCCGGTCATCGAGCAGATGCTTGCCGCGGGCGCCGCGGCGCAGAATGTCATGCTGGCCGCGCATGCCATGGGCTTCGGCGCGGCGTGGAAGACGGGCGAGCCGGCCTATGATGCCTTCGTCAAGGAGACGCTGGGACTTGCGCCGAGCGATGCCATCGTGGGCTTCCTCTATCTCGGCACGCCATCCGTCACCGCGCCGGCGCCGCCCCAGCCCGAGCTCTCGAACTTCGTCCGCGCCTGGCCGGGCTAGCGGCGCCGCGGCTCCTCGGCAACGGCGAGCGCGGCCGCGCGCGCCGTGAATTCGCCGCAGCTCGCCTCGGCGCTGAGGTAGCGGTCGTGGCGCAGGCAGAGCCCGTCCTCAGCCGTGACCGAAGCCCAGGCCGAGCTCATGACGTTGAGCCCCTGGAACACCGATTCGATGAAAGCTGGGTCGTTGCGGAAATGAACGCAGCCGCGGCAAGTGCCCGTCATCGCCTTCGCCTTCATTGACCGAGATTCGCCCAGTGCGACGCGAAGACCCAGGCGGACAGCACGAGGCCGAGGAACACGTTGACCGCAACACCCGAGCTGAAGGCGAGGAAGGGCTTGGCGCCGGCGCGCGCCAGCTCGCGGAACCGCGTCGTGAGGCCGATGCTCAGGAAGCAGAAGATGAAGGCCCAAGTGCGGAGATCCTTGATCGGCGCAACAAGCCCCGGATTCACCACCTTGTTGAAATCGGCCATGCTGTAGCCGCTCGTCACCCAGGTGACGAGAAGCGAAGCCACGACGAAGCCGAGCACGAATTTGGGGAAGCGCCACCAAATCTCGGCCGCATTGGCCTTGCGCCCGAGCTGGCCCTTCTCCCACCGCGTGGTCGCGACGAAAGCGAGAATGAAGGCCCAGATCCCGATCCACACATCGCGGCCGACAACCTTCATCAGCGTGAAGGCCTGCACTGCCTGATCGCTGGTGCCGGCGACGATGCCATGGGTAGCGAAGCCGCCATAGGTCTGCGCCGCGGCGATGCCGGCGGCATCGGCGAATTCCGAGGTGCCGATCCAGGCACCGCCCACGCCTGAAGGCAGGCCGAGCCCGCGCGCGATGAAGGGCAGCACAAAGATCATCACGATCGCCCAGAGGATCACGAGGGTGATCGCGATTGGTGCGTCGTCCTTCTTGGCGCCGACGGCGCCGGCAATCGCGATGGAGGCGGAGACGCCGCAGACGGCGCCGCCTGCGCCCAGGGTCGCCGCGAGTCGCCGGTCGAGGCCCAAGCGGAGCCCGACCCAGTAGATCACGCCGAAGGTGACGATCGAGACGATCGAGGCCTGCAAGATCGCCACCGGTCCCGCCCAGATGATGAGGGTGAAGGGCAGGGTCGCGCCCAGAAGCACGATCGCCGTCTTGACGTAGAACTCGACGCGGAAGCCGGCGTCAAGCCAGCGCGGCAGCCCGATCAGATTGGAGATCGCGAGGCCCAGCACCAGCGCCACCAGCGGCGGCTCGAGGTTGTAATAGCTCGCGCTGTCCCATTGGCCGAGGGCGATCACCACGACGGAGAGGACGTAGACAAAGGTGAAGGCCGGAAGAAAGTTGCGCGCCTTA
>Ga0187780_10002861_pt1 | contig 12969 bp, 9 predicted proteins | sample 1015_Q2_SP10_20__FD_132429 | JGI IMG/M metagenome (GOLD analysis project Ga0187780, IMG submission 132429) | Tropical peat soil microbial communities from peatlands in Department of Meta, Colombia - 1015_Q2_SP10_20_MG | ecosystem: Environmental > Terrestrial > Soil > Wetlands > Peat | place...
AGGTGATGGCGTTTTCCGAGGTATACCAGGCGCTGCAAACGGGCGTGGTGGACGGCACCGAGAACACGGCGTCGAACATCTACACCCAAAAGATGCACGAAGTGCAGAAATTTCTGACCCTCACCGATCACGGCTACGTCGGCTACGCCGTCATCGTCAACAAGAAGTTCTGGGACTCTCTGCCAGCGGACATCCGCACGCTGCTGGAGGGGGCCATGCGCGAGGCGACACGCTACGGCAACAACATCGCCAAGCAGGAAAACGATGCTGCGCTGGAGGCGATCCGAAGATCGGGCAAGAGCCAGATCATCGCCCTGAGCGCGCAAGAAAAGCACGCGTGGAAGCAGGCGCTGCTGCCGGTGCACGCCCAGATGAGCGAGCGCATTGGCAAGGATTTGATCCAGGCCGTATACAAGGCGACTGGCTTCGACCCCAATCAGTACTGAGATGGCGAAGCCGCCGCGCAATCGGGCTTCGCTGGGGGCAAACGGGGGCGCGCGCAACGGGTCGCTGCTTGTCAGGGTGCTCGACCGCCTCGAGGAATGGTTGATCGCGCTCCTCATGGCGAGCGCCACCGCCCTGATCTTCGTCGCAGTCGTCCATCGCTACGCTTCGGCGCTGCCGATTCCCCTCCTGCAGGACTGGCTGCTCAAGGTGAACCTGAGCTGGGCCCAGGAGCTGTGCATCTACCTGTTCATCTGGATGGCCAAGTTCGGCGCGGCCTACGGCGTGCGAACCGGCATCCATGTCGGGGTGGATGTGCTGATCAACCAGCTCCCCGACCGCGGGCGGGCGACGCTCATCGTGCTCGGGCTGCTCGCGGGTGCGATTTTCACGGGCGTCATCGGCACGCTGGGCGCCGGGCTCGTCTGGGACATCGCTCACACCGAGCAGGTCTCCGCGGACCTGGAGCTGCCGATGTGGATCGTGTATTTGGCGATCCCGTGCGGCTCGTACCTCATGTGCTTTCGCTTTCTCCAGGTGACGCTTTGGTTCCTGCGCACCGGTGAGCTGCCGCATCACGACGTGGCCAAAGTCGAAGGACCTCGCGGTGCGGCGCAAGACGCGCTTCATCCGGCCCCTGTCCAGCGTGCTCCCAAGCCGTGAGCGCCTACCTCATCTTCGGGCTGTTGATCGCGCTCATGTTGACCGGCATGCCGATCTCGATCGCGCTCGGCCTCACCGTGTTGACGTTCCTGTTCGCCATGTCGCAGGTGCCTTTGCACGCGGTGGCGCTGAAGCTGTTCACCGGTATCGAACGCTTCGAGATCATGGCGATACCGTTTTTCATTCTTGCTGGAAACTTCCTCACGCGCGGCGGGGTTGCGCGGCGCATGATCGAGTTCGCCACTTCGATGGTTGGCCATTGGCACGGGGGGCTGGCACTCGCCGGGGTCGTCGCCTGCGCGCTATTTGCCTCGGTCTGTGGCTCCAGCCCCGCCACGGTGGTGGCGATCGGATCGATCGTGCTGCCCGCGATGCAAGCCCAGGGGTTCCCCAACAAGTTTGGCGCCGGCGTCATCACCACCTCCGGGGCGCTTGGGATACTGATGCTGCCTTCCATCGTAAAGGTCATCTACGCGGTGTCGACCAACACCTCGATCGGCGCGCTGTTCGTGGCCGGCGTGGTTCCCGGCCTCGTGCTGACGTTCATGCTCGGCGCAACGACCTGGTCGCTCGCGCGCAAAAATGGCTACCCGCGCCTGCCGAAGGCGAGCTGGCAAGCGCGCGCAAAGGCGTTCCGCGAGAGCATCTGGGGCCTGTTCCTGGTGGTGGTGGTGATGGGCGGAATCTACACCGGGATCTTCACGGCCACGGAGGCGGCCGCGATGAGTGCAGTGTATGCCTTCTTCATCGCCGTATACGTGTACAAGGACCTGCCGCTGAAGGAGGTCCCGAGATCGCTGGTCGAGTCAGCCAATCTGAGCGCGATGCTGCTCTACATCATCACCAACGCGGTGCTGTTCTCCTTCCTGATGACCTCCGAGCACATCCCCCAGGTGATGGCCGAGTGGCTGATGGACAAGGGCCTCGGGCAGAGCGCGTTTTTGCTGATGGTGAACGTGTTGCTGCTGCTCGCCGGCAACGTCATGGAGCCCTCCTCCATCGTGTTGATCATGGCGCCGATCCTGTTCCCGGTGGCGACGAAGCTCGGCGTTGATCCGGTGCACTTCGGCATCATGGTCGTGGTCAACATGGAGATCGGGCTGTGCCATCCACCGGTGGGCTTGAATCTTTACGTGGCGAGCGGAATCACCAAGATGGGGATCACCGAGCTCACGGTCGCGGTGTGGCCCTGGCTGCTCACGATGCTCGTCTTCCTCGTGCTGGTCACCTTCTGGCCCGCGCTGTCGTTGTGGCTGCCGAAAGCCCTCGGCATGATGTGAAGCAAGCGCGCGCGGCAGCGACGCGCTCGGCAGACCGCAGGCTGCGCAAGGGGGTTGTCAAGAGCAGGAAGCTAGATGCGTCGGCCTGGCACCGCGCGCATCGAGACGTGCATTTTTTAGCGGGGCGCGGCGAGCGTTCCGTCGCTAGGGCGACACCACTGCAAAAGTGCCACAATGGGCGCTGGTGCGGTAGGATGAGCGGGAGGGGCAAGTTCATGTTTGGGCGCAACAAGCGTAGCGGCCTCGTGCGCATTGACAATCTTGCTCGTGCTGCGCAGGCAACGATCGGGATGGCGTTGATGCGGCACTATGGGGTCGGGCGCGCCGCCCCGAGCGGCGCGGAGGACAGCACGGCGAAGAAGGCCGCCGCGGCGGCTAACTTCCTGAACGGACACCCGCCCCATCCCATGCACGCCGCGCTCGATTTGCCGCAAGTTCAGGCCGAGGCTCGTGCGTGGATCCGCAATAACCTCGAGATGCGCGAGCTTGTAGTGCAGACGCTTCGGGTGACTGCGGCTGCGCACCCCGCACCCAGGAACAGGGACGGCGCGAGCGGCGAAACGCTGTCGATCCTATCGGAGTTTGGCGGCGATTCGAACGACGTCCCGGACCCGCGCGCGTACGAGGCGCTAGTGCGGCGGGCTATCGCCACGCTGCCGCACGAAACGCAAATCCAGTTGATGCGCCTCACCAAGAGCGACGACTGAGCGTTTCGCGTCTCCGCGACTCAGCCCGCCGCCTGCCCTTCGCGCTCCCAGCGCGGCATCACGCCTGGCTCGTCGAGCCCGGCTGCGAAGCGAAAGTCCTGGCCTACCCCGGGCACCCATACGAGCGCATCGCCCGCGAAGATGAGCGGCATGCGGGCGCGTTCCCATTGCGGGACGTGGGTCTCGTGCAGCAGGTTCTTGAGTGTCCGAGAGGGACGGTTGGGCGCAAGCCGCATGCGTTCCCCGCCGCAGCGCGGTCGCACCGTTACGCCGTGCGCGCTCAACCGCGCGAGCGACAAGCCGGTTCCCCGAGCAGCCTCGAAGTGTAAGTAGCCTAACCCGGCCGGCAGGGCCACACGCGGCTCGCCTGCCCAGGTGAGGCTCCAGGTGCGCGTCGGTTCACGCGAAGCGGCTTCCAGAAATAGGCGGCCGCGGTGACGTCGCAGCCAAGCGGCTCCAAGCTTGACGCGCAGGCGCGCGTCGCTGCGCGCGGCGATCGCCTGGCGCAGCGCCTCCTCGAGCTGATCACGGCTTGGCGCGGGCAGCCCCTGTTGCTCTAGGAACCAACGCAGCAGGTTGCGGGCTCGAGCGGGTGTGAGCCCCGCAAGCGTGGAAAGGAGAAGGCTGTCCCCGGAAGCCGCGCCTCGCGCGTCGCTCGCCGCGAGCTCCTCGAGCAGTTGAGCGGCGTCGGCGAAATTGCGCGCCGCGCGCCCGAGCGTTTCCGCAAGCGCGGGAAAGCGCGCGCGAAGCTCGGGCATCACGCGCTCGCGCAGGAAGCTGCGATCGAAGGCAGAGTCTCGATTGGCTTCGTCCTCGATCCAGGTGAGCCCTGCGCCGCGCGCGTAAGCGTGGATTTCCGCGCGCGTGAGTCTGAGCCATGGACGCACCAATTGCAGTCCCGTTGCCGGGTCCAGCACGCGCGCGGGCGGCATCGCGCTCAGGCCCCGCACTCCGGCTCCGCGCAGCAGTTGCAACAGCAGCGTTTCGGCCTGATCGTCGGCGTGATGGGCGAGCGCGACGGCGTCGGCCTGCTGCTGCCTGAACACGGCGTAGCGCGCCTCGCGGGCCGCGCCTTCCACACCGAGCCCGCAGTTGCGCTGCACGTGCACGCGCGCTTCTGTGAGCGGCACTCCCAACGCGCGGCACTGCTCGGAGCACGAGCGCGCCCAGTCATCGGCGTGCGGGCTCAAAGCGTGATGCACGTGCAAGGCGCAAAGCGTCAAGTGCAGCCGCGGCGCAACCTGAACCAGCGCATGCAGCAGCGCCACGGAGTCTACGCCGCCGCTCAAGCCCACGACCACGCGGCATCCCGCCAGCCCGGCTTCGCGCAGGGCGCGCTCGGCCGCCTCCGCGCTATCGCTCAGCGCTTTCGACACTCTCGCCACGGCAAGCGCGTCCTCTCCAGACAGACCTCCCCCTCTCGCGCGGGGGATCCGGCGCCGCTCGAGCGGGCCTTTAGCGCAGGGACACCTCCTTGAAGCGACCGAACTCCATGAGACGGGTGAAGCGCGCCTGCAGCAGCTCCTCCAGCGGCTGCTCCTGTACCTGCTGCAGGGCGTCCTGCAGGCTCTTTCGCAGCGTTTGGATCATGGTCTGCGGATCGCGGTGCGCACCGCCCAGCGGCTCGGCGACGATCTTGTCGACCAGCCCGAGCGTCTTCAACCGATTGGCGGTGATGCCCAGGCTTTCTGCGGCCTCTGGCGCACGCTCTGCACTCTTCCACAGGATCGAGGCGCAGCCCTCGGGTGAGATCACCGAGTAGGTGGCGTACTGCAGCATGAGCACCATGTCGCCAACGGCGATGGCCAGAGCGCCACCCGAGCCGCCTTCCCCGATGATCGTAACGACGATGGGCACGCGCAGCTCGGCCATCACGTAGAGGTTACGGCCGATCGCTTCGGACTGGCCGCGTTCCTCGGCGCCCACGCCGGGATAGGCTCCCGGCGTGTCCACGAAGGTGAGCACTGGAATACCGAACTTCTCGGCGAGGCGCATCAGGCGCAGCGCTTTGCGGTAGCCCTCCGGGCGCGGCATACCGAAGTTGCGCAGCAACTTTTCCTTGGTATCGTGCCCTTTCTGGTGCCCGATCACCATCACCGTCTGGTTCGAAAAACGGGCAAGTCCACCCACGATGGAGGCATCGTCGGCGTAGGTGCGGTCGCCGTGCAATTCGTGGAAATCGGTGAAGATGTTCTGAAGGTAATCCAGCGTGTAGGGGCGCTGCGGGTGCCGCGCGACCTGAGAGATCTGCCAGGGGTGAAGCTTGCCGTAGATTTCCTTGGTGAGCGCGTTGCTTTTCTTCTGCAGCCGGCCGATCTCCTCCGAGATGTCGAGGGCCGAGTCGTCCTGCACGTAGCGCAGCTCCTCGATTTTCGCCTCCAGCTCGGCGATCGGCTGCTCGAACTCGAGAAACGTCTGCTTCATCATCTGACCTCGGTCTGCTCGCGGTTGGGATTGAGGCCGCACATGCGCGCCGGCTCAATCAGTTAGACCGAATATATCGACCATTCTGTCACCCACCTAAAGCGACCTAGGCCGGGAACGCGTGACCGCAGGGCCGCTTCGCGGCCGTACTTTACAGGATGACAACGCTCTGATGTGGAATCGGAGGCTCGAACACACCCGTTCTAAACGTTGCGCGCTCAAGGGCAAGCGCGCCGCGTCCGATAAGCAAACGATGCCATCGACGATTTACAAGGAGCCTCGATCGTGAGCGGTAAGTTCTACCTCGGCAGGTTTGCGGAATCGACCTTCAATACCGCCGAACTGCTCGCCGATGCGGAGGTGTTGGCCGAGGATCAAACCCATATCACGGCTCGCCTCGACGCGCAGCGCGGCCTTGCCCTCACCCGGCTCGCCGACCGCCGCCCGTGGCAGGTCTGGCACCTCGATCTGCGCACCGCCTTTGGCGGGGAAGCCGAGGCCACGGCTGCGGCGCGGCAAAAAATGATGGAGAGATCCGCCGAGGGCGAGAAGCCGCCGGTGTGGTCGGCGTTTCTGTGGCCCGCGTAAGGATCGGCCTGTTCCCTATACGCCGTCTGCGGCGTAGTATGACGGCGGGTCACCTGCGGGAGAAGGCGAGCGCGATGGCGACTGGCCCACGGCCTATAAGAACCAAAAGACGGCGGACCGCCTGACTCTGGGAGGTAGCACACTTGCGCCTGCCGTCTGAAAACGGTGGGCGTTTTGTTTTGTGGCCCGCAGCGCCTCGCCGGGCGGGTGAGGCCCGGCCCCGTCGGTACGGCTCAAAACTGCGCGTTGCCCTTCCCGCGCGGGTCGCTGTAGGCGCGTGCTTCGCCCGAGGCCTGGTCCACGTAGACCGCCTGCATATTCCCCCAGCGGCGGGAGCCTTCGCGCAGGGTGTGGCCCTTGGCCCGGAGCGCCTCGATCCACGCCGGGGCAAACGCCCCGGGCTCGTACTCGATGCCGTCCGGGAGGAATTGATGGTGGTAGCGCGGCGCGCTCACCAGCTCCTCGATGTTGGGCGCGGCGCCATCCACGTAGTCGAGGATCCCCAGAAGCACCATGCTGATGATGCGCGAGCCACCCGGGGTGCCGAAGATGAGCAGCCCGCGCTCGTCCTCGACGAAGGTGGGGGTCATGCTCGACAGGGGTCGCTTGCCCGCTTCGATCTGGTTCGCCTCGGCACCCACCAGCCGGTAGGCGTTGGGCATGCCTGCTGTGATCGAGAAATCATCCATTTCATCGTTGAGCAGCACCCCCGTGTCGCCGGCGAGGACCCCTGCGCCGAAGGGCAGGTTGATGGACAGGGTGGCCGCGACCCGGTTGCCCTCGCTGTCCACCACGGAAAAGTGGGTCGTGTTCTCGCCTTCGCCGCTGGAAGCGAGCTCCTCGCTCGGTGTTGCCCGCTCCGGGTCGATGGTGGCAGCGCGCCGATCAGCGTAAGCGCGCGTGGCGAGCCAACCAGGGACCTGGACGAATCCGGGGTCGCCGAGGTAGCGCCCGCGGTCCTGATAGCCGCGCCGGAGCGCTTCGACGACAAGGTGTATGCGCTCCACCGGGTCGAGCGAGCTCAGAGGGAAGCGCTCCAGAATCTGCACACTCTGGGCCAGGGTCAAGCCGCCCGCCGAGGGCAAAGAGGCGCATGTGATACGCGCGCCGCGATAAGTGAAGCGCTGCGGGACGCGCTCCACCACCTCGTAGCGCTGCAGGTCCTCCTGCACCCAAATGCCTCCGCCGGCCTGGACCGCCGCCGCCATGCGCTGTGCGAGCTCACCTTGATAGAAAGCGTCGCGCCCGCGCGCCGCAATCGCCTGCAAAGTCGCCGCGAGCTCGGGCTGGCGAAGAATGAAGCCCGGCTGTGGAACCGCACCGTGGTCCAGAAAAACCGCCGCAGTGCGCGGGTCTGCCTTGAGCTTTGCTTGCACGAAACCGGCCACGATCGCGTAGCGCGCGTCGGTCGCGAAGCCCTCCTGCGCGAGGTGCGTGGCCGGCGCTAGGGATTTCGCGAGCGGTACGCGCCCGTAGCGCTGCGCGAGCCAGACGAGGCCGGCAGGGGTGCCGGGAATCGCGGCTGCTCGCATGCCTTCGGTCGAAGCCTTGCCGTTGGCCTGCACATACAGTTCGCGCCGAACGCCCTGCGGCGCGATCTCACGTGCGTCGAGCATCACCTCGAAGCCATCGGAGGCGCGGTGCAACAGGAAGAACCCGCCGCCACCCAACCCGGACGCGAACGGCTCCACCACCGCGAGCGTTGAGGCCACCGCGACGGCGGCGTCGAAGGCGTTGCCGCCCTGCGCCAGAATCTGCAACCCCGCCTCGGTCGCCAGCGGATGCGCCGAGGCGATCGCATCGCGCGCGCCCTGCGCCGGGGCGTGCAGCGCAACCAGCAGAACGACGAGCAGCGTCGCGCCAGCGCGTCGGGGTCGCAGCAACGCGCGCAGAAACCCGCGCCAGACAATGGAGATCACTCGGGAGAACCGCCGGGGGCGCAAATGCGCGCTAATGTAGCACGAGGGCGGCGGCCGTTTCGTGCGCGACGCGCGATGGGATGGATGGGCGCTTGACGCGGAACCATGCAGCGTACAGCGCCGGGAGAAACAGCAGCGTGAGCAGCGTGGCGACCAGCAAACCGCCCATGATGGCCACCGCCATCGGGCCCCAGAAGTTGCTGCGCGTCAGCGGGAGCATCGCGAGGATCGCCGCCGCTGCGGTGAGCATGATGGGACGGAAGCGACGCACCGTCGACTCGATGATGGCGGTCCATAGCGCGTGGCCGCTAGCGGTGTCCTGATCGATCTGGTCAACCAGGATCACGGAGTTGCGCATGATCATGCCGAACAGGGCGATGAATCCGAGCATGGCTACGAAGCCGAAGGGCACGTTGAACAGCAGCAGAAACAGCACCACGCCGATCAGGCCGAGCGGCGCGGTGAGCAGCACGAGCACGGTCTTGGAGATGCTTTGCAGATGGATCATCAACAGCGTGATCACAGTCAGCACGGCGATCGGCACCACTGCGTTGACCGAGGCCTGTCCGCGTGCGCTCTCCTCGGTAGCCCCGCCCACCTCGATGCGATATCCGGGCGGCAGCTTGGCCCGGATCGGATCGAGCGCGGGCTCGAGCTGCCGCGTCACAACCGGCGCCTGAACATGGCCGACAATGTCGCCTTGCACGGTGATGGTGGGAATGCGGTTGCGCCGCCAGATCACCCCGTCTTCGAAGGCGTAGCTGATGTTGGCGACCTGAGAGAGCGGCACCCACTTGCCGCTTTGAGTGGCGACGTTGATGTCGCGGACGTCGTCCAGGTTCAGCCGCTCCTTGGGCTCGGCGCGCGCCAGCACCTCAATCAGCTTGTCGCGCTCGCGAAATTGGGTAATCGAATACCCAGACAAGATCGAGTGCAAGACGTCGGAGAGGCCTTCGGAGGTCGAGCCGATCAGCCGAGCCTTGTTCTGGTCTATATCGAGCTTTACCACCTTCGACATCTCGTTCCAGTCCAGGTGCACGTGCAGCATGTTGCGATTGGCGCGCAGCACCTGCGCCACTTCGTTGGCGATCTCGCGAATCTTCGAGTAATCGGGGCCGCTCACGCGGAACTGCACCGGATAAGCGACCGGGGGGCCGTTCTGCAAGGCGCTCACGCGGCCGCGCAGCAAGGTGAACTGATTGTCCAGGGTGTCGAGCAGACGCTGCGCGACCGCGTCGCGCACGCGGTTGCCCTTGGTGGTGACCACGAACTCGGAGAGGTTGGCGTTGAGAAGCTGCTGGTCCAAGGGAAGGTAGAAGCGGGGGCTCCCGCCGCCGACGTAGGCGACGTAGCTCTCGATGTCCGGATCATTGTTGAGCACCTGCTCGAAGCGCCTGGCCTCGGCGTCGGTGGCATCGATCGAGGCTCCGTTGGGTAACCACAGGTCGACCACCAGCTCGGGGCGGTTGGCGGAAGGGAAGAACTGCTGCTGCACGAAGCCGAAACCGACCAGGGACAGCACAAACAGCCCGGCGGTGATGGCGATGACCGTCTTGCGCCAGGTCACGCACCAGGTGACGAGTCGCCGGAAGCGCTGGTAGAACGGCCCGCCGTAGACATCGCGCTCGTGCCCCCGCGAGGGGGCAGCCGGGGGTCGGATCAAGCGCGGGAAGCGTCGCCGCAGCCGCTGCAGCAGCAACCGCTCGCTTAGCGTGTTGCGCCGATCGAGCGTCGCGTAGTCGGGCAGCAGCTTAAAGCCGAGGTACGGCGTAAACAGCACGGCTACCACCCAGGATACGAGCAGGGCAATGGTCACGACGGCGAAGATCGAAAAGGTGTACTCACCGGCCGCCGATTTGGCGAGGCCCACCGGCAAGAAGCCGGCTGCAGTCACCAGAGTGCCGGTCAGCATGGAAGGAGCGGTCGAGGTGTAGGCGAAACTGCCCGCACGCAGACGGTCCCACCCCTGCTCCATCTTGATCGCCATCATCTCTACCGCGATGATGGCGTCGTCGACCAGCAGTCCGAGCGCGATGATGAGTGCTCCGAGCGAGATGCGCTGCAGGTCGATGCCGAACACCTTCATGAGCAGAAACGTCGAGGCGAGCACCAGCGGAATGCACAAGGCCACCACCACGCCGGTGCGAAGACCCAGGCTCAGGAAGCTCACCGCGAGCACGATGATCACTGCCTCGCCCAGCGTGTGCATGAACTCGTTGATCGAGCGCGCCACCACTTTGGGTTGGTCGGCGACCTGGTGCACCTCGATGCCCACCGGAAGGTTCGATTTGATGCGCGCCATCTGCGCCTCGAGCGAACGACCCACAGCGATGATGTCGCCGCCTTTGCGCATGGACACCGCCAGCCCGAGCGCGTCTTCGCCTTCGTAGCGGAACTTCAGCACCGGCGGGTCGACGTAGCCGCGGTAGATGTTGGCGATGTCGCCCAGTCGCAGCAGCCGCCCGCCGGCTTGGATGCCGATCTCGCGGATGCTTTCCACGGACTTGAAATCGCTGCTGATGCGGATGTAGATGCGGTCGGCGCGCGTCTCGAAATTGCCCGCCGGCACCATGTTGTTCTGCCGCTGCAGCAACGCGAAGATCTCGAGCGGGTCCACGCCGAGCGTGGCGAGCTTCTTGTGCGACATCTCGATGTAGATCTTCTCGTCCTGGTCGCCGAGAATGTCCACTTTGCTCACGTCGGGCACGCGCAACAGCTCCCTGCGCACCGCCTCGACGTGGTCATGCAGCTCCGCATAGGAATAGCCGTCCGATGTAAACGCGTAGATGATGCCGAAGGTGTCACCGAACTCGTCGTTGAAGAACGGTCCCTGCACCCCGGAGGGAAGCGTGGACTTGATGTCGGATACCTTTTTGCGCACCTGGTACCAGGCGTCGGGCACCGCCTGCGGCGGGGTATAGTCCTTGAGCACGACGAAGATCAGCGACTCGCCCGGCTTGGAGTAGCTGCGCGCGTAGTCGAACCACGGCGTTTCCTGCAGCTTCTTTTCCAGGCGCTCGGTCACCTGCAACTCCACCTCCTTGGCGGTAGCGCCCGGCCACAGCGTGCGCACCACCATGAGCTTGAAGGTGAACTCGGGATCCTCGCCCTCGCCGAGGCGCAGGTACGCGAAGCTGCCCGCGGCGAACAGCGCCACGATGAAGTACAGGATCAGCGCTTGATGCTCGAGCGCCCACTCGGAGAGGTTAAAGCGCGTGATCATATATGGCAGAGTCCCGGGGCTACCCACCGCTCACTGAGCGGGGTCCGCGAGGATGCGTACTCGCTCGCCCTGGTTGAGCTTGTGCACGCCGGCGCGCACCACGCGATCGCCATCGTGTAAGCCCGATAGCACGGTCACGTAGTCCTGGGTGTAGCGGCCCACCTGCACCGGTGTGAGCGCGACCTGCTGCGTCTTGGGATCGATCACCCAGACGGCGGCCTCCTCGCCTTTTTGGAACAGTGCGGTGAGCGGCAGACGCGCTACCTCGGCGCGCAGCGCCCCTCTCAACCTCACGTTGGCGGTCATGCCAAGCTGGACCAAAGCGTCCGGGTCGAGCACCGTCACCTTTACGGTGTAAGTACGTGTGACGCTGTCGGCGCTGGGAGAAATCTCCCGAATGCGGCCCTTGTAGAGCTTGCCGGGCGAGGCCCAGAGGCTGATATCGGCATCCTTGGTGGCGCGCAGCTCCGTCAACCGGTTCTCGGGAACGTTGACCGCCACCTCCTTCTCGTCCAGCCTGGCGATTTTGACCACCGCCTGCCCCGCCGACACGACCTGTCCAACCTCGGCCTGTACCGCCGTGACGATGCCCTCGTGGTCGGCGCGCAGCGTCGTGTACTCGGTCTGGTTGCGGTTGAGCTCGAGCTGGGCCGTCGCTTGTTCAAAGCGCGCGGCTGCAGTCTGATAGGTGGTCTTGCGTCGATCGAACTCCGCCGCGCTGATGAAGCCCTTGTCGACCAGCTCCTTGTAGCGCACGAGGTCGGCCTTGGCTTGCTGAAAGTCGGAGCGCGCCGCCATCAGTTGCTGCTTGGCCGCCTCGGCGGAGAGCTTTTGATCCTCCGGATCGAGGCGGGCGAGCACCTGTGCTGTCTTGACCTGCTGTCCGACCTCCACGAGGCGCGCCACGATCTTGCCCGGGACCCGAAAGCCAAGCGCTGTCTCCCAGCGTGCCCGAACGTCGCCGGTGTAGGTCACTTCCTGCTCATCGGCGGTGAGCGAGACGGTGACGACGTGCACGGGACGCGTTGCATCGAGCTGCTGCGGAGGCTTGTTGCATCCGGCCGCCGCAAGGACGCTGAGGGGCACAATCCGAAGCCACAGCCGCGGGGGCATACTCATGGCTCAAACGCTTCTGCAGGTTGTGCTTCGCGCGCGCCTGTGCGTGAGGATGCGAGCAGCCCCCGTTGCAGAATATCCAAGTGCTGCTCGACATACGCATCCGGGTCCAAGCCCGACGCGCTGCAGAAATCAAAGGAGTGGCGGTAGATCACCAGCAGCACAAGCGGGGCAAACACCAGGCGCGCCGCATAGTCGGGATCGATCTGTCGAAACTCTCCGCTTTCCAGGCCGCGGCGCACGGCGGCGCGCACGAGTTTGTGTCCGCGGGTGATGACCTCGTCGACGTAGAATTTACCCAGCTCCGGAAAATTGCGGCATTCCGAGACCATCAGCTTTTGGATGCCGGCATGCGGCGTGAGGCCAAAACCCTCCCACCAGCCGCGCACCAACTCGCGGATCAGGTCCACGGCGCTGCCGGTGTGCTCGGCCACCATCTTCTCGCCGCGCTCGAGCAACGGGACCAGGGCTTCGCGCACCACCGCTTTGAACAGGTCTTCTTTTCCGGGGAAATAGAGGTAAACGGTGCCTTTGCTGACACCGGCCCGCTTGGCGACGTCGTCCAGCCGGGTCGCAGCATAGCCGCGCTCGACAAATAACCCGAG
>Ga0187780_10002862_pt1 | contig 12967 bp, 10 predicted proteins | sample 1015_Q2_SP10_20__FD_132429 | JGI IMG/M metagenome (GOLD analysis project Ga0187780, IMG submission 132429) | Tropical peat soil microbial communities from peatlands in Department of Meta, Colombia - 1015_Q2_SP10_20_MG | ecosystem: Environmental > Terrestrial > Soil > Wetlands > Peat | place...
CCCCGACTGGACCTCATCCAGGATCAGGAGGATGCCGGCCTGATCGCACAGCCGCCGGAGGCCCGGCAAATAGTCGTCCCCGGGGACGTTCACTCCGCCCTCCCCCTGCACCGGCTCCACCATGACGGCGCACGTGTGTGAGTCGATCGCCCGCTCCACCGCGGGAAGATCGTTGTACGGGACGTGCTTGAACCCGGGCAGGAGCGGCTCGAACCCGTGCCAGTACTTCTCGTTCCCCGTGGCCGTCACCGTCGCCAGCGTCCGGCCGTGGAAGGAATGGCGCATCACGATGATCTCGAACCGGTCGGTGCTCCAATGATCCTTGGCGTGCTTCCGCGCCAGCTTGATGGCGGCCTCGTTGGCCTCCGCGCCGCTGTTGCAGAAGAACGCCCGGTCGGCGAAGGAGTGCTCGCACAGCAGCTTCCCCAGTCGGATCTGGGGCTCGATGTGGTACAGGTTGCTGACGTGGATCAGCGTCTCGGCCTGGGCCCGGATGGCCTCGACCATCCGCGGGTGGCAGTGGCCCAGCGCATCCACGGCGATGCCGCCCACGAAGTCCAGGTACTCCTTCCCGTCCGAATCCCAAAGTCGCACCCCCTGCCCCTTCACCAGGACGATGGGGAAGCGCGCATAGGTGTTGGCCAGGTACTTCGCCGATGCCGCGATCAGTTCCTGTGTGCTCATCATCATCGCACCTCGGATGGATTCCCGTGACTTCCCCGGTGGCGCCGCTCTACGGGGCCTTCTCGAAGAGCGGTCGCAGCAGCGAGGTGAACTCCAGGGGGAAGACGATCTTGGTGGCCGGGCTGGCCCCCAAGGCCTTCAGGGTATCCAGGTACTGGAGGCTCATGGTTTTGGCGTCCACCGTGCTGGCCACCTCGAACACCTTGTGCAGCGCCAGCGAGAATCCCTCGGCCCGGAGGATCGCCGCCTGCTTGTCGCCCTCTGCCTTCAGCACGGCCGCCTGCTTCTCCCCCTCGGCCACCTTGACCGCGGCCTCCCGCCGGCCGTCGGCCTCGGTCACCATGGCGCGCCGGTTGCGCTCGGCCGCCATCTGCTTGTTCATCGCCTCCTGGACCTCTTTGGGCGGGACGATCTCCCGGATCTCCACCGTGGTGACCTTCACGCCCCAGCGCTCCGTCACCTCGTCCAGCTTGGTGCGGAGGACCTGATTGATCTGCTCGCGCTTCGCCAGGACATCGTCCAGCGGGATGTCGCCGACCACCGCCCGCAATGTCGTCGTCGCAATCCCCTGGGAGGCGCCGGCGAAGTCTCGCACCTTGACCACGCTCAGAGCCGGATCCACCACCCTCCAATAGACCAGGAAGTCGATGGCGATGGGCGCGTTGTCCTTGGTGATGCACGTTTGGTGGGGGATCTCCAAGAATAGCTCGCGCAGGTCCACCCGGACCGGCCGGTCGACGAGCGGGATGATGATCACCAGCCCCGGACCCTTCTGCCCGATGCAGCGCCCCAGGCGGAAGATCACCAGCCGTTGGTACTCGGGCACGACCCGGATGGTGTTGGCCAGGAACAGGACCACCAGGACGAGGATGACCACGAGCAGCGCGAGTGAAATCTCCATGGCCGGATCCCCTTGCCCGCTGCGGGAGCGAATGGCCTCTCAGGCCACGATCTCGGTCCCAATGCCCTCGGGGGTCAGCAATTCCTCGATGAGCGCGTGCTGCCGCGTCCCGTTGATGATGTGGGTCTTCCTCACCCCGGCCTTCAGGGCGGTGAGACACGCCTGCACCTTCGGGAGCATGCCCCGGCTGATGGTCCGGTCCGCGATGAGGCGCTCCACATCCTGGCGGGCCAGCGTGGACAGCAGCCGTCCCTCCTGGTCCAGGATTCCGTCGGTATCGGTGAGGAGCACCAGCTTCTCGGCCACCAGGGCCGCCGCCACCTCGCCCGCCACCAGGTCGGCGTTGATGTTGAAGGTGGTACCCGCCTCATCGCCGGCCGTGGGCGCCACCACGGGGATGTATCCCGCCTCCTGCAGGGCGCGAATGGGCCGGGGCTCCACGCGCACGACATCCCCCACCAGGCCCAGGTCCAGCATGTGCCCATCGGGCGTCCTGGCCGGCGCCGCCTTCCTCGCCTGGATCAACCCGCCGTCCTTTCCCGAGAGGCCGATGGCGGCGCCGCCCAGCCGCTGGATCCACGCGACGATCTCCTGGTTGATCTCGCCCACCAGCACCCGCTCCACGATGCGCACCGTCTCGGCGTCGGTGATGCGCAGGCCCTGGACGAACTGCGGCGTGAGCCCCGCGGCCTGCATGGCCTGATCGATCTGCGGCCCGCCCCCGTGCACCACCACCGGCTGCATCCCGACCAGCCGCATCAGGATGAGATCTTGGATGACCGCCGTGGTGAGCTGCGGGTCCACCATGGCGTTGCCGCCGTACTTCACCACCACCGTCTTGCCGCTGAACGCACGGATGAACGGCAGCGCCCCGATGATGATCTCCGCCTTGCTGGGAAGCGACCCCATTCTGCGCCCTCAGGCCTGCGTCCCCTGGCCCCGCAGCGCCTGCTGCTCCCACACGCGCGCCTCCAGGTCCGCGTTCGCCCGGGCCAGGAGGGCGTTTACCCTGGCCAACTCGTCCACCGAGGAGGCCAGGCGCTCGAAGAGTTGCGTCGAGGCAAAGCTCAGGGAGACCAGACAGGAGAAGGTGGTGAACAGGGCCAGGTCGTTCTCGTCAAAGGACGTTCCTGTCACCTTGTTGTTGGCGTTCAAGACACCGATGGTCTTGCCGTTGACCTTCAGAGGGACGCACATCAAGGAGTTGGTGCGGTAGCGGGGGTGCCGGCTGCCCTGCCCGTGGACGGGATCCTGCGAGAGGTCCCGGATCAGGAGAGGCTCTCCCGTCTCCGCCACCCGGCCCGAGATCCCCTCGCCCATGCCGCGGACCGCCTCCCGCTGCACCGACGGATCCAGGCCCTTGGCATGGGCGATGCGAAGCGTCCCCTCCGGTTCGGTCACCAGCATCAGGGAGACGATCTCCACCTCCAGCACGTCAGCGATGAGGTCGATCACGCGCCGAAAGAGCGACGCGTTGTCCTTCAGGAACTCCCCCAGTGTGTCCCACCGGATCATGTTTGAGAGTTCAATGGCGTTCTGCTGTAACCGCGCGAGGTGAGGCCAGTACACCCCCCCGCATTGCGCGGCGTACGCCTGCTGGATCGCGCCGCTGACGATGTGCACCATCTCCTCCACGTTGAGGGGCTTGCGCAGGCATTGCACCGCCCCCAGGCGCCGGGCCTCCATCTCGGTTCGCGGGGAATCCCGCCCGGTCACCACCACCACGGGCATGGCGGGATACTTCCAGCGAATCCCGGCCAGGAGTCGCAGCCCGTCGAGTTCGGGCATCACCACGTCCAGAATGACGGCCCGAACCGCCTCCCGCTCCAGGACCCGCAGGGTCTGCGTCGCGTTCTCCGCCACCTGCACGGCGAATCCCGCCTTTTCCAGCCCCTGGCGGGCCACGGTCAGGAACAGCCGTTCGTCCTCGACGATCAGGATGGTATCCATGACTGAGCCAGCAGCCAGATCCGAGCCGATGAAACGGAAGCCGTCAGCGGTCGAGTATCGGCCAGCCGTCCCCGGAATCGTGGACGAGTCTGGTCCGGGCCGCTGGTCCCAACGCCCACGCGCTTGAGTCGGAAGCTAGGGGCTGACCACCGATGGCTGAACGCTTCATCCTTAGAGAATGAACCGGCTGAGATCCTGATCCTTGACGATCGCCGTCAGCTTCTTGCGCACGTCCTCGGCGGCGATCGTCACCTTGACCCCCTCCATGTGCGGGGCCTCGAAGGAGATCTCGTCCAGCAGCCGCTCCATGATGGTGTACAATCGCCGCGCTCCGATATTCTCCGTCGCCTGGTTGACCGCAGTGGCGATGGCTGCGATCTCCTCGATGGCGTCCCGCGTGAACGTGAGGTCCACTCCCTCCGTCGCCAGCAGGGCGGTGTACTGCTTGGTCAGAGCGTTTTCCGGCTCGGTCAGGATGCGCACGAAATCGTCCCGGGTCAGGCTCTGCAGCTCGACCCGGAGGGGGAACCGCCCCTGGAGTTCCGGGATGAGGTCTGACGGCTTCGAGACGTGGAAGGCGCCGGCGGCGATGAACAGGATGTGGTCCGTCCGGACCAGCCCGTACTTGGTGCCGACCGTGCAGCCCTCCACGATGGGAAGCAGATCGCGCTGCACCCCTTCCCGGGAGACGTCCGGGCCGTGGGTCCGCTCGCGCCCGGCGATCTTGTCCACCTCGTCCAGGAACACGATGCCCGAGTTCTCCACGCGAGCGATGGCCTCGCTAACGACCTCCTCCTTCTCCACCAGCTTGTCCGCCTCCTCCTGGGTCAGGATGCGGCGCGCCTCCTGGACCTTGACCTTGCGGCGCTTGGTCCGCTGGGGCAGGAGGTTGCCGAGCATGTCCTTCAGGTTCTCCTGGATCTCCTCCATGCCCTGCCCGCCGAGGAACTCGACCATGGGCAGGCCCCGGTTGGCGACCTCGATCTCGACCATCCGGTCGTCGAGCGCCCCCTCGTGCAGCCGCTGGCGCAGCTTTTCCCGTGTCTCGTGGGCGGTGCCCGCCTCCGGGGCCACCGCCTGGCCGAAGGCCCCCATCCGGGACGAGGGCAGCAGGAGATCCAACAGACGCTCCTCTGCCAGCTCCTGCGCCCGCTCCTCCACTTTGCGGGTCTTCTCGCCGCGGACCATGCCCACCGCCAGCTCCGCCAGGTCCCGGATCATGGACTCCACATCCCGGCCCACGTACCCGACCTCGGTGTATTTGGAGGCCTCCACCTTGATGAAGGGCGCCTCGGCCAGGCGGGCCAGGCGGCGGGCGATCTCCGTCTTGCCCACGCCGGTCGGGCCGATCATGATGATGTTCTTCGGCGCGACCTCATCCCGCAGACCGGGGGGAAGCTTCGTCCGGCGCCAGCGATTCCGCAGGGCGATGGCCACGGCCCGTTTCGCCTCGCGCTGGCCGATGATATACTTATCGAGTTCCGCCACGATCTGGCGGGGCGTCAATCGATCCATATCCCGTCACAGCTCCTCGACCGTGATCTGGTCGTTGGTGTACACGCAGAGGGAGGCGGCGATGCGCATTGCCTCTTCCGTGATCTGTCGGGCGGTCAAATCCGAGTGCTTCACCAACGCGCGGGCGGCGGCGGCGGCGTAGGCCCCGCCGGACCCGATCCCGATGATCCCGTCATCCGGCTCGATCACATCTCCCGTCCCAGAGATGATGAGCGAGTGCTCCCGGTCCACCACGGCCAGCAGGGCCTCCAGTCGTCGCAAGGCGCGGTCCATCCGCCAGTCCTTGGCCAGCTCCACTGCGGCCCGGGGAAGGTTCCCGTTGAACTCGTCCAGCTTGGCCTCAAACTTCGCGACCAGGGCAAAGGCGTCTGCCGCTGCGCCCGCGAACCCGGCGACGACCGTGTCGTTGTACATCCGCCGGACCTTGCGGGCAGTGTGCTTCATCACCACCTCGCCGAAGGAGACCTGCCCGTCGCCGGCGATGGCCACCTGACCGCGATGCCGGACGGAGAGAATGGTCGTGGCCCGCGCGACAGGCGTGTCCCGTCTCTTCATGGCTTCCTCGTGCCAGGGACCGTCAGGTCCTGGCCTGCCCGCGCCCTCGGATGGGCGCGGTCGTACACCTCGAGCACCTTGTCGAGCCCGATGTGCGTGTAGCGTTGCGTGGTACTCAGTCTCGCGTGGCCCAACAGCTCCTGGATGGCGCGCAGGTCCGCTCCGGCGTCCAGGAGATGCGTGGCATAGCTGTGGCGCAGGCCGTGGGGGGTGATCTTCTTCCCCAAGCCGCTCGCCATCAGGTGCCTGAGCACGAGCCGGGAGACGCTCCGGTCCGTGATGCGGCCCCCCCGGCGGTTCAGGAAGACAGCCTCGGAGTCCGTCGGCCCTTTGGCCGCCCGTGGGTGAAGCTCGCCGCGGACATCCAGATAGGCGCAGAGGGCCTCTCGCGCCTTGTGGCCGATCGGCAGAATCCGCTCCTTCCGGCCTTTGCCCCGGACGCGGGCGAAGCCTTCGTAAAGATCCACATCAGGAAGGTTGAGCCCCACCAGCTCCCCGATCCGGAGGCCCGCGGCGTAGAACACCTCCAGGATCGCCCGGTCGCGCAGAGCCAGGCTCTCGGCGTCTCTTCCAGGGGACTCCTCACCCTCGGCATTCCGGGGCGACGCCATCAGTTGGAAGGCTTCGTCCACAGAAAGGTGAGGCGTCGTCCGCACAGGGAGGCGAGGCCCCTGCACCAGCTTCGCGGGGTTCGCGGTCAGATGCCCCTGGCGGCACAGAAAACGGAAGAAGGAGCGCAGCGTGGCCAGCTTCCGCGCCATGCTGCTCTTGGCCAGATGGGCCCCGTGGAGCCGAGCCAGGAATCCCCGGATGGCCAGGTGATCCACCGATGCCGGAGTCGGACTGCCCCCGCCGACTCCGCGCGCCTGCAGGTACGCCAGGAACTGTTCGAGGTCCACCCGGTAGTTCCGCAGCGTGTGGGCTGATGCGTCGCGCTCCGCCTTGAGGTAGGTCAGGTATTCCTCGATGGCCGTCTGCACCGTTCCCCCAAAAAGGCGAAAAGGCCAGCCGCCAGTCCACCAGGTGGCGGACCGGGCAACCGGCCACCTCGCGCGAAATCTACGCCGGATGGTCGGAAAGATCAAGCGAAAAGGCCAGTTGCTCGTTCCCGGCTGCGCGTCCGGAGGAAGCCGGGAGAGCAGAATGCCCGCCCATCAATGCCGAAACACTACGTCAGACGCTGCTGCCAAGTGAAAAAGTCAGCCAGGGCTCGGTCGGTGAGGTGCCGATTGCGCTGGCGGCGGTCTCGGACGATCTGGGACAACCGGGGGAGAACGCCGAAATTCGCGTTGATGGGCTGGAAGGTTTCCGGCGCCGACTGTGTGAGATAGCGCAGGAGAGCGCCGAGCATCGTCGTCGCCGGCGGGCTGACCGGCCGTTCCGCTCGCATGAGGCGGGCCGCGTTGATCCCGGCCAAGAGACCGGTGGCCGCCGATTCCAGGTAGCCCTCGACCCCGGTGAGTTGCCCAGCGAAGAACACGCCGGCCTCCCCCCGGAATTCGAGCGTTTCGCGAAGCAGCAGGGGCGCCATGATGAAGGTGTTCCGGTGAACGCTCCCGTAGCGGAGGACCTCAGCCTGTGGCAATCCGGGGATCAGGCGGAGCGCCTTGAGCTGATCACCCCGCCGCAGGCGAGTCTGGAAGCCGACCAGGTTGTACATGGTGGGGCGACCGTCGGCTCCCCGGTTTTCCTGCCGGAGCTGCACCACGGCATACGGCCGCCTGCCGGTGCGAGGATCCCTGAGGCCCACGGGCCGCATCGGGCCGAAGCGAAGCGCATCCTCCCCCCGCTCCGCCAGCTCCTCGATGGGGAGGCAGCCCTCGAAGTACTTCGCCTCCTCGAAATCGTGAAGCGGGTACCGGTCACCCTTGAGCAGCGCCTGGCGGAAGGCGAGGTACTCGTCCCGCGTGAGCGGGCAGTTGAGGTAATCGTCGCCGCCCTTCCCGTAGCGCGACGCCACGAAGGCGAACGCGGGGTCGATCGAGTCGGATGATACGATGGGCGAGATCGCATCGTAAAAATAGAGCCATCGGGAATCAAGGGACGCGTCGCCCTCCACCTCGAGAACGGCCACGAATCGCCGCTGGAGATCGAGCGAGAGTTGGCCGGAGGTGAGGGGACCCGTGGCCACGATGAGCGGCCGCTCCACGGGGAGTTCTGGAACCTCCTGTCGGACGACCTGAATCCGCGGATGCGCCGTCAGAGTCTCGGTCACTGCTGAGGCGAATCGTTCCCGGTCCACGGCAAGGGCCAATCCTGCGGGAACTCGGCTTGCCTCGGCACAGGTGAGAATCACCGAACCGAGGGCCCGCATCTCTGCCTTGAGCAGACCGCTGGCATCCTCCAGGGATTCCGACTTGAGGGAGTTGCTGCAGACGAGCTCGGCCAGACGATCGGACCCGTGGGCCGGCGTCCGCACCGCGGGGCGCATCTCAAACAGCCGGACGGTGCCTCCCCGCCGCGCCACCTGCCAGGCCGCCTCGCAGCCCGCCAGGCCTCCGCCGATGACCGTGACCACAGGCTCGGCCATGCCTTGAGATTACAGCATGGACACCCTGAGGGCTAGCGGGAAGTTGCGGAGAGCGGGGGTGCGACCGGGGAACGGGGAATGGGAGAATCGTGGGAACGGAGAGATCAAATGCGGAAAGACAGACAGAGCTGAGACGGCTCATGGCCGATGGCTGATCGCTGATGGTTGGGAGGTGAGACCCTCAGGATGTGGCGGCGGCCTCGACGGGTGCGGCCTCCGCCGCCTCGCGCTTGTACGCGCAGCCCTCGGTGGCGCACTGGATCCGCAGGCCCCCTTTCAGCCGTTTCGCCACGAGGAAGTTGGCCCCGCAGGCCGGACAGGGCTCGGGAATGGGGCGATCCCAGAGGGTGAAATCGCACTTGGGGTAGGCGCTGCAGCCGTAAAACGTCCGCCCCCGCTTGGACCGCCGCGTCGCCAGCGGTGACCCGCACCGCGGGCAGTCCACGCCGATGGGGATCGGCTTGATGTTCTTGCACGTGGGATAGGTGCTGCAGGAGAGGAATCGGCCGAACCGCCCGCTGCGGATCACCATGGGCGCCCCGCACTTGTCGCAGACCTGGTCCGTCGGCTCCGGCGATGGCACCGCGGCCCGCGAGATCCGGACCACGGTCCGGCACTCCGGATAGCCCGAGCACGCCAGGAACGGGCCGAACCGTCCGCGCTTCATGACCATGGGCTTCCCACAGTTCTCGCAGGGCTGCCCCTCACTCACCGCCTCGCCCTGGCCGTTCTCGCCCGCCGCGCGCTCGCCGTTGCCGTCGCCGGGCAATTCCTTCGTGTTCTTGCACTCCGGGTACCCGGAACAGGCCAGAAATTTCCCGAAGCGGCCCCACTTGATGACCATGGAGCGCCCGCACTTCTCGCAGACGATGTCCGTGGGCTCCTGCATGGCCTTCACGTTTCGCATCTTGTGCTTGGCCTTCTCCAGCCAGCGGCTGAAGGCTTCGTAAAACCTGTGCATGGCCTCCAACCAATCCGCCTTCCCCTCCTCGATCTCGTCCAGCGTCGTCTCCATCCGGGCGGTGAAGCCGGGATCCAGGATACGGGGAAAGCTCTCCACCAGGAGGTCCACCACGATCCCGCCCAACTCCGTGGGTTTGAACTTCCCGGCCTCCTTCACCACGTAGTCCCGATTCTGGATCACGCTGAGGATGGCGGCGTACGTGCTGGGGCGACCGATGCCCTGCTCCTCCAACTCCTTGACCAGCGTGGCCTCGTTATATCGGGGCGGCGGCTGGGTGAAATGCTGCTCGGGTGTCAAGCTCCGGCAGAGGAGGGCCAGACCTGCCTCGAGCGTCGGCAGGCTTCGCTCCTCGTCTTCCTCCGACTCCGCCTCGCGGGTCTGGTCTCGGGCGGGCTCGTCCCGACCCTCCACGTAGACCTGCATGAAACCCGGGAACGTCATGTGCTGGCCGCTGGCGCGGAAGCCGTACCGCCCCGCCACGATGTCGGCCGTCGTGGTGTCGAACAGGGCGGGGCGCATCTGGGAGGCCACGAACCGGTTCCAGATCAGGGTGTAGAGGGCCAACTGGTCGCGGGTGAGGGAGGACGCCACCTGGCCCGGCTCTCGCAGGAGCGAGGTCGGCCGGATGGCCTCGTGGGCTTCCTGCGCGCCCTTGCCGCTCCGGTACCTGGGTGGCTTCTCCGGCAGGAACTGCGCGCCGTATCGCTGGGTGATGAAGTTCCGGGCCTCCGCCTGCGCCTCGGGGGAGACGCGGGTGGAGTCGGTGCGCATGTAGGTGATGAGCCCCACCGCCCCCTCGTCCCCGACCTCGATTCCCTCGTACAGCTGCTGGGCCACCTGCATCGTCTTTCGGGCCGTGAAGTGGAGCTTGCGCGCAGCCTCCTGCTGCAGCTTGCTGGTGGTGAAGGGGGGGACTGGATTGCGCCGCTTCTCCTTCCGCACCACGCCGGCCACCCGGAATTCCCCGCGCAGCGGCGCCAGCTCCTCCAGGATCCGATCCGCCTCCTGCTGCGAGGGGATGCTGGCCTTCTCCACGTCGATCCGGGCGAGCCGGGCGGAAAACTCCGGGCCGACCCCGTCGTGTCGGGCCAGCTGGGCCGTGATCGTCCAGTACTCTTCCGGGACGAAGGCCCGGATCTCCTTCTCCCGATCCGCCACCAAACGCAAGGCCACCGACTGCACGCGGCCGGCCGAGATGCCGCGGCGGACCTTCTCCCACAGCAGGGGGCTGATCTGGTAGCCCACCAATCGGTCCAGGATGCGCCGCGCCTGCTGCGCATCCACCTTCCGCCGATCGATCTTGCCGGGATGGGTGAAGGCCTCCTGGACCGCCCGCTTCGTGATCTCGTTGAACATCACCCGATGAATCGGTTTGCGGAGGCGTTTCAGTTCCTGGGCGAGATGCCAGCAGATGGCCTCGCCCTCGCGGTCCGGGTCGGCGGCCAGGTAGATGGCACTCGATGTCTTGGCCGCTCGCTTGATGTCCCCCAGGACCTTTTCCCGGCCCCGGACGACCTCGAACTTCGGCGCGAAATCATGCTTGACGTCCACGGCCAGGGTTTTGACGGGCAGATCGCGCACGTGCCCCATGGACGCCTTGACCAGGTAATTCCGGCCGAGGAACTTGTTGATGGTCTTGGCCTTGGCCGGGGATTCGACGATCACCAGCGACTTCGGCACGCGTGAGTACTCCCTTCTCTGAGAGGCGCTCGCCAATCGGCGATCAGCATGCCAGCACCTGTCCCGCAGACCGAGTCGAGCGCATCTTTAAGATTGATCGGCTTACGGGGATCTGTCAACTCGCCTGACTGTCCAAACGCCGACCGTTCATGGCCGACCCCTGAAAACCCCGCTCTTTTTTCAGGCTTTCCACATCGCAGACACCTTTGGAATGGGCGGGATTCATCGCCCCCCTCCGAGACGCGAAAACCCAAGGCTCGCATCGGCCTTGGGTCGCTCGACCTCCCGATGATGCGGGCCGCAGCCTCAACTGCTGTCATGCCGCTCGAATACCTTGCCGCTCAACTGGCGCACCAGGCCTTTCATCTCCAGGCCGACCAGGGCTGAGGCCACCCGTCCCCCGGGGAGGTCAGCCCGAACGATGAGCGCATCGATGTGCAGCGGCCCGTCGGCCAGGATGTCGAAGACCTGCTGCTCGGCTGCCGTCAGCCCGGACGGTGGAGGGCTGGCCGCCCGTCGAGGGGAGCGCCGGCGAAGTTGCGGGACCAACTCGCTCAGCACGTCCTCCCAAGTCTCCACCAGCTTGGCCCCGGCCTTGATGAGCCGATTACACCCCTCGCTGTACCGTGCATGGACCCGGCCGGGAACGGCAAAGACCTCGCGCCCCTGCTCCAGCGCATGATGGGCGGTGATGAGGGCGCCACTGCCCACGCCGGCCTCCACCACGATGACCCCCAGGCCCAGGCCGCTGATGATCCGGTTGCGCCGGGGGAAATGCAGGCGGAGCGGCGGGGTGCCCAGCGGAAACTCGCTGGCGAGGGCACCCTGCGCGGCAATTTCGCCCGCCAGCCCCTCGTGTTCAGGTGGATAGATCTGGTCCAGGCCGCTTCCCAGAACCGCCAAGGTCCGGCCGCCCGCCTCCAGGGCGCCGCGGTGTGCGGCGGCGTCAATGCCCCGCGCCAGGCCGCTCACGATGGTGAGGCCCCGGCGGGTGAGTTCACCCGCCAACTCACGGGCCACGTCCTCGCCGTAAGCCGTGGCATGCCTGGCCCCCACAATGGCTATGGCGGCTTCATCCTCCCGTTCCAGCGCCCCTCGGAGGTAAACGACCGGAGGGGCTGACGCGATCTGCTGGAGGCGCGTGGGGTAATCCGGGTCGCCCCAGACGATCACGCGCACACCGGCCCGTGCCACCTGCGCCTGATCGTCCCGCAGCGCTCGCGCCCGCGGGAAGTGGCGCATCGCCTGCGCCATTCCCCGGCTGATGCCCGGCACGGCCTGCAGCGCCTGCGGGGTCGCTTCCCAGGTCTTGACGGCGGACCCGAAGGCAGAGAGCAATCCCTTCAGCGCCACGCCCCCGAGTTGAGGCACGAGCCCGAGGGCCCAGCGCGCTTCTCGCTCTGCCGCCTCCGTTGCGAAACTTCCCGCCGCGCTCCGGGGCCGGGTGTCGCTTGTCACTGGCCGACCCCGCTTTCCATCCAGCGTGGTCCAACGGGATATCTACGCGTCCGCTCCCTCCAGCCCCGCCAGCTGGAGCGCACAGAGGGCCGACCTGGAAATTTCGGGGACCCTGCCACTCTCCTGCCCGGAGCCTGGAAGGGACCGTCAGATTCCTCCTACGGTTGAATCTGTCGGCTCAAGACGACCCAATCGCCAGCGTGGACTTCTTTCCCACTCGCCGTGATAACCGCCGTACAACTACGGTTGGTCACGCGGATGACCGTCGCCTCACCCAGGCGCTCCGGCGGGATGGGAAGCACCTGACCCGTCGCGGGGTTCGCGGCCGGCGCGTTCGGCCGATAGATGGCGAACACGTCGCCCGGGCCGACTCCCTTGTCCGTGCCGACATCCAGATACACCGTGCTCTGCAGGCCAAGGATCTCGACCGCGCGCGGGCTGTCCACAATGAACCCCTCGACCTGCCGGGAGGTCGGTTGAGGGATCTTGCCCTCGGGGAACGGAGCCAGCAGAAACCGGCCGACCCGGTCCCCGACTCTCATGGCCTCGCAGCTATACGAGATGCGGGCGCGAACCGTCTTGTCCCGCACCTCCGTGACCTCGAGGATGCCCAGGGTGAAGAGAGCCCGCCCCAGGACGCTCTTCTCCCACGGATGGAACACGCGCGCGTCACCGCGAATGACCGCCAGGCGATCCCCCACCGTCGGAACTTGATCCGTGTCCATGCCGA
>Ga0187780_10002863_pt1 | contig 12966 bp, 8 predicted proteins | sample 1015_Q2_SP10_20__FD_132429 | JGI IMG/M metagenome (GOLD analysis project Ga0187780, IMG submission 132429) | Tropical peat soil microbial communities from peatlands in Department of Meta, Colombia - 1015_Q2_SP10_20_MG | ecosystem: Environmental > Terrestrial > Soil > Wetlands > Peat | place...
CCCGCACCGCGCGGTCAAGCTTGTCCCGCGATTTGCTGTACACGCCTCCGGTCAAGCCAAACTCCGTGTCGTTTGCGATTTCTAAGGCGTGATCGTAATTTCGCGACTTGATCACCGCCAGCACCGGCCCAAAAATTTCCTCCTGCTCAAGCTTGGATTTTGGCTCAATATCAGCAATCACGGTCGGTTGAATAAAATAACCTTCGCCGGCGTTCGCAGCACGTCCGCCGCCGGTAATGACCCGTCCATTCTTCTTTCCATATTCGATGTAGTCGAGAATCGATTTCATCGAGCCTTCGTTGATTACGGCGCCCATATTCGGATTCTCAGCGGGATCGCCAACCGTTATCTTCTCGACTCGCGCTTTCAGCCGGTCAAGAAACTTGTCGTAGATACGCTCGTCAACGATGGCGCGTGAGCAGGCGGAGCACTTCTGACCCTGGAAACCGAACGCAGAAAGGGCTACACCTTCTACCGCAGAGTCGAGATCGGCGTCGGCGTCCACGATGATTGCATCCTTGCCCCCCATTTCGAGGATGGTCCGCTTAATCCAACTCTGGCCGTGTGCGAGGTCCGCAGCACGTTTGTTGATGTCCAATCCGACTTCACGAGAACCGGTGAATGCAATGTACCGAGTCTTGGGGTGTGCCACGAGTGCATTTCCGAAAGTGCTTCCCGATCCTGGGCAGAAGTTCACCACGCCTTCAGGAATTCCTGCTTCCTCGAGCAACTCAACAAATTTCGCTGCAATCGTCGGCGAATCGCTGGAAGGCTTCAGAACCACAGTATTGCCCGAAACAATTGAAGCCAAGGTCATACCTGCCATAATCGCGCATGGAAAGTTCCACGGCGGAATCACAGCGCCAACGCCCAGTGGTATGTAAAACAGCGAATCGCGCTCGCCGGGGAGTTGCACGTCGGCCGTTACTTTCGAAAGGCGCAGCGCTTCGCGGCTGTAGTATTCGCAAAAGTCAATCGTCTCGGCGACATCGCCGTCAGCTTCCGCCCAATTCTTGCTGACCTCAAACACCAGCCAGGCCATGAATTCGAACTTGCGCTCACGCAGCATGTCTCCGACGCGGAACAACAAACTCGCCCGTTCCTCAACCGAAGTGCGGCTCCAGGATTCAAAGGCTCGCAGAGCGGCCTGAACCGCAGGCTCAACGTGCTCTTTTCCGGCCTTTTGGTGCACCCCAACCACTTGCGACGGCTTGGCAGGATTCAGCGACTTTATTTTGTCCGGAGTTTTGATGCGTTTGCCGCCGATTATGAGGTCATACTCGCGGCCCAGTTGTCCGCGCACTTTCTCGATGGCAGCGCGCATTTTGCGCGCGTTTTCTTCCTTGCCGAAATCGACTGGCCATTCGTTTTCAAAGCCGCCTTCATGCAAACGGACTTCCGGCCGGACCGGAGCTTCAATAGTTGCCATAGGTGCACCTCAATGAAAATGATACTACTGCCAGTTACTGAAATGGCGCTCGCTACGGAACCTTCACGGACTCGTGGTTTTGCGGAACTTTGTAGCTCATGGCAGCGGTTCGTTCCAGCTTGTCCCAGGCAAATCGCTGTCCCTCAATCGCCCGCTTCAGGGTCTTGAAGAGAACAAGCGAAAACAACTGTCGATAGGCAAACCGCTGCAGCCAGACTTGGCTGAGCAGCCCGATATCCTCTTTCGCTTCGGGTTGGCGCCGTTCCAAAGCGAACGCCACCGCAGAGGTAATGAAATCGATAATCAAGAACGCCGCGAAAAACAAAACCAGCCGCTGGAAGCTGGCCGGATCGGTCGAGTCCGGATGGAAGTACTTTTGGATGAAGTACCAAGCTGCACCAACCGCAAACATCAGGTCGATGAAGGGCGAGACCACGGGAAGCAAAATCTGGAAGATGACAATGTTGGGCAGCGCCACCCAGCCTAGAACTCCCTTACGCGCAAACACTGCCCGGTGTTTCCACACGGACTGCAAAATTCCGAAGGACCAGCGGAACCGCTGACGCATCAAACCGTTCGCATTGATCGGTGCTTCGGTATAGGCGAGCGCCAGATCTTCATATTCAACTCGGTAGCCGCGCCGTAGTAGTGCCATGGTCAGGTCGGCGTCTTCCGCCACTGTATCGGTGTGATAGCCACCAGCTTCCCGTACCGCCGAGGTCCGCCATGCACCGATCGCCCCCGGCACTACGCTTACTGCTCCCAACGTATTCAGAGCCCGGCGCTCGAAATTCTGACTCGTGATGTACTCGAGAGCCTGCCAGCGCGTCCAGAGATTGACCCGGTTTCCGACCTTCGCATTACCCGCAACGGCCGCCACCCTGGGATTCAAGAAATGCGGGACCAAGCGCGAAATCGCATTAGGAGCAATCACCGTATCTGCGTCGATGCCAACGAAGATTTCCTCGTCGTTTAGATACTGCAAACCGAAATTCAGCGCATCAGCCTTGCCGGAGTTGGGTTTGGTGAGGATCAGAACGCGGCCTGAGCTCTCTTCTTGAGCAAATTCCGCATGTGCCACCTCCAGCGTTCGATCTCGTGATCCATCATCGATCACGATGACGCGAAGATCAGGGTAATCGGAATCCAGGACGGCATGGACCGTCCGGGTGATGACCTTTTCTTCATTGTAAGCAGGAATCAACACGGCGACTCTGGGCTTGTACCAGTGCGTTTCGAGGGGAACATCTGTCCTGTCTTGGCGCGCACGGTCGTATACCGCCAGCGCACCCACGGAGAGAAGGCGGCCGGTCATGAGCAAGTCACCCAGGAAGAAGATCCAGACGATCCCCTTGCTGACAAAGTCCCAAAGGGCAAACCCAAGCCAATCGATGCGCGCCGCCCAGCGTTCATTGGTTGGCAGAGGAGGCATCACATCGGCTTTGGTTTTGCCCAACAACTCGTAAAGCGGGACGATTTGGAGCCCCTTGGCCCGGATGCCCTCAATGATTGCGGGTAACGCGGCGACGGTTTGGCTGCGGTTTCCACCGCCGTCGTGCAGGAGAACGATGCTTCCGCAAAAGCGAGTATCGGAACCGCAAGGGGGAAGGTGAGTGATTACGCGGTCGGCGATCTCTGCGGCAGTCGGGCGGGGGTTCTCGCGCCAATCATTTGGATCGATTTTGTCGCCGATGATGATGTAGCCCATATCTTGTGCGATCTTCAACGGGCGTACTTGATCCGTAGTGTCGGGCTCCTGGTCGATTGAGTAGGGAGGCCGGAACAGGATCGTGTGCACACCAAGCCGGCTGGCAAAGAGTTCCTCGGTTAAATTGATTTCGAGCTCATTCAGCTTAGTGGAGATATTGCTGATGTCCGGGTGGGTGAATGTGTGATTGCCAATGAGTTGTCCTTCACGATAAATGCGGGTTGCGATACTACCGAACTTATCGGCTTCGAGTCCAATCAGGAAGAAAGTCGCTTGCGCATTTTCGCGTTTGAGAACATCGAGAATCTTCGGCGTCCATTCGGGATCGGGGCCGTCGTCAAAGGTGATAGCCACCTCATTGGGGCTATAACCATAGCGTGCGACTCGATAAGGTTCTGGCAAAGCATCGAATTCTTCGTCGCTCACTAGCCCCGACGACGCTTCAACTGTAAGTGATCTTGTGCCATGAGTCGGTTCGGCCTCGATGCGAAAGATTTCGCCGTTGCCTTCCATGTCTACGTCATCACCCGGTGGCACGTCCTTCAACTTGTCGACGGAACCGGCCTCACCCGGCGTGTCCCAAACCTTCCAAAGAGAGCGATCCTCCGAGCCTAAACGCCAAAGCGCAAAACTTTGGATCCCGAGCGATTGGGCAGCCCGCATTTCATTAAACGCGGTGACCGCGTCGAGGAACCAGATATCGTGCCGCAGATTATGCTCATCCATGTAACTGACGTGGGGATTCAGCGCGTCCCCGTCGAAATCAACGTCTTCTTCGGAATCTCTTGCCGTTAACCAGGCATCCTGCACCGACGCGTTTGTATCTTTCGCCCCCGGCGGGAGGTCCCCCGTTTTCGTTCGTTGCACCCAGTCGTAGCCGTAGTTGCCGATCGCGCAGATAATCTTTTGCGGTGAAACCAATTTCTTGGCAATCTCCAGGTTTTTGACAAACCAGTCCTGGGAAGCCACCGGTCCTGGGTCACCTCCGGGGAAGTGCTCGTCATAGTCCATGACAATCACCCCGTCGGCGGCGGCAGAGATAGCTGCGTAGTCGAAGTCCTCGTTGTGCGGCTGGACGCTGACATACAGCTTGAGTCCACGTGCATGCAGCATCGCAGAAAGCTCAGCTAGTAATTTATTGAAGCCCGGCTGACCGCGGCGGGGGAACTCCTCGAAATCGACCATCAGCCCGTGATACTTATCACTGGCCAGGAACACCGCAATCTCATGGCGAAAACGGGTGCGGGCAGCCGGATCATTGAGGAAGTCACTGATATCAACCCAATCAGCCCCATCCGAATTGTTTACCATGGGGAAGACTTCCATTCCCGTCCCTTCGGACTTAAGAAACGGCATCACCTTGTCGTCAACTTGCCTTGCGGTGTTGCCCTGCACTGTATCGAAAAATTTCCCTGTCTGCTCGTCGATCGACTGCAGTCGTCCGTCGGTCGTTACGACGTGCAGCCACTCGGGATAAAGCAAGTCGATTTGGCGGGCATATTCGCGGAGAGACGAAAAACTTGCAGCATCCCAGGAGACATAAAACGCGGCCCGCGGACCTTCTTCTGTGTCGGGCGTGAGAATTGGGCCCTTGCTCCTGCGGTGGGAGCGGTGCTCTGCAGCCTGGCGCCGGTGCTCTTTGGCCTTCTGACGCTCGTTTTCCCGCAACGCATGGTATGGCTTCGTTTCTGATTTCCAGAACAGTGTTGGCAGCTGCTCACCATGCAACGCGTTATAAAGGAAGACGATCACCAGCAACATGAAGCAGACCGCAAGAGCGTCGAAGAGACGCCGTAGCCGTCTCCAGCGGGCCTGCCGGGGATCGTAGAAAACAGGGTGAGTCACTAAGCTACATCGTAAAGTGTGTGCAAAATGCGGTCAATCCGATGCGCACGCTGGCTACCTGCCTTCCTGGCGTCGCGCGACGGTTCCGCCGAATACCAGATCTGCGAAACTGCTATATTCCGTTTGTGCGCGACATGGTGCGCAAGTCTCCGCGCTTCTTCTTCTGGGTACTGATCGGCGCAATTGCGCTGCGGATCCTGTTTGTTCTTGGCCTTCCTTCCGTAACCAGCGATTCTTTTGTCTACGGCGACATCGCGAAGAATTGGTTGCAGCACGGCATCTTTGGATTGAGCGGCAGGAACGAGATTTCGCCCACCTACATCCGCCTCCCGGGATATCCCGCCTTCCTGGCTATCGTCTTCGCCATTTTTGGCGTGGAACACTATCGTGCAGTTTTGATCCTGCAGGTACTTGTCGACATCGGCACCTGTTTTCTCATCGCCGATATTGCGCGCAGGGTGATCTCGCCGGCCTCCGTCAAAGCCGCCTTTTTGTTGGCCGCGTTCTGCCCATTCCTGGCGAACTACAGTGGGGCTGTGCTGACCGAAACATGGGAAGTCTTCTTTACCGTCCTTTCGTTGGATTTGGCCATAGTTGGACTGCAGAAAGGGTGCGCCAGCACTTGGCTGGGCGTCGGCCTGGCGGTTGGTGGGGCGATTTTGCTTCGTCCGGATGGCGCACTGCTGTTGATCGCCGTCGAAGCTTATTTGGTTTGGCATTGCCTTCTTCAACAGCGGATGGCCGTCCGCCTGCAAATGATGAAAAGCGGCGTAGTCGTCCTGATCGCTGCCGTTTTGCCTCTCGTGCCCTGGACTCTGCGAAATCTGCGCACATTCCATGAATTTCAGCCTCTGGCACCGAGATATGCCAACCAGGAAGGTACGTTTGTGCCACTGGCTTTTGAGCGATGGATGAAAACATGGATTGTCGATTATGCCTCAACCGAGGAGGTATATTGGTCGGTACCGGGAAGCCCAATAGATGTTGACCAGCTGCCCTCGCGGGCCTTCGACAGCCAAGGTCAACGCGATCGCACTGAACAATTGTTGGACGACTACAACCGTTCGCTCCGGGTGACTCCGGATCTCGACAGAAGATTCGGTGACCTTGCTGCCGAGCGCATCCATCATTCGCCGTTGCGTTATTACGTTTGGCTGCCGCTGTTCCGGATCGTTGACATGTGGCTTCGTCCTCGAACGGAAATCTTGCCCTGCAATTCACGCTGGTGGGAGTTCGACGAGCAACCAAAATGGCTGATCGTGAATATCGCGTTCGGGGTCCTCAACCTTATTTACATTGCAACCGCGATTTTCGGCCTGGCCCAATGGCGCCACACAACTTCTCTTGGGCTCTTGCTCATCTTCCTGGTTCTCCGGTCTGTTTTCCTGGGAACACTGGAGAATCCAGAAACTCGGTACACCCTTGAGTGTTATCCCATTGTGATTGTGTTGGCGGCCGCAGCCCTGATCTGTCGCCGCAGTGAAGCATTACCTCAGATTTTGAGCGCGGGCCCAGAAAGCGGCGAAGTTCACCCCAGCGGCGAGTCGGTCATGCGAAAGCGGGTACGTACATGTTCAGACAGGAGCTCGATCGCGGGACGATTGGCTACGGGATCCGCCAGGGTCAAATATTTCATTGCTTCAACCAGTAAGCGTTGCCCATCCACATAGCGCGGGTCTGGGTTTCGTTCACGCCGGCGAGGAATTTTGGGAGGAACGGGAATTGTGAAGACTTTAGCCATGAATTCTGATGGAAATCGGAGAAGCAGTCGATACTTAAATTTGTGTTTGCAGTATAACGCCCCAATCTTGGTTTTTCAGCCTTTATCTTTTTGGGAGCTTAACTGCAATCGGTAGTTAACCTTTCGGCGATAGGAATTTCGTCTTGCTGCCGGTTTTCAACTTGAATTCGTTATCCGGAATTTTCTGGTTAGGCCGAATTTCGGAGTACTGTGCTAAACGATAATCGCCGTCTGAAGCAAACAGCTTCTGCTGCACGCAAACACCCCGAGCAGGATCGATCCAGAGCCAAATATGGTTGAAAGTGTTTCGAGCCTTCTCGGATTTTGGTACGAGATCAAGCTTCGCGGCGTCGATCCCTCCCACGTTTTCATTCGCCAGGTACCTGACATCAAAAGACTTAAGCATTTCTTGTCCGCTGCCTCCGAAGCCCAGGATCAGGAAACTTTCAAATGTCGCTCGATCTTTGCCGGTATCGTATTGAGTGACTTGATCAATTTTCGGCTGGTAGACCTGAATCTTGCTGCCGATGTAGAGGACATACTTCGGAGGTGCAGGGTCATTGATGTCCGCCATCATTTCGACTTGATTGCCGGTGCGACGGAAGTAGACCGTTCCCTTTTGGGTATCTGTAATATCGTTCACCACCGCCGTGTATTGGGTCCATACAAAATTCGCTTGCGTAGTGCGGAAGTTGGCAGCAGTCCGATCCATCTGAGCAATCACATGCTGTAATTCATCGCTATTTGGTCTGGACTGGTCTTGCTGGGCGGCCGCTTGTTCGGAATTTGCGGCTTGACTTGATATTCGAGCGGCACTTGACCAAGCGGTGGCGGCGGCGAGACCGAATACCAGAATGACGAACTGGGAGATTTTTGGCAGGCTCATGTATCGAAGAGTTATTCTCGCTCTACCCAAACCTTGTAACGCCGTATGTGGCCAGAGCCATCACGGACCGGTTCAATTTTCGTGATTGCCACTCCACCGGATATGGGCTCAATGATCTGCAACAGTTCACTCTGCAGCGCTGCGCCATCCTTACTTTGAACCGCCGAAGCATCCACCTGGTAGACTAAGCCGCCTTGCTCGTCTGGCATGACCACCACGCCCGTACGATGAGGATTGTGCTCTACTGGTTTGTCCTTAAAATTTATGAGCTTGGGAGAGAAGAATACAAACAGCAGAATCAACGTGACCATGACATCGTACTGAATTGTGCCGCGCTCGTGGGACCATAAGATATAACTGCGGATTACATGCCACGCTGCGGCGAACGGGCCGGTTGAGGCTGTAACCGATGCCGTTTTGGTCTCGACGGTGGCCACTTGGGATCCAGTAGTGACGGCGCTCAATCCAGTGTAGATCAGGAATGCGCGCTAGAGTTGCTCTTTGCTATTGCAACGTGTCGGCTTGCCAGCCGCTCCACGCCCATATACGGTCGTAACACCTCGGGAATCAGCACGGTACCGTCGCCTTGCTGGTAATTCTCGACAATAGCCACCCAGGTTCGGCCAATCGCTAGTCCGCTCCCGTTTAGTGTGTGCAAAAATTCCGTTTTGTTCTTGCCCTCGGGACGATAGCGAATGTTCGCTCGCCGCGCCTGAAATGACTCGAAATTCGAACATGAAGAGATCTCACGAAACAGCTGCTGGCCTGGCAACCATACTTCCAGATCGTACGTTTTTGCCGACGCCGCACCCATGTCGCCCGTGCTCAAAGCCATCACACGATAATGCAGCCCGAGTTTCTGCAGCACCTCCTCGGCATCGTGCGTCAGTTTTTCGAGTTCGTCATAAGATGTTTCCGGTCGGGTGAACTTTACCAACTCCACCTTTTGAAATTGATGCTGCCGGATGATGCCGCGTACATCCTTGCCATACGATCCCGCCTCACTGCGGAAGCACGGCGTGTAAGCTGTGAGATAGACCGGAAGCCGTGAGCTGTCGAGAATTTCATCGCGATATAAATTGGTGACGGGTACTTCGGCCGTAGGGATCAGCCACAAATCTTTGTCGCCGTGCGGAACACGAAACTGATCTGCGGCAAACTTTGGAAGCTGCCCAGTGCCATACAGGGAATCCGAATTTACCAGATATGGCGGCAATACCTCTGTATAGCCATGCTCTCGGGTGTGCAAGTCGAGCATGAAGTTGGCCAATGCTCGCTCGAGCCGTGCTCCCAAGTCCCAGTACACGGCGAAACGTGCACCAGTAAGCTTCACCGCCCGTTCCAAGTCCAATACGCCAAGCTGTTCTCCCAATTCCCAATGAGGCTTAGGTGAAAAATCGAATTTCGGGGGGGCGCCCCAACGGCGGATTTCGACATTCTGCTCAGCGCCTTGACCGACTGGCACGCTGGAATGTGGCAGGTTCGGGATTCCGGAGAGAATGTCACGAAGCCGGTTGTCGTATTCCTCAGCCGCTTTCTCCAGCTCCTGAATCTCTTCGCGCATCTGCTTGGTCTCCGCGATCAGTGCGGTCGCGTCCTCACCGGCTTTTTTTAACTTAGAAATTTTCTCCGATGCCTGATTGCGCTGCGCCTTCATAGTCTCGGCGGAGGTGATGGCCTGCCGGCGCTGTGCGTCCACTTGATGGAAATCTCTTAAAACGTCGGCTGGATTCATCCCGCGCTGGCGAAGCTTCTCTTGGACCAGCGGCAAGTTGTCGCGAACGAAATTCAAATCCAGCATGGGATTACTGTATCGGAAAACGCAGCCTCATTGCATCTGCATGCTTCGCGCGATCAGCCGTAGAGTACACTACAACTGCCATGACCTCTCCCGGAAATGGACGGACTCACTCTGACCTAAGTGTCAGTCTCGCCGGTATTCAGCTGAAAAATCCAGTGATTGCCGCCAGCGGAACTTTTGGCTATGGAGTGGAGTTCGAAGACGTAGTCCATTTGAACAAGCTGGGTGGCCTTGTCGTGAAAGGGCTATCGAAAGAGCCCATGGCTGGAAATCCTCCGCCCCGTCTCTACGAAACCGCGGCCGGAATGCTGAATGCGATTGGATTGCAAAACATCGGCGCGGCAGCGTTTGTTCAGGACAAGCTTCCGAAGCTGCGGGAACTTAGAAATATCGTTGTCATCGCCAATGTTTTTGGCTATACCCGCGAGGATTACGAGCGCACGATCCAGATCCTGAATGAGGGCGAGGGCATCGCTGCCTACGAATTAAACGTGTCCTGTCCCAACACCTCTCAAGGAGGCATTCAGTTTGGCTGTGATCCCCGCGCTTTGGACGAAGTAGTGGCTATGGCGCGGCGCCACTCGCAACGTCCACTGATCGTAAAGCTTTCTCCTAACGTGACCAGCATTGCACAGATGGCGCGAATTGCTGAGGAGGCTGGAGCTGATGCGATTTCGCTCGTCAATACATTTCTGGCCATGGCGATCGATACCGAGAGCCGCAAGCCGAGAATTTCCAACGTCACCGCGGGATTGTCAGGACCGGCGATCAAGCCGATTGCCGTACGCATGGTTTATGACGCATCGAAGGCGGTGCGAATTCCGGTAATCGGAATGGGGGGTATTTCGACCGCGGGGGACGTGATCGAATTTCTGCTTGCTGGAGCCACCGCCGTACAAGTTGGAACCGCAAGTTACTGGGATCCATGTGCCACAGAGAAGATCGTCGACGAACTGCAGGAGTGGTGCGCGCAACACAAAATCGAACGAATTGCGAGCTTGAGCGGCGGAATGCTGCTTGACTAGAAAGCCCGCCGTGACGGTTATCATCGGCGGGCGCAAAGGGAAGGCGCCGGGCGCACTGGGCATACTCTCAGTCTGGCCTTATGTTCTGCAAGAGGCCGGCTGTCCACAGCCCGCCGCCTCTACGCAAGTTACTGCACATGCAACGCCGCTCTCTGCTCCACTATCTCTTCTGAATCTGGGCTATAATGGCGCGATTTTCACTGCCGTTTCGGCTAGGAGGCTCCCTTGCCGCTCGTATTGGATACGCGGACTGTTGGCAAAGTTGCAGTGATCCGCTGCAATGGGCGCATCACTGCCGGCGCAGAGGCAGAATCGCTGCGCGTTCACGTTAACAGCATGTTTGCCAAGCACAAGGACTTTCTTCTTCACCTGGGCGACGTAGGCTTTATCGACAGCAGCGGGCTGGGAACCGTAGTTCGATTGCTTACTGCCACCAGGCGCTTGCATGGCGACTTAAAGCTTTGCAATGTTCCGGCAAATATTGAGAAGGTTCTGAAGATGACGAACCTGGGCACGCTGTTCGACGCGCATAGCTGCGAGGAAAACGCAATTTCGGCCTTCTATTACCGTCCGAAGACCGGAGAAGCAAAGCCGTCGCTGGGACATTCGGTGGTTTGCGTCGATAAGAATGTCGATGTGCTGGCTTACCTGCGGGAATTGCTAAGCCGAGGCGGCTACGAAGTCCATACAACAAGCAGTCTTGCGGACTCTGTGATCCTGATTCGAGTGGCGCGGCCCCTGGTACTCATCGTGGGTCCAAGTCTGGCAGGGTCGCCGAGCGCGGAGCAGGCATTCGCTAACGTATCCGCAACCGTTCCGGTAATGCGTCTCGACAGTAATTTTGCCACTCTAGAAGCCGGAGAAGCTGCCTCGCAGCTGCTGCAGAGCATTCAAAACTTCGTGGCCCAAGCCTAGCAGTCTTAAGAAGCGTAGGTTATGCGCGATCACCGGCCGCGCGCATACCAAATGGATCCGGGCGTTCGGAAGTTCAGACCTTCTCCCCAAACAGCTTGCGTGTATCCGTCGGCATCAACTGCAATGCCGAAATAATCGCCGAATGGGAAGCTGAACCCTGAGCTCCGAATATAGCGGTATCCCGACACGTAGCTCGACAGTTTGATCTCCGGTGACCATGTCACTCCACCGTTGGTGGAGTTTCGGTAATAGACGTTCCACATTGGAGCACGCCGGGTGTCCATCCACGCGACCCGCACATCACCGGCAACGCCCGCGGAAATGGCAGGGAAGGCATGTTCGACACCCGTAGGAGCATGGGAAATCTCCGCCTTTGTTGACCAAGTCTCTCCCTTCGTAGTTGAGTACGAGAAGTAAATCCGTTCCGCTTGTCTGTCAGCTCGGCCGGAATTCCATAACGCGTACAGAGTTCCGGCGTCGTCCGATGCAATCGTAATCTGCGCGCCCAAGTAACCCGACTCGCAATGGAAAGCAGAGCAGTCCGGTGACGCATGCGATGAATCCATGAGGGTTGTGGTCCAACTCTCACCGGAGTCCGACGACTTGCTGACATAGAGATTAACTCTGCCGCTTGCCCCATCTCGGGCGGTGTAACCCGCCCATGCCACAAAGACATTCCGATCAGGATCAATCGTGGCCCCGCCGGCCAGCGCTCTTACCAGCAGAAGAGCAGGATTCACGTCCGCGGAGGTGAAGCTAATGCCACCATCGTGAGAGGACGCAACGCGGATTCGGTGTTCTCGGTTGAACGCTACGTAGACCTCTCGCCCGCGCACGGCCAAGCTGGGTTTATCCGCATCTTCGCTTCCCCGGTCAGCAACAACCACAGACCAGCTTTGGCCAAAATCGACAGATTTGGCCACCACTGCGTCCATATTGTTGTCTTGCAGCCACGAGGCGTACACGGTGCGGTGATCGGCCGGATCGACGACGATTTGCGGATCAAATTGGCCGGTTACATGTGGAGTAATCTCGCGGGAAGCCTGCCAACTAGCACCATTGTCGGCGCTGACAACGAGGGTCATGGTCGGCAAAGCGCAGTTTTGGCAACCCGGCACACTGCCATATTGCGGGTACAAAACATACACGTGGCCATATTGATCAGACGCAATCGCCGGCTCCCACTGATCACCCACATTGAAGCCCAGGCGGGTCTGGGGCGAAAAGTTGGGTCCGGCGGCGAGGGCACTTGGGGTGATGACAAGCGCGCTTAGAAGTGCTAAGTCAAACAAAATATTGCGCCTAAGACTTAAAGACAATGACACGCTACCTCTAGGCGGGTTTTAACCAAGAGCCGTTTATGCAATGTAGCCTCTGGATCGCGATGCGTCAATCGGGTAGAGCGCCACCAACTCAGCCAGAAGTTCCCATAGTCACATCCAGGTTGTGCCACTTTCCGTCGCCTTTCTCATCGAATAGAATCGATCACCTTCAACGGAGTTCATTATGGCTAAAGCAATTTTCGCTGCGGGCTGTTTTTGGGGAGTTGAAGCCACTTTCCGCCAGGTTCCCGGTGTCATCTCAACGCGGGTAGGTTATACGGGCGGAGACTTGGC
>Ga0187780_10002864_pt1 | contig 12965 bp, 7 predicted proteins | sample 1015_Q2_SP10_20__FD_132429 | JGI IMG/M metagenome (GOLD analysis project Ga0187780, IMG submission 132429) | Tropical peat soil microbial communities from peatlands in Department of Meta, Colombia - 1015_Q2_SP10_20_MG | ecosystem: Environmental > Terrestrial > Soil > Wetlands > Peat | place...
ACTGTAGCTGCTGCAGGAACAGAATCACGGTCCATACGCAGTAGAGCAAAACCAGACCGCCAACGCTTGTGGCAAATAGCATGTTCAGCCGACCTTCGCGCGCCAGCGTCTCCTCATCAACCAGCATCGAGACGCTCCCGAGGACCGGACGCCCCCCGACGTGGCGCAGGTCGCGCGGGCTGCGAACCGTGGGCAGGAGGCGGACAACCCACAGACAGGCGGCGGCACCAGCGCCTAGCGACAGCAGTAGTGCGAGGGGAACCAAGACGCTGCGGCTTGGGAACACCGGTTTCGGATACAGCCGGGCCTCTTCGAAAACACGAAATTCGGCCAGCCGGGAGTCCGCGTCCTCGTCGCTCGAAATCGCAAGGGATTCCCGCTTTTGCACCAGCTGTTCGTAGTTTTTCTTGATTACGTCATAGTCGCGATTTAATTGGGCCAGTTCCGATTCGACCTCGGGCATGCGGTGCGCCTCGGAGCGCAATTTGTTCAGCCGTTGACGCTGCATTTCGTAGCGGCCGCGCAGCATGGAGACATTCGCTTCGGCGTCCGCGAGCTTGGCCTGGATCTGCTGCACGGCGATGTTCGCCGCTTCGTTCGCCCCGGGCGGGGGCGTCGGGTGCGAAGCGGCGTCCTGGCGGCGTTCGGCCTCGAGCTGCTCGATCAGTCGCCGCGCCTGTACGACATCGGGATGCTCGTCGGTGTAGCGTCGACGCAACTCGTCGAGTTGTTTACGCTGCGCATCGATTCGGGCGTCGAGCTCATGGACCTGCTCGGCCGTAGCCGCGCCCGCGACTCGCGCGGCCTCCTCCTGGGCCGCTTTGCGTTGCAGTACATCGCGCGCCTGCTCGGCCCCGTTGAGTTCGATTTGCAGTGCGTCCACGGTCCGCTGCAGTTCCGTGATGCGCGCGAAGTAGTCCTGGGTACTGCCCGAAGGTCCCAACCCCTCAGTCTCGTCCATGTTGCGCAGCTTGAATTTCTTTAGGCGGTCTTCCGACTCCGAGAGCTTTTTTTCGTAGGCCGCGATCTGTTCATCGATAAACTTGCGCGCCTCGTCCGTGTCGTGGCGCTTGGTGCCCGTCCCCGCATTGACAAAAATCGACACCAGCTCCTTGACGATGCGCAGCGCGCGGTCCCCGTCGGTGTCGCGATACGAGATGTCGTAGAGGTTCTTGCCCCCGGTGCTGTTGATTTTGATGCCGCGCGTGAGTTGGTCGATCATTTTCTCGCGATCATCAGGCGTGGCAATACTGGTCTCGATTCCCGTTGACGCCATGAGCTGCTCGATCGTTTGGCGATTGATCAAGGTGCGGGCGAGCATCGTGACCATCTGGTCGATATCAGATTGCGGAGTGATCCCCTGCAATAGCGGCTTGATGATCTTCTGCGTATCGACGTAGATGCGCGAGCGCGCCTCGTAGCGATCCGGTATCTGAATCAGCACGAGTGCAAGCCCCAGCGCGGCGATCCAAGCGGCGACCACACCGACCCAGCGTCGGCCCCACATGTCGCGCAGCATGTCCACTAGGGCCTGCACGCCATGGACGTGCTCCAAATGAAGCTCGGTAGACAGTTTCATGAGAACCTCGCAGCAGAATCAAAACAGGCTTTGCGGGATGATCAGCACGTCGCCGGGCGCGACTTCGACATTGGCGCCAATGTCCCCGCGCTTGACGAGATCGCGCAGGCGCACACGATATTGCTTGCCCGCACGCACCAGAATCGCGCCGTTGCCGTCGGCGTAATCGGTCAGGCCCCCAACCGTGATCATCACGTCGAGGAGCGTCATGCCTTGCTTATAGGGGATTGCCTGTGGTTTTGCCGCTTCGCCGACGACGCGAATCTGCTCTTCATAGGAGCCTTGGGGGCCTTGGAGACGGACCGTCACGATGGGCTCCTGAACGTACTTCTTCAGTGCCTCCTGGATGTTGTTGGCAAGCTCCGAGGGCGATTTCCCGGCCGCCGGCAGATCGTTGACCAGCGGGGTCGAAATCCGACCGTCGGGCCGTACCTGCGTCGTCACCGACAATTCCGGATTGCGCCAGACGTCGACGATGAGGGTGTCGCCCGGGCCGATTGAGTACTGGTGCGCGGCGACCGGGGCTTTGGCCGGCGCCGGCGGCAGACTACTGCAAGCCGACAGCCCAAACGCCGACGCGGTCGCGGCCAGGAGCCAAGCGACGATACGTCGGTGCATCACGATGCGCTCTAAAACCATGAACCCCCTCCTTTGACGGGCGCCCGCTTGATTTTACGGGCACGGTTGCAAATTCCGAGATGCGGCCCGCAGTCGGCACGAGAAATTTGCGCAAACCGAATCGCCATCGCTTCCTGTCCTACCGACTGGCTTCGGCACGTGCGAGATACCAGGACGCCGAGGCCTTTAGGCCCGCGCGCAAGTCATAGCGCGGTTCGTAGCCAAGGAGGCGGTGCGCCTTGCCAATATCGGCCTCCGAATGGCGTACGTCCCCGGGACGGAACGGCGCATGCTGCGGCGCGCCCACACGCAATTGAGGCTTCACCTCCTGGAGCGCCGCCGCCAGATATTCGTGCAGCTGCCGCAGGGTGGTGCGGCCACCGACAGCGACGTTGTAGACCTGGCCAACGGCAGCGGTATCCTCGACGAGGCCGGCGCGCAAATTGGCTTGTACCGCGTTGGCAACGAAGCAAAAATCGCGCGACGTCTCTCCGTCGCCATTTATCACGCAAGGCCTGCCTTCGATCATCGCCGCCGCCCAGCGCGGGATGACCGCCGCATAGGGTCCATTGGGGTCCTGACGCGGACCGAAAACATTGAAATAGCGCAGGCCGATGGCCGGTGTGGCGTAGCACCGGCCGAACACCTCGGCGTAGATCTCGTTAAAAAGCTTGGTTGCGGCGTACGGCGATAGGGGCCGACCGATGACCTCTTCGACCTTGGGAAGACCCGGGTGGTCTCCGTACGTCGAACTCGACGCCGCATAAACAAAACGCCGCACACCCGCGTCGCGCGCGGCAACTAGCATGTTCAAAAAGCCGGTGACGTTGGCACGGTGCGAGGCCAGCGGGTCTTCCATCGAGCGTGGCACCGACCCGAGGGCGGCCTCGTGCAGCACGATGTCGATGCCCTCGCAGGCCGCGCGGCAGGCCGCGGTGTCGGCGATATCGGCCTCAAGAAAAGTGTGCTTTGCCCAGGCGGCGGTCCCTACGCGCTCACGAACCTGCTCTAGGTTTGCGCGATGCCCCGTCGCGAAGTTGTCCAGACTCGTAACTCGTTGTCCCAGGACCAGCAAGGTCTCGAGCAGATGCGAGCCGATGAAACCAGCAGAGCCTGTGACCAGCCAGCGGCGCTCGCGCCCGGCAACGCGCCCCTCAATGTCCCTGTCGGAACTCACCGGTGGGGAAGGTGCTACAGGCGCCATACGTTGTAGCCCCGCCGCCGCAGGTCCTGCGCATCGAAGTGGCATTTGACATCGGCAAAGACGCCACCGGGCACGAGCTTGCCATCGAGCTTCTCGCCGTCAACGTCCGCGAACGCGCGGTGCGCAACCGCGGCAACCACGGCGTGCGCCCGCGGCAATTGTTCCCAGGTCTCGAGTCGGACGCCGTATTCGTGCTCGGCCTCGGAGCCCGCCGCAACCGGGTCGTGCACATGCACGACGGCGCCATAGGACTGCAGTTCGCGCACGACGTCGATAACCTTGGAATTGCGCAGATCGGGGCAGTTCTCCTTGAAGGTCAAACCGAGGACGTTGATGTGGCTGCCGCGCACCGGAAAACCCGCACGGATCATCTGTTTGACCGTCTGCTCCGCGACGTACGGACCCATGCTGTCGTTTATCCGGCGACCGGCAAGGATGACCTGGGGGTGGTAGCCCAACATGTCTGCCTTGTGGGTCAGGTAGTAAGGGTCCACCCCGATGCAGTGTCCGCCTACCAGTCCGGGACGAAACGGAAGAAAGTTCCACTTCGTGCCCGCCGCGTGAAGAACCTCTAGTGTGTCGATGCCGAGGCGGTGAAAGATCAAGGACAGCTCATTCATGAGCGCGATGTTGAGATCGCGCTGCGTGTTTTCGATCACTTTCGCTGCTTCTGCGACTTTGATGCTCGACGCGCGATAGACCCCCGCTTCGATGATTGCGCTGTAGGTGTTGGCGACGCGCTCGAGGGTCTCCGGAAGATCGCCGGCAACGACCTTGGTGATACGCGTCAGCGTGTGTTCGCGATCGCCCGGGTTAATACGCTCCGGCGAGTAGCCGACATAAAAGTCGCTTTTCCACCGGAGGTCCGATGCGCGCTCGAGCAACGGGATGCAAACCTCCTCGGTGGCGCCCGGGTACACCGTTGATTCGTACACGACTATTGCACCGCGTCGCAGGTTGCGTCCCACCGCATTACTCGCCCCCACCAAGGGAGAAAAATCGGGCTGGTGCGCGTCGTCCACAGGTGTGGGAACGGCTACGACAATGAAATCCGCGTGGCGCAACTCCCTTTCGTCGGCTGTCACCTCCAGGAGGCGCGCGCCACGCAGCGCTTCGCCGCTCACCTCTCCGGTCGGATCAACGTGGCGCCGGTAGGAATCGACCTTCGTTTGGGACAGGTCGAAGCCGATGGTGCGAAATTTCGTACCAAAGGCCACCGCAAGCGGTAAGCCGACGTATCCAAGTCCTACAACGGCAACGACAGTCATGATTTGGGAATGAGGGTCAGAAACATTGTGTTCGGGAGAATCGGCCGCAAGCCTAGCAGAGCAGCCGCTCTCGGGTGGTATGGCCCAAGCCGGCCGGGTTCTACGGGAGAAGCGCGGTGCTGGCCGTAAGGCCCCGTCCCAAAATCGGCCGGGATCGACTCTTAACGTGCGCCCTCACCGCGAAGGACGACACGTACCGTCTCGAACAAGATGCGCAGGTCCAGCGCAAGGGAGTGGTTCTTGACGTAATACAGGTCGAACTGCAGTTTGCGCTGGGATTCCTCCAAGGAAGCGGCGTAATTGAATCGAACCTGCGCCCAGCCGGTAAGTCCGGGCTTGATGCTATGGCGCACGTCGTAGAAGCGCACCTCGCGCTTGAGGCGGTCGACAAAAGTGGGTCGTTCGGGGCGCGGGCCGACGATGCTCATTTCGCCGCGCAAGACGTTGATGAGTTGCGGCAGTTCGTCGATGCGCGTCTTGCGGATGAATCGACCAACACGGGTGATGCGCGGATCGTCCGCATCGGCCCACTGCGCAACTCCGTCACGCTCGGCGTCGGTGCGCATGCTACGAAATTTGAGGACCTGAAATGTGCGTCCGCCCTGGCCGACGCGCTCCTGGCGGTAAATCACGGGGCCGCGTCCCTCGAACTTAATTGCGATCGCCGCGAGGATCACGAGGGGCAAGCTCAGCAGCAGCAAGACACCAGAGACGATGATATCGGTGGTGCGTTTGGCAAAACGGCGGCTCAGTCCCTGCTCGAATCCGTGGCCGTAGATCATCCAGCTCGCCTTAAGGGATTCGAGCGGAAACTCTCCGTGTACACGCTCAAAAAATGCCGTCTGGTCCACAATGCGCACGCCACGAATCCGGCATTCGAGCAACTCCCGCAACGGTAGAACTCCACCGCGCTGTTCGCGCGCCGCTACGATGACCTCATTGACTTTCAGCTCCGAAACGAGCTCCCACAGATTCGCGTTGCGATCGAAAATCTGCAAACCGGCCACGGTCTCGCAGAGCTGATCACCAACGGGCAGGACACCGATGATCTCGACGATCTGGTCCCAGTTTTTGGACAGACGCTCCTGAACCGCGAGCGCGTCGGCGCTGCTGCCAAGAATCAAAACCCTACGCAGTCCGACGCCCGCGTGGCGCAACCCATAGAGCAAAGGGCGCAGCGAGGCAATAACAACCGCGTAGGGTAGTAGCGGAAACGGCGTGTTGATGTGCCAAGAAAGCGGTGGCGCTAGAGCGCGCACCGCGATATAGAGAATCGTTGTGCCCAGCGCCGCCGCGCCCAGCGCGCGGACCCACACGTGTTCGCTTGCAGCGCTGTCGCGCCGGTACAGGCCAACGGCCGAATTCACCGCGATCAACGAGAGCGAAAAAGAGGCGATCAGGAGGACGTCGAGCGGGCTCGCCCAGTTCGGTGGCAGGCGTCCGTCGACGGACTTCGAAGCAGCAAGCGCGAGCAGCAGCGCGCCCAAGAACAGTAGCCCGTCGGCTTGCAAAGAAACCCAGTTGCTCCTTGCCACCGTGCGCTTTGCGACCTGCAGGAACATCCCGCCCCGATCAGAAGTTTTACTTGGTAAAAAAATAGGGCCCATGAAAACGGATGAGGACCCTGTTCTTGGTATTAAGAAGCGCGCGGCTTCAGTTACGTAAATAGGGTATACCTAAGTTTGACCGGAATCAAACTTTTTCCCAGGTCCATACCCCCAATGCGGTAAAAATCCGACAGCCAGCTCAGCGCCTGTAACAGCTTCGTAATTAGTTGAAAAATAACGAATTTATAAATCGACTCGGCGCGCCTTGATCGGGCGGGTTCCACCCGGAGTCGCGGCTCTCGCGCGTATCCTTGGTTTGTAGTTCTGAGCAGGCGTCATACATAAATGCGCTATTGCGACAGTACTTCCGCGCCGCGCGGTATCCCACTGAATTTCTTGGGGATGTCCTGGACGCTTGCGGCGGTGCAGCACAACGGCGCCGCGCGAGGAACTTCGTCCGAGCGCGCCGGTACGCCTTGGGCCCCGCTGGCGCCGAGGCAAGGTTAAGGGTTGAGCGCTCCGGTCGATTTGGCGCTGCGCAAATTGCGGCAGCGAGCCTTTAGTGTCCTAAAGCGGGAGCGAACCGCGGGAACGCTACGAGACGGCCACGGGTTGTGTCCGAAGCGATGAGCTGCGCGCGGAGCCGGGAATTGTGGGGCAAGTTCGAGCGGGCCCGATTGATCTCGATAGGCAGAAGCGGAAAGCGGCACGGCGCTGCGTTCGCTCCACGACGTGCCGGACCTGCGTTCCGATTCGTGGTACAGCCGCAACCGGAAGAATTTGGCCCCGCAAGAAAAAGCGGCGTCGAAGCGATTACGGTGCGATGCCGTTGGCCTTGAGCCAGGCGAGACAGCGCGCCCAACCATCGCGCGCCGGCGCTTCGCGGTAATTCGGGCGGTAATCCGCGAAGAACGCATGCGGCGCCTCGGGGTACACGACGAATTCGGATCGAGCTCCGGCCTCCGGGTTTCTTGCCAGCGCTCGCTTCATATTCTCAATGGTCTGCACCGGAATACTGCTATCAGCGCCGCCATACAGGCCGAGCACCGGTACGTGGAGGCGAGCGGCGACATCGATGGGATGCGACGGTGTAAGCGCGGTGGCCGCGCCTACGAGACGTCCGTACCAGGCTATCGCGGCTCTCAGGCGCGGGCTGTGCGCCGCGTAAAGCCAGCAGATGCGCCCGCCCCAGCAAAAGCCCGTAATGCCCAGACGGTTCGCGTCGGCGCCTTGCGCGGCCGCCCAGCTTCCAGCAGCGTCCAGATCCGCGAGAACCTGGGAATCGGGAACCTTGGAGACAATTTGCGCGATGAGGGTGGGCACGTCACTGATCTTCGCCGGGTCCCCTTGCCGAAAGTAGAGCTGCGGTGCGACAGCGAAAAAGCCAAGATGCGCGAAGCGACGGCACACGTCTTTGATATGTTCGTGGACTCCGAACACTTCGTGCACGATTAAGAGGGCTGGTGCCAAGCGTCCATGCGCCGGCGCCGCGCGGTAGGCGGGAATCTCAATTTCACCAGAAACAATCGCGACCTCGCCGGCGATCAGACCGACACCATCGGTAACGACGAGCGTCTGCGCCTGCACTGGCGCCGCCGCGGCCGCAAATCCGGACGCATCGACCTGCCCGGCCACGACGCTCTGCGTCGGATCCGATCCCGGTGGATTCACCGCTGCCGGCATTGCTTGACTCCAACAGTTGGGCCATCCGGCCGCAAGGTTGCCCTCGCGAAAATACCGGGTCGCCGCGCTTCCTCCGATTTGTGCCGTGCGTTCGCACGTTGCGTAGTCGGGCTGGAGAAGCGTTGCGGTAATCGTAAACCGCTTTCTTCGGCCCCGTGCTGCGCCGGCGGCGCACGCTTTGGCCAAAACGCGATGCAGCGATTAGGGAGTCGACCGCGCGGAGGAGGACAAATTGCGCAGCGCAGGGAGGCCGTTTTTAAGCAGCGCATCGAATTCCTGCGCGGGTATCGGGCGCGAAAAATAGTAGCCCTGTGCGTAGTCACAACCCGCGGAAACCAAAAACTCCAGCTGCTCCGCAGTTTCCACCCCTTCGGCGACCACGGTGAGGCCAAGCTTGTGCGCCATCACGATGATCGATTCGGATAGGGCGCGGGCGCTGCGCTCCGAGGGCAAGTTGCGCACGAAGGACTGATCGATCTTCAGGCAGTCGATTTGAAATTTGTGAAGGTAGGACAGCGATGAATATCCGGTCCCGAAATCATCGATGGCGACGCGAACGCCACTTTCGTGTAGGCGACGCAATACGTTGGCGACGTTTGCGTCGGCGTCGAGCAGTAACCCTTCGGTAATCTCAATTGTCATATGCTCGCCGGGCAGCCCAATTTCCTTGAGAAATCCGAGCCAGGACAGAATGCTGTTGGCGTCGCGAAACTGTACGGGCGAATTGTTGACCCCGATCCAGAAGCCGTTGCCGAGTTGCTCGCTCCAGAGCTTGGCGCGGCGTGCCGATTCGCGAAAGACCCAATCCCCGACGCTAATGATGAGGCCGGTTTCCTCGGCCAAGGCGATGAATTCGACCGGCGGCACCATACCCCGGGTCGGGTGGTGCCATCGCAGCAGCGCTTCCGCGCCGCTAATGCGTCCTCGGGCCAAATCGATTACGGGCTGAAAGTACACCTCGAACTGCCCGGCCGCCGAGGCGCCGCGCAAGTCATTGATCAGGCGCAGGCGATTGTTGGCTTCATCTTGCAGTTTGGCAGTGAAGTAGCCGACCCGGTTGCGACCTTGCCTTTTGGCGACGTACATCGCCTGATCGGCGTTCTTGAGCAGCGCGTCAACGGTCTGCGCGTCGTGCGGGAAGTAGGTGATGCCGATGCTGGCGGACAAGAATATGGCCTCGTTGCGCAAGCTGAAGACCTCGCCCAACCGGGTGATGATGTTTTGCGCTGCGTGCTCCGCACTTGCCACACTGGAGAGCTGGGGCAAGATCACGGTGAACTCGTCGCCCCCCAAGCGCGCGATCGTATCGGACTCGCGCACACACGATGAGATGCGCTTAGCCACGGCGACAAGCAGTGCATCGCCGGTCTCATGGCCCAGGGTGCTGTTGATCTCCTTGAAATAATCCAGATCAATCAACAGTAGGGCGAGCACGGCGCCTGTGCGCCGCGCCTTCTTGAGCTCCTGCGCCAGACGGTCCTGGAACATGTAGCGATTGGGCAGTCCAGTGAGGGCGTCAAAATTCGTCTGGCGCCAGAAAAGCTCTTCTGAGCGTTTTTTCTCGGATACGTCGCGCGAGATGCCGAGCAGCGCGCTGATGGTCCCGCCAGCGCCGCGTAGGGGCGTTGCGTGCATCTCCAGCCACCGAACTACCCCATCGTTGGCGCGCACCTGGTACTCCAGCACGCCACTGCCCCCCCGGCAAACGGCCGCGTGCAAGTCCAGAAAGGCGCGATGGTACTGGGGCAGCACGAAGCTCAGCAGACCTGATGTCTCGGCTTCTTCGAGGCTGCGAACGCCGAACATCCCGAGCCCGGCCTGGTTCATTTGCATCAACTGGCCGCCAAGTCCAACGACCATCACGCAGTCCGGTTCACTTTGGAGTATGGAGTCGAGAAACTCGTTTTTTTCCCGCAATGCCTGTTCGGCGCGCTTGCGTCCGGTAATGTTTTCGACCAACAAGACGACGTACGCGGAGTCCTTCGCGGTGCGCGCGCGCACCGCGCGGCCGGCGACGTGAGTCTCGACGATCTGGCCATCCTTGTGGAGGTACCGCGTGTTGGCCTCATATTCGTCGCTTTCGGCCGCACACAGCCGCTGCCAGATGGCGAGGCCACCGGCCAGATCGTTGGGGTGAATCAGATCCGCCCAGGTCTGGGCCAACATCTGCTCGCGCGTGTACCCGAGCATTGAGCACAATGCATCGTTGACCTCGATCCAGCGCATGTCCAAGCCGATGGCCGCCATACCGACCATCGAGCGTTCGAAGTAGGCACGAAAGTGTCGCTCGCTGTGGTGCAAGGCCTCAAGCGTCCGCCTGCGCAACTGATCCTGGTCTATGGCGTCGAGTGCAAGACCAACATCTTTGGCGACGCCTTGTAAAAGGGTGATCGTCTCCCCGTCAAAGGAATCGGACTGGCTGCTGTACACCGAAAGCGTTGCGTAGACCTTGCCACTGCGGTTGATGGCGAAACAGCCCGAGGACCGAAAACCGTGCTTCTTCGCCGGTTCACACCAGGGAGCCACAGACGCGTCGGTGGCAAAATCGTTGACGATCGCATATCCACCGCCGCGAAACACGCGGCCGGTCGGTCCGCGGCCCTCGGCCAGGTCCGCATCGCTGGAGATTGCAACGTCCTGGAGATACCCTTGGCCGCTGCCATGTTGCGCCAGGGGTTCGATCCGCTTGGTGCTTTTATCGGCCTTCCCGATCCACGCCAGGCGCATGCCGCCGTATTCGACCGCGATGCGACAGACCTCCGACAGCAGTTGGGTCTCTGTCTTTGTGTGCAGAATGATTTGGCTGATCTCGCCGCGCGAGCGTCGCAAATTCATCAGCCTGGCAATGCGTTCATCCGCGCGAGCGCGCTCGATGGCAATGCTCGCGACATTGGCAACGTCGGCGACGACGTCCAGTTCCGGATTGCTTGGGGTCCGGGGACTGCGGTAGTACATGGCAAGGACGCCAAGCACCTTGCCCCGGTTCGAGTAGATCGGCTGCGACCAGCAGGCTCGCAGTCCATGGCGGATGGCCAGATCCCGCACTTCGTTGCAGAGCGGATCGGAGGCGACGTCGCCAACGATGATCCGCTCGCCTCGGTGCGTTGCCGCACCGAAAAAACCGGCGTCGGTGGTAACGGAGATCCCATCAATTGCCTGACAGTATTCGGACGCCAGGTCCGGGGCGCTCGCCACATGCAGGTGGCGGCCGGCGCTGTCGAGCAGCATGACCGAGGCGAGCAAAGTTGTCTCCGCGCTTTGTATTTCGCGCGCAAGCAGCTCGAGAACCTCCGGAAGCGGTGCGCCTCTAGCGACCCGCTCCAGCACTTTGTTGCGATTCTGCGGTGTCCGGCCACCCAAGGCCCCAACTGGCGTACCTGCGCCGGGTTCGGCTGCCGCCAATGCGGAAGCGCTGCCGTGCTTTAGTTCGCCGGCAGACTGTGTCGTTACGGGGCCTCGAAAGGGCGCACCCATTCCTAGCGGTCGAGTCGCACGTTTGTGCTTCGGTTAGCCTTGCCAGGGATGGTCGCCGGCGCAGTTGCTCGCGCCCGGCACCCCCTAGATCTTGGGAACACCAATCTTGCTCACTTTTGAGGCGCGACGATGAGGGAGTCTGGGACGCATTTCGCCACCATTCGGATGGTTCACGGGGCAGGAAACCGAAGGTCCCAGGACTAATAGCGATTCACATTCGCGTCAGGAGGAAAACCGTCCAACGATGGCATGCGTCAGGCGGGCGGCTCCCGGATGGGCGCGCGGGTGCCAGCGCGCCCCGGGGACTGTTGCGAACAAGGCGGTGCAAGTCCGCAGAAGTGCCGACCGCAAGGACGCGAAACGGGGTGCGAACAAGGTGGGGCCCATTCTTCTTGAACGATAATGTCGAATTCGCAAGCGCTCTGGCGCGGGGCACGTGGGTTTTGTCCCGATGCGGCGAGCGCAATCGCGAGCGGTTAACTGCAAGCCAGGAGAAAGAAGATGTACAGGTACCTGATTTCGGTGTACGCGGGACTGTTATTCGCGCTGGTGCTTGCGCCCGCCCGAGCCGATGAATACACCGACACGATCGACATCTTCAAAAACGCGGGGGAGAGCGGGAACTTCTTCAATACGGCCTATGGGTACGCCGTGTTTCCCACGGTCGGGAAGGCGGGTTTCGTGGTCGGGGGCGCCTACGGCACTGGCCGCGTATACGAACAGGGCAAGGCAATCGGAGACACGTCGATGGTACAGCTCTCGGTGGGTTTTCAACTGGGCGGCGAGGGCTACAGCGAAATCATCTTTTTTGAGGATCAGCGTGCACTCAAGGAATTCACCAGTGGTAATTTCGAGTTCGGCGCCGACGCGTCGGTTGTTGCTATCACGGCCGCCGCCGGCGCAAAAGCCAGTACGACGGGGTCATCAGCAGGCGCAAGCGGTGGCAAGCGCGATGCGACGACCGTGGGCAATTACAGCAGGGGCATGGCGACCTTCACCGTGGCCAAGGGCGGGCTGATGTACGAGGCAAGCATCAACGGCCAGAAATTCTCCTACAAAGCGTATTAGTCAGTGCTCCGGACGCACGCTCAGGGCCGTTGGCCGCAGGCAGATCGAGATCGGATCGGCTGCGCGAATTTCTGACCGCGCAACCGCGCAGAGATAATCCGACGCGCATCAGGTTTGGTCGGTTGCCACTGCCTTTGACGCGGCGCCCGGGCTCGATATTGCGATCTCGGGGCCGGGTTCAAAAAATCAGGCCGCACTACAGTCGGATCCTTGTGCATCGCAGGGCGGGAACGTCTCTCTGCGTTCCTCCTGGCTGGCCTGCGCGTTTGGCGCAACAAGATCCATGAAGGCGCCGCGATCGCATCTGTCATGCACGGCGGCTGCGGGCTCATCGACCCGGAACGAAAGACATTGCAAGCCTTCGACAACCCGTTCGGCCCGAGGTTGTCACCTATGTCTTAGGTAGGTACGGTCTGTAACCCATGTCTCAAGGTTGCACAAAGAGACATCTGGAGCGGGCGAAGGGAGTCGAACCCTCGTCTTTGGCTTGGGAAGCCAAGGTAATGGCCGTTATACGACGCCCG
>Ga0187780_10002865_pt1 | contig 12960 bp, 13 predicted proteins | sample 1015_Q2_SP10_20__FD_132429 | JGI IMG/M metagenome (GOLD analysis project Ga0187780, IMG submission 132429) | Tropical peat soil microbial communities from peatlands in Department of Meta, Colombia - 1015_Q2_SP10_20_MG | ecosystem: Environmental > Terrestrial > Soil > Wetlands > Peat | place...
CGAAGCCCGGCTCCTTGGACAAATATTTCCGCGGCACCAATCCAACGGGCGCAAGCATGGCCGAGCTCTTCGGCGGGCTGGAACCGATCCGACCCGAGTACCGCGATCGCGACGCACGGCTCGGACGCCTGGACGCGCAGGGCCTCGAAGCCTGCTTTCTCTTCCCCACCCTCGGTGTGGGAATTGAGCACCCCATGCGACACGACGCCGAGATCACCCACGCGACCCTCCACGCCTTCAATCAGTGGCTGGATGAGGACTGGGGGTTCGCCTACAAGGACCGCCTGTTCGCCGCTCCAATGATCTCGCTCATGGATCCCGAGAGGGCAGTCGCCGAGCTCGAGTGGTGTCTGACACATCGAGCGACGCTCGTGCACGTGCGGCCCGCTCCCGTGCCCGGAAGCCCCACGAGCCACTCCCTCGGACACCGCATGTTCGACCCCTTCTGGGCCCGGGTCCACGAGGCCGGCATCACCGTGGCATTCCATGCGGGCGACAGCGGGTATGGCAAATACACGAACGACTGGGAGCCTCGCGGCCAGATGGAAGCCTTCCGGGGAAACGCCTTCGGAACCGTGACCCAGGCCGATCGCGCCATCTACGACACCATGGCGGCGCTGATCATCCATGGCGTCTTCCACCGCTTCCCCCGCGTGCGCGTGTGCAGCATTGAGAACGGATCGGAGTGGGTCGCTCCGCTCCTCAAGAAACTCAAGAAGGCCTTCGGTCAGATGCCCAAGGAGTTCTCTGAGCCGCCGATCGATACCTTCCGGCGTCACATCTTTGTCGCCCCGTACTATGAAGACGACATCCGGGGCTTGGCGGACCTGATCGGAGTCAACAACGTGCTCCTCGGCTCCGACTGGCCCCACGCCGAGGGGCTGGCGGACCCGGTGGCGTTCGTAGACGACCTTGAGGACTTTCGGGACGATGAGATTCGTCAGATCATGCGCGAGAACGCAGCGCGCTTGGTCCAAGCCGTCCGCGGCGCCACTGCATAGAACCGATTCCATCCCGAGACAAGGAGAACTCCATGCCGATCAAGCCTGGTGACAAGATCCCGAGCCTGACGCTCAAGCTCGCGACCGCCGACGGACCGAAAGACGTCAGCACGGAAGAGCTCTTCGGCAAGGGCAAAGTCGTGCTGTTTGCATTGCCAGGTGCCTTCACCCCGACCTGTTCCGCGAAGCACCTGCCCGGTTTCGTGGAGAAGGCCGACCAGATCCGCGCCAAGGGCGTGGACTCCATCGTCTGTCTCTCGGTGAACGACGCCTTCGTGATGGGCGCGTGGGGCAAGGATCAGAAGGTTGGCGACAAGGTCAAGATGGTCGCGGATGGCGGCGCCGACTTCACGAGGGCGGTGGGCCTCGATTTCGATGGATCCAAGTTCGGGATGGGGATTCGATCCCAGCGCTACGCAGCCATCATCGACCGTGGCGTCCTGAAGGAACTCTTCGTCGAGCAGCCCATGAAGTTCGAGGTGAGTGCCGCCGACGCGGTGCTGAAGCATCTCTAGCGCTTGTGGCGCCACACTGCGCGCTTCGGCCTCGCTGTGGCCGCGGGCTGCGGGCTGGTCGCCTGCAAGACCCCGTACCACAAGGAAGGCGCCACATCCGAGGACTTCGAGCGCGACAAGTACGCCTGCTACGCCGAAGGGAAGGCCGGAACCTGGGGTTATGGATTCCCCCGGGACCCGAACCTTTTTGAGAAGTGCATGGAGTCGCGCGGCTGGACCCGTACGGCGGATCAGTCGGCAAATCAAGGCAACGAGGCGCACTAGCAGGGGCCGGACGAGGCCAAGAAGCGACGGGCGAGTGCGAGCCGCCTCGTGCCTGCGGTCCCGGATTCCGGGCGGCGGGTGCATTGCGGCCGCGCGGCCCGGCAATCTCTTTCTATTTTGGGCAGATCGGATACCTTGTTCATCTAAAATCGGAACCTTGAAGAGGGAGGACTCCTCCCATGCGAAGCCGACTCGCACTGTGCCTTGTGGCGCTCAGCTTTCTTTTTGAAGCGGGGAGCGGTTGCCAAGGCGACGCGATCGAGATCGTGAGCCCGTCTGCCGGGGCCGAGATCAGAGAAAACACGGTTCCCGTCCAGATCAACATCCAGCCCGAAGCGGTGCAACCAGGAAGCATGGTCGCGACGCTGAACGGCGTCCCGCTCCCTCTCTCGGGCGGCCCCCGTTCGTTCACGGCAGTCGTGAACGCAGACTTTCCCCTGCGCGAGGAAAATCTACTTTCGGTCGGGGCGCTCTATACCAATGGCGTCGGAATTCGCATCGAACAGAGCTTCCGCTACGCACCCCCCGAAAAACCTTAGATCCCCAGACGAATCGACACCATCTGCGCATTGCGACAGGGAGCGTGGGGCGTCTTTTCGATCTCCGCCCCGAAGAAATGAGAACCGTCTCCCGCGAACCGAGCGCTCGTCCTTGTGCCCCCTCGCAGCGGACGGGCTCGCCACTTGTGGAAGGAGCGTAGTGGACCTGGACCGGATCATGACGAGGCTCAACCCTCTGGTGGCCCTCGTGCTGCGCTCGCCCCTCCACTACCCGCTTAGCCTCTGGCTCGCACTGCTCACGGTGACGGGTCGCCGCTCTGGACGACGCTACGCGATTCCTGTGGGCTATCAGTGGCGAAAGGACGGCATTCTCGTCTTGGTCTCCAAGGCAGGTCGCAAGCGCTGGTGGCGAAACTACCTGGATCCAGGCCCGGCGGAGTTGCGTGTACGGGGCGAGACCGTCCACGGCGAGGCCCGCTGTGTGCCCCCTGGCTCCGAGAGATTTCGAGAGGCGTTTGACGGCCTCTTCCAGCGGCAACCCTGGCTCGGCCGACAGTTCGGTATCTCCTATGACCGGCGCGTAGGATTGACTCCAGAGCAACAGCGGGAGATCGGCCAAGACGCCGTGATGGTGGAGATCAAGCTGGCTTCGGCCAGGGAGCGCCAGAGATTGCTCCCGCGGAGTGCGGTCGCGCCGTAAGGGTCTCCGCTCGCCGCAGGGCTTCCCGAAATCCCTGACGATCGGGAGGTTGTCGCGTCGAGAAAATGAGGGGCGAGGACCCAAGGCTTAGACACGCGCCGGGTTCACCCTTTTGCTTCGCGAAAAACCGCCGAGAGCCAGCGCTCACGCCGTCTAGTGCCTTGCCTCTTCAAACAAACGCTCGAGTTTCGGCGAGGGGGCATCGGAGTCCAGCGTCGCCTCGGGATCGCGCGCCAGCGCCTCACGGAAGCGCGCGACAGCTGCGTCGTCGTGATGCGACGCCGCTTGCGCCATGCCCGCAACCACCGCCGCTCGTGCGAACACCTGTCGCGCCGCGCGATCGTCGGGGAGCGGTTCCACGAGTTGTTGCGCGGTATTCGCTCGTGTGAGAGCCCCTTCAAAATCGGCCGCCGCGTAGCGTTCCTCGGCGCGCTCCAGTTCCCCCCGCGCACGGGCCAGGAGCTCCGGCGAATACGAGAAGCCCGGTTTCGGCGGCCGGGCGAGCGCAACGTGGTGCGGGGGCGATTCCTCGTCGCTTGTGGCTTTCGAACCGGTCGCCTCCGAGCTCCGGGACGCAGCCGGAGCCTCCGATGGGAAACTCACACCGGGAAACTCATCGGGGGAAGGACGGGCAAAAACCTCGCCCGAAGGGGTCGGGGGAGGCGCGCCCACGGGAGGAGGAACAGGGGCCGGGAGCGCGTCCGGCGGCGGCACACGAAGCCGGGTGTTCACTCGGATGAGGTTGGGATCAGAGATCCCGTTCCAGCTCGCAAGTGTCGCCGCCGAAACCCGGTATCGGGCGGCGATCTTCGAAAGGGTGTCTCCGGGTTTGACCTCGTAGACCTCAAAAGACGTCGAACTCGGAGGCGCCGTTCGCGGAGGCGGGGAATGCGACAGTGTCGGGGTCGGATGCTTGGGCTTGGGCGATGCGCAGGCTGCGAGGAGGAGCGTGCAGGCAAGCGCCCACCGCCCGCTCTTCCATTCGACCGCACTCCGGATTCGGGCCATTCCCACTCCTCAGCCCGGATTGAGAATAGTCCTTCAGCCCGGGATCCGCGCGGTGCAAGACCGGTGAAGAGACAATCCTCTCCGCCCCACCGGTCCCAGGCTCCTGACGGCCAGCGGATCCATCTAGTCTATTCCTGAGGGTGCCCTTGAGGGGCATAATTTCTCCAGTCTGTGCCGCCAACGAAGGCCCGACGCTTGCGTGACCTCATTTCTTTGGGCGGAATTGCAGGTGCAACTCGCCCGCAGTGCTCCATCGCAAGCTGCGACTTTGGCTCCACAAGCTCGAACGAAATCCTTCGGACAAGCGCAGGACGAGGACCACGTGCGCCCTCGCCGGCGAGAAGCGAGAGGTGTGCAAAACGCAGCCGAGGATGGGATGCGGGCTGGGAAGGCGACGGACGATTCAGCGGGATCGATCTTGGGCGCGCGTCCGCCTAAGAACCAGACTGTCCGCGTCTTTGGCGGAGGAACGCTTCGACTCGGTCCACCGCCGCGTCCATCTGACTTTGGGCACCGCTCAGGATTTGCTGGCTTCGCCCGGCGATGACCGCAGCATCTTCGCCCGCCATCGACTCAAGGACGTGCGAGAGAGCCACGATCGCGCTTTGCTGCTGCGTCAGGCCCGGTCGTGCGATCGTAGAGGGCGGAGCACTCCCGGAAGGGGGATCGATCGTCGGCGGGGTATCCCGCGATTGTGGCAAAAGGACGGAATGGAACGTCGAAGCCTGGTCTACCCGCGCTCCGAGTGAACCGAGGCTCCATTTGTCCTGCACGAATCGCAGAAGACTCGTGTGATCGAAGGGGGTGGAGCACACGCCGGATCCCAGCCAGGGAGAAACGAGTACGGCTGGCACCCGTACGCCGAGCCGATCAAAAGTGAATTCCTCCTGATGGTGGTCGGGCGGCACGGCCGCCGGCGGCTCTACATGGTCGTACAAGCCCCCGTGCTCATCGTACAGGACGATGAGGAGCGTCGTCTGCCAAAGGGCCTCGTTGGCGCGCAGCGCGTTGTATACGGTGGCGAGCAGGGCGTCGCCTTCGAACATGTCATGAGGGGGATGATCGTCGTTGGCATGGGGATCCAGGTAGCTGGGCTCAACCCACGCGAAAGCGGGAAACGCATCCGCAGGACCTGCGGCGTCCGCGAAGAAGGCCGTCATGGGACAATGTCGAGCCGCATTCGGAGGATCCCACTGGTGCACGAGGAGAAGCGAGAGGGGGACGTCGCCGAAGTACACCTTCCAGGGCAGGTTGCGCTCATTCAATCGATCAAACACGGTGGCTTGGTCGTACCAGTGAAGATCGAGACTCATGATGCCTGAGGGCATCTTGACCCGCCCCATCGAGGTCCCGCTCATCGCGAAGAGCCGATTCGGCCAGGTGGGTCCGGGGACGGAAGCGAACCACTGATCACAGACCATAAAGTAGCGTGCCAACTTGTGGAGGGCGGGCAGCGTGTCCAGCGCGTGGTACTTCATGATCTCGGCGCGTTCCGAAGGCGGCGAGCTCGGGTACGCGTGCGCATAGTCGAGGACGAAGCCGCTATTGCGGTCGGCAAGCTGCGCCAGCACGTCTTCGAGTTCGTGCTGGGGGTCGTTCACGAGCGTACGAGCGGCCCCAGGAACCTGAGGGTACGTCGTGGCTCCGTCGGAGTTTGTGCGAGGCGCGCCGCTCGGGATGCCGTCTAGGTTTGAGTGGATCGCTTGGCAGCAGCCCAAGAGGTGGTCAAAGGAGCGATTTTCGAACATCAGCACGACCACGTGCTGGATGGCGTCCGTCCCGTTCGGCATTGCGAAACCTCTCTGATCGAACCTGAAGCCGATGGCGCGGGCAGGTCCATTTCAGAACGAAGTCAGGACACCTTGACACGTTCCTCGCGCTGGAGCCAGCAGAGCGCTCGCTCTCTCGTCGGCGGAGGGGTTGCGCTTTTGGACGCCGCGGTCCCGCTCGACGCAAGGAATGCTTGGCCCCCTTTGATTGGGAGTGCGCCTGAAAGCCCAGTCGATCGATCGGCGGCGGTGACTTCGAGAGGAACCTCGGCTCGCGAGGGGAAGGAAGGCCATTTCTTGCGCGCGTTCGCGCCTCGCAAGCCCTTGCCCGGCTCGCGCGGTGGCTTGGCTTCGCTTGCTACGTAAGGTCTGCTCTAAGAAGTGTTCGCCACTGTGTTCTCAGGCACGCAGCCTGCGACCCGGCTGCGCCTGCGGAATGAGGGTTCCGTCATCGCGCTGAAGAGCGGCTCGCAGCCAACGCCAGCCCCGGACCAATCCGGGAGAGAGCCGAAATTCTGCGGCGCGCACGCGTCGCAACTCTGAGCCGCTGGACCGTGATGCCAGTCCCTCGAGGAGCTTGAGCGCCTCCTCGCGCTGGCCCGTCCGGGCAAGGAGTCGGACGAGATCGAGCACAGTCTGGAAGTGCCAGGGCTCGATCTGGCGTACGCGCCGCAGGAGATAGATGGCCTGCGGCTGGAGGTCACGCCGACGAAAGTGGTCGCGGGCTTCAAGCAGGGTTTGTGCAGCCTCACCCCGGCGTCCCTTCTCCCGCTGCAAATCAGCAGCTGCCTCCCACGCTGCGAGTTCGCGCGGCAGGTGACGCGTCGCCGTCCGGTAGACGGCGAGCGCCAGGTCCGGGCGGCCCGTGCTCGCGTGGGCACGCGCCGCGGTTCGGAAACTCACCCAGGCGTCGAAGTCCCGCCTGGTCTGCGCGAGGAGGGGCGCCACCTTCTCGTGGATCTCTCCGTTGTCTGGCTCCACCGCGAGTACCCTCCGGTAGAGCGCGACCGCGCGGCTGTAGCGCCGTCGGGCGGCAGCCTGGGCAGCCGCCGCGAGAACTCGCGTTCGGTCGTACGCTGGTCGTCTGGAAAAAAGCCCCATCCCACCCCCCGATTCCCGGCTATCCAGCCTATCGGAGTATGGAGGAGTCTCCGCCGTGATGTGGCGCACGTTTGTCCCAGACCTCACCGACCGCGCCACGCGCTCTTCCCCGAGCGGAATCGAAGGCCAACGAGGGGGCCCTCACGAGAGTGCAAGTCAAGGATCGCCCTGAGGCCCGCAATTCGACTCACCGGACGACGCCAGTCGAGTTGTCTGACGTGATTCTGTGTTCGATACGAAGCATCGGGCGCGCCGAACGATCTCCGCTGGATCCAGTCAGGCGACGCGTGACCGGAAAATCCTCACCGGAACCGGCCTTGCCCCTCAGGCCTCCGACGGGGGGAGGCACGCGGAATTGCCCGGTGTCTACAGGCGGAGGTGTATCCAATGAGCTCTCCGGCTTGTGACGGGGGTCACAGACGTGAGACGACTTTCGAGGGAGAATGACTACGATCGGTGGTGGGAGGGGATCAAGTCCTGGCATCTTCGAGCGAAGTCGACGCGAGAGGGCTCACTCGACGCACCGAGGAAGCACTGTCGCGGCGGGAAGACTCCGACTTGCCGTTGGATCCGATCCGGCCGGCGAGAGGCGTAGTCCTTGCGGTGATCACCGGCCTCTTCCTGTGGATAACCCTGATCGGCGTTGGATATTTTCTCCTATAGCGACCGAGGCCGACTGCGCGGTCGGTCGCGTCCCAATCCAACCGCAGGCTCCGCCCGGACCCTTTGAAGAATCCTGGGCCGGCGGGATGAGCTTGGGTGGCGATCCGTCGCGTGGGGCTGCATTCCCCCAGCCAAGAGCCCCATGCCTAACCCAACGCAGCTCCCCGGTCGGCGGGCGGTTCGCCCGCAAACCCTGAAACGCGCGCGAGGAGAAGGCCCTTCAACCCCCAAAGGGCCTTGGGACCGCTGCCTCCCGTTCATCTTTTCCCGTCGGGGTGTTCTGTTCGCCAGTCCCGAGCCCGTCGCTCGGCTTCAGCCAACTCGCTGCTCGTCAGTCTCGCCTCGAGTGCGGTGAGAACCGCGCGCGCCTCTTCGTCGCGTTCGGGAGCGCCAAGATCCAACCACTTGTGCGCTTCGATCCGGTCCTCCGACACGCCCTCACCTGCCATGTACATGATTCCGAGTCGGAACTGCGCAATCTTGTTTCCCTGTTCCGCGGCTCTTCGTGACCACTCGGCTGCCAGAATCAGGTTTCTCGCTACTCCATCACCGGTCCAGTACATTCTGCCCAACTCATTCTGCGCATCGTCATCCCCCTGCTCCGCCGCCCTGCGGTACCAGTTTGCGGCCTGCGCAGTGTTCCTCGGAACGCCCTCCCCGTTGGCGTACATGGTGGCGAGATTGTATTGGGCGGTTGCGTTCCCTTGCTCCGCTGCCCGCCGGAACCATCTCGCCGCCTCCGTCAGGTCCTTCGGTCTTCCCTCGCCGCGCAGGTACATGTCCGCGAGCGCCGCCTCGGCGTCGGCATTCCCAAGAACGGCCCGAATGTGAATTCGATCTGCCTTGCTGCAGGCAAGGACATACACGCATAGGCCGGCCAGCAAAAACGGCAGGGCCGCCCGTCGGCGGTTCGTCCTCCTTTCATAGCAACAAGACGGTAGGGCGTTCATTCAACACCGACGCGCTGCATCGGATGCAGAACCCTGGCGACTCCATGCAGCCAGGGTGCAAGAACAGACGACCAGACGGTGCGAGTCCTCGACCCATACGGGAAGGGGAATGGCTCTAGATCGTGTTCAAGCATGGCGGAGCGAATGTGGCTGCGACAGTCCGCTTGGTTTGTCTCTGGCGACCTCACACTCACGCACCAGCGAGTTTCGCTTGCGCGAGAGCATGCGTCTCTCTCCTGGTTTCGTCTGTGAGCATCCCCACAACCTACACGTTCGCGCAACCGCAAACGCGTTGCGCGTCAGGCTCCATTCGTCGGCAAGTTCGGTGCATCTTGCAAGTATAGACGTTTCGCCCATCGCAGCCGGTGAAGCCCGCGAGAGTTCGCGCGGCGCGACAGCGCTCTGTTGACGGTTCGCGACGAGGGGCCGGCTCGGCCTTGGACACAGGGGATCGCAGCACTCTGCACCGGTCCAAAGCCAGTTCGCCGGGCGCTCTTCATCGTCGCGGTGGCTTGAGCGGAAGGACCGTGGTCGTGAACGAGCCAAGCGTCCTGATCGCGGTCCGCGCTGGCTGTGCGCTCCAACCTCGTGGTCGTCTCGAGTGGGTCTCTCGCAGCGGAAGACAGGAAGGAAGGGTGATCTCCACCCATCGCACCCCTCGTTCGAAGCGTTCGCAACCCGTCTCTCGATCCCGATCACGGGGTGGGCACCCGTCACGACGGGACGGGCAGCGCTTCCACAGACCCTCTCCTTGCACCGCGAATCGGGATCGAGATCTCGCGGCGGGTCGGCACGCAGTCGGCAGGGGGGATTTCGCCGGGTACCGGACTTGAAATCCCGAGTCCTCTCAAAGTAGGGTAGACGGACGCAGCCAGGGACGGCGCTGCACTGACCGGCGATCGCTTTCCCCGATCGTGCTGGAGTCGCTGTGGACCTTGATGAGACACGATGGGCGATCGCCACGCCGCCGATTCAGCGACTCATGCGGCTCCGCAGGAAAGCGCGGAGATCGCAAAGGGTGTCGTTAGACTGTGCGGATTCGCGTGACGGGCGGTCTGCCGCGCGCCGCGCGCGCTAACCCAGATGCACACCCACGTTCACAACGAGCCCCTTTCGGACAAGTCTCTCATTGCCTGCCTGCACTGTGATCTGCTGCAGCGCCTGCCAAAGCTCCCACCCGGCGCCTCGGCACGCTGCATCCGCTGCGATAAGGAACTCTGGCGCCGGCGCGATGACAGCCTCGATCGGACGCTCGCGCTCTCACTCGCCGCTGCCGTGCTCTACGTCATCGCAAACTCCGTCCCCATGCTCGGCCTCTCTGCGGTCGGGCGCCAAGCCTTCACGACCGTCTTCGGGGGTGCCCAGCACCTTTGGACAAACGGCCGACAGATGGTCTCGGGGCTTGTACTCCTCACTGCTGTCGTTGCACCCGGACTCCAAATTGGCTTCATGCTGGCCATTGTGCTCGCGGCGCGTCGAAGTCAACCCGCGAGATGGGTCGGGATTCTCCTGCGCTATCACCCCACCACCTGCACCTGGAGCATGATCGAAGTCATGCTGCTTGGAGTGTTGGTGGCCCTCGTAAAAATCGCGGACTACGCGACGGTAATTCCGGGAGTAGCTCTGTTCGTCCTCGGTGTACTTGTCTTCCTCCTCGCAGGGATCCAAGCGAGCTTCGATCCTCGTGAGGTGTGGGACCGGGTCGAGTGGGCGGAGACAAGGGGCCGGCTGTCCGGGACGGTAGACGAAATCGCCGAGGCCACGCCGTGACGGCTGCCGTCACCGCCATGCAGCAAGGCCTGCAAAGCTGCGAAGCCTGCGGGCTGCTCTCGCGCCCCGCCCGCGGCGAGGAAGAAGGCCGCTGTCCGCGCTGCGACGAGGAGCTTAACTTCCGCAAGCCGGCGAGCCTCCAGCGCACCTGGGCCTACCTTGTGGCAGCGGCCATCTGTTACGTGCCGGCAAACCTGCTTCCGGTGCTCACCACGACTACGGCGGCCGGCTCCGATTCCGACACCATCCTGCAGGGCGTGGTGTTGCTTTGGTCCCCGACCGGGTGGCCGCTCTCGCTCATCGTCTTGGTCGCAAGCATCATGATCCCAAGCGCGAAGATCCTCGCGATGGGCTATCTGCTGATTACGGTGCAGAGAGGCTCGGCGCAGAGCAATGAGCAGCGCATCAGGCTGTATCGGGTGGTGCGCTTCATTGGACGCTGGTCGATGGTCGACGTCTTCGTCGATACGTTCACCGCAGCCCTCGTGCAGCTCCAGCCCCTGATGTCGGTAGAACCCGCCGCCGGTCTCTTTTTCTTCGCCGCGGTCGTGGTGCTCACCATGCTCGCGGTCGAAGCCTTCGATCCCCGCTTGATCTGGGATAGCGCAAGAGAGGTTCGATATGCCTGATCCGAACGCACCGCTTCCTCCCATCCCCGAGTCGAGGGCTGTCGGTCGGAGGCAGACGCGGCTCTCTCTCGTCTGGATCATCCCGATCGCGGCGGCGGTGGCCGGCGCCTGGATTGCGGTGACGCGGATCCTTGGCGAGGGGCCCCAGATCACCATCGTCTTCCGATCGGCCGAGGGGCTCGAAGCCGGCAAGACCAAGATCCACTACAACGGCGTCGACGTGGGAACCGTGAGCACGATCCGGCTTTCCGACGACCACCGCAGCGTCATCCTGACGGCACAGATGGCCCCGAAGACTCAAAGCTTCCTGGTCGACGACACACAGTTCTGGGTCGTGCGTCCGCGGATCTCGGGGGCCAGCGTGACCGGCCTTGGAACCCTCATCTCCGGCTCCTACATCGGCATGGAGATCGGCAAGTCGGGGGTAAGCAAGCGGGACTTTGTCGGTCTCGAAAATCCGCCCGTGGTGACCATCGATACCCCGGGTCGCTTCTTCGTACTCAAGACCCCGGACCTTGGGTCCCTGGACACCGGAACACCCATCTACTTTCGGCGGTTCCAGGTGGGTCAGGTGGCGTCCTATAAGCTTGAGCCCGACGGCAAGTCCTTCAACGTGGAGGTGTTCGTAAGCGCACCCTACGACCAGTATGTCACTCCCAACACGCGCTTCTGGCAGGCCAGCGGAATCGACGTGTCGCTCACGGCGAGCGGACTCACCGTGCAGACCCAGTCGATGCTCTCAATTCTCATCGGCGGCGTCGCCTTCGAGACACCCGCGGAGGGTCCGCTGCTTCCGGCCGCGGATGCGGAGACGCAATTCACCCTGTTCCCCAACCGGGCCGAAGCCTTCCGCTTGCCGGCCCGCAATCCACAGACCTACCTGGTCGTGTTCAAGGGGTCGGTCCGGGGGCTCGCCGTCGGGGCACCGGTGGAGTTCAAGGGCATCCCGATCGGCGAGGTGTCGGAGATGCGCGCGCAGTTCGACGCCAAGACCTACGAGTTCTCGGTGCCGGTCACGATTCGCGTGGATCCCTTGAGTCTGGGTGTGAAGTTCGTGGATATCAAAAATCCAAAGGAGTTCATCGAGGCTCACCGAAAGGTCGTGGACACGTTGGTCGGACGGGGTCTCCGTGCCCAGCTTAAGAGCGGGAGCCTCTTGACCGGAGCCCTCTACGTGTCCCTGGACTTTGTTCCCTCGGCTCCGCCCGTCTCACTCGACTGGTCGCAGACTCCGGTCCAGTTCCCGACCGTTCCCGGCGAGGTGGAGGCGATCGAAGCAAACGTCACCAGCATCATCAAGAAGCTCGATCAGGTGCCGTTCAAGGGAATAGGCGATGACCTCCGCAAAGCGATCGGCGAGCTCGACCAGACCCTCATCAGCGCCCGCGTCACGCTCGACAACGCCGACAAATTGATCGAGCCGAGCTCCCCGCTCGACCAGCAGCTCGGGAACACCCTCCAAGAGGTTTCCCGCGCAGCCCGAGGGCTGCGCGTACTCGCGGACTACCTCGAGCGCCATCCCGAAGCGCTCCTCCGCGGCAAGTCAGGGGAGGCGAAGTGATGCCGGGCCGGTTGGGGCTTCTGCTCTTGTTGTCGCTGGGGGCAAGCTTCGCCTCTGCGTGCGGGACGACCGCGCCCTCGCGCTTCTATACCCTCGACTCGACCGCGACCGCGGATGGCGCGTCTCCCACCCGTTGCGCCGTGATCGTCGGGCCCGCATCGATCCCGGCTTCCGTGGATCGGCCAGAGTTCGTGGTCCAGGTCGCGCCCAACCGTGTGGAGATCGAGGAGTTCAACCGCTGGGCTGCGCCCCTCGGCGACAGCATTGCAAGCGTCGTGGCGGGGGACCTCGCCATGCTGCTCGGGACGCCGGACGTGGCAACCGGAACTCTCGCAAACTTCAATGCCGACTATCGGGTGACCCTCAACGTGCAGCGCTTTGAGTCGGTTCGTGCGGTGGCGGTCACGGTCGACGTCGTTTGGGCCATACAGAAGGCCGCGGGGGGCCCCGCGCGCTCCGGCCGAACCATCGCCCATGAGGCCGTCCAAGGCGACGGCTTTGATGCGCTCGCCGCAGGACACAGTCGTGC
>Ga0187780_10002866_pt1 | contig 12960 bp, 15 predicted proteins | sample 1015_Q2_SP10_20__FD_132429 | JGI IMG/M metagenome (GOLD analysis project Ga0187780, IMG submission 132429) | Tropical peat soil microbial communities from peatlands in Department of Meta, Colombia - 1015_Q2_SP10_20_MG | ecosystem: Environmental > Terrestrial > Soil > Wetlands > Peat | place...
AATATCCCGCTGAGATTTACCGTGTTTCGTTCAAAATGACTGATGACACCAAGAGCCGTACCGATGTTCCCCGTTAGTGCGCTGATATTCTAGGTATCCTGCCTAATGTTCTAACTGGTCTGAAGAAGAGAAAGGCTACTCCTGCTGTCGAGATGACCGCCCCAATAACAAGCGTCGATATAATTCCGAACTGCGTTCCTAGAATCCCTCCGACGAAATAACCGATAGGAATGGCTCCTCGAATTATCACACGAACTGTCGCGTTCATTCGTCCCTGTATTTCGTCCGGGGTTATTGCTTGTCTAAGACTGACTTGGTTGATGTTGTAGATCGGAATCCAGACGTTTGAGAGCATCAAGAATATTGCAACTAGCGGTACCGCTGCACCGTACACGGCGAGAGGCACCAATGCTAACCATGCCCCTTGGACGATTATTGAAACGGCTAATGCTAGACCTAACCCAAGAATATCTGCCACTCTTGAAGCAATTAGCGCACCAAGGAGAAATCCTACTGCGGCTACGCTGAAGATGATGCCCACGTTACTAATGGAGAGATTTAGTTGGTCGTACATGAAGAGATAGACAACTGCGAAATAGACTCCGGAACCGAAATTGAGTATAGCAGTGCAGGCAGTTATGCTGCGCAGGACGTGGTTGTTGAAAACAATTCTAGCCCCTTCTTTCAATTCTCTTGCGAAGTTATGTTCGATGGAATGAAAAGGTGCTTCAGGGGTGCTTATGGAGAAGAGCAGAAGCGCGGAGCAGAAGAAGCCGCATGCTTCTGCTGCAAAAGCTTTGGCCGCTCCAATAGCTCCCCCTCCCAGTAGCTCAATCAGATACCCCGCGAGAGAGGGCCCCACCAATTGGGCTCCTGACTGAGTTGTCTGAAGCTTGGAGTTGCCTTCAATTAGATTCTCTCGTTCGATGAGTGAAGGCAGATATGATTGGTTAGCGACATCGAAGAATACAGTGAAAATGCCCAGTAGAAATGCGACAACATACAGTTGATCAAGGCTTAGGATGTGGAAAGCGAGACCTATTGGAACCCATGCCAGAGTGAACATACGTCCGAAATTCGCGGTTATCATAATGGGTCGACGGCGCCATCTATCAGCCCAGACTCCGACAAACATTCCAAGGACGGGTACAGGGAGCATTTGAAGACCAAGCAGAATTCCCATCTCCATAGGGCCCACATTGAAGAGAAACTTTGCCAACGCGGGCATTGCTAGGTTAGTGAACTCGCCACCAACCGCTTCGATCGTCTGGCTGCTCCAGAGGCGCATGAAGGCCTTATGGTGCCAAAGGCGCCCGGAGGAGATTAGCCTCAAATCTCAGACGACCGCCTTTCCATGGGGCAACCTCATCACACAACAGTTAGATTGTTAATACGCTTGAGTCATCTGGTTAAATGAGTTCGCAACGGGGTTCGAAGTATTTACCGTCGCAGCACAAGAACTGTCGACATTACCAGAAACTGAGGTAACCATGCGGTAAGTGTGGGCTGAAATCGAACAAATCAGACTTCGAAGCTAAGACCGACAGAAGATTCTGCTATGTCCAGATGTTTAACGGTCGCTTTCAAGCGGTTTCAAAATACGCTTCGCCGTCGTCAACTCCAACCTAAAGAGGGGCACAATTCCCATGATGAGCAGCGAGGCAAGCATGACCCATCCGAAGATTTGTACTGTGAGGTCAGCTGAAGTGAGCACGATCGAATTCAAGTAGGCAAGGATGAGGCATGATGCGCCAGCCCCCGCAAAACCCATAAGCAGAACGACGAACACTGGTTCCATCTTCAAAGATTGTCAACCGGTTCAATAGTTACTATCGCTTTATGATCCTTGCTCAATTATGGTTTGTTGTCATTACTTTGCGGGGAAGGTAACGATCGCGTTATCATTTTGATTGAGGTCAACGAAGAATGATTGCTGCTGATTGCACTTGCGACATATTACCAGATTCGAACCTGCAATCTTCAGATCGTCTGCCCCACATTTCATACAAGCCACCCGCACGGCCAACCATTGACGTTCACGGATAGGCACTTCGGATGACATAGAATTTCCCCATCGTTCTTACAGAACACTACGATCTGCGCAGCGTTTAGCCCGTGTGTCACTGTCAGGGTTTGAAGATGGTTACAATGTTCTGATGTCATGGTTAAGCTACATGAAAGTCGTGTCACCCGTGACATTAGTCAAGCCGTCAGTTGCTGAAGTAAGCGGTGAGGTTTACGCAGAGAAGCCTCAATATAGCGAACATCGGGATCACCTTGAACTGACACTAGAACGGATGACACGGAAATCTATGTACGTTCTCCGTCTCCTGTGCGAAGGCGGAAACCGATCTTCAATGATGACGTCCCACGTCAGTCAGATGGAGTTAGCAAGAAAACTTCACGTAACAAGGCAAGCTCTGAGTGTCCATCTGAAACGATTATCTGAATCCAGCCTCGTCCAGGTCGGAAGAGGGTTCGTGAATGTGACTGAGGACGGGCTACGCGCAGCAGGTTACCATCGTAATCCTGCAATTTTGATCGTGCGATTCGCACCACAAAAACAATTGGAAGCCATTGAGAAGATGCGGAAGATACCCTCTGTGGAAGCTTTCCGCGTAGCCGGAGATGCTGATTTCGCGATATTCACTGAACAAGAAGATTTGGATCGAACACTTGGCCAACTCTACACCATCGAAGGAATCGCGGACGTAAAGACACTGATCGCGACTGAGGTACTCAAGCGCCTAAACTATTAGTCAACATCTACAATACTACGCGTGACTCGCGAGGCCCTCTGGCCTATTTTGAGTTAAATCTTAATCTCCGGTGTGACCGCTGTTGCCTTGTCCCATCTGCAATCGTCCCGTACTGTGAAGCTACGTTACCCTTGCGTTTATCAAGTCTTCTATTTGCTATCAACGTCGATTTCTCATTAATGTTAAGGGCTATTTTGGCAGGCGCAAGTATGCTAACCTTAACGTAATGCTGACACTAACCTAGACATCTTATTTACAAGATTTGCCATTATTCTAGGTAAGAAACATAAGAGGAATAGAACATGTGCGACCACTGTGATGTTCTCACTCGCGTCCTTACTCAGTTATGTGGAGCCAAAGTAGCGCAAGTAATTATGAAACGAGCTATAGCTGAACTTCATGGCCATGAAGTCCCCGTTCGAAGCGATATGAGAACAGTCGTTATCGCGAGTACCGTGCAGTAGTTTTCCGACCGAGGGGTTGGCTGCCTGTTTGACTCAAAATGGAGGTGGCTGACCTGAAGGCCGAGACCGTTAGAGTCGCTGACTCGTATCGTGGGATTAGAGAAATCTCAAAACAGCTCGATCCAACCAATATCAAGATTCTCACGACCATGGCGAAGCTCGGCCCCCGAAATCTGTTGGATGTAGCGAGACATTGTGGAATACCGTTCACCACGGTGTACCACCGCATCGCCCGGATTGAATCCAGATCGAAGCAGGTTGCAATTGTAATTCCTAACGTTTCCAGGATCGGCATTGTTAGGCTAGTTGTTCTGGTGAGTGCGACTGCAGGCAAAGAGCAAGAGGTCACTGAAGCGCTGAAGCTTCCTAATCTCTGGAGGGCGATTGAACGGTGTGAAGGAGCTTTCACCCACCACAGTGTCCAGATAGTTCCTCGAGCGCTTCTCAAACAGTTCAAGGAGTTTGTGGCAAAGATGGGTGAGATGAACTTGGTTAAGAATTATCGGATCATGCCTACGGGTGATTCTGTCTCGAACTTTCCTGATTACTCGAGTTACAACACTAGAACCGCTGAATGGAGTTTCGACTGGAATGAGTGGATGAACGAACTCACTGACGGGGCACCGTCGAAGCGAAGCATTTCTGACCCTGAAGCTCCAGATGTTCAGGTCGATAAACTTGACCTGCAGATTATAGAGGAGCTTGAAAAGAATGCTCGAGTAAACTTCACGGATATTGCACGAGCCGTAAACATCTCCGCCCAGGCAGTGAAATGTCGCTATGACTCTAAACTAGCGCCTTCTGGATTAGTTAGCGGGATCCATTTTGACGTTCTTCCATACCCGGTTGAGACAGCAGCATGGCATGACGTAATGCTTCAATTTACAAGCGCTGAGACAATGAACAAGTTCTTCACTCTTGTTGAAAAGCTGTTCTTTGTTGACGTAGTTTCGAAGGTTTTACGACAGAATTCATTATTCATTCGAACACGGACGGTACACTGTCAAGTCGCACGAATGTTCGACTTCTTCTCACAAATGGCTAGGGATGGCCTCATAGAATCGTACTCAGCTGTAAGGCTGCATATGGGAAGTAGAGAGATGCAAACGATCTCCTCAGAACTTTTTGATGACAACACGAAAGAATGGGGATGGAATATGGAAGATTACATTGCGCGACTCCGAGTGCTGCGAAACGAAATTCAGTCACAGCGTGCATGACAACGGTCGCGCATTCACCAGTTCATAAATTTGCATCTAGATCGAAGTGGGCCATTGCCTGTGCGACGATTGCACTGGACACATTGACGGATATGACATGCTCGTGAGCAACTGAACAGATCTAGAGGGAGAGAGATTTCCTGTCTTAGTAAAGATCTCTGCTTGTGCAAAGGTTCTCACGAAACCGTATTTCGCGAGAAATTTCATTGAATCAACGATCACCATGCTCGGTTGATTAGCCAGATTAGCCAAGTCCTTGACCGAATAATACTTGCCGATTTGCATCATTGACCAAATATCTTCAATCCAATTCTGATTCATACTTCATCATATTTCACTTATTGTACGTCAACGGAGTAAGTGTCGTGTTACTATTCCCGGGAATGTCGCAGGACAGCGCGCAATACAGAATATTCCAATAAGTCTTCTAGGATAATGTTCCAACTTGCCCCGTGGCGAAATTCTAGTCCGGATACTCGACTAGAATTGCTGATGCTGCGGGTACAATCATCCGTTTGCCTTCCGATTCAACAATTGCCGCGTCGAACGACTCATAATCGGCGAAGACACCCACGATAGGTCGATCATTTATGATCACTCTAACGGATCTTCCGATCGAGAAGTCGCGTTTGCGAAGAAGTTCAGGCAACTGATTAGAATCTGACTCTGCAAGCGACAGGAGCTCTTCTAGTTCCAGAAGAACATTGCAAATTAGCTTTGCAGTATCGACTGGTCCACGGTTAAGATCCTTTAGCGTCGTGGCATCGGCATCCACGTGCTGCAACTCGCAGGATTCGAAGTTGGCGTTAATCCCCAAGCCTAGCAGGACATACTCCTGGGAGTTCCCTTGTTGACGGCCTTCCGCAATTAACCCTGCGACCTTGGATCCCTCAACCACGACATCATTGGGCCATCGGACTCTGCCGTCTATCTGAAGATAATCGTGTATACTTGTTGCGACTGCGAGCGCTCCGATGAGCGGAATTGATTCGATTAGCACTGGCGGGAGTAACCGTAGAATGAGAGTCATCCATACTCCGCCTCGGGGAGAGATCCAATGCCGGCCGTGTCTGCCCTGTCCTCTAGTTTGAGTCGTTGAAATAATCAAGGACCCGTGGGGGGCGTTCTGGGAGGCCAAGTTCCGTGCGACGTCATTTGTAGATGTACATTCATCTAACCAAATGATGTTTCTCCCAAGCTGCTTTGTCTCTAGTCTTCTCAATATCGATTCGAACGTATATTCAGATGTTGAGTCAGCTTTCCGCATCCCAGCTAGACACAGAATCTTAGCATGCGCACTCAAATTTATGCCTCGCACGAAGACGTGGATGTATCGATTTCGTCTAGAAATTCGTGCGTCAATTTGAGACACTGCGCAGGAACATTCTCAGTGACATTGGACTTAATCTCTGAATCATGTTAGAGGCTTTCATTAGAGGAAGATCGAATTGCAGTCTCAGGGTGGCGTATCAGTGTTGGAAACTGCCCCGGCTAGGATACAAACAGGTATTCCAGGCTTTGACGAGATAATCGGCGGGGGATTTCCTCCCGAACGTGTCGTGCTCATCCTAGGAGAGCCAGGCGCGGGCAAGACCATCCTCTGTTCTCAATTCCTCTACAATGGTGCGGTCAAATACGGACAGGGCGGGCTCCTCGTGAGCATGGAGGAGAGTCGAGCACATTACTTTCGCGAAATGGCCCAGTTTGGCTGGGATTTTCCTGCACTCGAGAAGGCTGGCAAATTCACTTTCGTGGATGCCTCGCCAATTCGCACCATACCCGACGAAGTCAAGGTTGGAAACTTGACAGTTGGGCGACATGACTTTTCAATGATAAGCTTGCTAGAAGTCGTTCGGAATGGTGCTAGGAGGATCAACGCAAAACGAATAGTACTTGACCCCATCTCGTTGCTCCTCGCACAGTACCCAGATGATGCACAACGACGCAAAGCCCTATTGGATGTCGTGGAAGCTATGGCTGAAACCGGCGCAACGTGCATACTATCAGCTGAACTTCATCGTGTGGGAATCAGAGGACGCGTATTGCAAATCGAAGAATACTTGGCGCACGGCGTTATCCTTATGCAGACAATAGCTACAGGACGAACTATGGAACGGACAATCCAAGTAGAGAAGATGCGAGAGACACAGATTGACCGTCAGCCAAGACCCTATCGAATCACCGGAACGGGAATCGAAGTCTATCCAAGGGAGAGCGTTATCTAGACCGAGAACTACGAGTTAGCCTTAGCTCGCGCTGCTGCTATTTCTTGCGTTTCGTCTTGGCACCTTTGTTATCTTTCTCGTTTGCCTCTTCCGTCGGCAATGATGTCTCAGGCTCTAATGGAGCCGGGGGAGGCGTCGTCACCATCGTCCAGCCGATCCATCCAGAAATTACTAAGACGAGGAGAACGAATAGGAGCACTGGGACTCCGACTGCCAAATCATGCCATCCTACCGGGAGGCTGATCCATGGAGCGAAGAACGCTACGAGGTATACAATGGCAACTATGATCGAGACAAGGAAAATAACAAGTCCGTATCCTTGATCTTTGCTCAAGGCATTCACAAACGATCGCTAAATCTCGGTATCGCATATAAGCTTTAACAGATTTATTCTTAAAAAATCACATTTGCTTGTAACCGGGCCTCTTGCTCATCAATTCAGGTAGCTTCAACGACGTCCTCGGATATCCCTTGGTTAGCTCCATTATCTCCTTCTCCAATTCGGTGAGTGTAACTACGTACTTGGCACCGTCGAGGCGACGGCGAACCGAATATGACCTTGTACTCATTTCTCTCTGTCCGATTATCACTATGTACGGTATCCAGTTCCGTTCTGCGTCTCGAACTCGTTTATCGAGGCTCTCGTCGCGGTCGTCGATATCAGTCCTGATGACCGCATCGGTGAGCTCCTTTTGTACAGTCTTCGCGAATTCAAGCAGATCTGGTTTTAGAGGGATTAATCGTACTTGAGTTGGGGAGAGCCATAGGGGTAATGACGGCTTGACCCCTCTTGCCTCGAGAAGAGCACACTTATCGAGTACTGTGAAGAGATAGCGCTCAATTGATCCGATGACTGCAGTATGGATGATTATCGGAAAAATTTTCTCACCGTTACCGTCGACAAAGGTGATGTCGAAACGTTTTGCGTTACCAATATCGATCTGGAATGTTGCAATTTCACGTGGTCTTTCCAATTCGTCTATAATATGGTATTCAATGTTCAATACCCAATAGTAAACGCCTTCAGGTACGAAGTTAAGGAGGACCGCTTTCTTTTCTCGTCGCACTAACTCCATGACATAGTCCTTATTCGCGTTCAAGAAGCTCTCAGTAATGTTGTAGACGGAGACGTAATCGCGATTGAGTTTCCCTATCTCTTCATATATCTTATTGTGAAGCCTCAACGTAACTTCCTTCGACTCATCCAGACTCTTACAATAGACATGGCAGTCAGGCATGTGCAGCTTTCTCAATCGAAACGCAAGTAGAAGTTCACCGCTCTGCTCCAAGCGGTACGAATCTGCTACCTCGAAGGTTCCAAACGGTAAGTGACGGTAGCTAAGCGACCAATTCCGCACCGCCGCGAATTGTTGATGACACGCTGCATAGCGCATGACGAAACTCTTGTTCTCCGCTTCAATCCTGTAAAGTCTTGATCCGAAAAGGTCCGCGTGTTCCTTAACAGCGGGGACTGAGAGGTCGAACAGATTCGTCCCCTTCACTTGTAGAATCGGCAAACCCAGGGAGGTGATGGCATCCCAAGAGTATTCGCTTATGAGATCGAACAGCATTACTCCTTCAGGACTATAACGCATATGGCCTTGGTCAGAGAAGTTCTCCCATTCGATCCCGAACTTCTTGCAGTATTCCAAGAAGCGAGGCTCGCCGCCAGTAAGGCCTTTCTTCAACGCCTCTTTCTCAACTAATATCCGAAATTCCTCTTCCCCAGCTTTGAATTGATATTCTGTGGGATCGCAGAGGCTGCCATCTAGAGCGAGCACCTTATAGTATGTCTTGATCGGCGGAGATTCAGGTTTAGCTTGACCGGGCCGGATAGTTCTTGAAAGTTCCGAAAGGGGGTGTCCTAGACAGTGGAGTTGAAAACTTTTGTAGTACCCAAAAGGACTCCTGTAAACGGCAAAGCCGTCCGCCCGCAAATCTTCTGAAACACCCCGAAGGATCTTAATGGCCGGATCACGCGAAGCCAAACTGCTAGACAAGTGGGCGTATGGATATACGAGAATGCACTCTGCGTGAACAGATCGCGCCACTTCAGCAACGGATCTAGATACGTCACGCACTACTTGCTGAGGGTCTGACTCATCCTCTTTCTCAACAGTACAAAACGCGACGAGCACGTTCTGAAATTCTCCATGGTCGTTCTTTTCGAGTGGCTCAGGATTATTCACGGCTTCTTCACGCGTAGTGTATTCAAAATGCTCACAGTGGAGCAAGAGAAGTCTCATTAGAGAATCAGTTTCCTTCGGTAAATCATGCTGAGTATCGCCATTTGTCTATCTGCCGATCTTTGCGCGTCAACTTCTTGAACTCCTTATAGTGCGCCTTACAAAGGTAGGCTCTCCGAGCATTTCCAATATTCAACCCAGTGTGCGCCACTTTATCGATTGAGATCGAGCGAATCGCCGTGCCACTGCAACCAACTATGCTGCAAGACTGTCCTTTGTCGACTCGGCCCATGGGAATCTTGTCATCATGGTAAACGCTCCCTGAAAAACTTGGTTTCTAACATTCGGTATATTAGTAACATCAAGCCCAAGACGAGGAGTCGCTGAGTACACTTGAGGCCTCACTCTTCAATTAAAATCAAATCACGTCGCGCTAAGCTCATAATCTTAGCCTCGGTACTCATCGTTATTGTACTTGCAGCAGTGTACGCATACTACCAAATTCAACAGCAGGAAATCATCCAGTTTCTCACTCAATATCATGCATACAGTCCGAATTTCAAATATGAACCACTCATTGTGCTCGACGTTGACTCACTTTCGAAAAGTGCGGGCAACGTGACCGTTCAGAACCTACAAATTAGTTACACATTCAATGGACCCGATGAATATGATGACGTACCATACCTTAAGCTCATTTACATTTCCGGACCTGCATGTAACGTCGCACAATCCCCATCAGCAACGAATTGTCGCGAAATGCTCGTAATAATCCCCGTGAATAATCTCGCAAATGGGAGTTCACTCACTCAGATTCATGCCCTCTACGCGGGTCCACTCAATTACTTTGGATTCGATCTGCAGACAGACACAGGAGTACACATTGCCTGGCAGCTCTACCTATTCTTAGCGACCTACGTAGGGGCCCAGGATGGATTACAAGCCTAGTGGAATTCAGAGTAAACTGCCCAATTCTTTTCAACGGACTTGCCCGAGTCTTCTGTGACGTACGAAGAGCAAGATTAACGGCATAATGAGGACCAATGGTAGCATGTACGGTCCGCTGACGACCTCAGGGACTTGAATGCTGACGAACATGAGTTCAGCATGCTCGGCTAGGGTCACGAGAGACATTTGATGGCCTGATGAATCAATAACCGTAACGTCAAAACCTATCGCAGGATTCTGATCCAAGGGTACTGATAATACATACGGATGGATCGGAAGTGAAAACTCCCAAACCCTATGGTTCAAACTCGAATGAGGAGTTGCAGAAAACGTAGTCGCCGCTTCCGAAGCTGAGCTAATCACGTTAGGATCCTTTCCTGGACAACGGCAGTACACACCAACGTTCACCGTTCTGGTCTCGTTTGTGTTTAGCGCGAATAGCGTGTAGATTTGAGTTTGATTAGTGGGATTTAGGATCGCTCCGTAATAGAACGCGAACAGGACCGCACCCCAACTGGTATCGCCGTTGGCATTGATGTATGTGCCTCCGTCGTCAGAGGGGACATCCACTATGCCGTAGAGGTTGTTGATGTCATGTATCATCCTAACATATGCCGAGATATTCTTGCTTGGCGCTGATTCCCCTGTCGTCAAAGTGTATTCTATTGTGTTAATCCATTCAGACTGGTGCCACTGTCCATCAATCACCGGTCTTATAGCGGTAGTGCCCACTGTGACATCAGTAGTCACACCATTGACTTGAGTGACAATAAGCAAAAGCAGCAGAGCAGCTATAGCTATGCTTGCAGAGTATAATCGAGCAGGGTGCAAGTAGACTCATCAACGAGTAAGCAACCCTGTGTTAATTGTCTTGTGTAGTGGATTGGACAGGCAGATCTACTTCGACAGTGACAAGTCCGCGATCCAGAAGAAACGATGTTAATTAGGATAACCGTCCTTGTCAGCGCGATTCACCTTGCTGGGAGCCATGCGTGCCAGATTTCAGGCGATGCTGATGCCGGTTGGAAGAACACTTGGAAGATGCGGCTTGAATCCTAATTTGCTGACTACCTTGAGCTTGATGGTAGCTGTCTGCGCAGGCATCTCCTATGCATTCCAATCGCCTATCGTAGGTGGATTCGCCCTATTGTGCTCCGGCTTGGTTGACATGCTCGACGGGGCTGTAGCGAGGGCTACAAAATCAGTCAGTCGATTCGGTGCAGTATATGATCACGTACTCGATCGATACGCGGAATTCTTCGCTATTGTCGGCATTGGATTGGGGGGTTTTGGTGACTGGGTCTGGATTGTTTTTTCCCTATTCGGAATGATCATGGCAAGCTTCACTCGGGCGAAGGCGGAATCAGTGGGGGGGCTAACACGTTGCACGGTCGGAATCGCGGAGAGACAGGAGAAACTGCTTATCCTTTTGATCGGCTCTTTCCTTCAACCGTTCGCTGCAGGGTCTTTGATGGTTGCCGTCGTAGTGGTGGGCATCCTATCACATGCAACCGTTGTTCAACGACTTCATTACACATACACTCAGACTAGAAGGAAAGACGCACATGTTTGATCTTGTTGGAATAGGCAACCCAGTATACGACTCTATTGTTACTCCATCCTCGAGAACAACGGGACGAGTCCTCTCCGGTTGCAGCACGAACGCATGCTTGGCCGCGAAGAGACTCGGACTTGAACGAGTAGGTATGATCGGCAAAATTGGACAAGACTATGCTGATCGTCTTCGTACCGATCTCAGGACTTACGGAATAGCTTCAAGCTTGAACACGGATAGTGTGACAGGGGGTTTCCACCTAGAGTACGACGACGGGGGAAATCGGACACTCGAAGTGTTGGGCGTAGCCCAGAAGATACGTCCAAACGATCTCCCGGACGCATTTCTCGAAGCACGGTTCATCCTGATCGGACCTATCCTAGGGGAAGTTGACCTGGACTTAATCGATTTCATCAGGACTTCTTCTGACGCGAAATTGTTTCTGGACCCACAAGGATTGGTCCGGCTTGTGGCAGATGATAGAAGAATTATTCACAAGTGTGAGGCAGATTCATTTGGCAAAATCTTGGACCTAGTAGATTTCGTAAAACCCAACGAACTAGAGAGCGTCACGATCACTGGTTCGAATGTTCCTGTGATGGCGTTAAAGCAACTTGAGGAAATGGGCAACGCTTTTCCAATTATCACGTTAGCAGAACGCGGATCGGTCTTAACGTATGATAAATCACAGTGGAGAATCCCAGCTTTTAGAACGAACGCAATAGATCCCACAGGAGCTGGTGATGTGTACGGAGGATCCTTCATCGTCGAGTATCTACGCACTTGCGACTACATAGAATCAGCACTGTTTGCTTCGGCTGCTTCATCATTAATGGTTGAGCAGGTGGGACCTGATTTTCAACTTCAGCTTGGGGAAGTAAAAAGGAGGAAGGAGATCATTCGGGCGGGGTTGGGGGAAGACGATTGACGGTTAGTATCTTCTCTCATCTTCAGATCTGACTTTCGTTAATCCAAAGTGCACAGCACAAGAGACACAGTAGAACTTGACAACTCTTTCGCGTGCGATGTACGTACCGTGCGACCGTAATTCCCGGGCCAACGATGGATCTACCAGAGATGTCCATCTCGTCTCACGTTTCGCCTTGTCTCTCGGGACCGGTCTCCCGCAATGCGAACATTGGATCATCACGCTGGCGCCTTTTCCACCTTTGCTACGTCCACGTGACTTTCTTTTCTTCGTCAAAGTATTTCCCAACTCGTTAGTGATGGTTACGTGCTTAAACGTTGTGTAATCGCTGCTACGACCATGTTCTCTCATCGCTTAATGTCGATGCTGTCTGATCTAGTATGACCTTGCGAAGTATCCGACATTCTTGCTCGGCTTGCTGCATTTGATGCACGAGGTGAATGTTGCTTCGTCTTGTAACGGGAGTGTGCGTATTGTTGCCCCAATTTCCGCTTTGATAGCGTCCTCGCATTCTGGATTTCCACACCAGCAGGCCCGAACGAATCCTCCTTTCGTCTCGATTATCTGCTTAAGCTGTTCGTAGCTTTCAGCTTGCCTAATACTTCCTTTTAGAGCAACGGTTGCTTTCTCGAAGAGCGATGTCTGTATCCCTTCGAGACAATTACGTACCTGTTC
>Ga0187780_10002867_pt1 | contig 12957 bp, 11 predicted proteins | sample 1015_Q2_SP10_20__FD_132429 | JGI IMG/M metagenome (GOLD analysis project Ga0187780, IMG submission 132429) | Tropical peat soil microbial communities from peatlands in Department of Meta, Colombia - 1015_Q2_SP10_20_MG | ecosystem: Environmental > Terrestrial > Soil > Wetlands > Peat | place...
AGCACAAACGCTGCATCCAGGCCCGCGACCGTTCGGATCTTCCCCAGACGGTCAGTTCCTTCCCATTCTTTCCGCAGGCGTTCCTGAATCGCGCGCGCCTCTTCCGTGGTCACGTTCCAAGGATGGCGCCGGGCCGCACTAGGCTTGTTCTCCATGTCCTTCATCGTATAATGCAAGTGCCACCCGTGCTGCCACTCGCCACTGGGTCCGCAGCCGTTGACGTCGAACTGAGGGGAATCTCATGACGCTCCATCCACCGTTGGAAGTCCTTGCGCGCGAATCCGGCGGCATCCACTACCTTCAAATTCATGGCCGCCTCACCATTGGCGACCCGAGTGAGCACCTCAACGACTTCACCCAGCAGCTTTTGCAAAAAGGCGCCAAGAAGATGATCGTGAATCTCAACGACATCCCGCAGATTGACAGCTCCGGCATTTCGTCCCTTGTGAAGCTGTCCATTTCGCTCGCTCGACAGGGTGGCGGGCTTCACTTGGTTTGCCAGCCCGGCCGCGTGCGCGACGCCCTCACCGTGACCCGCCTCGTCGAAGCCATCCCGACGTTCGACTCCGAAGCGGCTGCCTCCGCCAGCTTCTGAACTATTTCCATCACAAGGAGATGTGACCGGGTTCATTTCGCCAATTCATCACATTGGTATAGTGCCGCCATGAGATCACTTTCCGCGGCTCGCCTTTCTTCCATCGCTTTTCTTCTTGTATTGGCACAAACCACGTCATTGCATGGGCAACGGCCGACTATACAGACTCAAGGGTCCTCTGCTGCTTCGTCCGGACCTCTGGCACCGTTCGTATCACAGTTCACGCGGCATGCAGGGAAAGTCGGTTGTCAGCATAGCAGCTGCAAAATTCTGGTTATGGATTTCGTCCTGCCTAACAGCCACACTTCCGGGCTCGGGATTCAGCTGGCGGACATGCTTTCTTCCCAGCTTGCTAAGGGCGAGGGAGCGTATGGCGCGGTCGATAGGTCTCTACTCCGTAACCTCCTTCAGCGGGACCGAATTCCGTCACGAGTTCAGAATCAGTCAGGAGTGGCACGCTGGCTTGCCAAAAAACTAAACGCTGATGTTTTCGTTCTGGGAGAGACGACAAAGAAGGGAGAAGACAAAATTGAGCTATCCACTCACTTTCTGAGTGTGATTGACGAGAAGCGGAAGCCGTTGAATGTAAAAGCAGACTTTTCCGTCGGTTTTCTGCACGCTGATATCTCACCTACTGACGCCCTTGAGACTCTTCCCCCTTTTGGTGAGACCCTCAGAGGTGAAAGAGTTTATCGCGCAGGTGTACAGGGGGTTGGAATGCCGCGATGCTTCAATATGCCAAGCCCGCCGTACACTCAGGACGCCAGAGACGCCCATTTCAGCGGAATTGTTCAAGTCGAAGCTCTCATCAGCCTCGATGGGAGAGTAGAGCCTCTACGTGTTGTTACCGGCGCGCCTGGCGGCCTTAACGAAATGACGCTTAAGACGATGACTACGTGGAGGTGCCAACCTGCACAGCTCAACGGCAAAGCCGTTCCAACATTAGTTCCGTTTGAGATCACTTTTCAGTTGTACTGAAGGAATTAGCCGCCCTTTTTCAGCTCAGCCAGGACCATCTTGGCAAGTTCTTTGAGCGTCTCGAACACGCCTAGTCCCTGAATCGCCACTGCCTCGATCACCGGCTCGCCCTTTTTCTGCAACTGCTTGGTCAGTTCGGGCACCCCCATCGCGTTGGGCAGGTCGCGCTTGTTGAGCTGCAGCACGTACGGAATCGTCGCGAAATTCAGGTTGTGTTCTTTGAGGTGTTCCTGGAGATTTTCCAGCGTTTCAAAATTCGCATCAAGCCGCTCTTCCTGCGAGTCCGCCACAAACACGACGCCGTCCGCGCCCTTGAGGATCAATTTTCGGCTGGCTTCATAAAAGACCTGGCCGGGCACCGTATATAGGTGAAAGCGGGTCTTGAATCCACGCACCGTCCCCAAATCCAAGGGTAGGAAGTCGAAGAACAGAGTGCGGTCCGTTTCCGTCGCCAGGGAGACCATCTTCCCTTTGAGGTTCTGTCCCGTGTGGTCGTAGATCCACTGCAGGTTGGCGGTCTTTCCGCCGAGACCCGGACCGTAGTACACAAGCTTGCAATTGATTTCGCGTGCAGGAAAGTTGATGAAAGGCACGAGTCTTTAACCTGAGTTCAAACTTGAACTTATAACACACGCGGTCGGGGCAGGCCAATGATCCCGACACGCGTTTCTGACGCAAGCCACACTTCTAGTTTCCGGGAGAAGGGCGTTGTTCCGCTAGCTTATTTTCGCACATGCTCCCGGACGGTAAAGGCTATCCGACACGTCACTTTCCACAGCCTGTTCGCCTCCGTTGACGTAAGCGCAAGCCTTTGTTACATTCGCGCCATGGCGAAAGCGCAAAAGTCCTCTTCCAGCCGGTCTCACTCCTCGGCCCAGGTCAAAGGTAAGCCAAAGAAAAAGAACAACTTGCCTGCACCTCCCCCACAGCGTGGCGGCGTAGAACTGGTGGACCCGCTCGTCCAGGCGCAGATGAAAGTCTATGAAGAAGCCATGTCTTTCTTCCACCAGCAGAAATTCCAACGTGCCAAACAGGAACTTGAAAAGGTCATAGCGGGACCGAGCAAGGAACTCGCCGACCGCGCGCGCACGCACCTTCGCATCACCGAACAGCGCATGAGGCCCGCGGCCGAACAAAATCCCAAATCTCCTGAAGAGCATTACCAGCGCGGCGTGGCCATGATGAATCTTGGCCGTTGGGATGAGGCGCGCGAAAGTCTGGAAAAAGCGCGCAAGCTCGCGCCCAAGGCCGACCACATTCACTACGCTCTTGCGGCCCTCGATTGCCTGACTGGCGAAGCTGATTCGGCGCTGGCCAATCTCAAGGTAGCCATCGAACTCCGCCCCGCCAACCGTTTCCACGCGCGCAACGACGAGGACTTTAACTTCCTCCAGGAAGACCCACGCTTCACCGAATTGCTGTATCCTGAAAAGGAAGGCTACTCGGGCTAAATACGCTCGCGTAGTCCTCGGTGAGCCCTAGCCCCATAAGCAAGCACAGGCCACTTTTCCGTGAACCACGAGTTCAGAGAATTCTGTTTGCCACTCACCGAAGGTCTTTCCCGGTAGGCGTTTCCAACGAGGGTGGCGCTCTCCATTTCGTGGTGAGTCTTGGGAGCTTGAGCCTCTGATGAAGACTTCCCGCTCAGATAAGCGTGCTTTCCGTGGCTTCCGCGTGGTTGCTCTCGGCGGCGGCACCGGCCTTTCCACGCTCCTCCGCGGTCTGAAAGAGCACGTGGTCCGCCGCAGCGACCAGCATCCTTCTCCCCAACGGCCGATCACCGATCTCGCCGCGATCGTCACCGTGACCGATGACGGAGGCAGCTCCGGCCGCCTGCGGCGCGAAAATCGGGTCCTTCCTCCCGGAGACATCCGCAACTGCATGGTCGCTCTATCCAAGGATGAAGCGTTACTCAGCCGCCTTTTCCAATATCGTTTTCATGCGGGCCGCGGGCTTCGCGGCCACAACTTCGGGAATCTCTTCCTCGCCGCGCTCACCCACGTCACTGGGGACTTCGCCGAAGCCGTTCGCGTTTCCGGCAAAGTCCTCGCGGTCCGCGGGCGTATCTTCCCCTCGACGGTGTCGAACGTTCATCTCGTCGCGACTTTGGTCAATGGCACGCGTGTGCAGGGCGAAACGCGCATCTCGCGCAGCCAGCTTCCCATCCGAAAAATTGAAATGTCTCCTCGGCGCGTGCGTCCGCTACCCGCAGCCATCGAGGCTATTCAGCAGGCCGACCTCATCCTCATGGGCCCGGGATCGCTCTACACCAGCGTGATTCCCAATCTCCTCATCCCAGAAATCCCACGCGCCATCGTGCGTTCAAAGGCGCCTCGGATCTACATCGCGAATCTCATGACCCAGCCCGGCGAAACAACCCACTACTCTCTTAGCGACCATCTTCGCGCCATTGAAAATCATGTTCCCGGCCGCGTGATTGACGCGGTCGTCGCCAACCGCAAATCCATCTCCCCCGAAGTAGCCCGCCGATATAGAGCCGAAGGCGCTGAAGCCGTCCTCGTGGATCGCGATAAAACCATCAAGCGGAAAGTCCGCTTGTATATGGATGACCTTCTGGAGGAGCATGGCGTCATCCGTCACAATCCTCCGCTCCTCGCCCGTCTCCTCGTTGAGGAATTCCTTCTTTCTCCTTCACGCCACTGAACCGCCTAACCTCGCTGCCCACAAGACGTCTCGAACTCGTCAGGTGATCGCGCTCCTTGCAACTTTTCTGTCTTCGTGGTCGTATCCTTGCCTAGCCACGTATTCCAAATAAGGTGTCCCATGAAAACTCGCAATCTTCTTCTTGGACTCGCTTCGATTCTGTGCAGCACCGCACTACTCGCGCACGGTCAGGAAAAAACCAGCCTCTCGCAAAGTCAAATGCCCTCAGTGGTTACCGTTCCACCAGAGGCTCGACCTTCCTCTCATTTTGACCCCGAAGCCGCAACCAACGCTTATCTCGCTCAAATACCAGCTTCTTCTCGCGCCCGCAGCGACGCCTACTTCGAAGGAGGTTACTGGCTTATCCTTTGGGATTTCCTCGTAGGCGTCATCATCTACTGGATTCTGCTGCGCTTTGGCATTTCGGCCAAAATGCGCGATTTCGCCGCTCGCCGCTCCCGTTATGCCTTTGTCCAGGACATGATCTACTGGGTGCAGTTTTTGATTATCACCACAATTCTTAGCGCTCCCCTTGCCATCTACGAAGGCTATTTCCGAGAACGCAAATATGGCTTGGCCACACAGACCTTCGGGCCTTGGCTGAGTGATCAACTCAAGCTGCTGTTGGTAAACCTGATTCTCGGTGCGGTCCTGATTGGCGTTCTTTTCTGGATTGTCCGCAGGCTCCCGAACACCTGGCATATCTGGGGCGCGGTGGCCACCGTCTGCTTCGCGATGTTTACCATCATGATTGCCCCGGTGTTCATCGTCCCGTTGGTCAACAAAGTCACACGCCTGGAAGATCCGAAAATCACGCAACCCATTCTTTCTTTGGCCCGTGCCAACGGCATCCCCGCTCACGACGTTTTCCAGATTGATGCATCCCGGCAGACCACACGCATGAGCGCCAACGTAAGTGGCCTCGGCAAAACCATGCGCATCACGCTGAACGACAACCTGCTTCGCCGCGGCTCGCCCGAAGAGATTCAGGAAGTCATGGGCCACGAAATGGGCCACTATGTGTTGAACCACATTCCCAACGCCGTTCTTTTCTTCCTGATTGTCATCGTCACAGGGTTTGCACTGCTTCGCTGGAGCCTCGATACGAGCATCGCGCGCTGGGGTTCGCACTGGCAAGTCCGGGGAATCACCGACGTGGCGGTGCTGCCCCTCGTGCTTTTCTTGGCGTCCGTCTACTTCTTCCTGCTCACGCCAGTGCTAAACACGTTCGTCCGCACGCAAGAATTGGAAGCGGACATGTACGGGCTGAATGCCAGCCGCCAGCCTGACGGTGCTGCGCAGGGCGCCATCCATCTTGGGGAGTACCGCAAGATGAGCCCGGGTCGCGTGGAGGAGTGGATTTTCTATGATCACCCGAGTGGCAGAGCGCGCATCTACAATGCCATGCGCTGGAAGGGCGAAAACCTCGCGCTATTCCAGAACCAGTCCAACCATTAGCCCATAAGAATTTCATTCCATCCTCGCCGGAGTCCCGGCGAACGAAACGACGAGACCCCTCCGCTCTGTAAAACGGCCTGCCGAACAAGGCACGCTAGAAAAGCCGGTTCGCTTCGGTCGGGTTGACAGTGACTTGGGTTGAAATGAAGGCAGGGTTCCTATTGAACTGACTTGTTCTTTATCGCCAGGCGAAGCGTACCCCGCCGCGCACGAAAATCGGCGGTCCCACCGTGAAGACGGGCGTTGCCGCAGTCTTGAATCGGTCATTCGTCAGGTTCTGCACCGCAAAGAACAACGACGCATGCCGCGCCAATTGCCGCGATATCTGTGCATCCAGCGAAAACGCACGTCCGAGCGGCAAGAGGTTCTGGTCGTCGTCGAACTGGTTACCCGAGAATCTCCCCTGCAAGCCAACCGCCCACTTTTGTCCCGTGTAATTTGCCTGGAAGCTGAATTGGTTTTGCGGTACCTGGGGCAGAAAATTCCCCTGCAGCGCCGGATTCGCCGAATAACTCAGTACTGTGCTGTTCACGAACAGGTACGCGGCGGCAATTTGCAGCCGTTGCGTGACGTGCGCCTCTCCCGAAAGTTCCAATCCTTGCGCCCGGATGACGCCGAGATTTTCCTTCTGCCGTGTAATCAGAGTGGGCGTGGAGGTGAGAGTGACGTTCGCCACGGGGTCTGAAATGTCGCTCCAGAAAAAATTTCCTCGCACCGTCAGACGGTTCGCCCAAAGGAGTTGACTCACTCCCGCTTCTCCGCCCGTCAGGTGTTCGCCGGTTAATGCCGGATTCGCCAGCGTCAGCACGTTTCCGACACGGAAATTGCGGTACAACTCGTTCAGCGTCGGCGCGCGATAAGCGCGGTACACCGAAGCGTTGAGCGCGGTGCTGTGCGAAAAACTCTTCAGAAGCGAAATTCGTGGGCTAAACGCGGTCTCCGTCCGCTCTGCGAACGTGCTGCTCGTCGGCGTGCCGGTTGGCAGCGGTGTCCGGTTCTGGTAGCCCGTGTTGTTGTTCCACGCGTCGACGCGTCCGCCAAACGTGAGCAACCAGCCCCTCGCCACCAGAAACGCATCCTGCCCAAAAATACCGAAGGCGTGCTGCCTTCCTCCCGCGTCCACAAGCGCCGTTTCCGTGCCCAGGCGGAAATTGGTCTCCGCGCTATGCCCTCGCACGTCCACTGCTTCCATGCCCGCGGCGACTTTATGCTTTTCCGCGATCAGCCGCGACCACGCCCCCACTAATCCGATTTGTTGCGAAGGGCTCTTCTGCACGTTTGTCAGCGACTCGGAATCGCGGTCCGTCGCGATCGAAGAAAATGTCTGATGATAAACTTCCCGCGACCCATAGATCCTCGCCGCGAAGGTCCCTGCCCCCGTGGAACTCCAGTTGGCTCCCAAATCCAGTTCCGGAATCGTGGTGTTATTCCTCTGCAGCGGCGTTCCATTCTCTGCGCTTTCGCCAAAGCCATTGCCGCGCACAAACACCCCCCCCCGCTCGCCGAGGCTGTGCGACAACTCCAAAAGACCCGTCAGCACTCCGGACTTCAGGTCCGTATCCACGGCTCCGCGCTGGTCCGCCGGCACGGCGATATACCCTTGCGTCTGGTAGGCCTGCCCCGAAGCGCTCAACGACCACTTCCCCACCGGCGCTCCTCCCGCGAATGAAATGTCCGGCGTGCTCATGCTTCCGTAAGACAACTCCCCCGAACCGAACGCGCGCTCGCCCGTGCGTGTGCGCAGGTTGACCACGCCGCCCAGCGCTCCGCCTCCGTACAGATCGGACGCTCCCCCGTTCGCCACTTCGATCTTCTCGATCGCCTCACGCGGCACGCGCGCCCAGTACACCCATCCGCCGAATGCATCATTCAACGGAATTCCATCCAGCAACACGATCGAACGGCTTGTGGCGCTCGCTCCGACCCCCCGCAATGACACGCCCTGCGATGTGGGATTCGCAAACAGACTGCTCGATCTTCGAAACGTGCTGAAGCCCGGCACTTGACGCAGCACTTCATCCACTGCCATGCTCCCGGATTGCTCGAGCGCCTCTGAGGAAATTTGATATTGGCTTGTGGGCGCCGCCGGTATCCGGTCGACTCCGTTCGCCTTCACTTCAATGCGTTGCAGGCTGGCACCGGGCGCCAGCACAATCTGCAAATTTCCGCCCGTTGCATGAGCAGGAATTTCGCGCGTCACGGTTGCGAATCCCGGATAGCTCACCACCAGGGTTCCGCCCGCGCTGGCTCCTTCCACTCGGAAGCGACCTTGTTCGTCGCTGCTGACCACCGTTACGCCAGCCGCCGAGCGAAACTCAATTTGCGCACCTTGGACCGACGCCCCTGTGGTGTCCGTAACCGTACCATTCAGCGCGGCATGTTCCTGTCCGTGCGCCCCCTGCGCCAGTATCGCCAGAATTGCAAACACACTAAGCCGCAGAAATCTTGAATGGATCTTCCAAGGGATCGCTTGTTGATTCGCACACCTATTCATTAAGGCCTTTTCGATTTCTTCAAGGTCTCCGCCACACGGATTCGGTCTCTCCCAAATTGAGCGATGGAACGAAGCGTACAGATTATCCGACAACTTTAGCCTTATGGCCTGCGACTATTTGCAAGGCGCGCTTTTCGCGACCCGGGAGATTTCAGCAAGCATTGCTGACCCGAGAATTCCTCTAAAGCCCGTGTACTTTCCCCGTCATCACCGTCACGGACGCTTTTGGCAGCAGCAGCTTCCGCCCTTCCTTGAATTCCACAATGCTGCGCTCTGCGGGCCCGTCCGGGTCGGCGTGGCTTGTTGCTCCCGAGGGGTGCCACACATATTCGGCGGCCCCAAACGCCACCATCTTCACAGGTCCTGCAAACCGAGCTGCAGTTTCTTTCCCGCCATCTTCGAAAACGATCTTCACCTCGTGCGCGTTGCTCGGATCCTTATTAATGATCAGCAACGACCACTCGCCATTCGGCCGCTTCACCGCGTACGCCGTAATCAGGTCGTGATTCGCCTCATCCTGCAAATCTCCCGCCGCAGGGTACAGTTGATGCGCGCCTGCGCCGTGCTTCACCCAGTCCAAGTTCAGCATCTGGCTTGCGAAGTACTGCGCCGTGTACTGCTTGATCTCCAGTTTTTCATCCGCCACGAAATTCCCATACGTGCTCCATGCATGACATCCCGGCCTCAGCGACTCGGGCTGAATCGGCGAATGGTAATACACCGCGCCCGGCCCTCCGTAGGTCAGGAACGCGCCCACGCTGTCCGCCAACCATAGCCCTGCGAACAAATCCTGCATGGGATCCGTCAGCGCCCAGGAAACGTTGCTCTCCGTGTTCATTAACGGGACTTCGGGCGGCACCCCGTCGTCCCTCCACGCCTTCAAAATTCCTTTCACGAGCTGCGGCTCGCGATACAAATCCGACCAGTTGATCAGGCACGGCTCCAACGGGTAATGCTCAAACGAGACGAACGCCAGGTCGGCCAGCCTCCCGTGCGCCTTCAAATAATCGATAAACCGGCCGAGCCAAGAAGTCCTTCCTTGCGCGTCGGGCCAAACCTTGATGTCCTCGTTCACTCCCGTAAAGATGGGCCCCCCGAGCTTCAGCTTCGGGTCAAATTTGTGAAGCGCCGTCGCCCACTGGAGATACAGTTCGGCGTAATCTTCCGGCACCATAAACGCCCCGTCGGGCTCTTCGCCCATCTCCACGAAAGAAACCGCATAGCCCTGCTTTTCGATGTACGCCAACTCCGCCACGCTGTCCTCCGGCGTCGCGTAGAGCATGGCGATCGGAATCATCGCTGGCAAGTGATTCGTGTAACCGCTGGTGAAAAAGAGGTCGAAGCCCGTCTGAATTCGCCCGGAAATCTTGTCCTCCGCTGTGTGCCAGGAATCCACGGACGAAGCCTGGGTCATTGTCTGCGCTTGCCCCGGCGTGTGCTTCACCAAGTCCACAAAATCTCCAAGCGTGTTGAAGTTCCCCGCGGAAATTTCACTGATGGCATAGCCCACGCAGTTCCTCGGGTCCCCGCTTCCGTGTGAGTCGCAGGTGTTCGATGATTCCGTCATCCAAATCCGCAAAAATCGCGCGGTGATGGGATGGTCCGCCAGCCGTTGAACCTTGCTCCCGCCCGCGCCGCCGGTTACTTCTCCCTGCGGGAATTTCACCCATTCCCCGGCCGTTTGCTTGTTCAACGCATCTTCCCTCCCGTTCCAATACTCCACCACGTAGCTTTTCGCATACGGATTCGCCCAGCCAATGTGGATCGCATCGATGGGCTGTGGCAGGGCGAAATCGATTACCACCCATTGCGGATGCGTCGAATCGGGCGCGCCGGTGAACTTCTCGGTCAGGTAAGGGTTGCTCTTCCAGTAGCTCGCCGGATCGCCGTCCGTCATGCGCGAGAATTCGTTCTGCCCGGAGTCACTCCGCGTAGTGCCCCGATGTGCGATGTGGTAGCCGAAGGATTGCCGCAGCGTGTCCGTCGGCTCCGCGCTGCCAACAAAGTAGCCGCTCTTGTGTCGCTCGTCGCTCCACTTTCCATTAGGGTTCCAGTGCCACGCCGAGTACGTCAATTCTGTGTTCTGCCGGTAGCTCATCGGCCCCCAGCCCGCCGACAGCCCCGCCTTGATGACCGGCTGGGCGTACACCTTCTCGAATTCCTTTGCCGACAAAATGTCCATCGAGGTGCCCATGGCTTTGTCGGGATCGAACGCCACTGCGTGCGAAGCCGTCACGTCCACATGCACGGTCTGTGCGCCCGTGGCAAAAGCGCACGCGAAACCGAGGCACGCCAGCAGCAAAGTCCTCATCCAACACTCCGTCTTCTCAGGGAAGCTCATCGCGCCCTCCTCATTTCGCCCTTATTATAACGATTTAATATGCCAACGGCGCAGACACCGTCATCTCTGGCACATGCTCAGATTTCCCGCTACCATTTCTCCCGCACCTACTCCTTCATCACGGAGCTTGCTCATGTCTACTTTTGGCCTCATTGAATACAAGGACGCCAGCCCTCAGGTCAAATCCGTCTACGACGACATCATGGCCACGCGCAAAACCGACTACATCAACAATTTTTGGAAAGCCATCGCTCACGACCCGGCACTTTTGAAACGTACCTGGGAAGACCTGAAAGCCATCATGGGGCCGGGTGCTCTCGACCCACTTACCAAGGAACTCCTGTACATCGCCGTCAGCGTCACCAACAATTGCCAGTATTGCATCGCATCCCACACCGCTTCGGCGTTCAGTAAAGGCATGACTCCCGAAATGTTCAAGGAGCTTCAGCAAGTGATCGGCATGGCCAACGAAACCAACAAACTTGTCACGGGTTACCAAGTCGCCCTCGACGCGCGCTTCCAGCCGCCACTCAACCTCCAAAAGTGAGAACGAGCGACCCGCGTGGGGCCACGGTGGCAGTCACATGCCCTATGTGACGAGTAACCTTGACACATAGTACGTCGCGTATTATTTATCGTACGTAACGTACTATTGGCATGCGCCACCTCACCAATCTCGAACTTCTTCTCCTCGCCCTCCTCCAGGCCCGGCCTGCCTCCGGCTACACGCTCCGCAAGGCGTTTGTCACCACCCCGCTCGGACATTTCAGCGATTCCCCCGGCTCTATCTATCCTGCACTTCAGCGCCTCGTACGCCGTGGCCTCATCCGCCCCGTGAAAGATCAGCCCGCCAGCGGCCGCCGCAAGCAGCTCTTCTCAATCACGCCCAAAGCTCTCGCGGAATTGCGCGACTGGCTGAGTCAGCCCATCACCCGCGACGATATCCAGCACGATCCCGGCGGCGTAATGCTCCGTTTTGCTTTTTCCGCACAACTGCTCGGGAATGCTGCTGCGCGCGAGTTTGCCCTGCAGTTGGAAATTCGGGTACACGAAACCATTGTCGAACTCGAATCCTTCCTGCACGGCCCTGGCGCGAATATGACGGCCGCCGCACGCCTTGCCGTCGAGCAAGGTCTCGAAGGCTACCAGGCTCTCGCACGCTGGGCCACTCGCGCGGCGAAAGAACTGAAAAGGAGTTGATCATGAACCAATCGCGCTTTGCGTTGCTGGGGCTGTTCGTAAAAGGGATTCTCGCCGGCATTGCCTACCTTCTCGGCACCATGCTCGCCGGAATGTTATTCACGGCCCGGCATATCACGTTGGTAATTCCGAAGCAGCTCGAGGCCAATCCGCACCTCGGCTCTCTCCTATTTGCATTGATGTGCCCGTTGCTCGGCCTTGCAATGGTTCCGTTGGCTCGACATACCGCCGGGTCCCGCCTCGTTCGTGGCCTCAGTCTCTTCTTCCTGATTTTCATTTCGCTCGGCATCAACATGGCCATCGAGACGAAAATATTCCTGACTATCTACGCCCATGGGGGCGCACTCGCTGCCGCCGCTTCGGTTTTCCCACCGGCACTGCTCCTCGGACTAGTTCTCAGCTTTCTTCTGGCGCAGGAGAAACCCGAAACTGCTGCAGCGGAGAAATTACGCTCCTTCTTCGCCGCTCATTCTCCCGCTTCGTGGGTCTGGCGCTTCCTTCTCGTAATTCTTGCTTTCCCCATCGTCTATCTGTTCTTCGGCGCCATCGTCGCACCGTTTGTCGTCCCCTACTATCGCGCCGGAGTTCTCGACCTCACGCTTCCGTCATTCAGCGTGATGCTCCCGGTTATGATTCTGCGCAGCACTCTCTTTTTCCTCGCTTCTTTGCCATTCCTGATTCTTTGGGGACACACCCGCCGCTCACTCATCGTTTCGCTCGGGCTCGCCCATTGGTTCCTGACCGGTTTGTTTGGCCTGGCCCAGGTTTTCTGGTGGCCGATGGTGATGCGCATCGGCCACTCGCTTGAGATTGGCGCTGACTCTTTCGCCTATGCCGCCGCGCTCGTTTTCCTGCTCTTCCCGCGGCCCAAAGAAATTTCGGTAACTGCTCCGGCACAGGCCACTCCCTTGGTTTCCTAGGTGCGCGCGAAGGAGAAAATCATGAGCACAAATCACAAGTCCGTTTTTCTTATCCTCCTCAAGGCTGTCCTCTGCAGTCTTGCCTACGTAGTCGGCACCGTTCTGTCCGGCATGCTCACGTCCGCTTTTCATCTCACGATGCCTAACTTCCTGTCACCTGGTGCGAATCCCATGACGCAGTTCGCATACTTTGCTTGCGCTTCTCTGTTGATCGGATTTGGTCTGCTTCCGCTCGCCGCACCTCTGGGTGGCTCACGCACTGTCCGCTGGCTGGCGCTCGCATTGTTGATCTTCGTTTGCCTCGGCG
>Ga0187780_10002868_pt1 | contig 12951 bp, 12 predicted proteins | sample 1015_Q2_SP10_20__FD_132429 | JGI IMG/M metagenome (GOLD analysis project Ga0187780, IMG submission 132429) | Tropical peat soil microbial communities from peatlands in Department of Meta, Colombia - 1015_Q2_SP10_20_MG | ecosystem: Environmental > Terrestrial > Soil > Wetlands > Peat | place...
CGATCGCCGCGACGGCGATCACGATCCAGGTGCCGAGCGTCTCCGGACGCGTGCAGTCGGTCAGCGGGAACACGATCACGCTGGTGACCGGTGACGGGCAGCTCGAGTACGTCACCACGTCGGGCGGGACGGCGTTCCACGGTGTCCGCGGCGCCTCGTCATCGAGCAGCGCGGTGAAGGCCGGCGTCTACATCGTCGCCCAGGGAACGCAGACCAGCCTGACCCAGCTCAACGCGGACTCGATCGAGGTGCTCGGAACCCTCGACATGCAGCCGCACGGATTCCCGGGCCACTTCGGCCCGATGCCGGCGCCGTCGCCGAGCGCCGCCGGCCAGCCGATCTAAGCAACCGGGGTTCGCCGGCTCAGGGGCCGGCTTCAGCGGACGTTCTGCCGTATGGAACGTGCCCGCCTGCGCAGCTCGCGGCGCTGATCCGCCAGCGCCCGCCGGTCACGCGAGGCATCGACGCGCTGCTGCTCCCGTTCCAGCTTCTGGCGCGATCGCAACCGCACGAGCACCGATGGGTCCGCCGCTGCAGCCTCGCGAATCGCACAGCCCGGTTCCCGGTCGTGCCGGCAATCGCGAAACCGGCATGCGGACGCGATGTCGGTGAGGTCGGCGAACACCTCATGGATCCCGTCCTCCGCATCCCAGAGTCCCAGCTCGCGGGTCCCCGGAGTGTCGATGATCATGCCCGCACCCGGAAGCTCCACCAACTCCCGGTGCGTCGTGGTGTGCCTGCCTTTGCCGTCACCGCGTACCGCCCGCGTCTCGAGGCGATCCGACGCCACCAGGCGGTTCACGAGCGTGGACTTGCCGGTCCCGCTCGGGCCGACGAGGACGGCGACGGTGCCGGGCGGCAGGAGGTCGCGGACGCGCCCGACTCCCTCGCCCGCGCTGTTGACCGGGAGGACCTCGGCGCCCGTGGCGACCGAGCGCGCCGCGCGGTGATCGGCGCCGACGTCCGCGCTGAGGTCGGACTTGGTCAGCAGCACGACGGGCGTCGCCCCGCTGGACCAAGCGATCGCCAGCGACCGTTCGATGCGCCGAAGGTTCAGGGTCTTGCCGAGCGCAGCCGTGACGAACACGACGTCGATGTTGGCGGCGACCGCCTGCCCGGATGTCGCGAGGCCGGCCGCACGGCGCATCAACACACTGCGGCGCGGGAGGAGGTGAAGCGCGACGCCGTCCTCCACCACGAGCCAGTCGCCCGTGGTGACTCCGCCGTCACCAGGCGCGCCGCCGAGTGACGCGGCGAGCTGCACGCGTGCCGGGCCGGACGTGGTCATCACGGTCACCAGGCGTCCGTCGACACGCGCGACGAGGCCGCAGTGACCACCCCGGCTGGCGAGGGCGGCGAATGCCGCCTCGAGTGAACCGTTCCACCCGAGGGCGGTGAGACGGCGAAGATCGTGAGACAAGTCGAGACTCCACATGGGATCGAGAGCCCGGAGCCCCGCTTTGCGCGCATGCGCACACAGACGGTGCGATGGATCGGCGAGCGATCAGGCGGCGAACGCGCCGGGCACGATGTCAGAGGGAAGCGCTGCCGGCGCAATGGCATTTGCCATGTCACTGCCCTCCATCAAATCGTGCTGATCGGTCGCGCGGATCGTACCCCAGCAGCGCGCTGGATGCAAGGCAGCGCGCTACGACGCGCGAGTGATGCGCAACACCAACCACGATGCGACACCCGCGAGCACGAGGCCGCCCCCGACGTCGGCGAGATAGTGCTGCTTCACAAGGACGGTCGACGCGACGATGAGCGCCGTCCAGATCGCCGCGGGAATGCCGATGCGACGGTCCATGCGCCACAGGTGGATCGCGATGATCGTCGACAGCGACGTGTGCAGGCTCGGGAAGTCGTTGTACGGCTGGTCGCTCGCATAGATGCTCCGCACCATCGCGGAGAAGGGATCTGTGCCGGGGATGTGCGGCCGGTCGATGTACGACTGGAGGAAGAAGTAGAAGGCGTAGCTGACGAACCACGCGATGATCATGCTGATCGCGGCGGACCGGTAGACGCGGACCCGGAAGAACAGCATGGCGAGCAGGCTCACGCCGATGTACGGGATCAGCGAGACGTACGGGATGGCGAAGACCGGCACGACCGGCAGCGCCTGGTCGAGCGGCGTGCGCAGGAAGATCCGGTTGGGACCGTGGTTGAGCCCGTCGTAGATGAGGTTGGTCCCGAGGATGGCGACGATCAGGAGGAGGCTCACCACGATCCCCAGGAGGCCTTCGCCGAGGATCCCGCGACGGAGCTGGCGAGCGAGCCAGTTCTGCGATCCCGCCGCGGTGCCCGAGGTGCTGCTCACGGATCTGCCTCCTCCACCGTCACCGGCCGATGCGGCGGATGAAAGGCTAGCGATTCGTCGGCCGGCCTGCAGGTGGGTACCATGACGGTGGCACGCGGGAGTAGCTCAGTTGGTAGAGCGCTAGCCTTCCAAGCTGGATGTCGCGAGTTCGAGTCTCGTCTCCCGCTCCACCTGCCACTGGCCATCCGCCCCGGTCAGCTCGACGCTCGTCCGCGCACCGAGAGATCGGGTAGCTGCGGCAATACGCCGGCCGACGGCAGCGCGGTGAGTGGGGCGACGACGAACTGGGTCAGTCCTTGTAGAAGAAGACTCCACCCGAGGAGTCCCCAGCAACGCAGAAGCGAGCGGACGGGCACGATATGCTCGCGATGGTGTTGCCCGGTGCGAGGACGGCAGGCGATGACCATGCGACGCCGTTGAAGAAGAAGATGTTTCCGTCAGCGTCCCCGGCAACACAGAACGAGCGTGTGGGGCACGACAAGCTCGGGATGTAGGAATTGCCGTCGATGTTGGTTTCGGTCCAACTCGAACCGTTGTACATCATCACGTCGCCCGTCGTGTCGGATGCGGCGCAGAAGTTCCTCGACGGGCAACTGATCGGTCCGGAATTGCTCGAGGCCACCTTGAGTGGGCTGCCCCACCTGGTGCCATTGAACCTGATCGTATAGCCTGAGCTATCGACTGCGTAGCAGAAGGACGCACTCGGGCACGAGACCTGATTGATCGCATCCGGGAATGACCCCGAGTTGCTGACCGGCTGAACGCTAGCGGAAATGAAGGTCGGGCCGGACCACGACGTGCCGTTGTACGACCACGCATTGCCGAACGCATCACCCGCCATGCAGAACGAGGCCGTGGGACAGGACAGCGCACCCCAATACAGGTCGGAGTTGACGAACGACGCCGTCCAGTGAACACCGTCGTAGGTGAGGAAGTCACCCTGATTGTCGAGTGCATGGCACAGAGCCGCGGAGAGGCACTGCAGGCTGGACATGACGGGTCCGATGCAGCCCCCACATCGGTATGCCGTGTTGGTGTATGTGACCGCCCAGCCAGCACCGTCATACGCGGAGATCTGCGACCCATCGGCGCCGGCGGAGTAGTAGCTGTCGGCGACGCATGAAGTGCGGGAGAGACAGAAGAGAGAATTCTGAGTGTTGACGCTCGGAAGGCCGGTGACATACGGCCCTGACCATCCGGTTACGAGAGCGCCCGCGTCGGTCGGATGAGCGGCGATCAGGCTCACACTGACCAACGCTGAAAGGATCCCGAAGCTCGCCGCCCTGACACCTCTCATATGCGTCACCTTCCACATTGATCCACCCCCGGGTTGGGTCCTCTGCCAGACCCGTCCATTTCCACCTTCCCCAGGCTTTGGCCCTGGATGCCCCTCGCGGCCGATTGTCCCAACTCGCTGGGCCGGGAGGATGGTGGCACTCTACGCCGCCACCTGGACGGGCGTCTACCAGCGTGACCTCGTTCCCCGGTGTCGACCGGAGACCGCGGTCATCGTCGCAGCGGGTCGTGCTGGCCAGCGATGGCCGAGTCCATTACCGATCGCCAGCACTGCCAGGCCCCCCAATCGATCGTCCTTACCCGGGTGGAGCAGGCCCCGGAACGACGCCGAGCTGGTGCATCTGAGCTAGACGATCGGGGACGCCCCAGTGCTCGACGACCTTCCCGTCCCGGAAACGGCAGATGTCGATAACGGTGATGTCGAACGTGCGGCCGTTCGGGCCGCCGAGAATCGCACAGGTGTTCGATGCCATGCATGTTGCCGCAGTGATGGATCCAGCGCTGTCTGCCCTTCGGGATGAGGTTCTCGCGAGGCGACTTGAAGGGATGCGGATCTTTGTCTCCGCACTGGTCCGCAACGGTCCGCTCCGCAATGACATGTCTCCGGAGGCAGCTGCCGAGACGGTGTGGACCTTGAGTAGCCCCGACGTGCATGAGCTGCTGACCCAACAGCTCGGTTGGAAGAAGGCGCGGTACGTTGCTTAGCTCGAGGCAACACTGACGGCCGCGCTCATCGAGGCTGAGCGCACCCTTTGTTAGTGAGCACGCAACAGGTGCGCTCTACATCGCAGCGACAGCGTTCCGAGAAGCGGACCGGCTCTCCCCGCACGTGCGGGCGTTCGGAAAGCCGGTCGCGCCTTCTCTTACGTGAGCGCCAGATGTTCCACGAGGCGCAAGGTCCCAGACGGCTTCCCGGAACTGGAAAACGTCCCGTAGCCGGCCAGCGTACCCTTTGGATTCGCGCTTCGTGACCGCACTGGTCGGTTCCCCGACGCAGCGGGTTGCACCGCGCCGGGTTTCTTGGTGACGCTAGGGGTCTTGCTCCGTCACGCCGCGCGGCGCTGGACGAACCAGAGAGAAAGCCCGATCAAGATGAGGGAAAGCACGAGGAAGATCGCCAACTCACCCCATTGAAAGGGCCAGTAGTGGCTCCCCGGCTGATACGTCAAGACATCGCGTATGTGAAACCGGTCGATGCACTTCTCGATGAGGGCCCCTGACGGCAGCGGTGGCACGTTGATCCCCGGGCAGGTGCCTGCACCCTGGATCGTGAGCCCGTGGCCGCCCACGCCCGGTATGAGGGTTATCCCACCGCCCACGAACCCGTTCTCCCCGATCACCCGGCCGGCACTGTTGATGGTCTGATCGGAGATGAGCCACGCGTTGGGGGGCAAGGCTCCCTGGCCCGGGGTCAGATCCGAGGGCGACAGGGACGAGTGCGACGATCCAATGGATACAAGGGATGCAAGCGTTGTGTTGGGCACTGTCGCGTGCAACGGGGCGGCGAGGTTCGGCCGGACCAACTCCGCGACGACGAGCCTCACGAGGACGAAACCGGCCAGGGTCGTCGCCATGGCCGGAAGGGTTCGACGGAGAACGACGCCGGAGACGACGCCGAGGGCGAATGCGAAGGCCGCATAGCCGATCGGCACGATGTCTCGCTGCTCGAAGGACGCGAACGCATTCATGTTCACACGATCGACGGGGCTGAACCACCACGTGACCATGAGGCTGATCAGGCCCGTGACCAGCAGGCTGCATCCGCCGGCGACCCCCACCTTGACCAGCAGCCACCGCGCGCGAGTAACGCTCTGGGTCCACGCGAGACGGTGAGTTCCGGTCTCGAACTCCCGCGCGATGAGCGGTGCTCCCCAGAAGACGCCGAGGAACCCGGGGAGGACAACGATGAGGATGTCGAGCGCAGTCCGGAGCTGGTTGTCAGTGCTGAGGAACACGGAGATCGCACTCGAACAGTCGCTGTTCACTTTGCAGTTGGCGACCGTCGTGTCGTAAAGGTGCGCGAGGTTCGCCCCGGTGATCCCCAGGATCGCGGCAGAGATCACGACCGCGCAGGCGGCGACGATCGCCTGGGTGCGGAACTCCCGCCAGGCAAAACGCGTCATGGCTGGACTCGCATGACGGCAGGTCGCATGCCGGTGCTTGGGGCGGCACGCCCCATGTAGGCGAGGACGAGGTCTTCCAGTCCTATCTGCTCGACGGTCCACCTCGGATCGAGGATCGGCTCGTCGGTGCGCACGATGAGCGTGGTCTGCCGATCCGTGTGGTGCGCCTCGATCACCTCCTGGCTCTCAGGAAGCGTTCCCAGGTCACGGCGCGGCCCGCTGAGGCGGTGGTGCGAGGCAACCAGGCTCTCGATCTCCCCGGCCACCTGCACCCGTGACGAGACCAGCACGATGAGGTAGTCGCACACGCGCTCGAGATCCGAGACCAGATGCGATGACAACACCACGCTGAGCTCGTGTTCCGCGACCGACTCCATGAGGTGCTGGAGGAACTCCCGCCGCGCCAGCGGATCGAGGCTGGCAACGGGCTCGTCGAGGATCAGGAGTTCGGGCCGTTTTGCGATCGCCAGCGTGAGAGCAAGTTGCGCGCGCTGGCCGCCGGAGAGATCGCCCGCTCGTTGTCCGAGGTCGAGGCCGAGCCGGTCCACCCGGCGCTCCGCCAGCTCTCGGTCCCACGAGGGATTGAGCCAGGCCCCGAAGCGGAGGTGGTCGGCCACGGACAGTCCGCGATAGAGCGGCGTCTCCTGGCCGAGGAACCCGACCCGAGCGAGCTGTGCCGCGCCGTGTGCCGGCCGATCGCCCAGCACAAGGATGCCGCCCGATGTCGGCGAGAGAAGGCCGACGGACAGGTGGAGCAGCGTCGTCTTGCCCGCCCCATTGGGCCCCACGAGTCCGACGACGTGCCCAGGGGGAATCTCCAGGCTGCAGTCGCTGAGCGCCCAGCGCCGTCCGTAGCGTTTGCCAAGATGCGTCGTCTCGAGAACGGCGGTCACGCTATGTCCTCAGCCGCGGCGGATCGAAAGCAGTTGCGAAAGAGCGCTTCGATGCTCTCGTCGTCGAGGCCCGCGCGCCGCGCATCCGACAGCCAGGCCAGGAGTTCCCGGCGCAGCCCGGAGTGTGCGGCCAGCGAGCCATCGCTCAACGTCCTGGTCACGAAGGTGCCGACACCGGGCCGCGCCGCAACAAGCCCGTCGTGCTCCAGCTCCCGATAGGCCTTGAGCACTGTGTTGGGGTTGATGGCGAGCCGCGAGACCACGTCCTTGACGGTCGGGAGCTGGTCTCCCTCGCTCAGCAGGCCGAGGCGCAGGGCCTGGCGCACCTGGTGGACCACCTGGAGATACGGAGCCACCCCGGAGCGGGTATCCAGGTGGAACTCGATCACGGCAGGCAACCTCCTGGGTGAGTTAATTTAGCTAGGTAACTATATAATTAGATGCCTTCACCCGTCAAGCCGCGACGGGACCACGGTGATTCCCAACCCGGGCTGTCCGCGAGAACCCATCGGCGAGCCCAGGACCCCCCAGGCCCCTCCGCTTGCAGTCCTTCCACGCCGGACCTAGGATGCCGCTCGACAACGGCCAGACCGAGCGGATGGCCATAGGCGTGGAGGTAGAGGCATGGCACATGGAGCAATGGCGTTTCCGGTCCTGCCCGGAAAGGGCGAGGCCGACATACGGCGCGTGGCGGAACGTTTCAAGGCGGACCCTGCGGGCTACTGGGAGTCGCGGCGAGCCTGCGGCATCACGTTGGAACGCGCCTACTGGCAGCACACCCCCATGGGCGATTTCGTTGTCGCGTATCTCGAATCGACCAAGCCGACGCTCGGCGAGGCATTCGCGGCGGCGGGGGCGGATGCCACGCCGATGGGACGGTACTTCGCGGAGACCGTGAAAGAGGTGCATGGGGTCGATATCACCCAACCGATCGAAGGGCAGCCGCCCGAGATCGTCGCCGAATGGAGCGACCCGGAGGTGACGCAGCGCGGCAAGGGGTTCGCCTTCATGGGTCCGATCATTCCGGAGATGGAGGACTATGCGCGAACGTGGGCGGCTGAGACGTTCGCCAGTGACGGAATGACCGAGTCGCGCCGAGCTTTCGGAGAACGCCTCGAGATCGTGACCCTGGCGCAGACCCCCCAGGGGCCGGTGACCGCCGTGTACCTCGAGGGCGAGGACCCCGAGGCCGCCAACACCGGGTTCGCCGAGTCGACCTCGGACTTCGACGTGCGGTTCAAGGAAGCCCTGAGCAGGATCTACCCGCCGTTTGTGGACTTCAGCAAGCCTATCCCCGGAATCACAGAGATCTTCGACTCCGAGGCACTCCCCGGCGTCGACGTCACAGGGAGCGCGGCACAGGCGCGCACGACCGCGTAGCCGGCGCCTCGCCGCAGGGACAGCCGGGGGTCGCCTTGCCAGGGCGATCCCCCGGCCGCAACCGCGATACAGCCCTGTGGTGTTGCCCAAGCTAGGGTCATTCGGCACTGTCCCGGCGATTGCTCGCCGTCATCGAGGCAGCCGAGGGACCGATGGAGGCGACGCGGTGCGTGCTCCGCGGGAGCCGATGCAACGCGGCAAACCCGTGCCGGGTTCATCCGGTCCTGGCGGAGGCCCGGGAGTCGATGCGTAACGTGCTCGCCGGCATCAGCCTGGAGCAGTTGAGACCTGAAGGGAACGGACACCCCGCCGACCCGTGAAGCTCAGCCCCAGACCGGATGGGGCTGCCCCTTCCGCGCTTCAGACGGGGAGTTCGCGGTGCAGAAAGGCGGAGGTCTCAGCCCACGCAGCCGCGGCGGCGACGGGATGATGGAACTGCTCCGCGTTGTGGTTGTCGAATGCGTGGTTGGCGCCGCTGTGGATGTGAAACTCGGTGTGCGGGCGTGACTGGAACGCCTGCCGCACCGCCTCACGCTGTTCCGCGGTGATGTACGTGTCCGCATCGCCGAACTCGAAGAGCACCGGACACTCCACGTCGCCGGTCCTGTCGAGCGCCCCCGGGATCGCTGAGCCGTAGTAGCAGACGGCAACGTCGGGATGCGCGTCCGCGGCGACGAAGTAGGCGATGCCGCCGCCCAGGCAGAACCCGATGATGCCCGCGCGACCGCCCTCGACCTCGGGCAGCGCGCGCAGGTGCTCGAGCGCCGACGCGGCGTCGGACACAGCCTGAGGTACATCGAGGCGCTGCATCGCCGCAAATGCGTGCGGCAGAGAATCGGGCAGCCGCTCGTCGAGCGCGCCGACCTCGATGCGCGAGTACAGCGCCGGAGCCAGGGCGACGTAGCCCAGGCCGGCAAGCCGCGTGCACACGCCCTTGATGTAGTCGGTGAGACCGAAGATCTCCTGCACGACGATCATGCCCGGTCCCCGACCTGCGTCAGGAATCACGAGGTAGCCCTCGAACTCGTGGCCGTCCGCGGCCCGGATGCGCTCCTCGCGGATCTCCGCCACGGCTCAGGGTCCCGGTGGAGGGCCGGACTTCTCGCGACGGAAATCGCGGATCGCACGGCCGAGGGCGCCGCCGACGCTCGGCAGCTTGCCGGGCCCCCAGATCATCAGCACGATGACGAGCACGATGATGAGTTCGGGGAGGTGACCGAATATGAAGCCCATCGCCTCGTGAGTCTACGCGGTGTCCACCGGATGGCGGGCGTGCTGCGCGCCAGGCCGCATACCGGCGTGGCCGGCGGTCCGCGACGTGTTCGCAACCGGAACGTGACACCTCCTAGGCAGAGTGGCCGAAGGAAGCCCATCTGTCCAAGGAATGCCAATGGCCCACATCTCCAATCGACGTGTGTTCTTCGCTGCCGTCGCCGTCGTGAGCGGCGTGCTCGTCTCCACGCCGGCGGTCAACGCTGCAACCGTGGTCAGACCGAGTGACGCACCGGCGTCGGCCTCACCGGCAGTCGACGCGGCGAGCGCTGACGGATCGCCGATCCTGCTGTACGCGCAGGACTGGAACGGCGCGGCCAATGGCCGGACGACGGCCGAGTGGCAGGAGGTCGCACAGACGCATGCGGTCCTCGTCGGCAGTGCGGGCGCGCAGTACGGCGACATGATTCCCCAGCTGCACGCCTGGAATCCGTCGCTGCAGGTGCTCGTGTACGACCTCGGTCCGTACACCATCAAGGGAAGCGCCGAGTACACCACGCTGATGGCCGAGCATCCCAGCTACTTCGCACACGATGCATCCGGTCACCTCATCACGATGAAGGCGGCGAGCGGCTCACCGGCATTTCCCAACAACTACCTGATGGACGAGGGCAACGCCGGCTGGCAGGCATGGGAGGCGTCGCGAGTCCTCGGGAACATCGACGCGTACGGTTTCGACGGTGCCTACCTCGACTCCATGGCCCCAGGACCGGCGTCCGGTGGCGACACCGGCATTCCCGTCGACGCGACCGGCCATGCGTACACCGCGGCGGAGTGGATGCAGGCCGAGGGTCATGCGATGTCCGTGGTCAAGGCCGCGATCGGCTCAAGGTTCCTCTTCGCCACCGGTCTGGTCAACGGCGCCGAGTTCACCAGCTACACGCACGCGCTGACCGACTCGACGGCCGACGGAGCGCAGACCGACTCCTGGCTACGGCTCGCGGGTTCGTCGCCGAGCCAGTATCCGAGCGCCGGCACGCTCGCGTCCGATCTGGCGATGGTCCAGAGCATCAACGCCGAGGGCAAGTCGTTCTTCGGGTGGACCAAGGTGTGGACGCCGGCGACCTCCGCCCAGGAGTCGGCGTGGAACACATACGCGCTCGCCGCGTACCTGCTCGTCGACAACGGCACCTCTGACTACTACTCGTTCAGTGCGCCCAACCTCAACGCGGACCGCACGACGATCTATTACTCGAACGAGCTCGCCGCGCTCGGCGCGCCGGCCGGCGCCTTCACCCTCTCCGGCGGCGTCTACAGCAGGTCGTTCGAGAACGGATCGGTCACCCTCAACACGAACAACAACGCCGCGTCGATCGTCTGGGCGGTGAAGCCGTCGGTCGCCGCCGTCACTCCCGCGGCCGGACCGGTGACCGGTGGGCAGGTGGTCACCGTCACCGGCAGCGGCTTCGCATCCGGTATGTCGGTGACGCTCGGCGCGACGTCCGTGACCCCGTCGAACATCAGCTTCGGATCCTTCACCTTCACCACCCCTCCCGGCTCAGAGGGGTACGCGCAGGTGCAGGTCACCACGGCACTGGGGTCGAGCCCGCTCACCTCCGGCGCCGGATACATCTACGCCGGCCTGAGCAACTACGTGCCGGTGGCGCCCTTCCGCATCCTCGACACAAGACCGGGCTCCGCGTATCAGCGGGGCACCGGCGCGCTCGGAGCGGACGCGACCCGTACGCTGCAGATCAGCGGCGTGACCGGTCTGCCCAGCGGCACGGATCCCGTGCCGTCGACAGCGTCCGCGGTGAGCATCAACGTGACCGCGGTCGCCGGAACGGCGTCGAGCCTCCTCACTGTCTACCCGAGCGGCACGGGACGGCCGAATGCGTCCAACATCAACTTCACGGCCGGGCACGTGACCCCCAACCTCGTCACCGTCGTGTTGGGTGAGGGAGGCGCGATCGACATCTTCAACGCTGCGGGCGCGGTCAACGTGCTCGTCGACGTCGAGGGTTACTTCGAGCCCGATTCCTCGAGCGACGTCACCGGTCAATACCACCCCATTTCCCCGGTGCGCGTCTGCGACACACGCTCCTCCGGCTACGCGTGCGGAGCGCACGGCGCGCTCGTGGGCGGCGCCCCCACGCTGGTCGACATCACCGGGTCGGCCGACGGCGACATTCCGGCAGGCGGTGCCGAGGCGGCCGTGCTCAACCTCACCGGTGTCGCGGGAACCGCCGCCACCTACCTGAGCGTGTATCCGCCGACCGGCACTGGTGCATGCGGATCGCCCGGCGTCTCCACGCTGAATCTGGCAGCCGGACAGGTGCAGGCCAACCGGGTCGTGGTCGCCCTCGGGCCGGCGATGTCCGGAGGTGCCGACACCTCCGTGTGCCTGTACTCGGCGGCCGGGCGCATCAATGCCGTGCTCGACGCCAACGGGTGGTTCGCGAGCCCAGGCGGTCAGGCCGGTGACCAGTACCAGCCGATCGGCCCGAGCCGGATCTGCGACACCCGCAGCGGGTCCGGTGACCCCTGTGCGGGCCACCCCCTGGGCACCCGCGGCGTTGAAGCCGTGCAGGTGGCGAGCGAGGGTGGAGTGCCCGCGGTGGGGGCGAGCAGCCCGCCCCTCGCGGTGTTCGCCAACCTGACCGCGATCGCCCCGCCGGGGGCGACCTACCTCACCCTGTATCCCGCCGGTGAGGCGACGACCCCAGAGGCGTCCGATGTCAACGTCATGCCCGGCGAGGTGCTTGCCAATCTCGCCGCGGTCGAGCTGGGTGGCAGCGGCGGGATCGACGTCTACAGCGCGGCGAGCCCCGTCAATGTCGTCATCGACGTCGAGGGCTGGTTCCAGTAAGGAGCGGTGCCGGGTGGTTTCGCCATCAGCCCGCCGCGGAACAATGGCGGCCGATGAGCACCGAGGGCCCGATCATCGAGGTCACCGACGGCACCTTCCAGACACTGGTGATCGAGGCGTCCTACCAGACGCCGGTCGTGGTCGACTTCTGGGCGGCATGGTGCGGCCCGTGCCGGGCGCTGGCGCCGACCCTCGAGCAGGCGGTCCGCGACCACGGCGGTGTCACGCTCGCCAAGCTCGACGTCGACTCGAACCAGCAGACCGCGGCGGCGTTCGGCATCAGCGGCATCCCTGCCGTAAAGGGCTTTCGCGATGGCCGTGTCGTGGCTGAGTTCGTGGGGCTCCAACCCCGCGGACGCATCGATGGCTTCCTGGCGCAACTCGCTCCCCCGGTGGTGGCGGCACTGCCCGAGGGGGAGGCCGAGCTCGCCGCCGTCCTCGAGGCGCAGCCCGGCAACGCCGGCGCGCGCCGCGCGCTGGGAACGCTGCTCGTCAAGGCGGGAAGGATCGACGAGGCGGAATCGGTGCTCGCAGACGCCCCGGCCGACCCCGTGTGCGACGGGCTGCGCGCGAGGATCGAGGCCCTTCGCGATGGCGGTCTGCCCGCGGCGCTGCAGAACGGACATTCCGACGTGGCGGCGCTGCCGCCGATCATCGATGCGCTGCGAGGCTCTGCCGAGCCGTCACGATCGCGGCTGCGGCGAATCGCTGTGGGGATCATCGAGGCCGAGCGCGAGCGCGATCCAGCGGTGGAGTCCTTCCGCGCAGCCCTCGCCTCCGCCCTCTTCTGATCGCGCATCCCTCGCAGCCGACAGACCGCGGCGTCGAGCCTACGCCTGCCGCTCCATCCACGCCGCGAGC
>Ga0187780_10002869_pt1 | contig 12951 bp, 13 predicted proteins | sample 1015_Q2_SP10_20__FD_132429 | JGI IMG/M metagenome (GOLD analysis project Ga0187780, IMG submission 132429) | Tropical peat soil microbial communities from peatlands in Department of Meta, Colombia - 1015_Q2_SP10_20_MG | ecosystem: Environmental > Terrestrial > Soil > Wetlands > Peat | place...
AACTGAGCGCCGCTACCAGCCAATCGAACACCGTTGCGGTGTCGTGCCGCCGGATGGCGGTGGGAACGCCTTCGGCCCGCAACTCAACGCGGATGTCGTCGATCAGGCTTGTCGAACCAGCCAAGCAGCAGACACCATGCACCACCCGAACGGCGTGATCGACCGCACCTGGTGGGCGCGACCGCAAGCGGGCTGCCATGCCAGCTTCTCTTTTGCTGCGGCGAGGATGGCTTTGCTTCGGGGGGTGAGGGCGACTGGCTCTTTGAGTGGCCGCCATCATCAAATAAGCGACACCAGCTTGCGCTGAGCGTCGGTGTCGCCGTCGATGTACCGCTGGGTTGTCTGAATAGACCGATGACCGGCTAATAGCTGAACGTCGCGCAGTGAGCCACCAGCTTTGTGGGCGAGCCGCGCTGCCCGAGTAATGAAGGTGCGGCGGCCGGAATGAGACGAGCAACCCTCGGCGCCGATGGCCCGGTACGCCTTGGCAAACCAGTTCACGAGACTGACCGGCCTCATCCCCTGGCCGCGCTCCGAGCTGATCAGGGCGCCGATGGGGAGGACTGACTTACGCCAGGCAACAAGGCCGTCGTGAAGGTCAGGATGGATCGGAATTAACCGGCCGCTGCGTTTCTTCGCCGCCGAATCCCGCAGCTCGATGACGCAGCCAACTTCGCCGTGCGGATTAAGGACCATGTCCCACGTCAGGTTCGCGATCTCGCCAGCACGCAAGCCTGCCTTGACCGACAGCAGAACGAGCAATCGGTTACGCACCGGATATCGGGTGGTACCAGCGAAGACGAGGAGATCTTTGTAGGTACTTTCGGAAATTATTTTTGCCTGCCGACCGGCCATTGCTGCAAATCAAATGACGGCAAGAATCATACTGCAGCGCCATCGGCCTTCAAGTGAAAAGAGGTGGTGCTGACTGAGAAACAATGAGAAACAGACTGAGTAAAAAAGTATCATTTCCTTATCAGTGTTCCAATAATTAGAGACAGACACTAATTCGCCGGTCTTTTTGCTGAGGTGAGAAAAATCGAGCAGCCGCGGCTTTAGACAGCCGCGCCACGCTGAACCAATTGCACTTCACAGCTTACCGCGAAAGGCCTGGTCGAGTATGGCGGGCAACACAGATCCGAATGGCCGCTTAATTTGGTCAGGTTTGCCTACCGATGTGCGAGACATCACTGTTGTCATTACATTCATCGCAAAATCACGGTCACGGTGGCCATCGCCTGGTGTAGTTGGTTCACCACCTCGCTGACGCAGCGACCTCATAGGTTCGCGGCGCGCCAAGTAGCACCTGGTCCGGCAAGCCCGGATCGGCCCACTGCGCGTAAATGACGTTGCTCAAGTTGTGTACGCGAAACGTTACGCGCACGGTTTTAAGCTCCGGCAAAGCCACGTCCCGGCCCGGAATGTCCACGAACGCATAGGCATCGGCCGTCGTGTAGGCGTCCATCGTCGTTAGATTGTCCTGGAACACAAAACGGGGACCGACATGGCGCACGGATGCGCCAATCTCCGCCGGCCAACGCCAATGTTCAAATCGATAGGACGCGCCCGCGTTGACGATGATCGGAGCCACGTCTGGCGGCGTATTGCCGGACCACTGGTCGAAATTGACGAACCGCGCATGCGTCCAGGCGGAATTGGTCCAGAATTTCCAGCCGTCGAACGGACTGACTGCCGCCGACATTTCGAGACCCTTGCTGGCGACCTCGCCGGCAAGGTCGGTCGTGGTGGTGTTGACCGGCACATAGACGTTGCGCTGGACGATATCGTAGAGCGCTACGGTCCACTCCGCCCTGTCGTCCCAGAACTTTTGCTTGGCGCCGGTTTCGTAGATGCGCGCGCTGGTCAATTGCGGGGACGTAATTGAGAAGATGCCGGCAACGGCGGGATCGTAGGCCGTCGCATACATGCTGTAGAACATCAAGTCGTGGATCGGCTCGTAGGTATAGGCCGCGCGGTAGGATACTGGCGTCCAGGTCACGTAGAAGGGCAGGCCATCCGGTATTGTGCCGTCGAAATTCGTTCCAGAGCGATCAAGCGTCAAATCCTCGATGCGCACGCCGCCAATCAATGCAAATTCAGGCGTAATTTTGAGGCGGTCCTCGAACGAGCCGGCGATGTCGGTGAGTCGGCTGATGCGCGTGTCCGGAAATTCTGGCCCGTAGAGGCCTGGGCTCGGATCGACGACGGTAACGGCGTCGAACGGAAAATCGTTTGGATTGCCCTCCTCAACGAAGGTAATCCAATTCCGGCTGGCCTGAAGCTGGGCGGCGAAGCGGTTCTCCATCCCCCAGAAACTAGTATCGGCTGTGAAATCGAGGTTGTTGCCAACGAGGTTTTGATCGTGGGTCACAAAGAAGCGGTCGCGGTCGATGAGATTGGGACCGAAGACCGACCCGTCATCGAAGGAGTAAGTCTCGCTATCCAGCCAATTGGCTTTGGCTCGCCAATTGTAGACCTGATCTTTGATCGTGACGTTGTTGGTTGGCGTCCATTCAAAACCGCCGCGCACCCACAATTCCTGGGCGCCGGTTGCGTTGTCGGCGACGTTGTAATTCGTCGTCAGCGTGCCCGAGTCGATGGTTACCGGGCCGAGATTATCGCCAGAAAATGTGCTCACCGCCGTACCGGAGATGACACCGTTAATCGCGTTCGCGCCGGCGAACGAGGTCGGGACCACCGGTGTTCCCCAATAGGCGTGACCAGAGTCCTTTTTGTATTCGACCGCGCCGAAGACCATGAAATTATCCGTGGCGTGGTAATTGAGTTGCCCCGAGAGGTCGGTCAGGTCGCGGTAAACGCCATCGATAAAGCTGTTGAGTTGAGACCCGCCCATGTCGAAGCGATAATCGAGTCCCTTTGCCCCGGTGTTGCCACCCGAGCCGTAGTGACTAAGCACCGATCCATAGGAATCGACTGAGAAGTCTGCCTCGTTCTGGACCGGTCCGCCGGTCGGCTGGCGGCTGACATAGTTCACCGCACCGCCGATGGCATTCAGGCCGGTCATCAAGGATGACGGCCCTTTGAGGAACTCCACCTGGTCGAGATTGGCCGCACCCATCCATCGCGCGGTGATATCGGAAGGGCCGGTCCAGATACCGTTATAGAGCGTGTTGATCTCGCCGAAGCTGAATCCGCGCATCGAGAAATTGGCGGGCGCGCCGGCGGCATCGCCGGATAAGACGCCGACGGCGCCCTGGGCGGTATCGGTGGTGGTTTTGTAGCCCTGGTCTTGAATCGTTTGCGCCGTCACGACATCGACGCTGGCGGGCGTCTCAATGACCGGCAGTCCGAGGCGGCTTGCGCTCGTCGCGACCGCGTTGAGCGGCGTTACCGGAATTCCCGAGAGGGGGCCAGGAACGAGGTTACCGGGAATCGGTAGCGTACGCACCGGATTAGGCGCCGCCGGCGCCTGCGCGCCAGCATAGGGCTTTCTGACATTGCCTTGATGCTTCGGCCGGTTACCGGCGACGTGGATCGGCGGAAGATTGGTTTGACCTTGCGTCGCCTGAAGCTCTGGCGTTGCGGTCTGCGCCGCCGCACCTACCGTGGCACCCGCGATCGTCCAAATGGAGGTGAACAGCCAACGGAATAACGAACGCCGGCCGCTTTTGCGACCGAAGAAATAGACAGGCAACACGTTACGCCCCAACGGCGAAGAACGTCCCCGTCACTGCGATTTTGGTTGATTGGCGGTCCGCATTCGCCCAAGACGGGGACCGTAAGCAACCGGACTTAAGTTTACGTCAGGACACCCCGCCCAACGCGCTCGCGCGTGACCGTTGCTGGTGGCAGATCTCCTGGCTCGCGGGTCGTCGTCTTTGGGCCGCCTTCCCAAGAGTATCAGTCACTCTCAGTGGCAATCGGCCCGAGACTCACCGCTTACAGTTGCGGGGGCAGCCACGGCATTGCGAGCACAACATGCCCGCGCACCGCGTTCCCTTTTGATCCCTTGCGGGAACCACCTCTGCTAACATCGCTTAGGACAGTGGCAACGGTCAACTCAAAATGACGATTTTCCGGCTTGGTCTCTTGATTTTGGTCTTCGCTGTGGCTTCCTCGTCCTCTCGGGCGGAGACGCCAGAAGAATGGATTTCCTTGGGCGCTCGCGTACACGGAGGTTTCGGATCGTTTATCCCGCTTGGCATTAAAATCGGGCTTGACGCGGTCAATCGTCTTCACGCCAAGCCACGTGAATTGACCGTCCTCTATTACGACAGCGATGCTTCGCCCTGCGCTTGCTTCGCTGATGGCATCGCCATCGCAACCTATGCCTCATTCGGTCAACGCACCGTGACTATGGCTGCGGAAAAAGCACCTGCTGGAACCGCCGCCGTCATCGTCATCCGCTCCCGTAACGGTGGCCCAGGATACAAATACACAATTCCTCTCGTGTCGCTTGCGAAACTCGCGGAAATGAACAAAACCCTCGACCAGCGCGGACGCTACGATGCGGTAATGGCGACTGATGACCTATTCCGAGTCGAGCTGGTGCCCTAATCTGCCTTAGTCGACGGTCATTTTCACGTCTGAGTTTGGCACGAAGCAGATTACTGACTACGTAACCTTCACGGGCGCTACGAGTAGCATTTGAGACGTTAGCGTGCGGTAGCGTCGAACGTCATGCGCATTCTCGCCATCAGACGACTTAATGTTTATGGCTGCGCAATGTGCCAAGCTCCGTTTAGAAATCCATCGCCAGTGATGTCGCCCGGCGCCTTATCATTGTGCCAAGTGTAGAGCGGCCGTCCCTTGTAAGCCCACTGTTTCGATCCGTCGTCGCGCGTGATGATACTGTAGTCGCCCATGGGCATCGCGCCGGCTGCGGCCGTCAAGGGCGGCCAATTGCCCGCGCACGGGCCGTTGCAGGCCGACTTGCCGCCCGAATCCTTGTCGAAGACATATAGCGTCATGCCCTTGTCGTTGGTGAGCACTTTGCCCTTGGCGCTGTCGCCGGTTTTGGTGGGCGCCATCTGCGCGAATGCTATTGTCGCAACTGCGGTTATGGCGGCGGTCGCCAGTATGAACGATTTGCGCATGTTTTCCTCCTGAATCGGATCGAGTAGAGGTGCGGCAACGCCCAGATAACCCCGACTTGCGCCATCTATTCCACCGTCCGATTTGTCGCCAGCGCATTTGATTCGTGCTATATGGAATTTGATGAGACGCCTACGACGACTTGTTCAGTCACGATCGAGAGGCGGCCTATTGGCCGTTTGCATCGCTTATTCGCTCGCCATCCAAGCAATGATGGCGAGCATTGGATTCGGCATGTCAGTAGGGACGCCGGACCGGGCTGGATTTGTCCTCTGTAGTTTTGTTTCCAATCAACCTGCCGAGGCGCCGGCGCGAGACGGTGACCGGCAGAAGCCCACTCGCGCCCCGCAATGTCCATTTTGCTTCATTGCTGCGCAAAGCGCCGGCCATGTCGCGACCGTAGGCGAGGCCCCGGCATTTCCGGCCTATGCCGCCTTGCTGAGTGCCGCAATCTCAGTTCCCGTTGGCGATGCGGCGTTCGTCTCTCAGTTTCGCCATAGCCATGGCGAGCCCCGCGCTCCTCCGGCTTTCTCCGTCTGACGTTGGAACATGCTCCGCTTTGGCGGAGCGTTTGCTCATACGCTTACGGAGAACATCATGCGCACTTTATCGAGCCTCGCCCTTGCGGCACTGCTAGTCGGTTTTGTCGCTCCTGCTCTCGCTCAAGGAACCGGCAACACCTCCATTAGCGTCGAACAACCTTGGGCACGGGCAACACCTGCCGGTGCCACGACCGGGGCGGTTTATATGACGCTCGACAACAAGTCCGGCACTGCCGACCGACTAACCGGCGCGTCGTCAGATGTCGCCGACAAGCTGCAAATTCACGAAATGAAGGTTGAGAATGGCGTGATGAAAATGCGCGAGATCGCCGGCGGCCTGCCAATTCCGGCCGGCGGATCGGTGGTGCTCAAGCCTGGTAGCTACCATGTCATGCTGATTGGATTGAAGAAACCGCTCACCGCTGGCGAAAAATTCCCGCTGACACTTACTTTTGAGAAGGCCGGGAATGTTTCGGTGACAGTTCCGGTCCAGGCCATGGGCGCCACGGAAGATAAGGGCGGCGGCATGGGCGATATGCACGACAACCAGGGAGGAGGAATGGGCCACATGGAGATGAAGTGATGCCTAAGCGTCAAATCTTTCTCTTAGCGTTGGCCGCAATCGCCGGATTCTCCGGAATGGTCCTGTGTATTGCCTTCCTGGCATCCTCCACAGGGCCTAGCAAAGATACACGCACCGGCGCCATTGGCGGCCCGTTTTCGCTTGTTGACGATACTAGCGTTCTCGTCACTGAAAGCGCCCTCGCGGGCAAGCCGTACACGATTTATTTCGGCTACACCTACTGCCCGGAGGTTTGCCCCACGACGCTCCTGGACTTGTCGCGGTGGATCAAAGAGCTCGGCACGGACGCAGACAAGCTCAACTATGTTTTCGTCACGGTCGACCCAGAGCGGGATACGCCGCAACTGATGCACGCCTACTTGTCGTCTTTTGACAAGCGTATCCGCGGCTTCACCGGCACGCCGGAACAGATCGCCAAAATCGCACGGCAATATCGAGTTAGTTACAAGAGGATTCCTACAGAAGATGGTGGCTATGTCATAGACCACTCCTCCATCGTTTATCTGATGGGGCCGGATGGGAAACTCGTCAGCATGATTGCCTATCAGGAGAATGATGCTTCGGCACTCGCGAAGCTTAGAAATTTGGTAGCGTTGACACCTTCCTCGTAGATCCGAGCGAAGGATGCGGCAGTGTTCTGGCCGCGAGTCGGATAAAGAACCGACTCGTCGGGTGTAATTGTTTGTTCTCCTATTACTGTTGCTTAGAAGGCACATCCGTCGTGATACGCCTGGTGGAGACTAATTAAAATTTGCTGCACGAAGGGTAATGCGCTTAATTTTGTGCTGGGGAATGCGGGCGTACAGCGACTATGGCGGCAATTTTACCAAGATCATTGCGACGCGTTATCGCGTATTTGCTCGCCTATGCGCTTTGCCTGCAAGGCTTCGTCTTTGCGATTGCTTCGGTAAGTCCGGCGGGAGCTTCCATACAGAACCCAACCTTTGTCGCGCTCGCGCTTTGCAGTCATAGCCAAACCACAACACTGCCGGACGCTCCGACCCAAGCTCCGCTCGGCCAGCCGCACTGTTTATTCTGCATCGCTGGCGCAGTTTATGTGAACTGTGCATCGCCCAGTGCAGCGGATTTCGACTTCACCTTCGTATCCACTGTCTGGTTGCCCGCCGCGCCGAACCTAATCGCGCGTTTCGTGGGTGGCGGCGCATGGCCTCGCGGTCCTCCTGCGGTGGCGTAACCGCCTCGCGGTCCCAAAGCTTACGGGGCCTTAGCTGAGGCCTTTCCATTTCACTGGCATCGAACGCTCCGCACTTCAACGCTCGAAGGCGCCAGTAGTATGCGTCAGCGCATTCACTCATGATCGGGGGAATCTATGTTCTTTTCGTTCAAAACACGGCCATGCACGTATCCGCGCGTGCGAGCGGCTCTAACCCTGGTTACAACGATTCTTGTTGGCGGCTCCGCCGCAGCGGCCGACATGACCAAGCCTGGTATGCCGACCAAGGCACCCGTGGCGCCGGCCTACCAATGGACGGGATGTTATGTCGGCCTTAACGGGGGCGGTGGCGCGATCGGCACAAACTTCCAAACTACAGTAAATCCGGGGACATATCTCGGTACGGCCGATGCTGCCGAAGTGTCGAACGACGGAACTGGATCGCACGACAATTCGAATTTCATTGGCGGTGGTCAGATCGGCTGCAACTGGCAGTCTGGTACGGTCGTTGCCGGCCTGGAAGGCGATTTCGATTATTTCCCTGGCAATTCCAGTTTCGCCAATAACACCGACACGCTCCCAACTTTGGGTATCCCCTTTGTCATTGGGCAGCAACTCACGACTAACTATCTGGCAACTGTACGCCCGCGCATCGGCATCGCGGCGGACCGCAACTTCGCATACGTCACTGGCGGTGTTGCCTTCACCAAGGCGAGCTACACAGAAAGCTATGCCGATAGCAACGGGGCGATCGGCATAGCTACTGCTTCGAGTTTCCTCACCGGCTGGACCGCAGGTGCCGGCTGGGAATACGCGCTCACGGATCACTGGGTAGTTCGAGTCGAATATTTATTCGCCGCGTTCCCGTCAACAAGCGCTGTTGGCTCGATTGCTCTGGGGGACGCCATCAACTCGCTCCACGGTTCCGGGGGCCTCGTCATGCAGGTTGCCCGCGCCGCTGTGAATTTCAAATTCTGAAAATGGGAGATTGTCGTGTCAGATAATTCTTCCGCCTCCACCTTCATCAGCCGCGCGAGTCTGCAATCAGACACCGCGCGCTTCGCAAACAGAAACGGTGACATCATGTTCGGTCAAATCACAAAAACGCCGGCGCGAAATAAGCGAATCGCCGCTTCGCTCACTGCACTCCTTATTTCGAACCTTGTGGCCGTCGTTTCTTTGGTCGGCATCTCAACGACGCAAGCCTTGGCCTGCGCATGTGGTTGCAGCGTGTTCGACGTCGGCGGTCTTTCAACACCGCAGGAACAGGACCACGGTGGGCGTGTGTTCTTTGAATTTTGGGATAGTGATCAGACACAGAACTACGTCGGCAGTTCGAGGGCGCCGGCCGCGCTCAACTCGGACAAGAATATTGACACCCAATGGTACAACGTCGGCTTCGAATACACGTTCAATCGCGATTGGAGCGTGTTCGTAAGACTGCCGACCGCTAACCGCAGCTTGACTACTGTGACCGGTATAGATTTTCCGGGCTCGCTGAGCACATTCTATGCGGCGGATCTCGCCGATCTGGAAGTGATGGGCATGTACACCGGCTTCTTCAGCGACATGTCAACGGGGATCATGTTCGGTCTAAAGTTTCCGACTGGACCCTATACCACGCCCGGCTTCGATCGCGACAATCAGATCGGCACTGGCAGCACCGATCTTCTCATCGGCGGTTTTCACCGCGGCTTACTGACCGGCGACAACGCGTGGCAGTATTTTGCCCAAGTGATGTGGCGTCAGCCGTTCCTCTATCGGGATGCGGCCGATCCGCAGGGTTTCTTCGACGGCAACGGCGGCGTGGTACAAAGCTATCATCCCGGGATGCAGGTCGATGGCGCCGCAGGCATCCTCTACAACAACTGGTATCACGTGCTCGGCTTCGATAAGATCACGCCTCTCGGTCAGATCATCGTTTCGCACCGCAACCAGGATACAGGCACCGGCGCCGATCCCTTTAACAGCGGCTTCGACAGGGTCATGCTGTCGCCCGGCATCGAGTTCACCAAGGTGCTGGATGAGGCCAACAACCGGGTGCTCAAAACCTATTTCGACATCGAAATTCCCGTGTACTACCGCGCCAACGCAGCCAATAACGCGGGTACGGAAGGCCAGCTTGTCGCGCCCTACCTGATCAGGGTCGTGACGAGCTACAATTTTTGAGCGATCACGATATGCCGGCGCTACGGAAGGACTTGAAATGTCACCGGTTGTGAGCGGAGCTTTGGTGCAGCCGGGACGGCTTATGGACTGGCGTGACACGCCTCAGCGCTTCGGCCGGACGATAGCATGGCAGGTCGGTGAAACTGGTGAGCGGCATGGGTTCCGCGCCGCCGCCACCATGGGCATTCGCTGTACTTGTAAAAAGGGAGACCGTAAGCAACATCGCCGCAAATGCCTTCAACATTTCTTCCTTCCTTACACGCGAGCCGAAGCGCGATCGATCGCATCATTGAACGAAATTGCTGCGCTACTAGTTCCCTCACAGGGCCGAATACGGCACCGCGAAGGTCATTCATGTTAGCAGCTGTCAAAAAGTATACGGCACCGGCATTGAGTTACTTGAGCGGAGCAATCGCGAGCTTTTGGCTAGTCTGTGCATCGAGTCCGGCGGACTCAGCGCCACAGATCGGCGCGACCGCGCCGGCACTCGTTGTCACTGAGCTCGACGGGCATATTTTCGATCTCGCTAAGCTCAAAGGCAAGGTCGTATTGGTCAATTACTGGGCGACTTGGTGCGCACCCTGCAAGAAGGACATGCCGAAGCTCGATGCGTTCTATCGCCGCCACCACAGCCAGAATTTAGAGATGATCGGAATTAGCGTCGATCGTCCGAACGATCTGCCAAAGGTGCGCAAGATTACGGCTTCCCTCGCATATCCCGTCGCCGCGCTGAAGGACATTACGGTCGATGGTTTTGGTGAGCCGGAAGGTGTTCCGATCACATGGATCATCGACGCCGACGGCAAAGTCCGCAATCGAATGATTGATGTACGCGACGAGTTGCTTAGCACACTCGTTGTTCCATTGTTGTCGCCCTGACGCAAATCAGTACAATGTTTACTGGCCGATCAATGGCTCTTCGCTTCGTCGCAGCAATACTCTTTTGCATTGTGATCATTGCAGCTCGGCGTGCCCCTGCTGGAGAATGGACGACCGATCAAAAATCTGGATGTCAGGTGTGGAATCCGAATCCGCAACTGGAGGAATCGGTTGCGTGGTCAGGAACATGTCCGATAGGCCGCGCCGAAGGAAACGGCAGCGTTCGATGGTCGCGAGCCGACACTCTCATCGAGACTGACGAAGGCAAGTGGCACAACGGCAAGCAAATTGGTCCGGGCAGCCAGATCTGGTCAACGGGTCGCTACGATGGGCAAATTGCCGATGGTGAACCCAATGGTCGCGGTGTCTTGACCTTGCAAAAATTGCGCTACGAAGGTGAATTCCGCGATGGTAAGCCCAACGGCACTGGCACTTTGACGATCGGAAGCGATTCTGTGCATGGCACCTGGAAGGACGGCTGCTTGCAGGACGCTCAACGCAGAGCCGCAATCGGCGTGCCGCTATCGGTCTGTCGGTGATACCTCAAGCACACAGAAGCGTATCGTCTCTTATGCGAAGGAGTGCGTAAATGCGTATGTTCTGTTTGTTTTTTTGGATTGGCGTCGCAGGCATCATTGCAGTCTCAACCGCCCACACTGCGACGGCCCAGGAGGCACAAGGCAAGAATTGCCGAATGGAACAGCAGTGTCACTGGAAGGATTTCAAGAAATACTGTGTCTGGGTAAAAGTCTGCCGATAGACGGGAACCGGCGGCGTGACAACGTGTAGACTTGGATCTGAGGGAAGACCATTGAGGTGTTGGGTACCTGCGGGTTTCCTCAGCCGGCGTCAAAAGTTAGCTGGTTCGGGTTTTGTTTGTACCTTATATCATAGGGGAGACTTGCTGGAGCGTGCTAATTTTCGTGAGTTTTTGCCAGGGCGCCATATTGCGTAAGCTCGCGTTCATCATCCGCGAAGCAACTGATGCTTGGCGTTCGTTCCCACGCGCTGTCGCCAACGTAGCATCCTTGAAAACCAGTCCCCCTGGCGCGCTCCCTGATGGGACGCATAGGCATTGGCGCGTCGATCAGTGCGCATTCCGACTTTGAACTAAAGACGAAGGCCCAGCTCTTTACAAAGGGAGGCGACAAATGCGTGAGCCAAATCCGGATAAGTTGAACGAGCTCATCGGCAAGCTTGTCGACGATCTCGGCGCTTCGATCGCTGGTGCAAGCATTCTGCTCGGTGACCGTCTCGGCATTTACAAAGCAATGGCCGACGGAACACCCGTGACCTCTTTGGACCTTGCCAAAAGGATCGGTTTACATGAGCGCTACGTGCGCGAATGGCTGTCCGGCCAGGCGGCCTCCGGCTATATCGACTATCACCCGGACAAGAACGCCTTCTCGCTCTCGCCGGAGCAAGCCATGGCCTTTGCCGAAGAAGGCTCGCCGGCTTTCTTTGCCGGCGCCTTCGATGTCGTTCAGTCCACCTATCTCGATGAACCCAAGGTCGCCGAAGCTTTTCGCACCGGAAAGGGCGTCGGTTGGCATGAACATTCGAAGTGCCTTTTCTCCGGTACTGAGCGTTTCTTCAGGCCGGGCTACAACGCCAACTTGGTTCAGAACTGGATTCCCGCGCTGGACGGGGTCGAGGCCAAACTGAAAGCTGGAGCTAACGTAGCCGACGTTGGCTGCGGTCACGGCGCTTCGACGATCGTCATGGCTCAGGCCTATCCGAAGTCGCAATTCTTCGGATTCGACTACCACCAGCCTTCGCTCGACTGCGCGGCAACGCTCGCAAAGGAAGCAGGAGTCGGCGGCCGCATCACCTTCGAGCGGGCGACGGCCAAGGATTTTCCCGGCAAAGGATACGATCTCGTGACGTTTTTCGATTGCCTGCACGACATGGGCGATCCGGTCGGTGCCGGACGGCATGTGAAGCAAACGTTGGCTCGCGACGGGGTTTGGATGATCGTCGAGCCATTCGCGCACGACAATCTTAAAGACAATCTTAATCCGGTCGGGCGCGTGTTCTATGGCGCCTCCACCTTTATTTGTACGCCTGCCTCGCTCTCTCAAGAGGTTGCGCTCGGTCTCGGCGCACAGGCCGGCGAGCATCGGTTACGTCAGGTCGCCACCGAGGCAGGCTACACTCGTTTCCGCCGTGCTGCGGAGATACCGTTCAACATGATTTTCGAAGCGCGCGCCTGAGGTCAAATAGAGCGATCTGTTGCAATGCATGAGTCGGCTTACGCAGACACAAGGCGGACGTGCCGACGCTGCGCGGCGATGTCTGGTTTTTGGGTGGCTCAACCGATCGACGCAACACCTTCTAATCTTGCGAGATGGGGAGGTGTGCGATGGAAGGGAATGCGCGGACATTAGGCCGAAGCAGAGGGCTGAGCTTTGGGAGCGCTGGAAGCGTGGTCAATGTGGGGCGGATATCGCCCGAGCGCTTGAGAGCAGGAACAAGAGCGGCGTCTATCGGGTCTTGGCTCTCCATGGAGGGATCGCTCCATTGCCGCGGCGGAGAGCTCCGCTGTCGCT
>Ga0187780_10002870_pt1 | contig 12949 bp, 10 predicted proteins | sample 1015_Q2_SP10_20__FD_132429 | JGI IMG/M metagenome (GOLD analysis project Ga0187780, IMG submission 132429) | Tropical peat soil microbial communities from peatlands in Department of Meta, Colombia - 1015_Q2_SP10_20_MG | ecosystem: Environmental > Terrestrial > Soil > Wetlands > Peat | place...
GAAACTTTGTTTCCCACGTTGGGTTTGCGCTCGTAAGTGTGGTGGTATTTCCAGGAATTGCTCTAAGGAGAGAAGATATGAAGGCAGAATTCTTTGTCCGTCGAGGTGTGCTCGCGCTTGCATTTTCCGGTTTGCTCGCGGTGGGCGCCTATGCCCAGGATCCCACCCCGCAGCAGCAGGACATTCAGAACGACAAGAAAGACATTCGGCAAGACAAAAAAGATTTGGCGAAAGATCGCGCCGACCGCAACGCCGACCAGCGCGATATCAACAAAGACAAGCGCGACATCAAGAACGACAAGCAGGACATTCGCCAGGACAACAAGGACATCCGGCAAGATAAACGCGATGTTCGTCAGGACAACAAAGACATTCGTAACGACAAGGCGGATCTGACCAAGGACCGCGCCGACCGCAATGCCGATCAGCGCGACATCAACCAGGACAAGCGCCAGCTAGCGAAAGATGATGCCAAGTACGGCGATAACAGCGCGCAAGCCAAGGCCCAGCGAAAGGACCTGCGCCAGGATCGTGCCGACCGCAACGCTGATCAGCGCGACATTAATAAAGACAAGCAAGACCTGAACGCGGACCGCAAGGATCGCAACCAGGACGTTAAGGATCTAAACGCGGATCGCAAAGACCGGAACCAGGACGTTAGGGACCTTCACAAAGATCAAAAGGACCTGAAGCAGGACCGCAAAGACCGCAATCAGGATCAGAAGGACATCAACAAGGACAAGAAGGACTTGCGCGCGGATCGCAAGGATCTGAAGCAGGATCGTAAGGCGCAAGCCAAGGCACAAGCAAAGCCCCAAGGCCACAAACACTAAAGCTGTAAAACTCAAGAAGGCCGCTCGGATTTTTCCGGGCGGCCTTTTTCTTTTGTTGAGCGACCACCGGCTCGGTGCAGAATGCACGCGAAACGTGCTTCAGGCGCAGTTCCGGGCAACCTCTTTGCGCGAACTAGTGGATTCCGGGCGACTCTCGGTTGACAGCCGCACAGCCCGGAAGTAAGGTGCAGCAACATTCATTGCCAGCGGATCGCAGTCCAGGGAAGCGTCATGAAAAAGTCAAAGCATCACTTTTGTTTCTTTGTGCTTGTTGGAATTTTGGTTTTAGTGCCTGCCGAGTTGCTCCGGACACGCGCATTGGCGGACACGGCGGAGGAGTCCGACGTCAAGGCGCATTACACCAAATACGAATACCGCATTCCAATGCGGGATGGCGCAAAACTGTTTACAGCAGTCTATGTGCCCAAAGACTCCTCGCGGAGCTATCCGTTTTTGATCAATCGGACCCCATATGGCGTGGGGCCTTATGGGCCGGATAAATATAAGAAGAAGCTAGGGCCTTGGCCGAGCTTCGAGAAAGACGGTTTTATTTTTGTCTATCAGGACGCGCGCGGGCGGTTCATGTCTGAAGGGGAGTTTCAGGAAGTCACGCCGCACAAGGAAAACAAGAAATCACCAAGGGACGTGGATGAGAGCACCGACTGCTACGACACGATTGAATGGCTGCTCCACAACGTGCCGAACAATAACGGCAAGGCGGGTATTTGGGGCATTTCGTATGATGGGTTTTATACCGCCGCGAGCATTATCAATTCCCATCCAGCGTTGAAGGCCGCTTCACCGCAAGCGCCCGTGACGGACCTGTACATGGGTGATGATGCCTATCACAACGGCGCGTTCATGCTGGCAGCGAACTTTGGATTTTACGCTCTCTTCACACCGCGCACGGAAATCGCCCCCGCGCCGCCCGAATGGCCGCGATTCGATTACGGAACCACCGACGGCTACGATTTCTTTTTGCAGATGGGCTCGCTTGCGAAAGCGCGGCGGCTCTACTTAAAGCAGAGGGAAAGTTATTGGGACGACCAGATTCACCACCCGAACTATGACGATTTCTGGAAAGCCCGGAATATTTCCGCGTTCCTGAAAAATGTGAAATGCGCGGTGCTGGCAGTCGGCGGCTGGTTTGACGCGGAAGATCTTGTCGGACCCGGCAAGGTGTTCCGGGCGGTGGGCAAGTTCAATCCCGAGACGCCGGATTCTCTCGTAATGGGCCCGTGGTTTCACGGCGGCTGGGCTTTTGGCGAAGGGGATCGGTTAGGAGATGTCAGCTTTGCCATAAAGAATTCGTCGTGGTTTAACGACAATGTGCTGCTGCCTTTTTTCCGGCAGCATTTGAAGGACTCCGGGAATGCTGAGATTCCGCGCGCCCTGATGTTCGAAACAGGAACCAACGTGTGGCGGAAATTCGATTCGTGGCCTCCGAAGAATGCTGAGCCGCGCCAGCTCTACCTCCGTGCAGGTGGCGGGCTTTCCTTCGAGGCGCCCAGTGACGGCGGGACCGAGTTCGATGAGTACGTGAGTGACCCGGCTCACCCCGTGCCTTTCATTGATTTTCCGTCCACGTGGGTGCCGCGGACCTACATGAATGGGGACCAGCGGTTTGCCGAAAAGCGCCCCGATGTGTTGGTGTATGAATCAGCGCCGCTGGAAGACGACATCACGGTGAGCGGCCCCGTTTCACCGCACTTGTGGGTATCCACATCGGGAACGGATTCCGATTTTGACGTAAAGTTAATTGACGTTTATCCGATGGATTATCCGGATCCGGATCCCAATCCGCGCGAAGTGAAGATGGGCGGCTACCAGCAATTGGTGCGCGGCGAGCCGTTTCGCGGGAAATTCCGCAAAAGCTTTGAGCATCCTGAAGCCTTCGAGCCGGGACGCGCAACGCCGCTCAATTTTTCGTTGCCGGATATCAATCACACCTTTCGCCGCGGACACCGGATCATGGTGCAAATTCAAAGCTCCTGGTTTCCGTTGACGGACCGTAATCCGCAGAAATTCACGACTATTCCAGAAGCGGCGGAGACGGATTTTCAAAAGGCGACCGAGCGCGTATATCACGCAAAAGGTCACGCATCGTTCTTGGAGCTGCCTGTTTTGCACTGATGCGCTAGATGAGAAAAGTTCCCTCAAATACTTTGACGGCGGCGCCGCTCACCCGCGGCACAAGCTTTTTGCCAGACTGCGTGACTTCCACTTCGATGTGGCTCGGGCGACCCATTTCTGCTCCTTGAAGAATGCTCAGCGTATGCCCCGGCGCCAGCTTGCCATGCGTCACGAGATACGCACCAAGCGAGCCGGCGGCCGAGCCGGTGGCAGGATCTTCGTAAATTTCCCAGGGCAGCATGCCGCGCGAAAAAACATTGCTGTGGCCGCCGAGCACAAAACAGTACGCCATCGTCGCGTTTTTGCCGAGCAGCTTGCGCAGCTCAAACATGTTCATGGCGATCTTGCCGAGCGCCGCGCGATTCCTTAGCGGCACCACAAGATTGAAGATTCCCGTGGAAACGCATTCGGGCTCGAGATGCGGATCAAAATCCTTGGGAGTTAGGCCAAGCGCTTTTGCAAGCGCAGCTTTTTTGAACTTCATCGGGCGGAATTTCGCTTCCATCTGAGTCATGGTCACGCGCTGAGGGCGCCCGTCCTTGAAACGGATCTCAACGGGCAAAACGCCCGCGCCCGTCTGCTGCATGACGTGCACGCCGCCTTCTTGGGCTGGCACGACCCCCAATTCCGCAAGAAGAAACCAGGTCCCGATCACCGGATGGCCGGCAAGTTTCAGCTCTTCTTGAGTCGTAAAAATCCGCAGCCGGGCCAGCGCGCGATCATCCGTGGGCTTCTGAACGAACACGGTTTCTGCGAGGTTCATTTCTCGGGCGATGGCTTGCATTTCGTCTTTCGAGAGGCTGTCTCCGTCCGTGAAGACAGCCAGCGGATTCCCTTGGAAGCGCGTCGTTGTGAAAACGTCCAGTGTGTGGTACCGGTGTTCCATGTTTGCGTGCGTGCCGTTCGAACGAGCTTGCGGCTCAGATGCGTTCGAACTCAGCTACCGTCCTTTCCTTCGCCATGTTTCCACATTCAATGTCGATTTTGGTTCTAGAGATTGTGCACGATTTGCGTTACAGCTTCGAGAACGCGGCGCGTTAGTTCCGGCTTCGCCGTCTCGGAATACACGCGCAGGAGATTCTCCGTTCCCGAGGCGCGCAACATCACCCAGCCCGTATCCCCAAGATAAACCTTGATGCCGTCAAGGTTCTCGCGGCGCACAATTGGGAGATCGCTGAAGTGAGTCAGCTTGCCGTCCGAAAAGTAAGCGATGGCTTTTTCCTTCTGTCCCGGTTTCAGGTCCAGATCGACGCGGCCGTAATGATATTCGCCGAATTCCGCGCGCAGCACAGTGAGCAATTCTCCCAGGGATTTGCCATGCCAGGCCATCAATTCTGCAAGGAGCAAGGCTGAAACCGTGGCGTCGCGCTCCGGCAGGTAAAGGCTCGTGCCGATGCCGCCGCTCTCTTCACCGCCAATTAAAATGTTCTGTTCGAGCATCAATTCGCAAATGTATTTGAAGCCGACGGGCACTTCGTGAAGCTTGCGAGCAAATTTCGTTGCGAGCTTATCGATGAGCTTGGTGACCGAGAACGTTTTTGCGATGTCGCCCGGCAAGTTGCGTGTGCCTGCCAAATGCCAGACAAGTAGTGCGAAGATCTGGTGCGGATTGACGAACGCGCCGCTGCGATCAATCGCGCCAATCCGGTCGCCGTCACCATCAGCGCAGAAGCCCGCATCGTATTTGCCTGTGAGCACAGCCTCCCGGAGCGCTTGAATGTGCGGCTCGATCGGCTCGGGATGCACTCCGCCAAAACGTGGATCGCGCGTCCCGCGAATCTCGTCACAGTGGATTCCATTGCGGCGAAACAGTTCGGGAAGCAAACCTGCGGCTGATCCGTGCATGGGGTCAAAAACAAAGCGAAATTTCGCTTCCCGCAGGCGTTTCCAATCGACAAGTTTTTCGAGCGCTTGCAGGTAGGGTTCGCGCGGTTCGAGTTCGTGAATTAAATCCTTGTGGGCCGGCAGCGGAGGCAAGCCTTTTTGCAAGACGCCTTCGAGTTCTTGCTCAATCTGCGCGACGATAGATGGCAGAGCACTGCTGCCGTAGCTCGCTTTGTACTTGATACCGTTCCAGCGATAGGGATTGTGACTTGCCGTGATGACGATGCCGCCGGCCGCTTTTTGATGCCTCACGAGATACGAAATCGCAGGAGTCGGACAAGGTTTGTCAGCGAGACACACCGGAGTTCCCGTTGCGCTGATGACATCTGCGACCGCAGCAGCAACGCGATCCGATGCGTAACGGTGATCGTAACCAATCAGCACGCCCTTGCGCGCATCTTCCCCGCGGACAACATACCGCGCGATGGCGTGCGCCACGGTGCGTGCGTTCGCGAACGTGAAATCTTCCGCGATGACGCCACGCCATCCATCGGTCCCAAATCGAATCTCAGTCATTTGCGGTAAGTATATGCGAAGCCAGAGGTTCGCCAACAGCCGCTTTGGCCTGTGTTATAGAAGGTCCTTCTTTCGTTGTAGCTCCAGCCATTTCACAATCTTTCCGACATCCTGGGCCCGGTTGCGAGGACAAATCAGCAGAGCATCCTGCGTTTCAACGACGACGAGGTCGCTGACACCAACGGCCGCAACAAATTTTGACGGCGCCCAGAGGAAATTCCCATCTGCATCCAAAGCGTGCCCCGGTCCGGCAAAGACATTCTCGCCGTCTTTCTTTGCAAGAAGTTCGTACACTGCCGCCCACGAGCCGATGTCGCTCCAACCCACTTCCGCCGGAATAACGAACACGTGCGCTGGACCTTCGACGCGTGTCGCCGGTTCGAGCACCGCGTAATCCACGGAGATATTTTCGAGCTTGTGATAAATTGAGCGAAGCTGGTGCTCGTACTGGTGTGTTCCGATGAACTTAGCCAGTTTTTCGAGCGCCGAATGTGTCTTCGGCAAAAAAGATCTCAGGTTTTCCAGAAACGTTGAAACGCGCCAGAAAAACATTCCCGCGTTCCAGTGATATTTGCCCGAGGCTACGTATTCGACCGCAAATGGCAGCGCCGGTTTTTCTGTGAAGCGTTTCACCGCGAACACTGGGAAGCCCTTCGAAGTAATCGGCTCCCCCATTCGCTCGATGTAACCAAATCCCGTCTCGGGTCGCGTCGGCGGGATCCCAAGAACAACCATTCGTCCCGGTTCGCGTGCGACCTCGAGCGCCGCGGTGACAATCTTCAAATACTTTTGCGCTTGTTCGATGTAATGGTCCGCGGGAAGCACGGCAAGCAAGGCATCGCCACGCACCGCATGGCGAACGTGAATCGCTGCCAGCCCGATCGCAACGGCGGTGTTCATCCCCATCGGCTCAATCAATACACGCTTGCGCGACGCCGCCGGAACCTGTTTGCGAACTGCGGCCGACTGCTCCGCGTTTGTCACCGTCCATATCCGCTCCGCCGGAATCAACGGTCGCAGACGCGCGACGGTCTGCTCCAGCATCGTGTCCTTGCCAATGATGTTTAGCAGTTGCTTCGGTGTGCGGGTACGGCTCCGCGGCCAGAAGCGCGTTCCGCGGCCACCGGCCAGTATCACGGCATGCGTTGTGAGTTTTTCGCTGGGCATCAAAAAGTTCCTAACCGAACACTGTCCCCGCTATCTCTGCTTGAGAATGATGCTCTACCTTTAGCTCGGAGCGAAGCTTCTCAAGGTCCGGCGCGTAAGCACAGAGCATGGTTGCGTGCGGAGCAGTGGCCGGTGCTGTGGCTAAACAAGCAGGAACAAACCAACACTGGCCCACTTGAAAATCCACACAACCCCAACCACTCTTGCGACGTTCATCCCACGAAATATCACTGTTATTCCACCATCCTAATTGGCCATTTCCGCCCACGGCCACCACGATTTCGAAAGAAAACCCTTTCCTAACATCTGTCCCGCCCATACTCTTGTAAAACTCCCACCGTTCTACTGCAAAGTAAGAGCACGCGGATAAAAGCGTTCTCTTCGCCTGTTTTACGTGGCTTCCGGAGAACAGTGATAGCGCGGGCACTTTTCCCCCCGCGGTCTTTCCGAGTTGCACTACTTCAAGTGCCTTCTGAATATGCAATTCGCGTGGATTGCCCTTTGCATCCACTCGGCCGTAGTCATAAACGCGGTAAGTCAAGTCGGAATATTCCTGTACTTCGCAAAGGACCATGCCCGGACCGATCGTGTGCGGCGTGCCTGCAGGGACAAAAAACGTATCACCGTTGTAGACAACGTGTTTTTCCAGCAGATTCTCCAGAGTTTGATCCTTGATTCCCTTCAGGAATTGCTCCTTTGAGACGCCGGGCTTTGTTCCAACGAATACATGAGCGCCAGGCTCGGCGTGCACCACGTGCCACATTTCGGTCTTTCCACGTCCGCCAGCCGCTCGTTCATGCTCCGCTGCGTAGGTGTCGTCCGGATGCACTTGGATCGACAGCTTGTCATTGGGGAAAATAAATTTCACCAAGATGGGAAAATCCCCCGGTTCCGCGAATCGCGTCCCGCGCCAATCCGCCGGCATCTCCCGCCAGGCTTCGCCCAGCGTTTTTCCGGCAAACGGGCCGGTCGCAACCATGCAATCGACGCCTGTGAGCCAGACCTCGCCAATCGGCTCAGCGAGGTTCGATTTTTCCGGATACAGGGGTGCAAGTGAGCGCATCCCCCAGATGCGCGTCACAAAGGTCGGCTCGATTCGAAACGGCTCGGGATTCACAGTTTACGCGGCGGCTTCCGCGCGCGTGAAAAACTTTTCCAGGCGCCTCAGCCCTTCTTCGATGCGCTCAATCGAAGTCGCGTACGATAAACGCAGATACCCAGGTGCGCCAAACGCTTCGCCCGGTACAACGGCGACGTGCAACTTGTCCAGCAACATCTTCGCAATTTCCGTGCACGACTTTGCCAGCGCAGGTCTGCTAGAACTGCTCTTCAAATGCGCAGAAATATCCGGAAACGCGTAGAACGCGCCGCCCGGCCACTCGCAGGTCACTCCAGGAATGGCGCGCAACCCTTCCACAATCCGTTTGCGCCGCTTCTCGTACTCCGCAAGCATCACCGGCACCGAATCCATCGGCCCACGCATCGCTTCCAGCGCTGCGTATTGTGCGATCGAAGTCGGATTGGAAGTTGATTGGCTTTGCAGCTTAACCAACGCCTGGATCAGCTCTTCGGGCCCCAGTGTATAGCCGATGCGCCACCCAGTCATCGCAAAGGTCTTCGAGACTGATCCGACGATGACGACTTTTTCTTTGGTGCTCGATGCGCTCGCGACGGAGTACGGCTTGTGAGGCTCGTAGGTGAAGTGCGAATAGCATTCGTCGCCCATCAGCCAGACGTTGTGCTTCCGGCACACCGCCAAAATGCGCTCGTACTCATCCGGGGGAACCACTCCACCCGTCGGATTGCAAGGCGAATTGATCAGCACCAGCTTGGTTCTCGGCGTGATGGCCTTGTCGATGGCGGAGTCCCGCACGGTGAAACCGTCTTCCGGCAGCGTCTTGACAAACACCGGGGTGCCGCCCGCGTACTTTACGATGTCCGGGAAACTCACCCAGTAGGGAGAGGGAATAATCACCTCGTCGCCTTGCTGGATGAGCACGCTCATCACATTGAAGATGGAGTGCTTGCCGCCGACGCTGACCACGCATTCTTTAGCTTCAAACGACGAGCCCAGTTCGCGCTTGTGCCAGGCGCAAATGGCTTCACGTAGCGGCATGATCCCGCCCGTCGGCGTGTATTTTGATTTGTTCTCTTCGATCGCGCGGATCGCCGCCATCTTGATGTGGTCAGGGGTCGGGAAATCGGGCTCGCCCGGGCCGAAATCGGCCACGTCGACGCCCTTGGCCTTCAGCTTATCCGCTTCGGCGATAACCGCCGCGGTCGGTGAAATTTGGATGCGGTTGATGCGGTCCGTCAGTTGCACGCGAACTCCTTCGGGGGCACAAAACCTCTCTGAAACAGTTTACAGGCAGGCGCAAGGAGGGCAAAGGCCGAATTGACCTAGGAAACTTTCGCGCGCAGACGCTGTTCCACCGTGGGTGGTACAAGTCCGTCCAAGGGGCCGCCGTAGCGGGCAATCTCGCGGACTAGCCGCGAGCTCAAATAGCTGTACGGCTCGCCTGGAATCATGAAAACCGTTTCCAGACGCGGCTCGAATTTGCGGTTCATCAGTGCCATTTGCAATTCGTATTCGTAATCGGAAACGGCGCGAATGCCGCGGAGAACCACGCCCGCGCCCCGCTTGCGCGCGTAATCGATTAGCAAGCCCTCGAAAACGTCCACTTCTACGTCGGCCCATTTCTTGGTCACTTCACGCAGCATTTCGACGCGCTCGGCGATGCTAAAAAGCGGCTGCTTTTCCGTGTTGCGTAACACCGCCACGACCAGCAGGTCAAACATTTTTTCGCCCCGCTCGATCAGGTCGAGGTGGCCGTTGGTCACAGGATCGAACGAGCCTGGATAAATGGCAATTGAAGTTTTCATCGCAGTCTTAGGAATGGCGCGAAGCCACGCGTATTCTACCCTACGTCTTTCTAGAGGGGCTGGCAAACTTTGGCACCCGGCGGGTGGCCGTGTTTTCGGGTCCAAGAAATCTTCTTCGCCGCAAGCCGGAGATATGACAGTATGCTGAAGCCGGTGCTACATAGCAGCAAACTGGCAGTACTCCCGCAACTCGGAAGGATTGGTTTGAACATGTCCCAAAGTCCCCGCTTGGCAGGCGTTGGTCTCCTCGTGATCATGGTTTGCGAGCTTGTGTTTTCTTCAGCGGCGTTTGCGCAGCAGCTGAACTGGGATCTCATGCCCATGCCAGCAAACGTGCAAGCCGGGACCGGCAGCTTGCATGTGGATGCCAATTTTTCAGTGGCTTTGACGGGACACGTGGAGCCGCGACTAGAGCGTGCCGTCGAGCGGTTTCTACACCAACTGGCCTTGCAGACGGCGCTTCCCCTGAAGCTGCAGCCGTCAAAAGGAGCGCGAGCGACGTTCCTCGTCCAGACCGATCACGCCAGCAAGGAGATTCAAGAAGTCGGCGAAGACGAATCATGCGTCCTCGAGGTCAGCGGTTCCGGAGCGAAGCTAACCGCGCCAACGCCACTGGGCACTCTGCATGGCTTGCAGACTTTTCTTCAGCTCGTCGATGTTTCGAATGACGGTTTTGCCGCGCCAGCCGTGACCATTCAAGACAAGCCGCGGTTTCCCTGGCGCGGCCTAATGATCGATTCGGCGCGCCATTTCATTCCCCTCGATGTCATTCGGCGCAATCTTGACGGCATGGAAGCCGTCAAAATGAACGTTTTCCATTGGCACCTTTCGGAGAACCAGGGGTTCCGCGCGGAAAGCAAGAAATATCCCAAGCTGCATGAGCAGGGTTCGGATGGTCTCTACTACACGCAGGAAGATATCCGCGACGTCATCACCTACGCTCGTGACCGCGGCATTCGCGTCGTGCCGGAGTTCGACGTGCCCGGCCACAGCACGGCGTGGTTCGTCGGCCACCCGGAATTGGCCAGCGGTCCTGGTCCCTACGAAATCGAACGGCGCTGGGGCATCTTCGCTCCAGCCTTCGATCCGACGAATGAGCGCACCTACAGATTTCTCGATCAGTTCATTGGCGAGATGGCGAAACTTTTCCCCGACCAGTTTTTCCATGTCGGCGGCGACGAAGTGAACGGCAAGCAGTGGGATGCCAACAAGCAAATTCAGGAATTCATGCGCGCCCACGGCATCAAAAACAATCAGGCGCTGCAAGCGTATTTCAACAGACGCCTCCAAGCGATCGTTGAAAGGCACGGCAAGAGCATGATCGGCTGGGACGAAATCCTGGACCCGAACCTCCCGAAAAACATCACCATCCATTCCTGGCGCGGTCCAGCAGGACTGGCTGCTGCGGCCAAGCAAGGGTATCGGGCCATTCTGTCCAATGGCTACTACCTCGATCTCGGCTGGTCCGCCGCGCGGCATTATGCTGTCGATCCGTTCAGCGGTGATGCAGCGAATCTTTCGGCCGAGGAACAAAAACGCATCCTCGGCGGCGAATCCTGCATGTGGTCGGAATACGTAAATGCTGAAAATGTGGACTCCCGTATCTGGCCGAGAAACGCCGCCATCGCTGAGCGTCTGTGGTCCCCGGCGGAAATTCGAGATCCGGCTTCGATGTATGCGCGCATGGAGTCGGAAGGCGAACGGCTGGAATGGCTAGGTCTCACTCACAAAACGTATTACCGCCAGATGCTGCAGCGCATCGCGGGTTACAGCGCGACCCCGGAGGAATTTGCTGCGCTGAAGACTCTGGCCGACGTCGTGGAACCCGTGAAAGACTACGAGCGCGAAAAAACTGCTCCCGCGGAGCCCACCAGCCTCACTCCCATGAACCGCGTGGTGGATGCCGTGCCGCTGGAGAGCGACGCCGGGCGGCATTTTGCCGAACTGGTCGACAAATTTGTAGCCTCAGGCTGCCGCGACAGCGACACGGAAGCTTTGCTTCGCGCAAAGCTCCTCCTCTGGCGCGACAATGACGCGAAGCTGCAAGCTCTCGCGCAGCGTTCGTTTCTCGTCAAAGAAGTGACCGCAACCTCGAGGGACCTCTCCGCTCTAGGTGCCGCTGGGCTCGCCATCTTGGACGCCGTAGACAAGAGTCAGGCAATTCCTGATTCCACGAAGGCCCAGCAGTTTGCCGCCATTGAGCAAATCAAAAAGGCCAAAGCCCAGCTCCTTATGATTCCCGCTCCCGCCGTCCAAAAACTCATAGAGGCCGCTAGCACAGGCGGAACCTGCGCGGTTGCCCAGCCATGAATCCGGAGGGATGCGATGGGGAACGTGAGAAGAGTAGTCCGCGTGACAACAGCAATTCTGTTTGGTCTCGCGTGTACCGCTTATGTAGCAGCCAAGATCGACTTCTTCCATAGGTACGGCCGCGTCGGGCTAGGCAGTTATCTTCGTCAACACAGCATTTTGTGGGCCATGATGCTTGGACTTTTTTTGTTGATCTGGCTCTTAGAAAAGATATTCCCAGAGAATCCGGATCGTTGATCGGTGGATGCTGTTACTTTCTTGGTGGCGGGCCGCTCAGTTCGCGGGCGAAGGCTTGTTGTGGCAGGTGGCGTTGCCAGAGTCGCGGAACAATTTGCCTCCTTCCGGAATGAATTCCCACCAGTACTTCCCAGGCGCCAGCGTCAGTTTCAGCACCCCATACGTATCCCAGTTGCGTACTTCGCTGTTCGCAGTTGCAGCTCCCAGGAGGTCGTGGCTTTTCCCTCCGGTGCCAACGACAATTTCGCGAATGCCGTGTTCAGGGTCGGCCTTGCCTTCCGGATCTTGCGGTGCAAACCGTTCATAGGAATGTTCGTGGCCCGCGAGAACAAGGTCAGCATGCGCCGCGTAAAGATCGTCCCAGAGTGGCCGCAGCTCCGGATGCACCGCGTGCCTCTTGAAAACGCCACTGCTGAACAGCGCGTGATGGCCATACGCAAGAATGCAGGCGCTGGGATTTTGCGCCAAGTCTTGTTTTAGCCAGGTTTCTTGCGCAGAGCCAGCCGCGCAACCACCCACATCTTTGACGCTGCAATTGGTATTCAGCACGACAATGTGCCACGCGCCTAAGTCGTAGCTGTAATAACCTTTGCCTGCCGGACCAGCCTGCGCGCCCCAGTATCCGAAATAGCCTGAAGCCTTCGGATCGAGGTATTCGTGGTTGCCCAATGCGGGTTTGGTCCGGTCCTTGAAGCGCCCCCACGTTGGGCCATAGCAACTCTTGAAATCTTCGGCGCTTCCTTTTTCATAGGCTAAGTCCCCGGCGGCGAACACCGTTCCGGGAATACTCTCGATGAGTTTCGCCGTGGCCTCTGCTCCGGATAAGTCTTTGCAACCGGCAATGTCCCCGGCGCCAATCAGGACGAACGCCTGCCCGTTGCCCCGTGTCTCCGAAACTCTCTGCTTAGAAGTTTTGGCATTGCTCTTCTCCGCTTGGGCACGCTCTTGAGCCCTTGCGTTACGCGTGCAGCAAAGACCAAGTAGGA
>Ga0187780_10002871_pt1 | contig 12949 bp, 14 predicted proteins | sample 1015_Q2_SP10_20__FD_132429 | JGI IMG/M metagenome (GOLD analysis project Ga0187780, IMG submission 132429) | Tropical peat soil microbial communities from peatlands in Department of Meta, Colombia - 1015_Q2_SP10_20_MG | ecosystem: Environmental > Terrestrial > Soil > Wetlands > Peat | place...
CCGGGAGCAGATTGGTCAGCAGCCCGAGGTCGGTGAGGCCCTGGATGTTGGAGTGGCCGCGCAGCGCGTTCATGCCCCCGCCCGCCATGCCCATGTTGCCGAGAAGCAGCTGCACCATGGCCGCGGTGCGGATCATCTGCGAGCCCTGCGAGTGCTGCGTCCAGCCAAGCGCGTACATGATCGTCATCACGCGATTGGGCGCCGAGCACTCCGCGATCATCTCGCAGATCTTCAGGAACTGCTCCTGCGGGGTGCCGGTGACCCGGCTCACGAGCTCCGGCGTATAGCGCGAGTAGTGCTGCTTCATCAGGTTGAAGACGCAGCGCGGGTTCGCGAGCGTGGGATCGGTTTTCACGTACCCGTCGGCTCCGAGCTCGTACATCCAGCTCGTGCGATCGTACTTGTGGGTTTTCTCGTCGTAGCCGGAGAAAAGCCCGTCCTTGAACCCGAAGTCCGCGCGCACGATGAAGCTCACGTCGGTGTAGGCCTTGACGTACTCGTGCTGGATCTTGTCGTGGCTGATGAGGTAGTTGATCACCCCGCCGAGGAACGCGATGTCGCTGCCGGCACGGATCGGGGCGTAGTAATCGGCCACCGCCGCGGAGCGGGTAAAGCGCGGATCGACGACGACAAGCTTCGCTTTGTTGTGGGCCTTCGCCTCGGTCACCCACTTGAAGCCGCACGGGTGGGCCTCGGCGGCGTTGCCGCCCATGATCAGAACCAGGTTGGCGTTCTTGATATCAACCCAGTTGTTGGTCATCGCGCCTCGACCGAACGTAGGGGCAAGACTTGCCACCGTAGGTCCGTGTCAGACACGCGCCTGATTGTCGAAGCCGAGTATGCCGAGGCTGCGTACGACCTTGTGAGTGAGGTAGCCGGTTTCGTTGGACGACGCCGAGGCCGCCAGAAAGCCGGTAGACAGCCAGCGGTTGACCGTGGCCCCGTCCTTGTTCTTGGCCTCGAAGTTCTTGTCCCGGTCGTCCTTCATGAGGCGTGCGATCCGGGTGAGCGCCTCATCCCAGGAGATGCGCTTCCACTCGCTGGAGCCGGGCGGGCGGTACTCCGGGTATTTCAGCCGGTTCGGGCTGTGCACGAAATCCAGCAGGGCGGCTCCCTTCGGGCACAGCGTGCCGCGGTTAACCGGATGATCGGCGTCGCCCTCGATGTGGATGATCTCGGCCTTGGCGTTCTTGGCCTTGTCACCCAGGCTGTACAGAATGATCCCGCAGCCGACTGAGCAGTAGGTGCAGGTGTTGCGGGTTTCGGTCGTGCGCAACAGCTTGAACTCGCGGACCTCCGCCAGGGCCGCGCTGGGCACGAAGCCCAATACCCCCAGGCTGGAGCCCGCCATCCCCGTCGCGCAGACCTTGAAGAACTGCCGGCGGGTGAACTTGACGTCCATGGTCACCACCCCTTCGAGTTGGGTTTGTAAGCCGTTCCACGCGCGTGCTGGCGCCGGAACATGCTCTAAGTATAGTCAACTCGGGTGGATGAGAGTTCACGGGCGGTGGCGCCCTTCCGCGTATGGGCTGAAACTACCGTCGACCTCACCCCCGATGATTCCCTCCCCCGCCTGCGGGATGACGCCCATGACTCCCTCCCCGCTTGCGGGGGGACAACACCCGTGATTCCCTCCCCCGCTTGCGGGGGAGGGCCAGGGTGGGGGGATGGTTAGTTTTCCTCGGGCGCTTCGGAGTCGGCGGCGTCCACGTCCACGACAGCCGCACGGGGATCGGTGGCGGCGCTCACGCGTGCCGCGCACACCGCCAGGAACTCGGACTGATGGCTCTCGGGCTCGCGCGGCGAGTCGAACACGAGCCGAGCCGCCGAGGTCAGCAGCTCTTCGTCGTCTTCGTCTTGAACGAACCAGCGCAGCTGTGGCGGAAACGCCTGGATCATCCGGATGTCGTTCTCCATGCGCTCGAGGAAGGCCTCCCGCGTCATCCCGTTTTCGCGGGACATGGCGGCGTGCATGATGAAGTCGCCGCCTTCGGCACACTCGGCGAGGGTCAACTCGTGCGCCGCCGCCGCACACGCAATCCCACCTATTGCTGCAGCAACTGCCAGTTGCATGGCCAGGGTCTTGAGTTTCGCTGTCATTAGCCGCTCCTCAATCGAAGTGTGTAGTCGTTATAAGCGGACCCGTTCCGCGTCGACTCCATGCGCTCGGCACAGAACCGGCCTGCGAGTGGAGAATAGCATCATCAACAGTCCGACCACGGCCCGAGCCGAGCGTTCACACCCGGATAACGGCAGGAAACGAAGCATGCTTAGCCGGCCCAGGTTGCGACGCAGCCCGGCAGCGCCCGTCCCCCTCCTTTTCGCAAGGAGGTGCCCACGCAGTGGGCGGGGGAGCAAAGCCTCTCCCCTCCTTCCCAAGGAGGGGTGGCGCGCTCAGCGCGACGGGGTGGTTAGCCGCCACGCCACACGAGCAACGCACACCTCACGTCCCCGGGCTGGCCTCCAGCAAGACGCGGACGACCTGGGGTTTATCATGAGAAACCTTATAGGAAACCCATATGCATAAACCGGAGGGTTTATCATGACGCCTACTTCGTGTTAGCCGTCGAATCGGGGAACTAAGGCGATGTCCGATAGCCTGGCTACAGCGATAATTGCCGCTTCAATCGCACTCATAGTTGCATTCGTCAATTCGATCGTCGCCGAGCTGTTTCGAAGACGGAAAGACCGAATAGCTCTTGCTGCGAGTATCGCTGGGGAACTGGCCTCGTATGCGCCTGCATGGCCACTCATTCGCCAAGTACTCCTTACCACGATCAACGCAATCGAAGCTGAGGCTCGAAACACCATTAACTTCCGTCCATTCGAGAAACCAAGAGACTTTGTGTTCGAGAAGGCAGTGGAGAAGCTTGGCCTACTGGGTCCGGCGTTGGTCGAGGACATAGTCTATGTGTACGGCAACATCAACGGGTTTCGCGTCTCCTTTGCGTTGATCTGTGCGCACTTCGGCGACATGTCTGACATAGAGCTAAAAGCGCGATGCACCACTTGCCCCGAAGCATTGGACCGTGCTGTCCAGAAGGGCACTCCGCTAATCGCAGCACTAAGATGTGTGGCCGGCAAGTGAGGCCGACGGCTAACCCGGCAATCGAGGGGAGCGCTGAACAGCGTCGCTGTTCAGTCCCTCGTCGCTTCGCTCCTCGGCGCCCCCTCATTGCCAACGTTGGCGTCCCGCGACTAAACGCCCGAAGCCCTGCTCCATAGTTACCCCCGATCAAAGAGCGGAGTAGACTTGAAAGTAGTTAGTCGAAGGTCATAAGAGTCGGCCATCAGGCCGACCGCTGCTTTACGCTAAGGCCCCAGACCTTTTCCTGGGTACAAGCCTGTACCACCCTGCAGGCAACAAGGGGCTCGCGAGCTCAACGCTCGCGAGGAGCATCGACCATCAACAAGGGGACCAAACAAATGCGACCTCTATTGTGCGTCCGTTCACGTAGGCGTTAGGGCCTGGCACTTCCGGGTTTTTGCACCATCACCAAGAGGGGGGAACCATGGATCACGCAAAAATGCTTAAGGCATTGACAACCGCTATGGTTGTGATCACAGCAGCCTCTTTCAGCGTCGTAGCGGATGCCGAGAAAAGGGAACAAACGTGCGTCAAGAAGAACTTCAGAACCGCGTCCAAGACAACATTCGCGATCGGTGATGTTCCCAATCACGAGGTGTCTCAAGAGATGAGTGTCGCCGACATGGAGTTCTCAAACCCTGATTTCAAAATAAAGGACGAATGGACTTATATCGTCTCGGACACGATCGACGGAAGTGGTACGCATAGTGGCTACTTCATGGATACTCACATGGACGGCAGCACAGACTATGAGGCCTTCAAGGGTGCTTTAAAACCACAGTCAAGGGCGACGGTTCCTGGGAGGCTGCTTGGGAGGGGACCTATCAGTACTTGGGCGGGAGTGGCAAGTTCAAGAACCTGAAGGGGAGTGGCAAATACAAAGGAAAGGCATCATCTACCGAGCCCGCTTTGGAGCGCTGTCAGGAGACTGTTGAGTACTAGTCTCGACTGATCGCCCTGCATAGATGGAGAACATATAGCCCAACCCGCGCATCGACACGGACTCGCAAACGGTGGCGCTTCGCTCGCCGTTTGCGAGCCGGTTACGCGCATTCGTTGGGCGTCACGAAGAGGGGACCGTGACTCATGTGCGCGTACTGCGTGCCAATGAGGTGATCAAGTGATCGGAGCCTGGCTGCGCAGCATACTTGCCATCGTGTTGGCGACAGCGGCTGGCACTGCGGCGGCCGAGCAGTCGAGCAAGATGGCCAGCGTTGGGGTGCTGATGCTCGCTGCCGGGCCTCAGGACACAGTCGTCGAGGCCTTTCGCGGAGGGCTGCGCGAACTCGGATACGTCGAAGGACGCGACATTAGAATCGAGCCTCGCAGCGCGCTGGGCAACATCGAATTGCTGCCGCAGCTAACGCAAGAGCTGGTGCGGCTCCGCGTCGATGTGATCGTTGTGGGTGCCATCGCCCCGGCGCGCGCAGCGAGGGAGGCGTCGAATACGGTTCCGATCGTGATGGCCTTCTACGACTACGATCCCGTGGCCGCCGGGCTGATCGACAGCTTCAGCCATCCTGGCGGCAACCTCACGGGGGTCTTTGGCCGCCAGTCTGAACTGGTCGGCAAGCGTATCGAGCTGCTGCGGGAGCTGCTGCCGCGGCTATCGCGTGTCGCGGTCTTGTGGGATGCCTCCAGCGGCGTGGAGAGCCGTCACGAAGTGAGCCGGATGCAACGCGAGGAGCTGGAGCCGGTCGCTCGGGCTGCCGGCGTCAAGCTGCAGCTCATCGAGGTTCGCGCTCCATACGACTTTCAGGCTGCGTTCAAAGCCGCCAAGGCCAAGAAGGCAGAGGCGGTGATGGTGCTGTTCTCGCCTGTCTGCTACAGCGCCCCCTGGCGCGCCCGGCTTGCGCAAGCCGCCCTTGCAGCGCGGATGCCGACGATCTTCCAGGATCGCGACAACGTGGAGGCCGGCGGCTTGATCTCCTACGGCGGCGATGTCGCCAATACCTGGGGCCGTGCCGCCTACTTCGTTGACCGAGTGTTGAAGGGCGCGAAGCCCCAGGACCTCCCGGTCGAGCAGGTGTCCAAGTTCAAGCTGGCGGTCAATCTGAAGACGGCCAAGGCGCTCGGGCTGACGATTCCCGAGTCCATCCTGCTGCGCGCCGACGAGGTGATGCGATGAGGCGGCGAGTTGGCGCCCAACCCGGCGCTGCAGGGATGCAGCGCGCCCCTGAGCTTTGGCGTTGCGCCTTGCCTCGTCTCAGAGTTCGAATAGGCGACCGAGCCACGGCCTAGCATCCGGCCCCCGCCGAAGGCAGCCACCGGCGGCTCATCCGTATGTCATCTGTAAGTCCCCACGGGCTAGCCTGTCAGCACCGGTGCACGGCTGAAATTACCCGGCCAGACCGTACGGCCGTCCTCGCGCACGACCGCCTGGCTGCGGAACAGCAGGGTTAGCGTTGCCGGCTCTGGCTGCCCGAGCGCGGGCGGCATGCGGCTACCGACATCAGCCGCTGTCACGCAACTGCAGAGGGGGAATCTAGATGAAGATCCAACACCTGTTGCTTCAGGCGGGCATCGTGCTCGCGGGGACGGTGGCTACGTGCGTCTCATCCTATGCCGAGGACACGTACTCACTCACGGCCGCCGCAGACCTGAAATGGGCCGATACCGGCCCGCAGTTTCCGAATACGCACGTCGTCATCCTGGACGGTGACCCGGGCAAGCCGAATGTGGTCGCGCTGCGCTGGCGCTGCCCCGCCCACTACAAGTTCCTGCCCCACACGCATCCCGGAACGGAACGCGTCACCGTGCTGTCCGGAACGATTCTGGTCGCGATTGGAGAGAGGTACGACGCGGCGAAGCTGACCCAGGTCGGGCCAGGCGCGCATTTCGTGATTCCGGCGAAGGCGCCCCACTATGGCGAATGCATCGACGAGACTGTCCTCGAGATCCACACTCCGGGCCCTCTGGGGACTACGTACGTCAATCCGACGGACGACCCGAGCAAGAAGATGTAGAGTAGCTGTCGATAACGCTGAACGGGATGCACAGACAGCGGCGCTGCTGTCGCTGTTTGTGCGCCGGTTCGCGCCAGCGCGATCGTCTCGGTTGGGAGTGATCTCTACGATGCAACACGTCCTCGTTTACGCCGATTCATTGTCGTGGGGCATCATCCCCGGCACGCGCAAGCGGTTGCCCTTCGATCAGCGCTGGCCGGGTGTCATGGAGAATGCGTTGAATTCTTCCGGCGAAAAAATCCGCGTCATCGAGGATTGCCTCAACGGCCGGCGCACCGTGTGGGACGATCCATTCAAGCCGGGACGGAACGGCCTCGTCGGCTTGGCTCAGCGCATCGAGATTCACTCTCCGCTTGCGCTGGTCGTGCTCATGCTGGGGACCAACGATTTCCAATCGATGCATCAGCACAACGCCTGGCATTCCTCACAGGGGATTGCCGCACTGGTCGCAGCCATTCGCAGCGCGCCGATCGAGCCGGGTATGCCTGTACCGCCCGTCCTCGTTGCAGCTCCGCCGCCGCTTCGCAACCCGAGGGGTCCGATCGCTCCCAAGTTCGAGGGAGGCGAAGGAAAATGCGTGGGCTTGGGTCCGGCCTACGAGACAGTCTGCCGGGAGCTCGGCTGCCATTTCTTCGATTCAGCCCCCGTCACGACCTCCAGCAACGTCGACGGGGTGCACTTGGATGCCGAGCAGCATCTGGCGCTGGGCCGGGCCTTGTCGCGCGTCGTGGCTCCGATGCTTGGGGTTCGTGTGGTCTGACGACCGGTCGTAGCACGCATCGAACAGCGTTTCAGTTAGCCCCTCATGCCATCCCTCAGCTTGCCGCAGCGTCTGAGACTGGCCTGGTCGGCTGCCAAGCTGAGCGGGCGCAATTTTCAGTCGAAGGACGCATGGGAATCACTCGAGGCGGATGTTCCCTTCGAGGCCTTCGGCAAGGGCTCTCTGCACGAGTTCGACTGGTACTGGAGTGGTGTGAGCAAGATCAAGGCTGCTGACATTACCGAGATCTGCGAATGGCTGGCGGGCTGCGAGGGCGCAGACGACAAAGCTCTCTTCCGCCAGGACGACTTCTGGCAGCATCCTCTGACCTTCGAGCAGCTGCGCCGCGGAGACTGCGAGGATCACGCCCTGTGGACCTGGCGAAAACTCGGTGAGCTCGGTCTTCGGGCCGAATTCGTGTGCGGCAGGTTCCGCGCGACGCCGGACGAGGAACATCATCACGCCTGGGTCGTGTTCCACGACGCGAGCGGATCATACCTGTTCGACCCGGTCATCAAGAACCCGGGTCTGGCCGTGCGACCGCTGACAGAAGCGAAGGCCGCTTACATCCCTCACCTGTCGGTCGACGAGCATTTCCAGCGCAAGATCTATGGCGGCTATTTGGATTCGTTGAGCTTGTTCCGGGGAAGCGCCCGATCGGCCTACAGCGAGTTGCAATGCGCGCGCATTCTCGAAACGATCCGTACGCTCGAGCGCCGCATCACCGAACGGTTCCCGGCCTCCGGGCTGAGCCGAATCTGCGCGGAGCTTGGTCTCCTCACCTCCAGGACGGAAGCTACGATAGAGCGATTGCGGCGCCCGATCTGGGTGTTGCGCATCGGCGCCGTGCTGGGCGTGCTCGCCATCATCGCGGTCGCGTCGGGGCTGGCCGTCTTCGGCTGGAATGGCAAGTTCGCGGTTCCGAGCCTGGCGGAGCTGCTGATAGCCAGTGAAGCCGCGGTCAACGAGCTGATTCTCCTGGCGGCGGCGGTGTTCTTCATGGTTTCGCTCGAGAAACGTTTCAAGCGGCGCGCCGCCCTGAAGGCGCTGCACCGACTGCGCAGCGTTGTGCACGTGGTGGACATGCACCAGCTCACCAAAGATCCTGGGTACACGGCGGTGACGCCGACAGCATCCTCTCCTGAGCGCGACCTCACCCGCTCCGAGATGGGCCGCTACCTCGACTATTGCTCCGAGCTGTTCTCCCTCACCAGCAAGACGGCTGCTCTCTATGCCCAGCACCTGAGCGATCCGGTCGTGCTCGATGCGGTGGGCGACATCGAGACGCTTGCCGCAAGTTTGTCGAACAAGGTCTGGCAGAAGATCATGATCCTCGACACCGCCCATGCAAACTAGACAGGGATACGTGCTGGGCCCGAACGAGGGGGAACACCTGATCCGCAATGCCGGAAGCCTCTTCATCAAGGTCGGCCCCGCCCAAGGTTCGGACAGCATGGCCCTTGGGACCCAGCAACTGCCTGTCGGTGCCGGCATTCGCGTGCATCAGCACCACGAAGCAGACGAGGTGCTGTTCGTCCTGGAAGGCTTCGGCTTCGGCATCCTCGGCGAGACGCGCACGCCGGTCGAGAAGGGTTCGGCGATCTACATCCCCAAGGGCGCCTGGCACGGAGTCGAGAATCCCGACAGCGAGCTCCTGCTGCTCTGGGTCGTGGCGCCGCCGGGCCTCGAGGCGTTCTTCCGGGAGGTATCCAGCACTCCCGGAGCACCGCCAAGACAACTCACGCACGAACAGCTGAACGACATCGCGCGGAAGCACGGCGTTACGTTCAAGTGATGGCTAAGGAAGCCCTCATCAGGTCTCGCATGCGCGCCCCCACCCCAACCCTCCCCCGCGCCTTCCGGCGCAAGGGAGGGAGGCCGGTGTGACTCAATACCAGATTTCCATACGCAGGCCGCGGCGGTCGCGCGCCTGCGTGGCCGCCGGGAGGCGAGTCGCCGAGCCGCGCCGGATGCAATCCGCAACGAGCGCCAGAACATAGGCATCGACCACGTCGTCCAGCGCCACGTTGGCTGCGCCCTGCTCCAATCGCAGACGCACAGGGTCCTGGAACGCGCTGCCAAAAAGGCGCCGCAGCAGCCGCACGCGGTCGCGCCGTCCAGCGGCCGTCTTCTTGTTATGTCGCATCGGAGCGCCTGCGCGCGCCGAGAACGCAAGCTCTGGGTGTGCTTCAAACACGCGCTTCTGATCCGACACCGCGATCGCCTCGTCGATCTCGCGGATCTTGGGCAGGATGTTGAAAGCCTCCTTGCTCATGCCGGCGCCGTTGAAGCTGGGGACGTCCCCGTACACGGTGACTGAAAGACCTGGGCGCGTGGGCGGCGTGAACACACTGCTGGCACGCCCGCGCCCGAGGAGTCTTCGCGCTTCGCGGTCACAGGCGCGTCCACCGGGAATAGGGCGATCGAGCAGACCGATCGGCATGTCGACGGCGATCGCCACCGGCTGCTCGGCCATCGCCAGCACTTGTTGGAAGTTGGCGCACCGTCGCCCGATCACGCGCTGCGGCCGGTCGCTCGATGGGCTCACGGCCGCGAGGATGACGAACCACCCTCCCCGACAACCGTCTACTCCTGCTACCCAGACGAGCGGCTGTTTCCGTCCGGGCAATACGATGCCTGAAGTCAAAGCGTGAGTTCGACGCGCACAGTACCAGCACGGTCATGGCGAGCGGTCAGCTTGACGACGCCGCGCATGGGCGCGCGGACCACCCACTCGACTTTGATGCGCTCGTCGGTCACATCACCGCTCCAGCCGGCCCAGCTGCTCGGTGTCACCGGCTTGTAGGCGCGACCTTCGAGCTGGCCGAGTTCTTCGCGCGGCCGGCCCGTCTCCAGGATCGCGCCTTGCGGCAGCTCGATCTCGCATACCACGCCGCGCGTGAGCTTGTTGGTGAGCGCGCGTTTGGTCACATAGCTGGGCAGCCACCCGCTGTTGCGCACCACGAGCTTGACGTTCCATGTGTCATTGCCCAGGGGCGCCGCCGCCGCTTCGTGCAACTCGAGGCGTGGCGAGATCAGCAGCTGCCAGGTGAGCCAGGCCGGAAACCGCTCGATCTCCTTTTCCAGCAAATCCCGCGGCGGATTGCTCCACGTGTACAGGACATCCCAGCCGCCCAGCTCCACGGGGCCGAGCTGCGGATGCTGGAACGGGTACCAGGGCACGAACCCCTTGCCGCCAAGCGCCTCGTCGTTCCACCGGAGCAGCTTGAGGTCGTCCTCTACCGGGTGCTCGCGATACCACTCGATGAATTTGTAGTCGGTGATGCCAGCCTGACGCTGCGGGCTCCAGATCTCGACGGTCCAGGCGAACACTCCGCCGTGATCGTACATCCAGTCGTCGAAGGAACCGGTGATGACTTCCTTCGGGTGATAGCGGAAGTCGTGGAACACCGAGATGTTGGGATAGCCGGTGAGCTCGGTGCCGCGCGCGCCGATCTTCTGATACGTCCACAGATCCTCGATCGGCAGCGTGTCGTCCGCGTGGTGCGAGTACGGACGCAGCAGCACTCCACTGTAGGTGTGAAACGCGACCGCCGTGGTGATGTTCGGGTGCGAGGCGATGAATTCCACCGCCGCGCGCACCTCCGGCTCGGACGCGGGGAACGGGCCGGCGCCGTATTGCTCGTGCTCCTGACGCCAGCCAGCCGGGAAGTTGCGATTGAGGTCGAGCTGCTCGCGGCGCGGCTGCAGCTTGATCAGGCTCCCGTCGTAATGCTCCAGCCGCCCCTCGGGCAACAGGCGATAGTAGTCGCCGCCCGTTTCCGTCGGCTCACGCCGCACGAGCAGGCGTACGTCGCGCTCCGACACCTTCCACGGCCCGTCCGGATCGCGGATGCGCATCGTCAGCACGCGCCCGTCGCCGTCGATGTCCTCGCGCTTCAGGCCTCCAACCGGCTCCTCTTCGTAGGGGTAAGGCCGCGTGCTCGAGCGGATCAGCTGCGGTGTGTCCGCCAGCGCCCATTCCGCCCCATCAGGGTTCAGCCTCGGACAGACGTATACGACCCGCGTGTCGAGGCAGCGCTTGACCTCGGCGTCGCTCGCGTAACGCGTGACAAGATGACGCACGAAGTAAAGGCAGGCCATCGAGCCAGCCACCTCGGTCGCGTGGATGTTGCCGTCGACCCAGAGCGCCGGCTTCTCCGAGTCGGGGCCGGTGGCCGTGTTGGTGAGCGTCGCCAGCCAGATGTCGCGCCCCTCGAAGCTGCGGCCAATGGACTCCACGCGCATGAGCTGCGGGTACGCAGCCGCGAGGTCACGCAACCGAGCCGTGAGCTCTGCGTAACGGTAGTACGTGTCAAAGTGGATGTCGGGCATTCACGCGCCTCGGAGCACCCTCTAGGCGCAGACGGTCCGCGAGCGCGGACCGTCGAACTGCGGGCGAGCCGCGCGCGTCAGCGCCCGCCGCCGGGTCTCGACGCTCCTGCCGGCTTCTGCGCCGGCTTCTTCTTGCGCTGCGGGCGGGTGTTGCCGTAGCTCCCCGCAAAGATCTTGCCCTTGCGTGAGCGGATATCTCCTCGTCCCATGCTTGCGATCCTCTGGCTGTGTCGTAAAGCGACCGGAGCGCGATGCTACCAGCTTCGGCGTGGGGATTGAAGCGCGTACGGGAGAAAGAGTTTTCTCCCCTCCTTGTCAAGGAGGGGTGGCACGTGCAGCGTGACGGGGTGGTTCGTAGACTGGCTATCTCCACCCCGCCCACTCCGTGGGCACCCCTCCTCTGAGAGGAGGGGAGAAACTCTATTTAAGGTATTTCTGGAACCAATTCAGCGTTGCATCCCAAGTTTTCCGTGCCTGCTCGGCGTCCTTGAAGTTGAACACATGTCCCGCGTCGGGGACGACGATCAGCTCCACCTCGCGCCCCCTTGCCCTCAGCGCGCGCTCGAGGCGCTTCGATTCCTCCACAGGCGCGGACGTATCGTCCGCGCCGTGAATCAGCAGAACCGCCGCCCGGATCGAGTCGACGTAGGTCATCGGCGACGCGAGGCGCAGTATTTCTTCGAATTGGGCGTCGGTTTTCGCGCCCGATTCGCGCTTGAAATACCACTCGATCACGCTGAACGCGACGCGCGGGCCCAGCCAGCGCTCGGTATCGAACCACAGCCGGAAGTCGGTCACCGGGTAGTACGCCACGACCGCTTTGATGTCCGGCGCCTGTGCGGCCATCAACAGGCTGAAGATCGCGCCCTGCGAGAAGCCGAGCGCGCCGATTCGATCTCGATCGACCTGCGGCTGAGCTCGCACGATCTCCAGCGACGCGACTGGATCCGACTGCTCGCGCCAGACGAAAGTACTGCGCTGGAACTTTCCGTCGATCAGCCGCTTGTAGTCGACCGCTACCGCGAGGTAGCCGTGCTGCGCGAGATCGCGTGTCACTCCTTTCATGTCCGAAGCGGTCTCTCCGGCCGGCGGATGCACGATCACCGTAGGAAAGGGACCGGAACCGGGCGGCTGCACCCATTCCAGACGCACCCGCAGCGCCCCGCGCGTGACGTCCTGGCTCCAGGCCACGACTTCCGGAGGATCGTGCGTGGGGTAGATCAGGTAGTGATTCATGCAACCGCTCGACGGCAGCAGCAGCGCGGCGAGAGTTGCTGCAAGCGAGCGGCGCATTTCTCAGCTGACAGGCAATGCAAATCGTTGAGGCGAAAGCCAGGTGAGCACATTGCGGTCGATCGGCGCCGGCTCGCCGGTCACGCAGCAGGCGACGATCTCGCTCAGGAGCGGCGCCCATGTCAACCCGCGCGACGCGAGCCCCAGGCAGGCGAACACCCCTGTTGCCCCGGCCAGAGGAATTGAACCCGTCAGCGGCAGCCGATCGGGGCTGACGGTCCGGAATCCAACCCACCCGGAGAGCGCGGCCGGAGCGAGCCCAGCGCTGAAACCAGGCAGCAGCCGGTCCAGCCGATCGAGGTTCGCAGCGTGATCCGCAACGGTAGGCAGCGGATCGTCGCGCCCAGTGTCGTACCCTGCGCCCACGCAATGCATCCCATCGAGCGCCGGCGTGATGTAGCCCTCGCGGCATACGGGCACGGCGAGCGGCCGCTGTGCACGCTGCGGGATCAAGCTCACCTGCCCTCGGATCGCCTGCAGCGGGATACTCTCGCAGCCCGGCAGCAA
>Ga0187780_10002872_pt1 | contig 12944 bp, 16 predicted proteins | sample 1015_Q2_SP10_20__FD_132429 | JGI IMG/M metagenome (GOLD analysis project Ga0187780, IMG submission 132429) | Tropical peat soil microbial communities from peatlands in Department of Meta, Colombia - 1015_Q2_SP10_20_MG | ecosystem: Environmental > Terrestrial > Soil > Wetlands > Peat | place...
GACCGACCTCGCCGTAGCGCGCGCCGCGCTCGATTACATCGCCGATTCGGCGTCCATCCGAGCGACGGACCGCGACGAGCCGCCGGACCTGGTGCGGGCGGGGATGCTGCGCAACCTCGCCGCCGGTTGGACCTCGGTGGGCGACCGGCGGTATCGGGACGTCGCGCTGCGCCTGCTGCATGAATTGGCGGAGGGTCTCCAGTCGGGCGACGATCCCGCCCGGTTCACCGATCGGCGGGCGTTCATGATCGGTTCGGTGCTCGAGGCGTCGGCGGCGTTGGGCGACACGGCGACGGCGCGAGCCGGTCTTGCGATGTTGGACGCGATGCTCGCCCGCGCCTACGTCAAGGATCAGGGAGTGCGGCACGACATGGGGACGCGCATCCCCGGGACGAGGTTTCTGCAGGACCAGGTGCAGGTGGCGAGCGCGTGTCTCGCCGCGTACGCGGCGACCCACACGGCGCCCTACTTCGAGGTCGCGTCCGATCTCGCGGCCATCCTCGACCGCGATTTCGCGGACCCTTTGGGGGGGTACTTCGACGCGTCCGCGAGCGATCAGGCGGCGCCGGTCCTCGCGGACCGAACCAAAGAGCTGGCCGACGACCTGCTGCCGGGTGCGAATCCGTGGGCCGCCCGCGTCCTGCTGCAGCTCGCGGACGCGACCGGCCAGGCGGGTTACCGACGGCGGGCGGAGGCGACCCTCGAGGCGTTCGCCGGAATCGCGCCGGCGGAAGGGATCCGCGCGGCGACCTATCTGAGCGTGGCCCAGGCCGTTCTCAGCCCGAGGCGATAGGTTAGTTTCTGTGCGAAACGACCTGTTTCGATGCGGCCGATTCGCCGGCCTCTGGCGTACATCACACGACCCGCGTAGCGTGACGCCCTAATCTTGCAAAAGGTCTCATGGACGTAGGCAGCGGCCCCTCCGACGCCGAAGTAGTGGCCAGGGTGTTGGGAGGGGATCGAGAGGCGTTCGGGATCCTCATCCAGCGGTACGAGGCGGGGCTCCTTCGGTACGCCACCCGCATGCTCGGTAGCCGCGACGCGGCCTCGGATGCGGTTGCCGAGGGCCTGGTGCGGGCGTACCGGCACCTGGCCAGCTGTCGTGACCCGGCGCGGTTGCGCACGTGGCTGTACCGCATCGTGGCGAACCGCTGCAAGAGTCATCTCGCGCGGCGACCGAGAGCCGATGTGTCGCTCGACGACGCGCCACCCGTGGCCGATCCGTCAGACAACGAGGCGGCGTTGGAGAAAGCCGAGCAGCTGGCACTCGTGGAGCGGGCGCTGATGACGCTCTCGCCGGAACGGCGAGAGGCGTTTGTGCTCAAGCACGTCGAGGGGTTGAGCTACGAGGAGATGTCAGCCGCAACGGGGGAGCGCATCCCCACACTGAAGATGCGTGTGCACCGCGCCCGCGAGGCGTTGCTGCAGGCGCTGGAGGAGTACCGATGAACCCGATGGATCCGAAATTTCACCAGGCGCTCGACGGCGAGATCGGGATGGACGCGCTCTCTCCCGAGCTGCGCCGTGAGGCCGAGCGCCTCGACGCCGTCGTCGCGATGCTCGCGGCCGCCCCGGCGGCGCAGGGCGTGGCGGCGCGTGTGATGGCCGCGGTCGCGCGTCCCGCGCCAAGTCGCCCGCGCCGCATGTGGCGTTGGCTGGTCACGCCTCATTCTCTCGTTCTCCGGATGCGGCCGGCGTGGAGCCTCGCGCTCGCGGCCGGCATCCTGCTTCTCGCCGTGCTCCCGTCCCCACAGATCGGGCCCGCGCTTGGCGCCGAAGAGGGCATCGCCCAATTCGTGGCGCGGTTCCCGGGGGCGCGGTCCGTAGCGGTCGTCGGCTCGTTCAATGACTGGCGGCCGGGCTCCATTCCGCTCGAAGATCGCGATCACGATGGCGTGTGGCGGGCGGCGGTCGTTCTTCCCGCGGGCACGCACGAGTACATGCTGGTCGTCGACGGCGAGCGCTGGGTCGCGGATCCCCTCGCGGGGCGCTACGTCGAGGACGATTTCGGCCGCGAGAACTCCGTGCTGATCGTGCAACCGGTGATGCATTGACGGTGCTCGTCCGGCTGCTGCTCCTGGCCGTCGCCGCGCCGCTCGCCGCGCAGTCGGTGCGCGGCCGCCTCGAGGGCCGGGTGCCGGCGGCGAGCATTCCCGTCATTGACTCACTGGTGCGCACGGCCGCGCAGGAGAACCTGCCGACCGAGCCGCTCGTCCAGAAGGCGATCGAGGGCGGGGCGAAGCACGTCTCGGGCGACCGGATCGTGAAAGCCGTCGAGCTCAACCTCGAGCAGCTGCGCGACGCCCGGGCGCTGCTGCTCCGCGCGGGCGACGCGGCGCCGATCACCCCGTCCGAGGTCGCGTCGGTTGTTTCAGCGCGGAAGCGGGGTCTCGATGCCCCCGTCGTGGAGCGAATCGTGGCCGCGCTCCCGTCCGAACCTCGCGGGTCCGCACTCCACGCCGTCGCCGACCTCGTGGCGCATCACTTCGATTCCGACACGGCGACCGACCTCATTCTCGAGGCCGTGCGTCAGGGCATGCGGGGGGGGCGCCTGCTCGATGTCTCGAATGCCGCGATCCAGGAGGTCCAGCGCGGGCGGACGCGCGCCGAGGCCGTCGATCTGATCCGGCGCGAGATTCCGAACGTGCCGCCGCCGCCGCCGCCCACGAAAGCCGCCGTTCTACGCGCCCGCCGCCCGGTCGGCGGGACCGCGCCCTCGCCGTAGCCGGCCTGTACCGGAACACATTATCTTTCAACGGCTTGAGCAGGCATGTGGCGCGCTGTCACACTCGACCGTGACGCGCGGGCCACGCACCGGGTCTCTCGCTGTGAGCGGACCAAGTTGGTTCGCCATTTTTCCCTCTGGAGGCACTCAAATGATTCGTCGCATCGTGCTCGCCGCAGCTCTGCTCGTGACCCCCGCGATTATGGTGGCCGAACAGCCCAGTCAGGCGACGCAACAGCAGACCGACACCTCGAAGGCCAAGGCGCCGGCGAAGAAGAAGGCGGTGGCTAAGAAGAAGCCCGCCGCCAAGCCGGCTGCCGCTCCGGCCGCGAAGGACACCACGAAGAAGTAAGCTGTTACGACGTGTAGTCTGCGTTGATTCTGATGTAATCAGGCGTAAGATCGCAGGTCCAGACCACCGCCTCCGCTCGACCGACACCAAGGTCGAGTCGGAGGCGGATTGTTTTTTGGGTGAAGATGGACCGGGCGCGTTCTGCGTCGGGGTTGGCGGTGGCCCCATCGGTGGCGAGGGTGAGCCACTCGCCGTCGGCGGCGGCATGCAGCGACACGCGGTCGATGGTGAGTGGGACCCCGGCGGCGCCCGCGGCCGCGAGCACCCGTCCCCAGTTCGGGTCGGCGCCGTAGATCGCCGTCTTGACGAGCGCCGACCGCGCGACGGCGCGTCCGACTTCGCGCGCCGCCTTCTCACTTGCCGCCCCCACGACGTGGATCTCGAGCAGCTTGCTCGCGCCCTCACCGTCGAGCACGATGGCCAGCGCCAGCGTTCGCGCAACCTCCTGGACGGCCTCCTCGAACCGCTTCCAGAGCCCGCCGTCGCGTGCCGGATCCACCCCCGAGGCGCCGTTCGCGAGGAGCAGCACGGTGTCGTTGGTGCTCGTGTCGCCGTCCACGGAGATCGCGTTGAAGCTGCGGTCCGCCACGCGGTGGAGCAGGGGCGCGAGGCCCGCGGGCTCCGCGACGGCGTCGGTGGTGAGCACCGCGAGCAGGGTCGCGAGATCCGGATGGATCATCCCTGCTCCCTTCGCGATCCCGCCCACGGTGATCGGGCCGCTCGGCGTGTCGATCCGAACGGCGCAATGCTTCGGCCGCGTGTCCGTGGTCATGATGGCGCGCGCCGCCGCCGGTCCGCCGTCGGCCGAGAGCTGACCGGCCGCCCGCTCGAGGCCGGAGGCCACTTTATCGACGGGCAGGGGCACGCCGATCACACCGGTCGACAGGACGAGGGCCGTGCGGGGCGGTAGTCCCGCGGCCTGCTCGGCCGCCTGAGCCATGGCCTGAGCGGCTTCGAGGCCGGCGGCGCCCGTGCAGGCGTTCGCAACGCGGGCGTTCATGGCGACGCCGCGGATTCGGCCGGGTCGCTCGCTCAGCAGGTCGGCATCGTAGAGCACGGGGGCCGCGCGCACGGCGTTGCGGGTAAAGACACCGGCGGTGGCGCAGCTCGTGGCGCTCACGAGGAGCGCGACGTCGGTCGCCCCCTCGGCCTTGAGCCCCGCATGCACCGCCGCGGCGGTGAACCCGCGCGGGGAGGTGACCGATCCGTCGTTGACCGTGGTGAACGCGCTACTCATCGGCGGTCAAGATAGCGGGGGTCCGTCGCTTGTGTAACCGGCACGGGTTTCTTATCATAGCACAACCTTCCCGGGAGACCCGTTCGATGTCGGACCCGTTCTTAAGCTCCGACGACTACGACGAACGCGCACACCAGCTCTACAACGAAGCCCGCTACGACGACGCCCTCGCGGTATTGCGTGAGGGACTCGGACTCTATCCCCACTCCGTGGAGCTGCACGTCGGGATGGGCTACGCCAGGCTCGCCCGGGACGAGTACTTGTGGGCTCGCCGGGCCTTCGAGGAAGCACTGGGGCTCGATCCCGGCCACGAGGACGCGCTCGCGGGGTTGGGGGAGGTGCTCCTCAAGTTCGGGGATCGCACCGGCGCCGTCAGCTGTTTCGACCGCATCCTCGCGCTGGGGTTCCGGGACGACCACGATCTCATGCTGCAGATCGGGCGCGCCCTGTTCCGGAGCTCGGTGCTGGACCAGGCGCAGCGGTTCTTCGAGACCGCCACGGCGGCGCACCCCGATTCCGCCGAGGCCGCCGCGTGTGTCGGATACGCCACGCACCGGCTGGCTGACGAGGGTGGCGCATTGTCGTGGCTGCGACGGGCCCTCGAGCTCGACCCCGCGCACGCGGAAGCGCGCGTTTACCTCGCGAACCTGTTGTATGACCGGGGCGAGTACGAGGCCGCGCTGTTTCACCTCGAGCGGACCGAGCCCAGCGATCACTTCGACGGCCTCGCCATCTGGCGCTTGATCGAGCTGAAGAAGAGCGTCTATCGCCTGTCCGATGACGATCCCGAGCTCGAGCCGTGGCACCGGCACCTCGAGGAGCTGGCGGGTGAAGCCGACGCGGACGACCTGTTGCTCGCGGAGATCGAGGCCATCGGATCCGACGGGCAGGTGCGCGATCCGCGGCAGCTCGAACTGTTTGGCACGCTCCTCACGGAGCTCAAGGGAATGCGGACGCGGCCCGGGTCGGCCGACATTCATCGCGTCAGCACCCCGTCGGGAGCTACCTACGTCGGCACATGGGAAGAGATCGTACGCCAGATGAAGGACGACGCGGCCGAGTGGGCGGGCGGTTCGGTGGAGGACTACATGGCGGCGAGTGCGCGACGAGGGCGCAAGCAGACGGGCGTCGCGATTCCCGCGACCGATCCGGAGAGCTTCATTCGGGGCAGCGCCGATGCCGGGCTGCTCCGCATCCTGCACTGAGGACCGCGAGCCGGCCTAGCGCGCGCGCTTGAGGCCGATGGCGACGCTCAATGGACCGTCGCCCAGGGCCACGAGGGCGGCCGCCGCGCCCAGCAGCAAACCTTCAAGCTCGAACGACGATCCGCGCGGAAGCTGGACGGCGAGAATCGCCACCGTCATGTCCACGACCATGCACGCCGCCCAGACGCGCGTGAACACCCCGAGCAGTACGCACGCCGCCCCGATCGTTTCCACGCACACGACCACGACCGCCGCGATCGACGCGAGCGGGATGCCGATCCCGTGCATGAACGCGGCCGTCGCGGGAATGCCGTTGTGGAGCTTCATCAGCCCGTGGCGCATGAACACCGCCCCCACAGCGAGACGCAGGAACAGCGCAGCATACGGGGTCAGGCGATTCATGCACCCTCCAGAGGACCGTGCAACGGACTAGAACATCGACATGGCGAGGAACGAACGCAGGTTGTCGTTCGTGACTCGCAAGCGGGCCGAGAGCAGGCGCACCACGGACCAGAGGACCTTGTACGCGATGTCGCGGTTGAAGTCGAGCAATAGCTCGAAGTCGGAGCGCGCGATCGTGATCAGCGTGCACCCGGTGTTGGCGATCGCGTCGGTGGAGCGTTCGGAGCGGTCGAAGATGGACATTTCACCGAAGCACGCGCCCGGCTTGAGCACGGCGAGCGCCTCTTCGCCCGATCCCGGAATGGTGCGGGAGATCCGGACCTCACCTTCGGCGATGATGAACAGGCGGTTTCCCGGCTCCCCCTCCTTGAAGACGTACTGCCCAAGCGAGAACTTCTGCTCGCGGCACACCTCGGAAACCCGCGCGAGCTCGCCTTCGTCCAGGTCTTGGAAGATCGCGGCCTGCTTCAGCAAATTGAGGTCCACGGGTCGAACCTACGACACGTGGGAGGGAGGGGCAAGTGAAACCGTGGGTGACGTGGGCGGACCTGCTCACGGGGCTGCGCATCCCTCTCGCGCTCGCCTTTCCTTTCCTTCACAGCCCGGCGTGGGAGCTCGGAGTGGTCGCGACGGCGGCCGCTTCGGACGTGCTCGACGGGATCGTGGCCCGGCGCCTCGGGGGCTCGCGGGTCGGCGCCGTCATGGATCCGGTCGCCGACAAGCTCTTCATGGCCTGCGCCTTCATCACCGTGGGACGGAGGGGCCTGCTGCACCCGCTCGAGATCGTCGCCGTCCTCGGGCGAGACGTCATCGCGGTGCTCGGGTTCATGGGGAGCTGGGCGCTGCGCCGGCCCGTGGCTCTGCCCGCGCGCGCCGGGGGGAAGGCCGTGACCGTCGGCCAGGTGCTGACGCTGGTCGCCGCTATCGCCGAGTCCTCCCTGGTGCGCCCGGTGGCGTGGGCCACCGCCGCGGTCGGGCTGTACGCGATCTGGGACTACGGGCGTGTCGCGGCGCGCGGTCGCGCGACCGAGTGAGGACGACCTAGCATGCGCGGTGCAGCCCTGCTCCTCGTCGGGATCACGCTCGCGTGGCCTCTCGGCGCCCAGACGTTCACGCCGCCGCCGATGCAGCGCTCGGCTCCCCGCGGCACTCGCATCGGCCTCTACGGCTTCAGCACACACGCGGGTGTCGATTTGAGCGCCGGGAAGCAATTCGTGCTCGGGATCGGGCTCGACGCGGGGAACCTGTTCGTCGATCGCCTGCGCCTGCGTCCGACGATGGAGATGGGGTTCCTGAACGGCGCCAATACGTACACCGGCAACCTGGAGCTCCTGTTCCACTTCCTGGACGACGATCGCCCCGCGATTCCTTATCTGGGTGGCGGACTTGGCATCGCCGGACACACGGCGTGCGGCACCGATCCCGGATGCCCCGCGCTGTGGGTCAATGCCGTGCTCGGCGCCGAGGTGCGGATTCGGTCGACCTTCAGCTGGTTCGTCGAATACCGCGGACTCGACGGCTTCAAGCACAACCGGCTCTGTCTCGGGCTCACGACGCGCCGGGGGAACTAGCGGTGGCGGCATCGCAGCGCGAGCTGATCGTTCGGTGGCGCGAGGGGATGGTATTCGAAGCCGTCGCCGGCGGCCGCCCGCCCGTGCTCGTGGATGGCGACAGCAAGACGGCGACGAGTCCCGTCGAGCTGCTCCTCGTCGCGGCTGCGACGTGCACCGGGTCGGACGTCGTTTCCATCCTTCAAAAGCAGCGGGTCGGGCTCGAGCTGCTCGAGATGCGGATGCACGGGACGCGCCGCGACGAGCATCCCCGCCGCTTCACCGCGATCCGGTTCGAGTTCACGATCGGAGGGACCGGCGTCGACGAGGCCAAGGCGCGTCGCGCGATCGACCTGTCACTCGAGAAGTATTGCTCCGTCGTCGCGTCGTTGGCGCCAGACATCCGCATCTCCTACGACATCACGCTTCGTTGAGCCGGCCCGACGGTTGGCGATAGTGCTTCTCGTGGCGGTCGCGTCCGGTAGCACGGCGCGCGCGCAGCGAGGTGCGTTGACGGATCTGTCGGCCGGGGTCACGGCCGCGTTTGGAGCGCGAGATTTCTTCGGCGTCGAGGCGGGTGCGGGGCGTTCCAGCGGTCAGACGGGGATCGAGGGCACGATCGCGGCGGGAGCGGATGGTGACGCGGCCGCGGTGCGCGTGGGAACGATGGCGCGGTTCATCTTCATGCCCACCGCGCGCCGGGGCGCGAGCCCCTACGGCGGTCTGGGCGTCGCGTTTCTCGGCGCGCGAGGAAGGGCCGGCGCGGGCTACCTGTGCGCGACGCTCGGGGTCGAGGCGGCCCCAGGACGCCGGCGCGGGTGGTACGTCGAGGGGGCACTCGGCGGCGGGGTTCTCCTGACAGCCGGCATGCGCTGGCGGCCGGCGCGTTAGCTCAGCTTGTCGCCTCCACCGGCGTGGTGCGCGCCACGACGGGACGGCAATAGCGCTCGCCCAGCAACCGAAGCTCGGTCAACTGCTCGTCGTCCAGCTCGGCATAGCGGTCCCGGAGGTAGAGCAGCGTGTCGTCGAACCACTCCTTTTGGTGCTCCGGCGAGGCTTCCAGCACGCCACAGCGCAGGATGTGAGAGAAGAGTTCGTCGCGTGCTTGCTCAAACGGGGTAGGAGTCGTGGTACGGCGGGATTCCGGACGTTGTTTGCCCATGCGTGTGGGTGCTCCTCTCGGTCGGGCTGGGACTGGGGAAAAACGCGGCCGCAATGTAATACGTGCCCCGCGGCCACGCCAAGGCCCGACGCACAGGAGGAGCCCGTGCTATAATCAGTCGGGAACCGAACCCGCGCGTATCTGGAGGGAGCGTCTCGCATGATCGACAGCGGTGACAGGCACGAGGAAGAGGTGTACGGGCCGGAGCGCGCCGCGCGGCTCGTGACCCTGCTCCGCGCGCTGGCGGATCGGATTCGCGAGCTCGATCGAAGTGGCCGGCTGCTCGATGCGGCACCCGAGCTCCAGGAAGCGCTCGGTGACGCGCGGAGCGAGCTGTTTCACTACGAGGTGCGGCTTACGTACGACACGCCGGAGGTCGCGGAGAGCCGGCGGATCGTCGAAGAGGCGGAGCGGCAGGCGCGCGATCTGGGCTTCGAAGGGGGCGGGGAGGACGACGCAAACCCGTGGCTGGGGGGGTCGGAGGTATGAGAGGTTTCTATGTGTTGCTGGCCGTCGTGGCCGTCGGTGGAGCCGGGTGGCTGATCTATGCGGCTCAGAAGAAACCGGCCGAGGCCCCAGCGGCCGTGGCGCCGATTCCGGTGGCGAATGACGGGTTCAAGGGGTACACGCTCGGCAGCGACTCCGCCCCGGTCGAGATCACCGTCTACTCCGACTTCGAGTGTCCGTTCTGCGCGGCGTTCGCGTCGGTGCAGATGCCGGTGGTGCGCGAGCAGCTGATCGCGACCGGGAAGCTGCGCCTGCGGTTCCGGGACTTCCCGCTCTCGTCGCACAAGTACTCCCGCACCGCCGCGCTTGCGGCACAGTGCGCCGGGGAGCAGGGAAAGTTCTGGGAGATGCACGACCAGCTCTTCATGCGCCACGACTGGGCGCAGTCCGACAAGGACCCGTCCGACGTCTTCAAGGGGTTCGCGTCCGGGCTCGGCATCGACATGCAGAAGTATCAGGGCTGCATGGACGCCCAGCGGTACGCGGGGCGGATCGAAGCGAGCTATGAAGAGGGTCAGGCGCGCGGGGTTCAGGGCACACCGAGTCTCTTCGTCGACGGGCGCCACTACGAGGGGAAGGCCAACTCGGACGACTTGAAGCAGCTGGTCGACAGCATCATCAGCGCGCGAAAGAGGAGTTGATGCGGCATCGCCAGGCGATCGCGGTACTCGCTCTGGTCGGTGTCTTCGTGGCGACGTATCTCTGGTTGTACAAGATCGGCATCATCGGTGTGCTGCAGTGCGGCGTGGGCGCTTGTGAGACCGTCCAGGCGAGCCGGTACGCGGAGCTGCTCGGCCTCCCCGTCGCGCTCTACGGCGTCGTCGGATACGCCGTGCTCCTCGTGGTGAGTCTGGTCGGCCTCAGCTCGAGCTTTTCCGGCCGGCGCGGTCCCGATCTGCTGCTCGCCGCGCTCGCCACGATCGGCCTCGCGTTCACTCTCTATCTCACGGGCATCGAGTTGTTCGTCATCCACGCCGTGTGCCGCTGGTGCGTTACGTCGGCGGTCATCATCACGGCGATCTGGGTGACCTCCGTCGCCGCGTTGCGTCGCAGCCTGTAACGCCTCGCCTGTCGCGCGCGCTCCAGCGCCACTATCCTTCGCGCCCATGAGTTGGCGGTCCATCAAACGCCTGCTGGTGGGGAAGCCGCTCGAGACCCTCCATCTCGAGTCCGAGCGGCTTTCCAAGGTGACGGGGCTCGCCGTCCTCTCCTCCGACGCCCTGTCGTCCGTCGCTTACGCCACCGAGCAAATGCTGATCGTGCTCATGCTGGCGGGAAGCATCGGCACGGCGCGCGGCCTCGAGGTCGCGGGATTCATTCTCGCCCTGCTGGCGATCGTCGTCGTGAGCTACCGGCAGACGGTGCACGCCTATCCCGGCGGCGGCGGCGCCTACTTCGTCGCGAAGGAAAATCTCGGGACGAACTTCGGTCTGGTCGCCGCGGCCGCGTTGCTCGTCGACTACGTCCTGACCGTCACGGTGTCCGTCGCGGCGGGCATCGACGCGATCACATCCGCGTTTCCCGCGACGTTGCCGTACCGCGTGTCGATGGGTCTCGCCGCGATCGCGATCGTCGCCCTCGGCAACCTGCGCGGCGTACGCGAATCGGGCGCGCTGTTCTCCGTTCCGACGTACTTCTTCATCGCGATGTTCGGGCTGATGCTCGTCGTGGACGTCGTGCATCCGTTCGGGTACTGGGCCAAGGCTTCGAGCACGCCGGAGGTCCTCGGGACCGGGACGGTCACGCTGTGGCTCCTGCTCAAGGCTTTCGCCTCCGGTTGCTCGGCACTCACGGGCGTGGAGGCCGTGTCGAACGGCGTCCCCGCGTTCCGGCCGCCCGAATCGAAGAACGCCGCGGCGGTGATGGTGTGGATGGGCGTCATCCTCGGGACGTTCTTCGCCGGCTCGACCTATCTTGCGCACCACTACAGTACGCTGCCGGTGGGAGATCAAACCGTCATCTCCCAGCTCGGGCACGGCGCCTTCGGCGACGGCCCGCTCTACTTCCTGCTCCAGCTCTCGACGACGTTCATCCTCGTGCTCGCCGCGAACACCGCCTTCGCCGACTTTCCGCGGCTCGCGTCGATCCTCGGGCGCGACGCCTACATGCCCCGCCAGCTCGCGAGCCGCGGCGACCGGCTGGTGTTCTCGAACGGCATCCTGGTGCTCGCGATCGTGGCCGGGGTGCTGCTCTGGCTGTTCGGGGGCGACACGCACGCGTTGATCCACCTGTACGCCGTGGGCGTGTTCGTGTCGTTCACCCTGTCGCAGGCGGGCATGGTGCGGCGGTTCGTGGTGCAGCGCGAGGAGCAGTGGCTGCGGCACGCGCTGGTGTCACTGGTGGGTGCGACGGCCACGGGGATCGTCGTGGTGATCGAGCTGACCACGAAGTTCAAGGACGGCGCCTGGATCTCGGCGCTGCTGATCGCGGTCCTCGTGCTGATGTTCTACGGCATCCACGCGCACTATATGTTCTACGCCCGCCAGATCTCGAGCGAGGCGTGGCAGCCGGTCTGGCCGCGGAAGCACGTGGTCGTGATTCCGGTGGCGGGGGTCTCGAAGAGCACGGCGGGGGCGCTGGCGTACGCACTGCTCCTGTCGGACCACATCCACGCGGTCTCCATCGCGACCGACCCGTCGCAGGTGCAGCAGCTGCAGGACGACTGGGACATGTGGGATTCCGGCGTGCCCCTCGACGTGATCGTCTCGCCGTACCGGGCGATTGTGGGGCCGCTGTTGCAATACATCGCGAAGGTGCAGGAGACTGAGCAGCCCGATTGGCTGACGGTGGTGCTGCCCGAGATCGTCCCCGCGCGCTGGTGGCATACCTTCCTGCACAACCAGACGGTCCTCGGTCTCAAGGCTGCTCTGCTGTTCCGGCGGCACACCATCGTGACGAGCGTGCCGTACCACATGCATCGCTAGGCCCGCTTAGGACTCGGTCGCTTCGTATTGAGTTTTCAGACGTTCGACGACTCCGGGGTCGGCGAGCGTCGTCGTATCGCCGAGCGCGCGCCCTTCCGCGATGTCCTTGAGCAGGCGCCGCATGATCTTGCCGCTGCGGGTCTTGGGCAGGTCGGCCGTGAAGAGAATGTCGTCGGGCCGCGCGAGCGCGCCGATCTTCTTGACCACGTGGGCCTTCAATTCGTTGCGCAGCTCCTCGGTCGCGGTGTTGCCCTCCTTCAACGTCACGAACGCCGCCAGCGCCTGGCCCTTGAGATCGTGCGCGCGTCCCACGACCGCCGCTTCCGCCACGGACGGGTGATCGACCAGGGCGCTCTCCACTTCCATCGTGCCGATCCGGTGCCCCGCGACGTTGAGCACGTCGTCGACGCGGCCGAGCACCCAGAAGTAGCCGTCGTCGTCCCGCTTGGCCCCGTCGCCCGGGAAGTAGCGATTGGGCCACTTGCTCCAGTACACCTGCCGGTAGCGCTCGTCGTCGCCCCAGATCGTGCGCAACATTCCGGGCCAGGGACTCGTGATCGTGAGATACCCGCCACCCACGTCGACGCGGTTGCCGTCGCCGTCGAGCAGATCGGCGTCGATGCCGGGGAAGGGGATCGTCGCGGAGCCGGGCTTCGTGGTCGTCACCCCCGGGAGCGGCGTGATCATGATGCCGCCCGTCTCCGTCTGCCACCACGTGTCCACGATGGGACACCGCTCTCCGCCGATGTGATGGTGATACCAGATCCACGCTTCGGGGTTGATCGGCTCGCCCACCGAACCGAGCAGGCGCAGGCGCGAGAGATCGTGCCGGGCGGGATGCTCGGGTCCCCACTTCATGAACGCGCGGATCGCGGTAGGC
>Ga0187780_10002873_pt1 | contig 12944 bp, 12 predicted proteins | sample 1015_Q2_SP10_20__FD_132429 | JGI IMG/M metagenome (GOLD analysis project Ga0187780, IMG submission 132429) | Tropical peat soil microbial communities from peatlands in Department of Meta, Colombia - 1015_Q2_SP10_20_MG | ecosystem: Environmental > Terrestrial > Soil > Wetlands > Peat | place...
GATCTTGAACCCGATGTTCTTGAGGAGCTTCGTCAGTTCCTCCTTGACCTCCTCGTACTTCGCCTCGGAGTAGTTGACCTCCTGGCGGTCCATCTTGTTGATCGCGCAGATGAGTTGGCTCACGCCGAGCGTCCGAGCGAGGAAGATGTGCTCCCGGGTCTGCTCCTGCACGCCCTCGGCGGCGGAGCAGACGAGCACGGCCGCATCGGCCTGGCTCGTCCCGGTGATCATGTTCTTGACGAAGTCGCGGTGGCCCGGGGCGTCGATGATGGTGAAGTAGTACTTCTGAGTGTCAAAGCGCCGGTGCGCGATGTCGATCGTGACGCCGCGCTCCCGCTCCTCCTTGAGGTCGTCCATCACCCAGGCGAACTCGAACGTCGCCTTCCCCTTCGCCTCGGCCTCCTGACGGTACTTGTCGATCTCCTCCTGGCGGATGTAGCCGGTATCGAGGAGGAGGCGGCCGACGGTCGTGGACTTCCCGTGGTCAACGTGCCCGATGAAGACGATGTTGAGGTGGGGCTTCTGCGCCATTTTCTGAGGGCTCCGGGCGCGCCCAGTTGGTCCCCCTATATAGGCGTTGTCTCCGCGGACCACCGAGGGAAACGCGACGCGCGTCGTCCCTCGGTGCGACGGGCCATCTCAAGCGGCACCGGCTCGACGCGCGCGACCGAAGGCCGTCCCCGGGCGGACGCTAAAGGTCCGGCATCAGGAACAGTTCGTTGCCGTCCGGGTCGCGGACCGTAGCGTACCAGCCCCACGACTCTTTCTTCGGTCCCTCGGTGAACTCGACCCCGTTCGCCTTCAGGGCGTCGCACGCGGCGACGAAATCCGTCCCCGGGATACGAAGCGTGATGCCGGAGTTCCCGGGCTCGAGCGGCGCATTCGGTTCGAACTCGGAGATCTGGCAAAGGTGGAGCATCCCGCCCTTTCCCTTGCGTCCGACCGCGACCCAGTGGTCCATGCTCTCGACCAGGTCGAGGCCCAGCTTTCCCGTGTACCAGTCGGTCGCCTTCTTCCGGTCCGAAACGATCACCGCGATCGTCGCGACGTGTGCCTTCGGAAGCGCTGCCTTCCCACTATTCCCCGTAGCTCGCGCGCTCTTGCTCTTGCTCTTGGCCGGCATGAACGTACCCTACGTCGGACGAGAACAGCCGCTCCCAATAAGCCGGCGGAGGGGTGCCGAAACGGTTCTGGCCCGGAATTCCACCCGAGGAAAAGGCTATATCGAATAAACGATATCGGAATTTCGAGTATGTGGGCGTACGCACACGGTTCGAAGCATCGGCGCGGCCTCCGGGTATGGGTGCTCCAGCTCCTCGAGCGCGGCCCGATGAACGGCGCGGAGATCATGGAACAGATGGACCGCATGACGTTGGGCTGGTGGCGTCCCTCGCCCGGGTCGATCTACCCCCTTCTCGACCAGCTGGTGGAAGAGAAGATCGTGCGCAAGCGGGACGACGGACGGTACGAGCTCATCGAGTCTGCACGGCGGGGCCCCGAGTGGACGCGGGAGTGGATTGGCCGTGGCCCGCGGACCCCCGAGGACGCTCTCGGAGAGGTGGAATCCTACGTTGCGTTCCTCGAAGATGTCGCCGCCGGCGGAAAGGGAGATATGGGCGGCCTCGGCCCGCGTCTCAAAGCCGCGTCCAAGCGGCTCGATGACCTTGCGGCCCGCTTTGGGGGGCCGAGCCGATGAAGCGATCGGGGTTCCCGGGCGGACCGGCCGAGGCCGTGCCGTTCTTCCGCGGGCTCAAGAGCCGCATCGTCGGCACCGTCGCGCTGCTCGTCGGAGGGCTCTGTTGGATCGTCCTCTACCTCGCGTTCCTGGCGGGTCGGTTCCCGTGGTACCAGAATCTCGCGATCGTCTTGGTCTCGCTCATCGTATTTCCGGTAGTGGTCGTCGCGATGTGGATCTCCTGGGGAATGTCGGTCGGGCGGCGATTCCGCCAGGCGTTCTGGGACGAGGACTTCCCGTGGGGACCCCCGTAGGACCGGCCGACTAGTCGGAACGGGGGTCGCGCGGCGGACGGCGATTATCGCCCTTCGTGGCAGGACCGCGCGCGGCGCGTCCGTGGCGCCAGGTTCCGTGATGTCCGTCGTGCGCCGTTCGGGGACGGCGCCTTGGTCGTGGGGGAGCGCTGAACGGATTCCCCCCGGCGAAACCGCTTTAGCACACCGCCTCGTCGGCCGACCGTTCTGGGTCGGTGCAGTGCACGTGCCGGACCTCGTAGCTTCCACGGTGGGTGCGTCGCGCGCCTCGACGGTTCGATTGATGGTGCCCACCGACGCGAACTTCGCCGGCAACGTCTTCGGCGGCCAGATCCTCGAGGAGATCGACCGCGTCGCCTACATCACCGCGAGCCGCCACTCGAAGGCGAATTGCGTGACGGCGTCGTTCGACCGCGTCGACTTTCTCTCTCCCATCCACGTCGGGGACGTCGTCGACTTCGACGCCGAGCTCACGTACGTCGGCACCTCGTCGATGGAGGTCTGGGTCCAGGTCCGAGCGGAATCCGCGAGCGGCGGGGACGCGCGCCCGGTCGGCCAGGCGTTCGTGACGATGGTGGCCGTCGACGCGTCGGGGCGCCCGATGCCCGTGCCTCCCCTTCTTCTGGAGACCGTCGAGGAGCGGCTCCGGTTCGAGGAAGGGCGTCGAAGGATGGAAGAACGCCGGCGGACTCGGCATGCCCATCCGGGCTAGGAGAGGACGATGCTCTGCGAGATGTGCGGCAAGGACGTTCCCCTCACGAGCCGGGTCCGTCTCGAGCGCTCGGTGCTCGCTCTCTGCCCGGAGTGCGCCCGGTTCGGGACGCCGGTCGACCCCGTGCCCGCGCCCGCGTCAACGGCACCGACCGGAGGGAGTTCCTTCCGACCGGGTCTCGGCGTCTCGCATCCCACCGGCGCGCGACGCCGACTCGAGGAGCGCGACCTCTATCAGGAGATCGGGGAGATGGAGCTCGTTCCGGACTGGAACCGCCGGATCCGGGCGGCCCGCGAAGCGTTGCAGTGGACTCCGGAGGTCTTCGGACAGCGACTGAATGAGAAGAAGTCGCTCGTCCTCAAGATCGAAGCGGGCAGCTTCCGCCCGCCGGACGCGCTCATCCGCAAGATCGAGCACCTGCTCCGCGTCCGCCTCCGGGCGGCGCCCGAACCCTCCGGTCAGACCTGATCCGGTTCCGAACTGCTCGACAGCGGCGGGTCGACCCCGTCGTCCCGCGGCACCCCGGGCCGCCGCGTATGGGGCGACGGAGAGCGGAGGACGCCCGCTTCTCGGTCCAGCCCGACCGGCGTCCGCGCCTCGGCCCGGACGAACCCATCCGCGGCTCTCCCCTCCCGAACTTCCGCGAGGTCGACCGCGTACCTCGAGAGCAGTCGGTCCGACCACGCGACGCACGCGGCCCCCACCACGCCGAGCGCCACCACCGTGGCGATCCCGACGAGCGAGAGCGGAATCGCGAGGCCAAGGCCCGTGAGTCCGGCGGAGACCCCGACGACCGTCCAGAACACCCTCCCCACCTCGCGGTGGGCGCGTCGGTCCCGGTGCGTAAAGTCGGAATCGGCGTGCACGACTCCTCCGGGGGCGCGGTCCTACTTTGAGCGACGGGGCAGGACCTTCGGACGGACGAGGTACTCCAGGATCGCCTTCTGCGCGTGGAGCCGGTTCTCGGCCTGGTCCCACGCGGCGGACTGGGGGCCGTCGAGGACCGAGTCGGTGATCTCGAGGCCCCGGTGCGCCGGGAGGTCGTGCAGCACGAAGGCGGACGGTTTCGCGAGGGCGACGAGCGCGTCGTTCACTTGGAAGTCGCGGAACGCCGCTTCTCGTGCCGCCGCCTCCGCTTCTTCCCCCATCGAGACCCAGACGTCCGTGTAGATCGCGTCCGCGTCCCGGACGGCCTCCTTCGGGTCGGTCGTTACGGCGAGGGAGGCGTTCGTCTGCCGGGCCAGCACCTCCGCGGCCCGAACGTACTCGGGCTGGGGTCGGTACCCCGAAGGGGTCGCCACCGAGAGGTCGATTCCCACGGCGGCCGCCCCGAGGAGCAGCGAGTGAAGGACGTTGTTGCCGTCCCCCACCCAGGCGAGCCGACGGCCGGCGAAGCGGCCCCGCCAGCGCTCGCGCATCGTGAGGAGGTCGGCGGCGATCTGGCAGGGGTGCTCGAGGTCGTCGAGCGCATTGATCACCGGGACGGTGGCCCACCGAGCGAGTTCGACCATGTCGGTGTGCCGGAACGCCCGGTAGCACACCACATTGACGAACCGGGAGAGCACCCGGGCGGTGTCCGCGATCGTCTCCCCGCGACCCAGCTGCAGGTCCTTCGAGGACAGGTAGAGGGCGTGACCGCCGAGGTCGTTCATCGCCACCTCGAACGACGTGCGCGTGCGGGTCGACGGTTTCTCGAAGATCATTGCGAGGTTCCTTCCGGCGAGGGTCGGTCGTCGGATCCCCCGGGCCCGCGCGGACTTTAGTGCGGCCGCTCGGGCCAGGATCACGGGGAGGTCACCGGCGATGTCGGAGACGGAGAGGAGATGTCTCGGGAGCGGACGGGGCGCCATCACCCCCGACACCGTGCTTCCGCGTTAAACGGTTCCGTCACCGCGCCTCCCTGCGGCCTCGTGCGAAGGTTATGAGGGGGACCTTGCTGGCGCGGGGCGAGGGAGTTTCCTTGCCCGCTCGGTCGAAGGGAAGTGCGAAGAGAGCGCCGAGCCAGCCGACCCGCGCCCGGACGTCCCCCGCCCGAGGGCGGCGCGTCTACATGGTGACGGGGGGCGTCACGAAGTTCGCGAAGGCCCATCCGGCGATGGACTTCCGCCTGATGGTCAAAAAGGCGTACGATTACTCGCTCAAGGGGATCCCGAACCTGACCGTCGACCGGATCGACGGAACGCGGATCTCCTACTTCTCGGACCACTTCGCTCGCCAGCTGAAGGCGGCGAGCATGGTCCAGGACTACCTCGGGATGAACCCGAAGGGATCGGTCCGGATCGAATGGGGCGGGGCGACCGGCGGCGAGTGTTTCCAGGCCGCGTACGAGGCGATCGCGAGCGGCCGGATGGACGTCTGCCTCGCGGCCGGCTTCGAAACGATGAGTCGCGTCCCGACGTGGAAGGGGAACGAGTTCATCGCGCTCGCCTCCGACACCAACTTCGACTTCCCGCTCGGCGGGTTCTACACGGGCTACTACGCCCTGATGGTCGTTCGCCACATCTACGAGTACCTCCGCCTCGGCAAGTTCGCCGATGTGAAGGACGAGCGCGAGGCGCAACGGCTCGCCATCGCCGAGGGGAGCCGCATCATGAGCATGGTCTCGGTGAAGAACCACCTGAACGCGCTTCACAACCCGTACGCCCAGTATCCGAAGCGGCTCACGGTCGACGATGTTCTGCGCTCCGAGATGATCAGCTACCCGCTCACCCGCGAACAGATCTGCACGATGAGCGATGGCGCGGCGTGTGCCATCCTCTGCGATGAGGAGCGGGCGAAGGAGTTCACCGACCGACCGGTACAGGTGACCGGGGTCGGCTGCGGTACCGACACCATGCGTCTCGCCGACCGGCCGTTCGGGAAAGTGCCGCTGCTGCCGCACGAGAGGGCCAAGGACTACGAGGAGCTCCCGTACCCGGGCGTCCACTCGTTCCGCGCGGGCCGGTCGGCCGGGATCGAAGCGTACCGCATGGCCGGGATCACGAAGCCGAAGAAGGAGATCGACTTCATCGAACTCCACGACGCGTACGCCTCGAGCGAGATTCAGACCTACGAGGACCTCGGGCTGTGCCGATACGGCGAGGGGTACGGGTTCGTCGAACGGGGCGACCCGTTCCTCAAGAACTTCGATTACGGGTTTCCGGTCCCCCATGCGGGCGAGATCCCGGTCAACCCTTCCGGCGGGCTCATCGCTTGCGGCCACCCGGTCGGTGCGACCGGTCTCATGCAGGCCGTGTTCGCCTTCTGGCAGCTCCAGGAGACCATCCCGAAGCATTTCGGAGACCCGACGCTCCAGCTGCCCCACCCGAAGCGCGGGGCGATCCACAGCCATGCGGGCACCGGTTCGTCCGTGACCGTCTCGATCCTCGAGCGGGGGTTCCGATGAGCCCGCGCCCCCGCGCCTTCACGAAGTTCCGCGACGTCCAGTCCGAGCTCGACTCGACCGGCGCGGCGATCTACCGCGACGCGGACGGCGTCGAGAGCCTGCTCATCCGCAACCCGTACTCCATCAACTACGTCCACAGTTACGCGGAGGACTCGCCGTTCTTCCTCGGACTTGCCGAGGGGAAACTGCGGGGGTCGAAGTGCCGGAAGCCGAAGTGCGGGTTCGTCTACGGAACCCCCCGGAGTCACTGCATGGTGTGCGGCGCCCCGACGGAGTGGATCGAGCTCCCGACCAAGGGCCGGGTCCACTCATGGACGACCTGTCACTTCGGAGGCGAGGCGTTCCTGAAAGAGACGCCGTACAACCTCGCGCTCGTCGAGTTCGACGGCGTGGGGAGCCTCCTTCTCGTCCGGCTCAGGGACTGCGTCGAGTCCGACCTCTACGTGGGCATGCCAATCGAAGCCCGGTTCGCCCAGGACCCGAAATACTCGATCACCGACGTTTGGTTCGTCCCGTCGCGCTAGCCGGCGGGAGCGCGGGCTCAGTCGAGCGGGCGGAGCCCGACCAGCTCGAGCACGTCGCCCTGGTTCCGGGCGAAGTCGGAGCGCCGGGTGCGGGCAACCTCGAGGAATTCGAGGTCGCTCCATGCGGAGGACCGCGGCGCCTTGGGCGAAGGCCAGCGGCCCCGGAAGACGAGGTGGAGGTCCCAGTGGGGGTCGCTCCCGGGTCCCCCGGGGCGCTCGGACGGGTCGGAGAACACGAACGGGCCCTCGAGGGAAAGCGACCCGGAGCCGAGCTGCTCGTCCAGGATCCGTTGGGCCGCGTCCGCCGGCGACTCGAACAGCAGCAGCTGGCGGGACGGCAGCATCCATCGCCCGCCGATGGAGGCGAGCCGCTTCGGGTCGATCGCCCCGATCTCCCACCACGGTGCGGTCGGGTTGACCTTCCCGGCCAGTACCGTGCCCGGCCGGGAGGGCGACTCGAGGACCAGGAAGACGGAAAGACACATTCCGTTGTCCGGGACCTCGGACGCCCCCGAGCCCGCCTCGACCGGACCCCGTCGCAGCCGCGCGAACCGCTTCTCCATCGAACTACCTACCTCCTGAGAAGGATGCCGCGGGCCGGGCTTGAACCGGCGGCTTCAAGATCTTCAGTCTTGCACTCTCCCAAACTGAGTTACCGCGGCGCCGGTCGCCCCGACCGCACGGGCCGTATAAAGAGCCGGAGGCCGGCCCGGCACGCTGCCCGGGGCTCGGTCGGGCGGCCGCTCCGTTTTCGGCCCGGCCGAACGCGCGCGCTCACGTTCGGAGCGGCGGAGTACCGTGAGTCGCCCCCTGATTTTATCTACGCCTCGCGACGTGATTAGCGGGCCGTGGTCCGCACTCTCGTCGTTACAGAGAAGTTCAACACCGCGCTCCGGATCGCCATCGTGCTCTCCGACGGGCGCATGCAGCGCGCTCGGGTCGAAGGGACGAACGTCTTCCGGTTCGACCGGCCGGAAGGCCCGTACGCGGTTGTCGGTCTTCGCGGCCATATCGTCGAGCTCGACTACCCGAAGGAGTTCTCGGAGTGGACGCTGACGGGCCTTCCGAAGCTACTCGAGGCACGACCCCACAAGCGCGTGACGGAGCGGGGCATCGTCGCGGCTCTCCAGTCGATCGTCCGCGAGTTCGACCGGGTCATCCTCGCCACCGACTTCGACCGCGAGGGGGAGCTCATCGGCCTCGAGTGTCTCGAGCTCCTCCAGCGCCTCCACCCGGGTATCGAGGTGAAGCGCGCCCGCTATAGCGCGCTCACCCGGGACGCCATCGAGACGAGCTTCGCGCATCTCGAGGGCCTCGACCGCGCCCTCGCCGAGGCGGGAGAGGCCCGGCAGGAGATCGACCTCGTCTGGGGGGCCCTCCTCACCCGCTACCTCTCCCTCACCGCGCATCAGCGCGGCAAGAGCTTCCTCTCCGTCGGCCGGGTCCAGACCCCCACTTTGGCGCTGCTCGTCGAACGAGATCAGGCGATCAAGGAGTTCGTCCCCTCGCCGTTCTGGGAGATCGTGGCCACGGGAGAAAAGGGAGGAGAGGAGTTCCGGCTCCACCACCACCACGGTATCTTCGAGAAGAAGGCCGACGCCGAGCGGGTCTTCCGGCTGGTCGCGCATGCGAAGACGGGGACCGTCCGGGAGTTCCGGGAGGAGGAGACCCGCCGACGGCCGCCGGTCCCGTTCTCCACCACGCTGTTCGTCGCCGAGGCGACGCGCCTCGGCATGGGGGCCGCGCGCGTGATGCGGATCGCGGAGGACCTCTACACGCAGGGCCTGATCAGCTACCCCCGGACGGACAATACCGTCTACCCGCGTGGGCTCGGTCTGAGGAATCTCGCCGAGAAGTTCCGCGAGAGCCCCTTCCGCGAGGCGGCCGAGTTCGTGCTTGAGCAGCCGTCGTTCCGCCCCACCCGGGGTCGCACCGAGACCACCGACCACCCGCCGATCTATCCGACCGGGGTCGTCGACCCGAAGAAACTCCGCCCGGAGAACGCCGCGGTCTACGAGCTCGTGGTCCGCCGCTTCTTCGCGACCATTGCTCCGGATGCCCTCGGCATCGGCCGGACCGCGGCCGTGGAGGTCCACGGGGAGCGGTTCGAGGGGAAGGGTCAGCACCTGACCGAGCCCGGATGGTACCGGGTCTACCCGTACTCCAAGCCCGACGAGGTGCCGATGCCGCGCCTCGTCGTCGGTGAGGTCGTCGCCATCCCCAAGGTCGAACTGCTCGAGGACCAGACGCGGCCCCCCCGGCGATACACGCAGGGCTCGCTCATCCAGGAGATGGAGCGGCTCGGCCTCGGGACCAAGAGCACCCGCCACGACGTGCTCCAGAAGCTGTTCGACCGGCACTACGTGAACCCCCGTCAACTCGAGCCGACGTCGACCGGAATCGCCGTCACCGAGGCGCTGAAAGCCCACGCACCGGTGATCACCCGCCCCGAGATGACCCACCGCCTCGAGGAGGACATGGAACTCGTCGCCGAGTCGAAGAAACCGAAGGACGACGTAATCTCCGAGTCCCGCGACATGCTTCGCGAGGCGTACGCCCTGCTCACGGCGAATACTGCCGGAGTCAAGGAGACGCTCACCGGTGCCCTCGACCGTCAGCACTTCGTCGGTCCGTGCGTCAAGTGCGGCGGCGCCCTCCAGCTTGCCCGAAGTCCCCGCGGTTCGAGGTGGGTCCAATGCGTCAACAACCCCGCCTCTTGCACGGCCACGTACGCGCTCCCATCGGCCGGTTTCATCGAACCGGCGCCGGACTTCCTCTGCGGGACGTGCAAGGTCCCGCGCGTGAAGATCACGTTCCGTGGGGTCCGGCCCGACCTCTACTGCATCAACCCCGAGTGCTCCGAACATCACAAGGCGTTCCGCATCGGCGTCTGCCCCAGCTGCGGCAGCCCGCTCCACATCCGATACTCCTTCGCCGGAAAGCGGTTCGTCGGCTGCTCTGGTTACCCCACGTGCCGGGTGACGTATCCGCTCCCGCAGCGGGGAAAGCTCGAGAAGGACCAGCCGCCGTGTCCCGTGTGCCGGGCCCCGGTCGTGACCGCGATCGAAGCCGGTCGCCCGCCCTGGACGCTCTGCGTCAACCCGGAATGTCCGACCCGGGAGAAGACCGGCGGAACGAAGGCCGGAGCCGGCTCACGTCGGAAGGGCGCGGCATCTGCACCGGCCCGAAAGTCCTCGCGCGCCAAGGCACCGTCCCCTCGCAAGCGACCGGCCACTGCTCGGGCTCCGCCCACACCCGTCTCGCCCGAACCCGCTCCGACCGAGTCTCGCATGACGGTTCGTAAGCGGCCCGGAGCCCGCCGGCCTGCCCCCGAGGCCAGCGGGGAAGGCCCCGCCTCGTCTGAGTCAGCCTCGGACACTCTCTAAGGAGCTCGCTCGAGCGAAAGCCGAACGGCACGCGCCGCGACCCTAAGAGCGTCCCTCCCCCCTTCCAAAAGGTCGGCCGTTTCTCGACCTCCAGGCCCGCGTTAAATACGCTCGGCCGGTTCTTCGTCTCGTGGCCCGTTCCGGACGCCTGGTCTACCTCAGCTATCGGACGTTCGAGCAACGGCTCTCCGAGAACCCGCTCGTCATTGTCCCCGTGGGAGCGCTGGAGGCGCACGGTCCGCATCTCCCTCTCGGCGCCGACCAGATCCAGGCCGAGGTGACCGCGTACGCGCTCGCCGACCGGATCGACGCCCTCGTGGCGCCGACGATCCCGTACGGCTCGGCGCCCGGAGCCCGTCGGTTCCCGGGCACGGTCTCGCTCACCATCGCCCAGCTCGAGACCCATGTCGCTGGGGTGCTCTCGGAGTTCGCCCGCTGGGGGGTCCGCCGCATCCTCGTGCTGTCGGGGCACGGCGAGCGGGGTCACATGGCAGCGCTTCGGGAGGCCGCCGACGCGACGATGCAGGCGTATCCGAAGACGCACATCGTCGTGCTGTGCGACTACGAGTTCGTCTACGAGCTCCGCGGTAAGGATTCCCCGCCCGGCGACGGCCATGCGGGACTGCTCGAGACCTCCCGCATGCTCGCGCTCGCTCCCGAGACGGTAGGGCCGGCCCGCCCGGTCGTCGAATACCGTCACAGCCCGTTCGTTCCGGGGTCCCCGTCCGAGCGGGACTGGCCGGACAGCGTGATCGGCGATACTCGGAACGCCTCCGCCGAGCTCGGGGCCCGGGTCCAGGCCCACGTCCTCGACCGCCTGGTCGAGACCGTGCGAACGCTCCTCCCTGCGTAGGCCGAGAATCATGGCCGACCCGTCCGACTACATCCGGGTCCGCGGCGCGCGGCAGCACAATCTGAAGAACGTCTCGATCGACCTCCCGCGCGGGAAGTTCATCGTCATCACGGGAGTGAGCGGCTCGGGGAAGTCGTCGCTCGCCTTCGACACCCTCTACGCCGAGGGCCAGCGCCGGTACATCGAGAGCCTCTCGTCGTACGCCCGACAGTTCCTCGGGCAGATGGACAAGCCCGACGTCGACTCGATCGACGGCCTCGCCCCCGCGATCGCGATCGAGCAGCGGGCCGGGAGCAAGAACCCCCGCTCGACCGTCGGCACCGTCACCGAGATCCACGATTACCTTCGGCTCCTCTTCGCGCGGATCGGGGTCCCGCACTGCCCCAACGACGGGAACGAGATCTCCCCCCAGTCGGTCGACCGGATCGTCGACGCCGTGAAGGCGCAGGCGACCGGCGAAAAGGTCGACGTGATCGCCCCCGTCCTGCGCGCGAAGAAGGGCGAGCATCGGGACGTCATCGACAAGCTGCGGAAGTCCGGTTATCGTCGGTTCGTCATCGACGGGGTCGAGGTGCGTCTCCCCGGCCCCGAAGTCCGCCTCGAGAAGAACAAGAAGCACACCGTCGAGGTCGTGGTCGACAGTTTCGAGGTCTCGGCCGACGAGGAGAGCCGGCTCGCCGAATCGGTCGAGCTCGCCCGCAGTCTCGGGGACGGGCTCGTCGTCCTCCGACGACCGAAGGGCCAGCGCCAGGTGTTCTCGAGCCGTCGCGCCTGCCCGGAGTGCGGCTTCTCGATGGACGAGCTCGCTCCCCGGATGTTCTCCTTCAACAACCCGTTCGGCGCGTGTCCCGAATGCCTCGGGATCGGGGCGACGCTCCATGCCGATCCGGACCGGATCATCCCGAACAAGGAGAAGCCGCTCACGAAGGCGATCAACGTCTGGGGCCTCACGCCGATGGTGTCGTCCCTCGTCCGGTTCGGCCAGATGTTCGGCTACGACCCGCGTCGGCCGGTTCGGGAACTCTCCGAGAAGGGATGGAAGGCGCTCATGTACGGCGGCGAAAAGGCCCTCGGGCCGTCGACCCACAGCCCGGACGACTGGTGGGTCTTCGGCTGGCTTCGGGAAGGCCTCGTCGCGGCCCTCGAGCGCCGCTGGCGAACGACGAAGAGCGAAAGCGCGAAGGAGTACTATCTCGGGTTCCTCTCGTTCATCCCGTGCCGCGCGTGCAGCGGTCGACGGCTAAAGCCGGAGAGTCTCGCGGTCACGGTCCAGGGAAAGTCAATCGCGGACGTCACCGCCATGACGGTGCTCGACGCGGTGGAGATGTTCCGCTCGTTTGCGCTCTCCGACCGGGACGAGCAGATCGTGGGGCAGGTCGTCAAGGAGATCCGCGCCCGGCTCGGTTTCTTGGAAAGCGTCGGGCTCACGTACCTGACGCTCGACCGGGCGTCGGGAACGCTCTCGGGCGGCGAGGCCGAACGGATCGCCCTCGCGACCCAGATCGGCTCGGGCCTCGTGGGGGTGCTGTACATCCTGGACGAGCCCTCGATCGGACTCCATCCCCGGGACCAAGCGCGTCTCCTCTCCACACTGAAGACGCTCCGGGACCTCGGCAACACGCTGCTCGTCGTCGAGCACGACGAGATGACGATGCGCGAGTCGGACTGGCTCGTCGACCTCGGTCCGGGCGCCGGGGCGTTCGGCGGGGAGCTCCTCTACTCCGGTCCTCCCGACCGGATCGGGGGGACTCCCCGGTCGCTCACCGGGGACTTCCTCTCGGGAAAGCGGTCGATCGCGACCCCCGAGCGGAGGTCCTCCCCCGGCCAACGCTTCCTCACGATCCACGGTCCGCGCGAGCACAACCTCAAAGGGGACGACGTCGCGATTCCCCTCGGCCTCCTGGTAGGCCTCTCGGGCGTGTCGGGGAGCGGGAAGTCGACGCTCCTCCAGGAGATCCTCTACCGCGCGGTCCGACGGCACCTCGGCCTCGGCCGCGAGACCCCCGGCCGCCACGACTTCATCGAGGGGATCAACGAGGTCGACCGGGTCCTCCTGATCGACCAGGCCCCGATCGGCCGGACGCCGAGGTCGAAC
>Ga0187780_10002874_pt1 | contig 12941 bp, 12 predicted proteins | sample 1015_Q2_SP10_20__FD_132429 | JGI IMG/M metagenome (GOLD analysis project Ga0187780, IMG submission 132429) | Tropical peat soil microbial communities from peatlands in Department of Meta, Colombia - 1015_Q2_SP10_20_MG | ecosystem: Environmental > Terrestrial > Soil > Wetlands > Peat | place...
AAGCCGGCCTTCCGCACGGACGGCACGGTGACCGCGGCCAACTCGAGCTCCATCTCTGATGGTGCCGCGGCGCTTGTGCTGGCGCGCCGTTCGACCGCGCAGAAGCGCGGCATCGCGCCGCTGGCGCTGGTCGTGGCGCACGCCACGCACGCGCAGGAGCCGGGCTGGTTCACCACCGCCCCGGTCGGCGCTCTGCGCAAGCTGTTCGATATCACTGGCTGGAAGCCGGGCAGCGTGGATCTGTATGAGATCAACGAGGCGTTCGCGGTGGTGACCCTCGCCGCCATGCTCGAGCTCGAGCTGCCGCACGAGCGGGTCAACGTGCACGGTGGCGCGTGCGCGCTCGGGCACCCAATCGGCGCGTCGGGCGCGCGCATCCTCGTGACTCTGATCGGCGCGCTGCGGCGGCATGGGCTGCAGCGCGGCGTAGCTGCGCTGTGCATCGGCGGTGGTGAGGCCACAGCGATGGCCGTCGAGATTCAGTAGAACAGAGGTCTTATGTCCGATCCGGTCGAGTTCTACTTCGACTTCTCGTCGCCTTACGGCTATCTCGCCGCGACCAAAATCTCGCAGCTGACCGGCACGTACGGCCGCAGCGTCGCGTGGAAGCCGATTTTGCTCGGGGCCGTGTTCAAGGTGACCGGCAGCGGGCCGCTGCCTTCTTTGCCCCTCAAGGGCCCGTACGCCACGCGCGACATGCCACGCACCGCGCGCTTTCTCGGGGTGCCATTCAATCTTCCTGATCCCTTCCCGGTGAGCACCCAGGCGCCGGCGCGTGCGATCTACTGGCTGGAGCAGAAAGCCCCGGACCGCATAGAAGCCTGCGTGCTGGCCCTTTACCGCGCCTATTTCGTGGATGGACGGGACATCTCGAGCCCGGACACCACCGCCGACGTGCTGTCGGCCCTCGGTCTGGATCGCTCCGAGGTGCTGGCTGCGATCGGTGAGGCGGCGATCAAGGAGCGGCTGCGCAGCGCGACGCAAACCGCCATCGAACGGGGTGTGTTCGGCTCGCCTTACATCATCGTGGACGGCGAGCCATTCTGGGGTACCGATCGTCTCGATCAGGTCGAGCGCTGGCTGAAGTCGGGCGGTTTCTGAAGGCGCTCCTTGGGCCACTTGTCTGCTCTGTGCGTGTTCTGCGGCTCCAACCTGGGGCGGGACCCGGCCTACGCCGAGAGCGCGCGGCGCCTGGGCCGTTTGCTGGCTGAGCGCGGCGTAAAGGTCATCTATGGAGGCGGGCGCGTAGGCCTCATGGGTACCCTCGCCGACGCGGCGCTAGAGGCTGGAGGCGCGGTCGTTGGCGTCATCCCGCACGCGCTCAAACGCCGGGAAATGGCGCACGAGCGTCTTACGGATTTGCGCATTGTGCAGACCATGCATGAACGCAAGCAGCTGATGGCCGACTTGAGCGATGGCTTCGTTGCCCTTCCGGGCGGCTTCGGCACCTTCGAGGAATTCTGCGAAGTCCTGACCTGGTCCCAGCTCGGCCTGCACGCCAAGCCCTGCGGCCTGCTCAACGTGAAGCGCTATTACGCGGGTCTCCTCGCGCTGTTCGATCACGCGGTGGCCGAACAGCTGCTGCAGCCGCGCAACCGTGCGATGGTGATTGCGGAATCCGAGCCCGAGGCGCTGCTCGATGCGATGCAGCGCTATCGCGCGCCGCCGGTGGAGCGCTGGCTCACCGCCGAGACGACGTAGAACCCGCACGCGCGCGGAATACTCCGGACGGGCCCTACAGCATGCCGGTCATCACCTCAAAGCTCGATGCGCGCAGCGCGGCCTACCAGGCGAGCGCCGGCATCATGCAGCGCCTGATCGCCGATCTGCGCGACAAGGTGGCGATCATTGCGCAGGGCGGCGGCGAGGCGGCGCGCGAGAAGCATCTTTCCCGCGGTAAGCTGCTGCCGCGCGAGCGCGTCCGCACCCTGCTCGACGTGGGTTCGCCGTTCCTCGAGCTGTCGCAGCTCGCGGCCTGGGACATGTACGACAACCAGGTGCCGTCGGGAGGCATCATCACGGGCATCGGCCGGGTGAGCGACAGGGAATGTGTGATCGTGGCCAACGACGCGACGGTGAAGGGTGGCACGTATTTCCCGATCACGGTCAAGAAGCACCTGCGGGCGCAGGAGATCGCGCAGCAGAATCGCCTGCCGTGCATTTATCTGGTGGATTCTGGCGGCGCCAACCTGCCCAACCAGGACGAGGTCTTCCCCGACCGCGAGCACTTCGGCCGCATTTTCTACAATCAGGCTAACCTGTCTGCGCAGGGCATCCCGCAGATCGCGGTGGTCATGGGCTCCTGCACTGCCGGCGGCGCCTACGTGCCGGCGATGTCCGACGAGGCGGTCATCGTGCGCAACCAGGGCACCATCTTCCTCGGCGGGCCCCCCCTGGTGAAAGCCGCGATCGGCGAGATCGTGACGGCCGAGGAGCTGGGGGGAGCCGACGTCCACGCGCGCGTGTCGGGCGTGGCCGATCACTACGCTCTCAACGATCTGCACGCGTTGCAGACGACGCGGCGCATCGTGGCTCACCTGAATCGCCGCAAGTGTGTGGAGCTCGAGACGCGCGAGCCGCGCGAGCCGGCGCTCGACCCCGCCGAGCTGTATGGCGTGATTCCCGCCGATGCCCGCAAGCCGTTCGACGTGCGCGAAATCGTCGGGCGCGTCGTGGATGGCAGCGAGCTCGACGAGTTCAAGCCGCTGTACGGCAGCACTCTGGTGTGCGGCTTCGCACACCTGCACGGTTATCCCGTCGGCATCGTGGCCAACAACGGCATCCTGTTCTCCGAGTCGGCGCTCAAGGGCGCGCACTTCATCGAGCTGTGCAGCCAGCGCGGCATTCCACTCGTCTTCCTGCAGAATATCACCGGGTTCATGGTCGGGAAGAAATACGAGGCCGGCGGCATCGCCAAGGACGGGGCCAAGATGGTCACCGCGGTCGCTTGCGCGAAGGTGCCGAAGTTCACGCTCATCGTCGGCGGCAGCTTCGGCGCCGGCAACTACGGCATGTGCGGCCGCGCCTACGGACCGCGGTTTCTGTGGATGTGGCCCAACGCCCGCATCTCGGTGATGGGCGGCGAGCAGGCTGCTGCCGTGCTAGCCACGGTCAAGCGCGAAGGGTTGGAGAAATCAGGCAAGGCCTGGAGCAAGGAAGAAGAAGGGGCCTTCAAGGCGCCCATCCTCGAGCAGTATGAAACGCAGGGTCATCCCTATTACGCGAGTGCGCGCCTATGGGACGACGGCGTGATCGACCCGCTGGAAACGCGGCGCGTGCTGGGGCTCGCGCTGTCAGCGAGCCTCAACGCGCCGGTGGAGAAAACTTCCTTCGGCGTGTTCCGGATGTAGCGATGTCGGCCAAACCGCAGCTGGTTGACGTGAGCTTGAGCTCGACCGGGACCGCCACGATCACGCTCAACCGGCCCGAAGTGCACAACGCATTCGACGACCATCTCATTGCGGAGCTGACACACAAACTGCGCGACGCGGACCACAACGCAGCTGTGCGCGCGGTCGTGCTGGCCGCACGCGGCAAGAGCTTTTCCGCTGGCGCCGATCTCAACTGGATGAAACGCGTGGCGCACTATTCGGAGGCCGACAACATCCGAGACGCAGTAGCGCTGGCGAGCCTGATGCGCACCCTGGATGCGATGAGCAAGCCGACCATCGCCCGCGTGCATGGTGCCGCCTACGGCGGCGGCGTGGGGCTGGTGGCGTGCTGCGACATCGCCTTGGCCGGGATGGCCGCGACGTTCTCGCTGTCCGAGGTGCGCCTCGGCTTGATCCCGGCCGTGATCAGCCCCTACGTCGTCGCCGCCATCGGCAGCCGGAATGCGCGGCGGTATTTCCTGACCGCGGAGCGGTTCGACGCCCGCGAGGCACTACGTATCGGCCTGGTGCATGGCGCGGTGGACGACACTCACTTGGATGCCGCCGTCGAAGGGATTCTTGCGGAACTGCTGAAAGGCGGGCCGAGGGCGATCGCATCCGCCAAAGACCTGATCGCGCATGTGACGGGCCGGCGCATCGATCAGGTCCTGGCCGAAGAGACGGCGGCGCGGATCGCCCGCATCCGTGTGAGTCCGGAGGGGCAGGAAGGCATCGCTGCCTTCCTCGACAAGCGTTCTCCGAACTGGGTCAAATCGAAAGAATGAACCACGGAGACAGAGAAAACCGAACACAATGAAACAGCCGCCAAGGCGCCACGGCGCCAAGAAAGGCATCGGCATGCAACCTGACTTCAACATTCGCTTTCGGGAGAAACTTGACGGCCACGGCCAGTCGCCCACTCTTCCGTTCTGGCTCCGTTGGCGCCGTGGCGTCTTGGCGGCTCATAATTTGTTCGTGCGTAGTTCTCTGCGCTCTCAGCGTCTCTGCGGTTGATTGCTTGGCATGTTCGACAAGATCCTCATAGCCAACCGCGGCGAGATCGCTTGCCGCATCGCGCGTACGGCGAAGCGCCTCGGCATTCGCACGGTTGCGGTGTACTCCGAGGCCGACGCACGAGCGCTGCATGTCGAGCAGTGTGACGAGGCCTACGGAATCGGACCCGCGCCTGCGCGCGCGAGCTATCTGCGTGCCGACCGCATCGTCGAAACCGCGCGGGCCTGCGGCGCGCAGGCTATCCATCCTGGGTACGGCTTCCTGTCCGAGAACGCCGGCTTCGCTCGAGCCTGTGAGGAAGCAGGCATCGTCTTCGTCGGCCCTCCCGCCGACGCCATCCGCGCCATGGGCTCGAAGAGCGCCGCCAAGGACATCATGGCTAAAGCGGGCGTGCCGGTTGTGCCCGGCTATCACGGCGACGCCCAGGAGCTGTCAACGTTGCAGCGCGAAGCCGACAAAGTCGGCTACCCGCTGCTCATCAAGGCTTCAGCCGGGGGCGGCGGCAAGGGAATGCGGGTGGTCGAGTCCGCCGGGCAGCTCAAGGACGCCCTCGCCGGGGCCCAGCGCGAGGCGGCGTCGAGCTTCGGCGACAACCGCGTGCTGCTGGAGAAGTATCTCGCGCAGGCGCGCCACATCGAAGTGCAGGTGTTTGGCGACAGCCAGGGCAACATGCTGCACCTGTTCGAGCGCGACTGCACGGTGCAGCGCCGTCATCAGAAAGTATTGGAGGAGGCGCCAGCGCGCGGACTGAGCGCTGCCCGGCGCCGCCAGATGGGTGCTGCCGCCGTCGCAGCCGCGCGTGCCGCGGGTTACGTAAACGCGGGCACGATCGAGTTCATCGTGGATGAGGCGGGCGAGTTCTACTTTATGGAGATGAACACACGCCTGCAGGTCGAGCATGCGGTGACCGAGCTGATCACCGGCCTCGACCTGGTGGAATGGCAGCTCCGGGTCGCGGCCGGGGAGCCGTTGCCGCTCGTGCAGAAGCAGCTGACGATTGGCGGGCATGCCATCGAAGCACGCATCTACGCGGAGGATCCGCTGCGCGGCTTCGTGCCCGCCGCAGGCCGCATCGTACACCTGCGCCTGCCGCAAACCTCCGCTCACGTGCGCGTGGACACGGGTGTGCGCCAGGGTGACGACATCGGCGTGCACTATGATCCGTTGATCGCCAAGCTCATCTGTTGGGATGAAGACCGCCCGGCGGCGCTGCGGCGCCTGCGCAGCGCGCTGGCCGAATGCGAAGTGGTGGGTGTTGCGACCAATCTCGCCTTGCTGTCGGCTATCAGCGTGCATCCGGCGTTTACCGCCGCCGACGGCGAGCCGGGCTCGGTGGACACCGGCTTCATCGGGCGCTATCGAACGCAGCTGATACCCGAACCCCAACCGGCACCCGATCGGGTATTAGCGCTGGCCGTGCTGTCCGAGCTGATGAGCATCGACGAGGCGGCGCGTGCCGCAGCGCGCGCGTCGGGCGATTCCTTCTCGCCCTGGAACCTGCGCGACGGCTGGCGGCTTAACCAGGATAACCATCACACTTTCGTCTTCCGGGATGGTGCGCGCGAAGTGTCGGTCACTGCGCACTACCGGCGCGATGCGCTGCAGCTCGAGCTGCCCGGAGCAAAACTGCTGGCACACGCCGAGCGCTCGCCGGATGGAGGCCTGGTGGCTGAGCTGGATGGCGAGCGCATGCACGCAAACGTCGTGCGCAGCGGCCGTGAGCTGACGGTTTTCGTCGCGGGTGTCGCGCATCGACTGCAGGTGTGCGAATTCGAGACGATACAGGATGAGGAAGCCGGCGGGCGGCTCACGGCGCCGATGCCGGGGAGCGTGATCGAAGTGCTGGTGAAAGAGGGAGAAGCGGTCGAGCCGGGCCGCGCGCTGATGATCATCGAAGCGATGAAGATGGAGCACACCATCGTTGCGCCGATGGCAGGGCGCGTGGCGCGCGTGCGCTTTGCACCTGGCGAACAGGTCAAGGAAGGCGACCAGCTCATCGCTTTCGAGGCCGAACAGGAGTCATGGCGATGAATCTGCCCAAACGGGTGAAGCTGGTCGACGTGAGCCCACGCGACGGGTTGCAGAACGAGCCAGGCACGGTTTCCACCGCGGCGAAGATCGAGCTGATAGACCGGTTGTCGGATGCGGGCCTGCCGGTGATCGAGGCTACGAGCTTCGTATCGCCCAAGTGGGTGCCGCAGATGGCAGACAACGCTCAGGTCATGGCCGGCATCAAGCGCAACGCTGGAGTGAGCTACCCCGTGCTCGTGCCCAACATGAAAGGCCTCGAGGCCGCGCTCGCGGCGCAGGTGCAGGAGGTCGCCGTTTTCGGTGCCGCCACCGAGGCTTTCTCCCGGCGCAACACGAATTGCTCGATCGCCGAGTCGCTCGAGCGCTTTGTGCCCGTGTGCAAGACCGCGCTCGCCTCGGGCGTCAAGGTGCGCGGCTATATCTCGGTAGTCCTGGGATGCCCGTTCGAGGGAGAGGTTGACCCCGGCGTCGTGGCCGAGCTTGCCGGGCGGTTGCTCGAGATGGGTTGTTATGAGGTCTCTCTGGGCGACACCATCGGTGTGGGTACACCGGGCAAGAGCAAGCACCTGATCGAGACGGTGGCGCGCCGCGTTCCGGTGGAGCAGCTCGCCGGCCACTACCACGATACCTACGGCCAGGCGCTCGCCAACATCTTCGCCTCGCTCGAGCTGGGCATGGCGTGCTTCGACTGCTCCGTGGCCGGGCTGGGTGGCTGTCCCTACGCCCCCGGCGCCACCGGCAACGTGGCCACCGAGGACGTGCTATACATGCTGGATGGATTGGGAATCGAAACCGGCGTCGATATGAGCAGATTGCTGCAGGCGGCGCAATTCATCTGCGGCGCGCTCGGCAGGCCGAGCGTATCCCGGGCGGGTCGGGCGCTCGCGGCCAAGGCCGCTCGCCGCGCCGCTAAAGAAGGTCAGGCCGCATGAGCCTGCCGCCGGCGGTCGTCCCTTCCCCGTGCCGCAACGTATGCCAGATGGATCCCGAGTCCGGGCTGTGCCGCGGCTGCGGGCGCACGCTGCAGGAGATTGCGGAATGGTTGGAGATGACACCGGAGCAGAAGCTCGCCACGCTCGAGCGCGTCACGCAGCGCACTCGCTCGCATGATTCGATTTGAGTTAACCGCATAAACCACGAAGAGACACGAAGCGATCCGCATCCGGCGGTGCGCTTCTATTTTTCGAAGCGAGAAGATGCCACTGACACAACCCGTATCAAGACAGCCCATGCATCATCGTCGTGTCGAGTGCCGGGGCTACCTGCGCGATGACGGCCGCTGGGACATCGAAGGCCACCTGCTCGACACCAAGCCGTTCGACATTCCCAACGCAGAGCGGGGCGGCGCCATCCGCACCGGCGAGGCCCTGCACGAGATGTGGATCCGGCTCACCGTGGATACGGATCTGGTGGTGCATGCGGTCGAAGCCAAGACCGACTTCGGTCCTTACGCTGTGTGCGGCGATATCACCGGCAGCTTTCAGGCGCTCGTGGGCCTGCGCATCGCCCCCGGCTGGACGCTCAAGACGCGCACGCTGCTGGGCGGCGTCAAGGGATGCACGCATCTCGTCGAGTTGCTCGGTCCGGTTGCGACCACCGCATTCCAGACCATCTACCCCGCGCGCGTGCAGCGCGAGCTGGCCTCTCGTCCGCCGCTCCTCGACTCGTGTCATGCTTACCGCTCCGACGGTCCGCTGGTAAAGGCGAAGTGGCCCCAGTTCTACACCGGCCCAGGGCGCTCGGACAGCTGACCGCGCCTGCAAACGCGGACAATTTCGACTCACACGCATCGCTACGGATCCAGGAAGTGTCTTTCTTCAACCTGTACACGCACAACTTCATCCGCGCTGCGGTGGCGATTCCCGAGGTTCGAGTCGCCGATCCGGCATTCAACGCTGCGCAGACCATTGCGCTCATGCAGCAGGCGGCCGAGCGGCGCGCGTTGCTCGCCGTGTTTCCCGAGCTCGGTCTGTCCGCCTACTCGTGTGAAGATCTGTTCCATCAACAGGCCTTGCTGGATGCCTCCAGGGCCGCGCTGCAGCAGGTGCTCGAAGCTTCGCGCGGCATCCCGCTGGTGGCGGTGGTCGGCGTTCCGCTGCAGGTGGACGGACTGCTGTACAACTGCGCTGCGGTGATCGCGGACGGCAAGCTGCTGGGGCTGGCACCCAAGACGTACCTGCCCAACTATCGCGAGTTCTACGAGCTGCGCCAGTTCACACCGGGCGATTACTGCACGCGCGAGTCGATCGATCTGTGCGGGCAGAGCGGCGTGCCGTTCGGCACCCGCCTCATCTTTCAAGCCTCGGAGCAGCCGCTGCTCACGTTGTTCGTCGAGATCTGCGAGGATCTGTGGACACCCATCCCGCCATCCTCCCAGGCCGCTCTGGCCGGGGCCACGGTCCTGATCAATCTATCCGCGTCGAATATCACCGTAGGAAAGGACGACTACCGGCGCGAGCTGGTCAATAACCAATCCGCCCGCTGCATGGCTGCGTATCTGTACTGCGCGGCGGGCTACGGCGAGTCCACCACCGACCTGGCCTGGGACGGGCACGGGCTGATCTACGAAAACGGCTCGCGGGTGGCCGAGACCGAACGCTTCGAGTACGTGTCCCACCTCGTGACCGGAGACATCGACCTCGACCGCATCGCGCAGGACCGCATGCGCGTGAACAGCTTTGGCCAGTCCGTGGCGCGCCACGCCGATGTCGTAGCGAGCTTCCGCCACCTACCGTTCTCGCTCGCGCTGCCCGCGGCTGGGGCATTGCCTCTGGAACGCAGCTACGAGCGCTTTCCCTATGTGCCGGCCGATCCGGCCACGCGCGATCAACGCTGCCACGAGGTTTACGAGATCCAGGTGCAAGGCCTGGTGAAGCGCCTCAAGGCGATGAGCTCGGACAAGGTGGTGATCGGGATCTCGGGCGGTCTGGATTCGACCCAGGCGTTGATCGTCTGTGCACGCGCGATGGATGTGATGGGCCTGCCCAGGCGCAACATCCTCGCTTACACCATGCCCGGGTTCGCCACCAGCGAGCGCACGCTCGATCAATCGCGCCGCCTGATGACCGCGGTTGGAGCAACCGCTTACGAAGTAGACATCCGCCCGAGCTGCCTGCAGATGTTCAAGGATATCGGCCACCCCTTCGCCGAAGGCAAGCCGGTGTACGACGTCACCTTCGAGAACGTGCAGGCCGGCGAGCGCACCAGCCACCTGTTCCGGCTGGCGAACGTGCACAACGCCCCGGTGGTCGGTACGAGCGATCTGTCCGAGCTTGCGCTCGGCTGGTGCACGTATGGCGTCGGCGATCACATGGCGCACTACCACGTCAATGCGAGCGTGCCCAAGACGCTGATCCAGTATCTGATCCGTTACGTGGCCCGCACCAACCAGCTCGGTCCGCAGGTGAGCGCGGTGCTGCAGGACGTGCTCGACACGCCGATCTCGCCAGAGCTGGTGCCGGGGAAGAGCGAGATGGAGCCAGGGCAGAGCACAGAGGCGGTGGTCGGTCCCTATGAGCTGCAGGACTTTCATCTGTACTACACGCTGCGCTTCGGCTTCCTGCCCGCCAAGGTTGCTTTCATGGCCTGGTGCACGTGGCGCGACCGGCGCGTAGGAAACTGGCCGGATATTCCGGTGGACCGGCGCAACCAGTACGCGATCGGCGACATCAAGAAGTGGCTGGCCGTGTTCGTCCGGCGCTTCTTCCAGTTCGCTCAATACAAGCGCAGCGCTATCCCCAACGCGCCGAAAGTTGGTTCCGGCGGCTCCCTCTCGCCGCGCAGCGACTATCGTGCGCCGAGCGACAGCGAAGCGACCGTGTGGCTCGCCGACGTCGCCCGGATTCCCGAACGCGCGCCCTGATCGGCGTCACGGCTGGTGTGAGCCGACGCAGCGCTGCAGCTCACTTCTGCCTCCTGCTGATGACGGTCTGCGTGCCGCCGCTGTGGGGTGCGCCGGACGATGAAGCTGACGACCTCGCATCGGTGGTGAGACGGGCGCAGGCCTATCGCCGCATGGCCGACGCCGGACGCCTCGTGCGCGAGCTCGATTGCGCGCGTTGCCACGGAACGGACCACCGCGGCGGCGTGGGCCCGTCGCTGATCGACTTGGCACGGTCGCGCTCGCGCGCGGACTTCGTGCGCATGTTCCTCGATGGCAATCCGGAACGCGGCATGCCGCCCTACAGGAGCATTTCCGGGGCGGTGCAGAACGCAGAAGGCATCTATGACTATTTCCGCGCCATCGCCGAAGGAAGCACCTCGCCGGCTGCGTTGCCTCGGGCGCAATAGGCGCTGCGATTCGCCGCTCGCGCTCGACGCGCCAGCGCGCCTGGTTTGGTATGCTGACACGCGTCGTTGATACTTCACTGCCGGCATGTCACAACTATTCTCCATCCGCGCTCAGACCGCCGCCGTCGGGGCTGAAGTGGTTGGACTGCAGCTGAGCAAACCGCTGCCCGCAGAGACGCTCGCCGAGCTGCACCGCGCGCTGCTGCGCCATCAAGTGCTGATTTTTCGCGATCAGAATCTCGACGACGAACAGCACCTCGAGTTCGCGCGCCACTGGGGCAAACTACAGGTGCACGTCCTGGATCAGTACCGCCACAGCGGCAGACCCGAGATCTTCTGGATTACGAACCTGGACGCAAGCGGCCGTCCCCAGGGCGAGCACCCGGATCCGGGCGCCCGGGTGTGGCATTCCGACGGCTCCTGGGCGAAGGAGCGCGGCCTCGTGACCTCGCTGCACGCGCTGAGAGTTCCGGCAACGGGAGGGGATACCCTGTATGCCGACATGTACGCGGCGTACGAAGGCCTGTCCACCGCGGACAAGCGCTACCTGGATCCTCTGGTGGCGGTCCACGACCTCGACTATTCACGGCGCCGGACCGATGCCCGCAGACAGATGAGCGAAGAACAGAAGCGCAACGCGCCGCCGGTCGAATGGCCGATCGTGCGCATGCATCCGGAAACCGGGCGCAGGTGCATCTACCTGGGTGAGCATGCCTCCCATGTCCGCGGACTGCCGCTGGAGGAAGGCCGCGCGCTGATCGAGCGGATCGTCGCCCAGGCCACCCGGCCGCAATACGTCTACCGCCACCGCTGGCGTGCGCGCGACCTCGTGATTTGGGACAACCGTGCGCTGCTGCACAGCGCGACCGACTTCGACTGGATCAACGACGTGCGCATTTTGCGCCGCGCGACCACGGTTGGAGAGCGCATTCCCGAGGCGGCAGCGTCTTGATTCGTTCAGCCGCGTCCGCCGGGTACGCTCAAGTCACCGGGAGCATGACTACGCTCTTGTAGGGCGTGCGTTCGCGCAACGCTTCGAACCAGCGCTGCAGGTTGGCGAGCGCCGGCCGCTCGATCGGAAGGGCCATCCAGCGCCAGATCGCGCAGCCCATGGGGATGTCGCCCATAGTGAGCTCATCGCCGGCGACGAACGCGCGGTTCTTCAGGTGCGCGTCCAGATAGCCCAGTACTTCGGCGGTCTTCAGACGCGATTCTTCAATCGCCTGTTCGTCGCGCTGGTCGACCGGAGTGCGCACCAGATTCCAGAACAGGGGACGGAACGTGGGCCAGAACATGCCGATCTGCCAGTCCATCCACTTGTCGGCCTCGGCCCGCACCTTGAGGTCTTCGGGCCACAGCTTGCCGGCGCTGTGCTTGGCGGTGAGATAGCGCACGATCGCATTCGACTCCCACAGCACGAATGGGCCGTCCTCTACGGTGGGAACCAGGCCGTTCGGGTTCAACGCACGGTATTGCGGGGTGTTGACGACTCCGAAGCTGCCGCCGGCATCGAGGCGCTGGTACTGCTGGCCCAGTTCCTCGCAGCACCAGAGCACCTTCTGCACATTGACGGAGTTGTTCCGTCCCCAGATCTTGAGCATTGCCTCCTCCTCTCTAGAACCTAGGTTCTCGTCCTGGCGAGCATCAGCTCACCGGTATGCCGGCCCTCATTCTGGCTATTGTGGTGTCGATCAGCCGGCGTGCGATGCTGATCTTGTTCGGCAGCAGCGGGAGATTGTCCAGGCCGAACCAGCCGGCGGCCTCGATCTCGGTCGGATCGGGCGTGATCTCGCCCGCCACCCAGTCGCAGTTGAATGCGATCATGAGCGAGTGCGGGAAGGGCCACGACTGACTCGAGAAGTAGCGCAGGTTGGCAACCTCCACACCGACTTCCTCTTTCACTTCCCGAACCAGGCACTGCTCCAGGCTCTCGCCGGGCTCGACGAAGCCGGCCAGCGCGCTGTGCATGCCTGGCACAAAGTGAGGTGAGCGCGCCAGAAGGAGCTGGTCGCCGCGCTGCACGAGTGCCATCACCGCGGGCGCGATGCGCGGGTAGTGGGTCTGACCGCAGCTGGGGCACTCGCGCGCGCGCTCCCCCGGCTTGACGACCGTCGGCGTCCCGCAGCGCCCGCAGTGCAAATGCGAACGGTCCCAGTCCATGATCTGAAAGGCGCGCCCGGCGAGACCGAACGTGACGTCGTCGAGCGCGCCGAACAGCGCACGCAGCCCGGACCA
>Ga0187780_10002875_pt1 | contig 12940 bp, 9 predicted proteins | sample 1015_Q2_SP10_20__FD_132429 | JGI IMG/M metagenome (GOLD analysis project Ga0187780, IMG submission 132429) | Tropical peat soil microbial communities from peatlands in Department of Meta, Colombia - 1015_Q2_SP10_20_MG | ecosystem: Environmental > Terrestrial > Soil > Wetlands > Peat | place...
CCTCTTTTGGCCTGGACGTCCAGATTTTGAGCCCGCCTCATTTTGTTCTGGGCCTGGGCATTAACGGCGTGGTTCTGGGGTCGACTCTTCTGGTCATATCTCGAATGAATCGGGCCGAGGGCGCGGAGAGAGCCAAGCTGGTTCGCATTCTACTGTATCTGGCGGGCCTGCAACTTGTGCTGCACATGATGTTGATCTACGAATATTCCGACGCGGCGTTGATGCACAGCACGATCTTCTATCGCACGCTTAGCATCGGCGTGCCCTTGATCCTGGTTACCTACGGTCGGGTGTCGGGCTATCGCTGGGGAGCGACGATTATCGCCTCGGTCTACCTGGCGTTCATGCTGGTCACGACTTGGGTGTTTCCCCTATTTCCGGCGTCGCCAAAGCTGGGTCCCGTCTACACGAATGTGTCGCACATGCTGCCCCTCGGATTCCCCATGCTCTTGCTGCCGTCGGCGTTTTTGCTTGATCTCACAGCGACGAAAATTGCCGGGTACAATCGTTGGATTCAAGCCGTGATTCTAGGGACCGTTTATCTGGCCGCACTCTTCGCTGTACATTGGCCTTTCGCGAACGTTTTGATTTCGCCGCACGCGCGGAATTGGTTCTTTGGCCAGGGCAATATTCCGTACTTTGTCCCGCCTTCTGTTTATCGTCTTTTCTACGAATTCCGGCGCTTGGATCCGACGCCAACCGCCTTCCTCACCGGAATGGGCATCGCATGGGGGTCCGCCATTGTTTCATCGCGCGGCGGAATCGCTATCGGCGATGCGATGAAACGCCTGCAGCGCTAGGTAAACGTGAGACATCGTTTCGCGATCGTGATGCAGATCCTGGCAATGGCCTCGTCGTGCTGGGCTCATGTCGGAAGCCCTGACGTCTACTTTCAAGGCTGGGCAGGTCCGTATCATCTCGTTGTGATGGTTCGCACTCCACCCGTGATTCCCGGCGTTGCGGACATTCGAATTCACAGTGACACCCCTGGGATTCGCGTACTCCAGGCGACCCCGCTCTACCTGGTTGGTGCGGGCTCGAAATACCCGCCTCCACCCGATGCCCTTCAACCCGTGCCCGGCGATTCTCAATCCTTTACGGGGAAACTTTGGTTGATGGACGCCGGCTCATGGCAGGTACAGATTCAAGCGAACGGGAGCCTCGGCCCAGGCGCGCTGGCACTGCCCGTGCCGGCCTTCTCCCGGAGCACCCTTCCGATGCAGAAAGGCCTAGGAACTTTTCTGTTGATCCTGATGGTGCTGCTCGTGGCTGCGCTTGTGTCTATCTTTGGAGCCGCTCGGCGTGAAGCAACACTGCCGCCGGGCGAGGAGCCGGGTCCCGCACAGAAACGGGGCGCATGGCGCGTGATGGCAGCGGCGCTTGCGCTCACCATGGGAGCGCTGGCCATAGGGAACTGGTGGTGGAACCGCGTGGCAGCGGCGAACGAGACAAGAAAAATATACCATCCTCCCAATCTGGTGGTGACTCTCGCGGGTCAGACGATGACTCTCGAAATCGGCGAATCTCGGTGGCACATCCGACGTCCTGACACGGTGATGACGGAGATCATTCCCGATCACGGTCACTTGATGCATCTTTTCCTCGTGCACGAGCCGCAAATGGACCGGATGTACCACCTGCATCCCGAACCGGAGGCGGCGGAGCCAGCGACTTTCGTTCTAGGCTTTGCGGGAGTCGAGCCGGGGCGATACAAGGCTTTTGCAGATATCGTACGCGCGTCCGGCTTTCCGGACACGATGGTAGCAGAGGTCGATATTCCTGAAACGAAAGGGAACGCCATAACCGGGGATGATTCAGAAGCCAGCTGTGGACCGCTGACCGAAGAAAGTGCGGGAAACCTAGAGGCCCCGCTTTCTGACCAGACGCGCATGGTCTGGGAGCGAAATGCGGGCCCGCTCGCGTCTGGTCAGCTACTTTGGTTCCGATTCCGCGTGGAAGATCGAATGGGAAAACCCATCACGGATCTTGAGCCGTATATGGGGATGGCCCTACACGCCGAATTCATTGCGTCCGATTTTAGCGTGTTCGCGCATGTGCATCCCGACGGTTCTGTGCCGATGGCGGCACTTGATCTCGCGGATTCGACCTTGCACGCAAAGCCCCTTGCGGCGGCCAAGGGCCCTGACGCGATGGCGGGAATGGATATGTCCATGCCGGGCATGGGACGTGAAAGCAATTCGAGCGCGGTGCTGCCCGCCCAACTGTCCTTTCCATACGGGTTCCCGAAACCTGGTCTGTATCGAATTTTTGTCCAGGTCAAACGCGGAGGGAAGATCGAAACGGGAGTGTTTGACGCGAAGGTGAAGTAAGGCTTCGTCTGGATTCTGTCGGATCGTCACATGCCTTCGTAGTTTGGTCCGCCGCCGCCCTCCGGCGGGACCCACTGGATGATTTGGTAGGGATCGGCGATGTCGCAGGTCTTGCAATGAACGCAATTCGCGGCGTTGATCTTCAAGCGCGACACGCCGCTTTCACGGACCATCTCATAAACTGCCGCCGGACAAAAATATTGGCAAGGATTGCCGTACTCGCGTACACAGCGTTCGCCGCAAATATTAGGCTCGAGTACGATGAGGTGACAGGGCTGGTCTTCATCGTGACGTGTGCCGGAATGATAGACGTCGCTGAGCCGGTCGAACGTGAGCTTGCCATCGCCTCTAAATCGCTGAGGCGGATCGAGCGACTGGCCGCCCGGGAGCTTGTCATAATCTTTGTAGCCCGCCTGGGTGCGCATCGGATCGATGAGCCCGCGCCCGCCCGTGATGAACTGCAAGCCTGCATGCAGGAGGCCCTTGAGGAGTCCACCATGAAATGCCTGATGGAAATTGCGCACGGCCCAGAGCTCCGTCTTTAACCAGCTCTGCTCGATTTTCTGCTGATAGATAGATAGCTTGGCGGCCGAGGTGTCGCCGGCGGAAAGAGCTTCGTAGATGGTTTCGGCGGCCAGCATTCCGCTCTTGATCGCCGTGTGAATGCCTTTGAGGCGCTGCGAATTCAGCAGGCTCGCCGAATCTCCGACGATCAGACCGCCGTCGAAATGGCTCCGCGGCATCGAATACCAGCCGCCGTAGGGCACCGTCTTCGCGCCATAGCGGACGAGCTTGCCGCCTTCGAGAATTCTCTTGACGAATGGATGCGTCTTGAATTTCTGAAAGGCCTCGTGCGGATCAAAGAGCGAGTTCTTGTATTCCAGCCCAACCACCGTCCCGACCGAAACGCGGCGGTCGCGCAGGCCGTAAATCCAGCCGCCGCCGTAAAGATCGGAGCTAAAAGGCCAGCCCAGTGTATGCGCAACGTAACCCGTTTCGATCCGGCCGGGCTCGACGTCCCACAGCTCTTTGATGCCGATCCCATAGACCTGCGGATTGAGCCCCTCGAGCTGGAGGTGCGCGATGAGATCTTTTGCGAGAGAGCCACGCGGCCCTTCCGCGAGCACTGTCACCTTCGCGCGGAGTTCGTAACCAGGCGTGAAATTGTCCTTGGGCCGGCCGTTTTTGTCGACGCCTTTGTCTTCTGTAATGACGCCGGCAATTCCGTTTTTTTCGTAGATCAGCTCCCTGCCAGCGAACTGCGTGAACAAATTGATGCCTTTTTTTTCAACCAGGCTGCCGAGCCATTTGACCAACTTGTTGAGAGAAACGATGTAGTTGCCGTGATTGGTGAGCGGAGGCGGGGTGATGGGGAGTTTGAGTGCACGGCTTTCGGTAAGGTAGTAGACCGCATCCCCGGTGACCGGGGTATCGAGCGGCGCAGATTTCTCAAAATCCGGGACCAGCTCGCCGAGCGCGCGGGGATCCAGGATCGCACCCGAAAGCTGGTGCGCGCCGATCTCACGCCCCTTTTCAAGCACGTAGATGTTCTCGGCTGATAGAGCCGGGGATTGATTTTGAAGGGCATGCTGCTCGATCAAGTTCGCGAGGTGCAGTGCGCAGGAAAGTCCCGCTGGCCCCGCGCCGATGATCAGCACATCCGCTTCGAGCCGTTCGCGTTCGATGGCCACGACAGAATCCTAGCAGAAGTCCGAAGATTCAAAACGTGCCGTGCGAAGAAAGAACTCTGTGCTAAGTGGAAACAAGCGAAACGCAGGAATTCTCATAACGACCTGAGCCCATCTGTCCTTCCGGGAAAATGCCGTGCCGGGCAATCCAGTCGAAGGATTGTTCGAATACCTCTTTCGTGTAAGGCTCGAAAACGATACGTTCGCCGGGACCCCAGCGGCGCGTGTCCATGGTGGTATGGAATCGGACGGGGAACTCCTTCTTGTAATGGTGGGTATAGAGCTCGGGGCGTAAGTCGATGTCACGTTGTGCCTTTCGCAGCGCACGAAAATAGCGTGTCACGTCCTCCATCTCCGGATTGCGCTGGATCAATGTGGCCATCATGAAGGTTGTGTCGATGATCTTGCGAAAGCCGAGCTGCTCGAGAAAGTAGTAGGGACCGCTGAACAGTGACGCAGCGGGGACCTTCCGATCGATCAGCAGCTCCATCCGGCTAAAGAGCATGCCGTCGGCAAACGACAGTTTTATGTCGGCCGGCGAGAAGTACTGCTCGAGTGCCTGAATCGTGGAGTAGTGACTGCCGGACTGGTATCCGACGGAAATCGGCAAGCCGGCAAGCTGCCCAGGTTCGTGAATCGGCGACTCGGGTGGCACGAAAATTCCGGCAGGTGAAACCGAATAGGCGTCGGCGTAAAGCTTGCCGTGCCCCACCGAGGCCGAAACGTTTACGGTCCAGTGGCAGGCGCAGCCAATGTCGGAGGCGCGTCCTTTTTCGAACGTTTGGAACGCGCCAACTTTGTCACCGAGGTGGTGACCGCGTCCTTCGGCCGAAGACAGTGCTTCGTGAAATTCGTAGTCAAGGCCTTCCGCCGCAAAATAGCCCTTCTCTTCGGCAACCCACTCATGAAGCCGCATGTGCGGCGCGATGATGAACTTGGCCATTAGACTCCCCCGGGCGATCCTCTGAGCGATCGTAGCATAGAGCATCTAGAGCTACCATCGCGCGGGTCTATTGACCGCGAAGGGAGGCTTGCTCTGAATCGAGCGATGGCGTTGGCGGAACAGCGTGCGTACGATATACTTTTGGCGGTGGCGTTCTGAAAAATTACTCCTGGCTAGAAGCAGCTAGGAACTGATGCTGCGGCAATCCTGAGGTTTCGCTTCCCAGCTACAAAAATTCGCGCACGGGCCGATTGGCGGCAGGACAGAAGTGCAAGGCAACGACAACGGCCAGAAGAGACCAATTCCATTTCCAGTTCCGGCACAGGTCAGCAAAGCGTCGCAGTAGTCGGGGGATCGGCGGCCGGCCTGTTCACGGCCTCACTGCTCGCGCAGCGGGGCCGATCGGTGCGAGTATTCGAGCGCGTCGAAGCGTTCGAGCCGACCGAGCGCACGCTGATCGTTACGCACCGCATGCGTGCCATTCTGGGACGGGCCGCCGAAGGCAGCATCCTTAATGAGATTCGCCGTTTCGAACTTTTCACCGACGGACGCGCTGCGACGATTGCGCTCAAAAACCCCGATTTGGTCGTCGAACGCCGCAGGCTCATTCAGATCCTCGCCGATCAAGCGCAGAAAGCGGGAGCGGGCATTGAACTCGGCCGCCGCTTTCACGCCCTCCATACAAACGGAAACGGTCTATCGGTCGAGGTGGAACGCTGCGCCGATGGCGGCCACGAGGAAGTTCACGCTGAATCGGTTGTTGGCGGCGACGGCGCCAGAAGCCGCGTGGCGCGAGCTGCGGGTTGGGCGCCGCTTGAGACAGTTCCTCTGGTGCAGGCTATCGTCTCGCTGCCAGCCGACATGGCGCCAGACACCGTACGTGTCTGGTTCGTTCCGCAGGACACCCCTTACTTTTATTGGCTAATTCCGGAATCGTCCGAGCGCGGCGCGCTCGGGATGATCGGTGAATCGGGTCCCCAGATGCGGCGGCGTCTTGAAGAATTCCTCGAAAAGCGCCAGCTCGACCCAATGGAGTTTCAGGGCGCACGGATTCCCGTCTACAGACGGTGGGTCCCGGTCAGGCGACAATTCGGGACTGGATCTGTTTATCTGGTCGGCGACGCAGCCGCACAGGTGAAGGTGTCCACTGTGGGTGGAATCGTCACTGGTTTTCGCGGGGCTCTCGGCGTTGCCGAGGCGATACTAAACGGCGGAGCGAGCCGCGAGCTGCGCCTGCTGCGCCGCGAGCTCGATTTTCACCTCCTGCTGCGCCGCTCTCTGCACCACTTCCAGCAACCCGACTATAGCCATCTCGTAGATCTGTTGAATGACTCGGCCAGGCAGTCTCTCAGCGAATATTCCCGCGATGAAGCCTGGAAGCTGCTTTGGCGAGTTTGCCTGCGTCAGCCGCGGTTGGTTTTGCTCGGCCTCCGCGGATTGCTGATGAGCAGCAAGTCGATCGACAAGCCCATCGAATAGCTTGGTTCGATATGGCCCGCCGATTCTCCCTTCGAATCGCTGCGCTGACGGCCCTGATCGTACTGTGCGCGGCGGCCCTGTGGGCGTTTCGCGGGGCCGGTCGCTGGCTGGTGCGCGAGGACCCGCTTCGCCCAGCCGACATCATCGTCGTACTGAGCGGAAGTATGCCGTGGCGCGCTGAAGAGGCTGCAAGGATTTTTGCCCTCGGTGAAGCGCGGGAGGTTTGGGTGAGCCGGCCCGGGGCGCCTGTCCGTGAACTGGCTTCGCTCGGTATTCCCTATGTGGGCGAGGAATATTTCAACCGTGAGGTCCTACTACACAGCGGCGTGCCGGAAGCGGCGGTGCGCGTTTTCCCCGAACCGATCGTGGACACAGAGGAAGAGGTGGCAGAAGTTGCCCGCGAAATGCAAAGGGAAGGGAAGACGACTGCAATCATCGTCACCTCGCCACAACACACACGTCGTGTGAAAGCTCTCTGGCGCAAAATGGTCGGCAACCATCCCGAGGCCGTCGTGCGAGCAGCATTTCAGGATCCGTTTGACGCCGATCACTGGTGGCACAACACGGCCGACGCCTTCTCTGTCGTGCGCGAATTCATGGGTCTCACAAACGTTTGGTTGGGGCTCCCGGTGCGACCGCGTACCAAAGGATGACTCGATTTAGCTGAACACGCTCACCTCGGTTGCGACACGAGATCGATCGAGGGAGATTCGGACTCCAAAATTTTCCAGCGCTCCCACTCGGACCTTTTGGAGAGGTCCTGCAGATGAAGCTGCCATTCGATGCCGAGAGTGTCCTCTCTTCCGGAGTAGAACACCTGCCAGGAGTTTGCTCGCGCAGAAAGTTCATGCGGGGTGGAGTCACCAGTGCCGTTATGGGTTGGGTCCTGACTGCGGAACGCGGCCAGTTGCGCCGCATCGAGCGGCACGCGAAGGAACACTACGTCCGTCAGAACCGCCGCATCTCGGTGACCGTTTTCCGAAGCACCCTGCGGGTTCCCGGCGAGGTGGCCACAGAGTTCCACCGAGTTTGCGCGCAGGAGCAATTCGACCGAAGGAGGGCGCACGGCGGATGGTCCCGGCCGCGCGAGAGGCAACTCCCAGAGCGTCCAGGCCTCGCTTGTCCGGGTCGGATCTGAATAGAGGTCGACCGAGCGTGTCTGCCAACGGGCTTCCTTGCCCTCCGGGAGCACTTCGGTGATGCTGGCTACGGTATGGCTACGCCATCGCTCGAGCTTCACGGAGCCAACGAAGCTGCCGTACGCGCGCACAAATCTCTTCTCGTCTTCGGTCGCATGCAAGGTCTCATTCCAAAAGCGATCGTCCAAGCGGAGAGAAAATGTAAAGACTTGCTCGAGAGGCATCGGCGCGGCTTCGTTCAGCCGTTGGACGAACATGGGGTCGGAAATCGATTCCAGATCCTCCACACGTTCGGAGAGGCGTTTGATCGACCAAGTTTGACGCCGCACGATGCGCTGCCAGTGTTGCACCAACGTGAGGAACATGAACACGATTCCCACGGCGAGGATCAGGGCTAGCCAGCCGACGTCCATTGCTTAGGTCTCCGGGTCCAGCGAAGCGACGCTGTCGAAAGCGTTGCGTTTTGCGGATTCTACTACCAATTCTTTGCCTCGCCTACTCCGCGAGTTGCGCCGTGTGGGCGAGCGGACTATGATCATCGAGCCATGAGCCCGACAAAACTGTTGCTAGCGGTTCTGATCCTCGACGGCGTCACGGCCGTGGCACAAGCGCCCTCGCAGCAGAGCGCACCCGAATCCACCGCGAAGTCTTACGAGTTCGATATCGACGCCACGAAACAGTGGATTGATACAAAGGTCGACCTCCGGGCCGGAGAAAAGATTCATTTCACCGCTACCGGGACAATCACCTATCCCGCCAACGAGTCCTCTAAGTCAAAGGCGCGCTCGTTCGGTCCCGACGGCCTCACGCGCAGCTTCGCCGATCTGATTCATGAATACGCCGTGCCGGACGCAGGCCACGGCGCTCTGATCGGTCGACTGGGTTCGGCCGATGCCGGCGGGCAACCGTTTTTGATCGGCGGTTCGCTCGATTTTGAAGCACCCGTTGCGAATCGCTTTTTTCTGGGCATCAACCAAAGCCTCAAGGACGCTGGATCAGCGCAGGGGAGTTTTCACGTCAAAATCGAAATCGTGAACGCCGGACTCGCCACTGCCGCAGCCGCCGTCGGTGGTCCGGCGGAGGCTCGCATCGGCGCCATCACGCCTTCCCTGCTCGATGAGATTCCACGCCGCGTCTCTGACCAGCAAGGGCGTCCAGGTGATATGGTCAACATCCTGATCCTGGGCCCCGAGGAGCAGGTGGTGGCGGCATTTAAGGCGGCCGGCTGGGTCCGGGTGGATAGCTCGGTTGGAGAGACCGCTCTCACGGGCCTGGTCGATTCGCTTGAGAAAAAAGATTACCTGACCATGCCGATGAGCAAACTGTATCTCTTCGATCGCCCGCAGGATTATGGCTTTGCACACGCCGAACCGGTGCGCGTGGTGATGTCGCGAAATCATCTACGGGTGTGGAAATCACCCTACACGGCGGGTGGGCAAACCGTGTGGTGCATCGCGGCCACGCATGATATTGGCTTCGAACGGGATCAGCGCAACAACAGCGTTACCCACAAAATCGATCCCGCCATCGACGGCGAGCGCGAATTCGTGAACAACACTCTTTCCAGTACAGGCCTGGTCGTTGCGCGCGACCACGTTACGCCGCCAAAGCCTCTCACCGAGGCGAAGACAGCGACGGGCGGCGAATTTCATTCCGACGGTCGCATCCTCGTGCTCGTCTTGAAACAGCCCACTTCCACAGGCAGCAGCCGTTAGCGGAAAGGCGCTCGTAAGGCACCCTCTCGGCTCTACTGGTTCGCGGACGCACCCGTCACGTTGAACTTGAAAAGCGCCGTGCCCGAAGGATAAAGCAGATCACGGAACTGCGCCGTTTGTTCCTCGCCCGGATCCAAGCTGAGATTGATCTTGCCGGTGTTTTGAGCCAGGACGCTGTTGTCCGCGCCGAGATACGTTGTCTGGTAGGCGATGTCCTTGTACGCATACGCGTGCGACATGTTGCGCAGGTCCACGGACCAAACCGCGATGTTGCCCGTGACGTCCTTGTCCATCTTGACGCTAACGACTCGCAGATCTTTTACTGGGTCTGCATTTGCTGATGACGCGCTGGATGTGGACGCCGCGGAGGTGGCGGAGTTGCTCTTGGAGGTCCCTTTGGGCCCCATGACGTAGTAGGCGAGCGCAGCCACCACTACGATGATCACTGCGACCCCGATCCACATCCCAAGTTTGCTCGAGTTTTCCTTTTGCTGTGCCTCGAACATGGCATTTGCCTCCCGAACCCGCCCTCTGACCTCCGGCTGGTTCTATCCCTCGTCGAGCCGCGTTCGATGGGAGGTTCGCCGATCAGCGGAACTCCCCCCTATTGGCGCGGAAGTTAGCACGATGCGCCCCATCCTTCAACACATTCTGTTTTTCAAACCGTCGCTGCCTGCCAGTTCCGCCCGAAAAGAATCGTTTTAAAAACGGATCGGGCTGCATATCATCGAAGGCTTAGAAAGAAGCGAATGCGGTTCGGCGAATCGAGGAGAAGCCGATGGCAACGATGAAAGCGGTGCGAATTCACGAGTATGGCGGCCCGGAAGTTCTTCGTTACGAAGAGGCGCCCCGCCCCCTAGCGGGAGCCGGCGAAGTTCTCATCCGCGTGCATGCCGCGGGTGTGAATCCGGTTGATTGGAAAGTGCGCGCTGGTTTCGCCAAGGATCGCCTCAAATACAAAATGCCATTCATTCCTGGCTGGGATCTTTCGGGCGTCGTCGAAGCCGCTGGGCCCGGAGTGTTGCGCCTTAAGGTGGGTGACGAAGTCTACAGTCGGCCAGATATTGCGCGCGACGGCTCCTACGCCGAATACATTGTCGTCAAGGAAACGGAAGTCGCGCGTAAGCCCCAATCGGTGGATCACGTTCATGCGGCAGCAGTCCCGCTTGCTGCATTGACTGCGTGGCAGGCCCTTTTCGACGGCGCCAAACTCGCAGCGGGACAAACCGTGCTGATTCACGGCGCGGCGGGCGGCGTCGGCTCTTTCGCCGTGCAGTTGGCCAAGATAAAAGGCGCTCGTGTGATTGGCACCGCGTCGAAGAAAAATCACGAGTACTTGCGCTCACTTGGTGCCGATGAAACGATCGACTACAACACGACAAAATTCGAGGATGGGGTCCACAATGTGGACGTTGTTTTGGACACGATTACGGGAGAAACGGCCGACCGCTCGTATCCCGTAATTAAGAAGGGCGGCGTGTATGTTTCGATTCTGATACCGCCGTCGCAGGACAAGGCTGCTGCACACGGGGTTCGGGCCGTACACACATTCGTTCAGGCGAATGCGGAACAATTAAGCGAGATCGCGAAACTCGTCGATTCTGGCAAACTCAAGATCACGATCGAGAAGGTCTTTCCGCTCGCCGAAGCGCGCGCTGCCCAAGAACTCAGCGCTCAGGGCCATACCCGCGGCAAAATTGTCCTGCGCGTGATTTGACCTTCGGCGTCCCGAAGGTCGCGGATCGAAAGGCAGGCAGTGGAGGAGCCTGCCAAGGCGATCCCGGCTGCGACGCGCTGACCCTGCTCCGAAATTCGTTCCGGTTGCGTGGCGAACCTACCCACGCAGTCCGTCGTTGCCGGAAGCGTGAGCATGCGATATAACCGCGCGGTCGGGAGAGAAACGCCGCACGTACGGTACGCGTCACATTAGGCGCGCGATCGATCTCATCTGTGTCGGGGGGAACCGGGATGATCAGGGCTCAGGGTTTGGCTTTCTCGTGTTTGCTGGCGTTTTTGTTGGGAGAAGGGGTCGTGCCTGCGGCGCATGCGCAGGTGGAGGAGGGACTGACGCCGCCCCCCGCACAGGGACAGTCGGCGCGGCCTCCGGCCGGACCTCCCGGGCAATTTACCGCCCCGCTCGCTCACGGCGAGGTGAAAAATTACAAGCCCGTGACCAATGAAATGCTGCTTCATCCGAGTCCCGATGATTGGCTGCAATTCAGTCGCACCTATGACGCCTGGCGCTATAGTCCGCTCAAGCAGATCAACAAGAAAAACGCCGGCGAACTTCGCGAAGCGTGGGTGCGAGGGCTACCTGCCGGCATCACCGAAACGATTCCGATCGTTCATGACGGTGTGATGTACCTGATCGCGCCTGGCGGCGGTGTCCAGGCTGTCGATGCGACCAACGGAGACATCATCTGGGAGTACAAGCGACCATACAAGGATCCTCGGCTCGGAGGGCAGGAGCGCACGAAGGCGATCGCCATTTACGACGACCTCGTCTACTTCACGGCGCCTGACGGCTACGTGGTCGCGCTGGACGCCAAGAACGGCAAACTCCGGTGGGAAACTTACAAGACCGATACGCAGAATACCTCTGGAGCGATCGTGGTCGATGGCAAAGTGATATCGGGAGGCACGTGCGGCAAAGGCCGCGAGAGCTGTTTCATCGAAGCCGATGATGCGGAAACTGGAAAGATGATCTGGCGATTCTTTAATGTCGCCGGCCCGGATGATCCTGGCTACGCTTCCTGGAATGGAGCGGACAACACGACCTTCACAGCCTCTACCTGGGGGCTACCGGGAAACTACGACCCGATCCGAAAAACGATCTACTGGGGTATCGCGAATCCGTCGCCGTATGAGCGCCTGGCGCGCCACGGCGGAAATCCTGACGGCACCCCTCGCACTGCTCCGGCCGACCTCTACAGCAACTGCACGGTCGCGCTCGATCCGGAGACGGGCAAACTCAAGTGGTACTACCAGCACCTACCGGCTGACGATTGGGACACCGATCACACGCACGAACGCACGCTCGTGACCACCACATTTGATCCTGATCCCAAGGCCGTGAAGTGGTACGACACGCAGGTTCCGCGCGGATCGAAACACGACGTGGCCGCAATGGTCGGTGAGAGCGGCATCATGTTCGTGCTCGACCGCAACGACGGCACGTTTCTTTGGGCCGAGCCGGTGCCAGTCGACGCGCCGAACCTGGCCCTTTCCAACATCGACGGCACGACTGGAAAAGCCACGATCAATTGGGACGTGGTGATGAAAAAGCCGGGTGATCACCACGTGATTTGTTATTGGAATGGGCGCAGTTACTGGCCCACGGCGTACGATCCGGAAACGAATTCACTCTACACGGGCTATGTCGACAATTGCCTCGACATGACAGCCAATGGCTTGAGCGGGTTCCGACATGGCGTGTTGCGTGAAGGCTCTGATATCAACGCCATCGCTGGCATCGCCAAGATTAATCTTTCCACCGGCGAAATGATGAAGTTTGACACGCAGCGTCAGCCCGGCACGGGCGCGTTGCTGGCCACGGCGGGAGGATTGATTTTCCACGGAGACATCAACCGCAGATTCCGCGCCTTCGATGCCGCCACGGGGAAAAAGCTCTGGGAATCGATTCTCG
>Ga0187780_10002876_pt1 | contig 12940 bp, 11 predicted proteins | sample 1015_Q2_SP10_20__FD_132429 | JGI IMG/M metagenome (GOLD analysis project Ga0187780, IMG submission 132429) | Tropical peat soil microbial communities from peatlands in Department of Meta, Colombia - 1015_Q2_SP10_20_MG | ecosystem: Environmental > Terrestrial > Soil > Wetlands > Peat | place...
AGGTCGTCCATCGCGGCGAGGAGGTACCGTCGTTCCCGCTCCTGGTGTGGCGTCAGAGTGGCCCGGCCCAGCGATTCGACTGCCGCGGGGGCCGTGAGATGCAGGATCCGCATGTCCTGAAGCGAGCGGAGCACCTCCGGCATGCGGTCCCGCGGGCCCATGATCCGCACCTTCAGCATGGCGAGGATCATCCGGCCATTCCGCGCAGCAGGTGTTCCAGGGCGACCGCGGCGAGTTCCTGGATCCGGCTCTCGGGGATGGCATCGATCTGCGCGGCCCGGCGCTGGCTCTCTTCCACGATTACCGCCGCCTCCCGTGCCTGTTCCGCCTCGGCGTCCGCGCGGAACCGTGCCTGCGCCGCGGCGAGTTCGCCATCGAGGGCGAGTGCCGCGGTGTCGGCCTCGGCTCGCGCGGTGGCAAGCAGCTCACGGGCGGCCCGTTCCGCCTCGGCGAGCCGTTCCGCCATGGCGCGTTCGGTGGCCAGGAGGAGCGTCAGGTCGGATCCCGGAACTGCCCCATTTGGGCTATCGTGTGTCATGAGTCATCCCGGCGGGGAATATTCACAGCCTGCGCGAAATCAACGATTAATCCCGAATCCCCTTTCCTTCATGTTGTGAGGAAAGGCACATTCCGCCCCGCCAACATGAAGGAGTCCTGAAGCCCGAGCGAAAATCCGACGCGGCACCTCCCGTTCGAGGCTCGCTGGCCATACCTTCACTGTCGTTCACCTCTGGACGGGAATCACTTCACGCCTCGTGAGACCTCCGTGGCCACTGCGGTCTGCCCCTCCTGCGGCGCCCCTGCGTCAGGTCGTTTCTGCCGAAGCTGTGGTGCCTCCCTCGTGAGCGGGCCGGCGTGCGCGCGTTGCGGCGCGGCGCTTCAGCCCAACGCCAGGTACTGCAGCTCCTGCGGCAGCAGTACGACGGCGAGTCAGGGCGCGATCGGAAGTCGAGAGCGGATGCTCTGGTTCGGTGCAGGCGGGCTGGTGGTCGCGCTGGTCGGGGGACTGGCGCTCTACGCGAGTCGGGGGCAAACTCCGCCGCCCGCCGACACCTCCCCCAGCGCCGCGGCTCCGTTCGCCGGCGATGCCGGCGCGGGCGGGGCGCCGCCCGACATCAGCAACATGTCACCGCGGGAGCGGTTCGACCGGCTGTTCGACCGCATCATGCGCTCGGCGGAATCGGGCGACGCGGCCACCGTGGAGCGATTCGCCCCGATGGCCCTGAGCGCCTACGACATGCTCGACCCAGCGGATCGGGACGCCGATGCCCGGTTCGACGCGGCGCTGATCCGCCTGCACACCGGCGACGTGGATGGGGCTGCGGCCCTGGCCGACACCATATTAAAGAAGCAGCCAGGGCATCTGTTCGGGTTGATCCTGCGCGGCACCGTCGCCCGGTTCCGCAAGGACCAGAAGGCCCTCGACCAGAGCTACAAGGATTATCTCGCACACTATGATGCGGAAACCAAGGCCAACCGCCCCGAGTACCAGAAGCACGCGCGCTCCATCGATCAGTTCCTGAAGGACGCGCGCGCGGCCCGGGGCCAATCCTGAGCGGGCACCTCCCATGACACTCTTAGGCAACTTCGCGCTGTGGACCGCGCTGCTGGTCGGCCTCTGGGCCGCGGTGATCGGATTCTCCGGCCGCTGGCACGGCCGACCCGAACTAGCGCTCTCGGTGACCCGCGCCGTCTACGCCCTCTTCGCGGTCCTGCTCGTTGCCGTGGCCTCGCTGTGGCAGGGGTTGATTCGCCACGACTTCAACATCGAGTACGTCTACAGCTACACCTCCCGTAACCTCCCCAGCTACTACATCGTCTCGGCCCTCTGGGCGGGGCGGAAGGGCTCGCTGCTCTTCTGGGCGACCGTGCTCAGCATGTTCGCCGCGTTGGCGCAGTGGCTGACCCCCGCGCGTTACCGGGCGCTGATGCCCTACGTCGCCGCGGTGACCAGCTCGGTGGCCAGCTTCTTCATCATCGTGATGCTGTTCGCCTCCAATCCGTTCCAGCGGCTACCGGTGACGCCCCCGGATGGCAATGGGCTCAATCCCCAGCTGCAGAATATCGGGATGGTGATCCATCCACCGATGCTCTACCTGGGCTACATCAGCATCACGATCCCGTTCGCCTTTGCCATCGCAGCACTGCTCTCCCGCCGCCTCGACACCGGCTGGATTCAGGCCATCCGCAAATGGACCCTGATGAGCTGGCTGTTCCTGTCCATTGGGATCACGCTCGGGATGTGGTGGGCCTATGTGGAGTTAGGCTGGGGCGGCTACTGGGCCTGGGATCCGGTGGAGAACGCGAGTCTCCTGCCCTGGCTCACGATGTCGGCCTTTCTCCACTCGGTGATGATCCAGGAAAAGCGGGGGATGCTCAAGCGCTGGAACATGACGCTGATCATCGGGTCGTTCCTGCTCAGCATCTTCGGAACATTCATCACCCGGAGCGGGGTGATCGCCAGCGTCCACAGCTTCACCCAATCCAACGTCGGCTACTTCTTCCTCGGCTTCCTGCTGGCGAGCGCGATCCTCAGCTACACCTTGCTCTATACCCGCTGGGACCGCCTCGAGGCGGATGTTCACCTGGAGAGCATGGTGAGCCGCGAGGCCGCGTTCCTTTTCAATAACCTGCTGCTGGTGGGAGTGGCCTTCTCAGTACTCTGGGGGACCCTGTTCCCGATCCTCTCCGAAGCGGTGCGGGGGACGAAGATCGCGGTGGGTCCGCCGTTCTTCAACAAGGTCAACGTTCCCCTGGGGCTCCTGCTGCTGGCGCTGACGGGGGTAGGACCGCTGATCGCCTGGCGTAAGGCCTCGACGGGCAACCTCCGGCGACAGTTCATCTGGCCGGTCGTGACGGGCCTCGTGGTCGCCATCCTGCTGCTTGCCCTCGGGATGCGGAACTACATGGCGGTAGTCGCCCTCGGCCTGGCCGGGTTCGTGGTCGGCACCCTTGGGCAGGAGTTCGCTCGCGGGACTCGGGCCCGGCACCGGATGTATCAGGAGTCGTATCTGGTCGCCCTGGGACGGTTGATCGCGAGGAACCGGCGTCGCTACGGCGGCTATATCGTGCACGCCGGCATGGTGATCTACTTCTGTGCCTTCGCGGGATACGCCTTCAAGACGGAAATGGAGGCGACCCTCAAGCCGGGCGCCAGCGTGTCGCTCAAGAGTCCCTACGGCCACGTATACACGTTCACCCACCTGGGTGTCTCGCAATTCGAGCAGCTCAATCGCGTGGTGACGCAGGCCTCGGTCCAGGTGACCCGCGACGGGAAGTCCATCGGCGTCGTCAATTCCGAGAAACGCCAGCATTTCTCCGAGCCGGCGCCTGGCGTCAGGCAGAAGTCGTTCGAGCCCTCCACCGAGGTAGGGATTCGCAGCAACCTGCAGGAGGATCTCTACATCGTGTACGCCGGATCGGTGGCGGGCACGGAAGAGGCTGTGTACCGGTTCACGATCAATCCGCTGGTCCTGTGGGTGTGGATCGGGGGCGTGGTACTGGTGGTCGGCGGTCTGATCACCATGTGGCCGGGGGGCGTGGTCTCGGGCACACCGAGGCACAAGCAGGCCGGGTACGAAGTGCAGCTCGCCGGCTCGGGGTCCGCGCCGTGAATTCTTCTCGGCGGGCCTTTCTGGCTGGCCTCGGCGGACTGGCGCTCGGCGGTGCCGCGGTCAGCCGCCTGAGCGCCCAGCAGGGAGAAGTGCTGCCGGGCCAGGGCGAAACCGGGACGCTGCGCGACCCGATTTCGGCTGGCGGGGCGCGCGAGCGGGTGACCCACCGTGACAACGACCCCTTCGTCACCGGCGTGGAGAAGCGCCTCCACTGCACCTGCGGCTGCACCCTCGACATCTACACCTGCCGCACCACCGACTTCACCTGCAGCTACTCGCCGGCGCTCCACAAGGAAGTCCTCGCGCTCGAGGATCAAGGCAAGTCCGCCGACGAAATCGTGGCCGCATTCGTGGCGAAGTACGGCGAGAAGATCCTTATGGCTCCCAAGCCAGAGGGGTTCAACCTGTTCGGATACGTCTTCCCAACTCTGGCGGTCCTGCTCATCGGCGGCGTGATGTTCGCGATCCTCAGGCAGCGCACCCGGATGCGGGAAGTCGCCGCCTCGGCGCCCGTCCCAGTCCCGCCTCTGCCACGCGGCGCGGCACGGGCAGTCGTGGCCGCCCCGCCCGCCTCAGCCGAGGAGCTTTCCCGGTTGGAGCGAGAACTGAAGGAGCTCGACCCCTGATGCTCTACGAAGCGATCGCCGCCGCTCTGGTCGCCCTTGCGGTGGTGGCCGTGCTTGCCGCACCCCTGACACGACCGGGGGTCACCGCCCCCCCAGGAGCGGAGGAGCCGGAAGACCCGGACGACACTCCTAAGGGCATCGCACTCGCCGCGCTTCGGGAGATCGAGTTTGACCGCGCCACCGGCAAGCTCTCCGACGACGACTACGCTCAACTCAAGTCGAGGTACACCGCCGAGGCTCTGGCCGTGCTGCGGGCCGAGGAGGATGGCGCGAAGCCTCAGGCAGAAGTCGCGGCCTCGGTTCCCACGGGGGACGCGGTCGAGGACCTGATTGCGGACCGCGTCAGGCGGCTGCAAGCGGCCGGGATCCGCTGCCCCACCTGTGGCCCCCGTCCGGAGAGCGACGCCCTGTTCTGTTCTTCCTGTGGGCGTTCGCTCGCCATCGGTGGCTGTGCCAGCTGTGGCGCGCCGCTGGTGTCTGGAAGCCGGTTCTGCGAGAGCTGCGGGACCGCCGTACCCGCCTGACATCTTCCGGAACTAGCCCCCGCCCGACGTTCGGCGCGGGGGCCCTGAACGTCACCTCCCACTACAGCGACTGCACAAAAGCGATCAGCGCCGCCTGATCCGACGGGGTCAACCCGAGGAACCGGTCGCGCGCGGCCGAGGCCTCTCCTCCATGACGCTGGATCGCGTCCTGGATCGTGGGCGAGGCACCGTCGTGCATGAACATGTCCAGGAACTGCATCCCGGTGAGCGGCTGGGTCCGGAACTCGCTGGGGGTCGCAACGCCATTGCACATGTCGGCGAGTCCGGGTCCCATATCATGCAGCAGTAGATCGGTATAGGCACGGAACCACCGGAAGCGGAGCGCCGGGATCGAGCTGTTCCCGGTGAGCAGGATCGGCACATGGCAGCTGGTGCACCTCACCTGCGCGAAGAGCCTCTGTCCAAGCCGAGTCTGATCCGTTGGGCTGGTCGGGGCGACGGGGCCGAGCAGTTTGACAAAAGTGCTCGCCGCGGCGAGGGACCCGGCGCTGAGTTCCGGGTCCGGCGCGGGATCCACGCCCGGCGGAAGCGGTTGACCCGCGACGGTGCCTTCCACGGGGTTCAGGGGATTGGTGATGCCCATTTCGTTGAAGAATGCCCCGGCGTTGAACTCATCGAGGCTCGCCACTGACGCCTTGCGGCCGAAACGTCCTATCCGACCATCTGCCAGGATCGCGGGCCGGCCATGGACGCCCTCCGGGTAGCGGATACTCGCCAATCGCCGGATGGTTTGATCGGGTACCGCATCGAGCAATCCCAGGCCGAAGACGAGCGGAGTACTGCGGTGGCCGATTGCGGTCGCGCCGGGCGGCATCGGCTCGGAGGTTATGCCGAGGGCGGCTTGGAGCGCGGGGGTGACATGCTGCTGTACCACCGGGCCTCCTGCCGCGTCCAGGGTGTTGCAGCCCACTCCCGGCTGATAGGCGGAGGCATGGATCTCGACCGTGTCGCCGTAGCCGCCCGGAGCCGGGTCGCCATGGCAGGCGACACAGGAATTCGAGTTGAAGAGAGGACCGAGCCCGGTCGCGGGTGTAAACTCGGTCCCGAAGACCTGCAGCCCGGAGGCGAAGAGCTGCAACTGCCGTTGGGAGAGTCCGGGAAGCGGAGCACCCGGAGTGTGGACCACTACCGCCTCCGCGACCGAATCGGGATTGTCAGGAGTAGTGGGGAACTGGCTGGTCTTGTCTTCGGCGGTGCAGGCGAGAGAAAGTCCTCCCGCCGCGAGCGCCAAAAGCATGGCGATCGGGCGATGCATCGGTTGCTCCTCGAAGGGGGCGAGGATAGGCCGTGGGGCCGGCCGGCGGCGTGGTCGAACTACTCGACGCCGTGAGGCGGCGGCCTGCCTGACTCACCCGAGCCAGAGAGCAATTGGAGGAGAGTGATCCCGGGGTGAGGCATCGATCCGAACCGGTCTGGGGCGCTGGGTAGTTGCCAGAAAAGCCGCGGAAGCGGCCGGCGGCCAGCGTCGGAGTGGAGTCTGGGTATGCCGGGGAGTGTGGCATCGCCCCGCCGGCGGCGACGCCACACAGTAACGCACGGGTGAGCTCATCGCGGGGGCGTGCATCACGCACGGAATGCGCGTTTCGGCCCAAGAAAAGGACGGAGAGGCCAGAAATCGGTCCGCGAGGCAGGGCGATCTTCGAGGGCGCGACGACGAGCACCGCGATTGTGAGGCGCAGAAAGACCCGCTCGGCTGCTCACCGGCGGGTCCCGACTCAGTGCCCGACAACCGGGCGGAAGATCCTTCAGGGAGGCAGGATGGCTCAGGCTATCGCGCCGTGCGAACCTGCCTCCCGGACACGGTTAGATCGGAATGCGGAGCGCAGCGCCGAGGCTCCAGGTCCGCAGGCTCCTCGCCGTGGCCCCGGGCGGAAGTGCCGACGGGTGAAACGGACTCTCGCCGATTCCGAACATTGCGCGATTCTCGAAGCTGAGCCCTCCCAGCGGAATCCGGAGCGCAAGCCCGGCCCGGCCGCTGAGGGTAGTCCGACGGAGGGTCCCGCTGGATTCCCAGTGATCGATCCCCGGTCCGACCAGCGCGATCAGCTCAGCGCGATCGAGCGTCGCGATGCGCCGGCCCACCAGCAACGCCAGGCGGTAGCGGTCGATGCCGCTGGTCCCATCCTCGACCAACACCGCTCCCGCTTGTGCTCGTAACCCGCCGGGCGCGTAACCGGCACCGAGGCTCAACTCCCAGGAGCCCAGTGCCCGGGTGAGCCCTATCTCCACCGCGACTCTCGCGGTGGGCCCGACCTCGACCTCGGACCCTGGCAGACTGGTGGTGTCGGTGGAGCCACCCGTGAAGGCATCTCGGCTGGCGCCGATGGAAATCGCCCAGCGCGGCGTCGACTGGGCGGCGACGAGAGGTGCGCCGAATGACGCGAGTAGCAGGGAAAGGACGAAGTTTCGCATGTCTGCTCCTTGGACTGAGGGGGCCGGCGGAGCGAGCTCCACCGGTCCCCTGCCGGTCAGCGGATGATCAGACTGACCCAGCCGTTGGTGACGTTGTTGTCGGCCCGCAGGATCCAGTTGAACCCACTGTGATACTCTCCGACTACCTTGTCCTCGATCGCGTTGCCGATCAGGTCGTCGTTGGTCTTGATCCAGCTCGCGAGCGCGGAGAGGAGCTTCCGGAGGCTCTTCCCTGCCGCGAGGTACTTCTTGACGCTCCCGGTGTCGGTCGCGCCGGTGATGTCCCGGTACAGCGGGCCGAAGGACGCGACGAACTCCGCCCACCGGTTCTGATCGACCTTCATCTCGCACGAGGTGTCATCGTCCTCCATCGCGACGATGCGGAATGTTTCCCCGGGATGGGCCGAATGATAGGCGTCGATCTCTGCCTGACTGAAGAGCAGCACCTCTCCACTCCAGTCGGTTCCGCCATCCCAGTAGTACGATGCGGGCTGATGCTCGCCGGCGCACTGGTACCTGGTCAGGGAGTCGGTGCGCCCTTTCTGGCCCATGATGTGGATCTCAAGCTCGGGACTCCCCTTCAACCAACCCTCAAAATCGTCGTTGAAGTGCGCCTTGGTCATGTACAGACCGGGTATGGTGAGGACGTTGCTGCCCCCGCCATTCTGGCCCGATCCGCCACTCCCCCCGGTCCCTCCACAACCGGGGATGTCGGGCGGACAGGACTGGGCGAACGGGATCACGGGATGGTCGAAGTCGGTTTCCACCGGCACGACCGCCAGCACCGGGGTCTGTGGAGCACGCGTCGGATCGAGGAGGTGGCGGCCCCCGTTGAGATCGTACGCGACCGGGATGTCGCCATCCTTGTCGGCCGTGGCGACCAGGAGCCGTTCGTCTCCCGTCCATGCGGCCCGGTGGGCAGGGACGGGCAGGTAAACCTCCAGCGCCCGGGCCTTGCTGATCGCCGAGTCCGCCTGATCCTCCGTTTCTCGATTCTGCCGGGCGATGGCCCTGAGGTCCTCGCGATTGGCCCGCGAGAAGCTCCGCTGCAGATGGATCTTGCCTTCCGGGTACGACGACGCCTGGAGCCGGGTGTACAAGCGGGAGCGGAACTCCGGGTCCTTGAGCGCCTTGGCCAGCCGGCGGGCGATGCCCTCGAGGCGCTCGGTACCGGGCGTGACGCTGGTGCTCGTGGCGGCGGCCGGATTGGGTGCGGTGCCCGATCCCGCGGGCGCGCCGTCGCTACAGGCAGCGATGGCCAGCGTGGCGAGGGCAAGAATGGGTGGAAGCCTGCTCGACATCTTTTCCTCCATGCTATGGGTGGACGCAGGTGTGACTGCGAACCCAAGCTGGGAGGAGCGTCAGCGCAGGCAGGGCGTCGGCAAACGCGGGATGGATCGGGACAACGCGTGATGGGGCGAACCGCGGGAGGTGCGCTGCGGAATTAGAACTCCATGGCCTCGATCTTCCGCAGGCCCATGCGGATTGGCACGATGGTGGTAGCGACGCACACGATGGCCACGGCGGCCAGCGAGCCGATCAGGCCCAGGCCCGGCTCTGGCTCGTCGCCCAGAAACTGCGACCGCAGGTAGTCGAGCACCGGCGCCGCCTCGAGGACCATAATGACGCCGAGCAGCAGAATCGCCGACATCATGTAGATCATGCCGCCGAACCCGGTAGGGATCTGGGCGGCGTTCTCGGTGTCGAATCGCGGGAACAGCGCACCCAGCCCCAGGGCCAGGGCGCTCACCGCGAAGGTGTACAGGACGATAGTGCCGAGGCTCACCGCCATCATGAACGGCGATGCTTGCAGGAGCACGTTGGTACTGAAAGTCATGAGGACGCCGAGCACGAGCAGCGGTGTGGTTCCCGTCCAGTACTTGCTCCACAGGAGGGCCTGCAAGTCGAGGGGGCTCGACCGGAGCAGCCACATCTGCTTGCCCTCCAGGGAGACCGCCGGGAAGACGAACCGCGCCGCGATGGCCGCGAGCACGAAGCCCGCCAGTCCGAGGTTCAGGAAGGTCACCAGGGACATGAGGTAGACGGGGACCCGCTCGCCCGAAAAGAGCGGGAGCGACTTGATATTGAAGACGTAGACCACCAGCAGCACGGCCAGCAGGATCAGTTGGCTCCACTGGGTGGTGTCGCGAAAGAAGAGCCGCAGATCCTTGAGCACGAACTCCCGTCGCGCGGCCGGCATCCGGCGGAAAGCCCTGCTCATGAACCCCGACCACCCCCGCCCGCGCACGAACCGTTCGGCACCCTCCTGCGCCTTGCTGAACCCGGGGTGGTAGAGTCGATCGTGGAGCAGCGCCCCCAGCACGACAAAGGCCGGTGCAGTGGTCCAGAGGAGGAGGACCGGCAGCGGGTCGGCCACCCGCTGCAGCCAGTTCATGACCATCTGGGTCACCCACTCGCTGGGTAGGAAGGGGCTGGTCGGAGTGCGCAGCGCGGCGAGGTAATCGAGCAGATTGCGGACCCCGTCGGCACGCGCCAGCTGCTCCGGCCGCACCAGCCGGAAGAGCAGGACCAGCATCCCGACCGCGCCGATCGCTACCAGGCTCAGCAGATCACGGGTCCGGCGCGCGGGGAAGACATTGACCAGGATGAGGGTGATCGCGGATCCCACAACGCAGGGCAGCACGAAATAGGGCACCAGCGCCCCAATCACCACGAAGGGGAAGAACGGGCCGCCCTTGAAGACGATGCCGTAGGCCGTGAAGATCGGCGCCGCCATGAGGGCCACCATCCAGGAGGAATGCAACAGCGTCTCCCCAAGCTTGGCGAGATACAGTCGCAGCCAGTCGGTGGGCGAGGAGACCAGCAGGTCGAGATCCTTGGCGAGGAAGAAACTGGACAGCGCGGTGATCAGGTTCGACAACAGGAGCAGCGAGGCGAACGCCAGCAGAATGATCCCCAGCATCTTCGCGGCGAGCGGTACGCCGACTTCGCTGGTTGACTGGATGTAGCGGAGGATCCGGTACGAGAGGCCGAAGACCGCCGCCCAGAACCCCAGGGCGACGAGCGCGAGCAGCAGGAACTTCCCGCTCCCCGCGGACCGTTCCTGGCGCAGCCGGTTCAGGGCGCTCCGCCATCTGGGCGTCGTGATCGTGCGCAGCGAGGGTTGCGGTAGGACGGAGGTCACCGGTCGCCCGGGCTAGAGTTCCAGGATCGCATCCATCTCCCGCTCGATGATCCCCCCGGTCAGTTTGAGGAACAATTCCTCCAGCTTCGCGTCGCCCGCCGCGGTCTGCTGCCGGATCTCCGTCATGGTGCCGCACGCCAGGATCTTGCCGGACGCGATGATGCCGATCCGGTCGCACATCTCCTCGACCATGTCCAGGGTGTGGGTGCTCATCAGGACGGTCCCTCCCCGGTCCACGAACGCCCGGAAGAGGTCCTTGAGGAACTTCTGGCCCTTGGGGTCGAGGCCGACCATCGGCTCATCGACCACGATGGCCTCCGGCCGGTGCAGCAGGGCGCTGGAGATGATGAGCTTCTGGCGCATGCCATGGCTGTAGCTTTCCACCAGCTCGTCCTTCCAGGGAATCAGCTCGAAGAGGTCGAGGAGTTCCTCCATCCGGCGCTCCACCGGCTCCCCGTCCTGGCCATATAGCGCCGCAACGAATCGCAGGAACTCGGCTCCCGTCAGCTTGTCGTACACGAAAGGCCGGTCGGGGATGAAGCCGAGCCGCCCTTTGGCGCGAATCGGATCCTTGGCCAGATCGTCCCCCGCGATCGTGATCGTACCGGAGGTCGGCTGCAGGATCCCGGCGATCATTCGCATGGTGGTCGTCTTCCCGGCCCCGTTGGGGCCCAGGAAGCCGAACAGCTCGCCCCGCCGGATCTCGAGATCGATGCCGTCCACCGCGGTGAACGAACCGTAGCGTTTCGTGAGGTTCCGCAGAACGATCATGGCGTGCCCTCGAGCACTGCGAGTCGAAGCCGTGCCGCGCGGAGCGCCAAGGAGAGGAGCATCGGTTCTCCCCCCGTCGCTAGCCGCACTCGGTTGGCCAAAGCCTGTCCGGGCGGGCTCGATGGATCGGCCGGGGTCCACGTTCCGCCGGCGCTCCGCCACTCCACCCAGGCGCGTAACTCCCAGCGCCCGTTCACCGCTGCCAGCCCCCACACGCGCCGGGCCTCGAGACCCTTTGCGTGTGCCAAGGCGACCAGCAGGGTAGCACGTTCGGCCGCGGTGCCTCGCCGGGTGGACAAGGTCCTGCGCGCACTGAAGTCCGCCGGCCCACTCCGAAGTGTAATCGCGCGCCCCACCCAGTCGCTGAGACGCCGGGCGACCCATTCCGGGCGCTCCTCATTGCCAACAATATGGGCCGCGGCCATCGCGATGCTGGAATCAACCCGGGTCAGCAGGTCCACGGTGCCGAGGGGCTGGGAACCGGTGTCCGCCTCGGTGCTCGGAGCGATGCGAAGGGTGTCACCGACTCGCTCCTGCCAGCCGCCCTCGAGGCTCGGAACGACCCTGGGGATTGGCCGGTCGGGGATGAGGCGGGCGAGGAGGGTCAGGTGCCGCCTCGGCGCCGGATTGCCGTCCGTGACCAAAAAGCGCGGTGCCGTGACACCGCTGTCCCAAAGAGGAGGGGGCAAGGCCCGGAAGTTGGAGTTTACGATCTCGAAAGCCGAGCGTTCGAACGTGGCGCCTAGAGCGTGCTGTACGCGGACCGTCATCCCCGCCGCATCCACCCAGCGAGAGACCGGTAGCCCTTGCTCGACCGAATTGATCCGCCAGGCGCGGACTGTGTCGCTGTGGGCCACCCGCCAGCGCCGCAGGGCATCGGCGAATTCGGCACTGTCCGGCACCGTGAACACCGACTCTGCCGCAACCGTCAGGCGCTCGAGGCGGATCTCCTCATCGAAGGGATCGTAGACGGCGAGGTTGAGCCGGCTGCCCGGTTTCGGCAGTCCGCGTGAGGCCGCGACCAGTGGAATGGCGCTGGGAAGGATCACCGGCCTGGGCAGCCTGACGGAGAGAGTCTCTGGAGCCTCACCGCGAGGGGCAGTGACGACGGTCAGAAGGGTGTCCCCGCTGACGATGCCCGAGCCGGCGCTCCGCCCGGACTCGGTTAACAGGTCGCTTTGCCAGCGCACCAGCTGCAGCCCCCGCGTGTACAGCGCCTCGACTCTAGCGCTGGTCCGCCTGGGCGACTTGGGCTGCAGCGGCGGCAGATCGATCGTTACCAGTTCCGTGACCCGCAGCCCCTCGGGGAGGGTATCGATCGTAAAGGTGGCGAGGCCGTATTGGCGGTCCCCGATCCGGATGGCGTGGTAGGCAGAACCGGGGGGAACCGGCCACAGCGATAGCCTGTCCTGGCCGCGCCGGCCGAGGTAGCTGCGTTCCACCAGCCAGCCCAGCGCGCCGGCCCACGCGACGAGAATCAGGAACGCGGCGCGCCGACGAGTCATCGGCTCCCGTCTCGGAGGTACGGCTCGATCGCGGAGCGTTGCTCGGGGCGGTCGATGACGATCTGCAGTTCGGCGGGGTACCCAGTCGCTCCGGGCCGGTCGAGAAAGGTTTCCACTAGGGTGAGAGCAGCTTCCTCGGCCGGAAGGCCGAGGCCGGTGAGGGCGGCGCCCACCGTCATCAACTGCCAGCCTTCGGCGCGGTGCCAGGCCGAGGTCAGCGCCCGTCGGACCGTGTCCCGGGTCAGGATCCTGGCCTCTCCCTGGACCACCACGTGCAGCACGAACTCCGCGGCCAGATCTCCGCCCCCAGTGATCACCGCCG